>ERZ772764.23-NODE-23-length-108292-cov-4.161784_pt1 | contig 108292 bp, 78 predicted proteins | sample MGYA00512163_ERZ772764 | MGnify/ENA primary metagenome ERZ772764 (study PRJEB29015, sample SAMEA2737903) | human oral metagenome | biome: human oral; feature: human-associated habitat; material: dental | place: China | collected 2094 ... | reverse complement strand
ATACTTTCCGGAAACCTACAGGTCAATCCGTGAAAATCCGCGATTCCGGACACACTTTTTGACCCTTAACCCAGAATGGCGGTGTGCGGAGAAGAAGCTTTGGGACTTTTGTCCCTTCCTTTTCTTGAGGTTCAGAGTCACGTTTCGCCCTTTGGGTAGTGTTCCCGTTAACCTAACTTCATGACGAATCAACCCTCAGTGTCATCTCAAGTGTCTGCCGCCGAGACAACGGCAGCATCGACAAAGGAAGCTTCGGGAAAAGGCACCGACATTTCAGCCGATACTCCCGTACTGCTCCTGACGAATTTGGGAACCCCTAAGACACCGACGACAAAGGATGTCCGCCGCTACCTGCGCGAATTCCTATCCGATCAGCGCATCATCGAGATGCCGCGCTTTGTGTGGAAACCGATCCTCGAAGGCATCATCTTGCGAGTGCGTCCGGCACAATCGGCTGAGAAGTACCGCTCGGTCTGGTTGGAGGAGGGATCTCCTCTCCTGCATTACACGACCCAGCAGGCGAAGCTGCTCACAGACAGGCTTGGCATCAGAGTTGTCCCTGCGATGCGATACGGTGAGCCCGCCCTCGGAGATGTTCTCGACGAGTTGATGGCTGCCGGACATCGCAGAATCGGCATCTTGTCAGCGTATCCGCAGTATTCGGCGACGACGATTGCCTCAGTGAACGACGCCGTCTGTGCTTGGATGCAGGAGAATCGCGATCACCCGCAGATCAGGTTCTCGCGTTCCTTCCCGAACGATCCGCACTACATTGAGGCTCTCGTCGGCGCGATTGAGGACTCCTGGAGCCAAAACGGCCGACCAGATTTTGAGGGGGGCGACCGCGTCTTGCTGTCCTACCATTCGATTCCCGTGTCAATGCATAAGGCGGGAGACCCCTACCATTCGGAGTGTCTGGCAACGACAGAGGCTGTGCGCGAAAGACTCGGCCTCAGCGCCCAGGAGTGCGTTGCGACCTTCCAATCTGTTTTTGGGCCTTCTGAGTGGTTGAAACCCGCGACAATCAACACCGTCGAGGATCTCGCTAAGGCGGGAACTGGACGCGTTGATGTGATCTGCCCCGGCTTCGTATCCGATTGTTTGGAAACACTCGAGGAGATTGACCAGCTCAATCGGGAGACTTTCCTGGAGGCCGGCGGCTCTGAGTTCCACTACGTCCCTTGGGGCAATGACGTCGATCGGGCGATTGATGCTCTCGAAGTGCAGGCGCGTGCTCTATTGTCCGGCTGGACCGAGTAGGAGATGTACGAGGACGAGGCGGCAAGGTGACAGGGGACGGAGACGCAAGGGTCACCAATTGACATTGCCATCAGTGGGGGTAAGGCGGCGAGCAGAGCCGAAGCCTTAAGGCCAGCCAGAGCTTCGAGTTCGGCTGCACCCCGAGTGGGGTCAAGGGCGCGAATCAGGCGCGGCCCTGTGCCGAGCATTCAGCTCGGGTGAAGCGCTGAGAGTGTTCTTCGTCTTCGTCCTCGTTTGTGGAGCGCCTCCCGTCTCCTTACTCAGCTTCAGTGTGCGTTCGTTCGGCCCAAGCGCTCGCGGCGACAGCTTTGCCGATGGCGAGAATCGTCGGAACGAGGATTTCGTTGCCTTGGTGGGTGAATTCCATGAGGAGGACCAATCCTGTCAAGGGGGCTGTCATTGAGGCTCCGAAGAATACCGCTGCGCCAATGAAAAACGAAGGCGGCGATGCTCGTTCCCGGCCATATCTGGCTCCACAGGAGGCCAGTGACAACTCCGAGTCCCGCGCGGAGAGCGAGGCCGGGTGTGAGCGTCGCGCCCCATCCACCCGCGCGGATCGTCGAGAGGGTTGTTGGAGTCTTCGTAAGGAGAACGAGGGCGGCGCTTGCCAAGGCGAATCCTCCGAGCCATGCAGCCTCGAACTGGGTTCGGGCGCTGTCCTGGCCGTTTTTGAGCACTGAGGGGATGAACATGAAGACTATGCCAACCCCGCTGAACGCGAGCGGCAAAGCCCACCATAGGCTGAGATTTCGCGGTTTGGTGTCTTCGAAGATGTGGACGCTTCGCCTGAAAGTGACACCGAGCCAGCCCAGAATTGGGCCGAAGAGCAGCGCCCAGCAGCTGAGTAAGGCTGAGGCGTGAAGTTCACTCACCCTGTAGAAGGGGCTCGGGGCGAGTTCACACGATTATTTCGACTCTGTGGAGCAGTAGCGTGCAGGCGCGTCCGACGAGTCCCGCGCTGACGCCGGTCGCGATGATTGATGCGGCGAAGCGAAGAGCGGGGGAAACCTGGCGTGTGCTCACCCTTCTCACTGTAGAGGCGCTCGCTGTGGGCGAGGGGGCGAGAAGAGGGGGTGCCGTGGGAGCAATCGACCGAGCTAATCGAATCAGCATTGAAATTTCGGGTAGCCGAATTTCCTTGTGTGCAAGAAAAGGTGGGGCAATGCGAGAGGGATGCCTGAGGGGAGGTGAATCCCTTTGGTGGTGTGAAACGGCTCCTAGTGGATCTGCCTCTTTGCTCCACGCGTCTCTCATAGGCCCGTATTCCTTGACGGGTTTCGTCTTGGGAAAATGTCATTCTCGTCATAGTGGGCTTGGCTTGTCTCGCCTCGTTATTTCCTGAGTGTGAAGAGCTTGTCTGACATTTGTTTGTCTGACATCTATAGTCCGTGTGGGGAATTGTGGGAGTTTCCGTGCCTCTTGTCCTATTCTCTTCCTGCTTGAGGTGCTCATGATCGCAAAATCCTCGAAGTGTTCGCGCCTTTTTTCTGCAGGGTGTGGGGCAGTGGGGCAAAGTCGAAGACTTTGAGGTGCGCCTTGAAAGCGGGCGTTGGCTGAGGGACTTCGGTGTGTGTGATTATCCGCGCAACTGCCAAGCATGATGCTGAGCGTGCGCCAGGCTCTGCCTCCTGGTCTGGGATGCCGTCTGAGGCGAAATCGGGAAAACTCGCCTTGATGAGGGGTTTTCCTCATATCTGAAGAGTGTGTCGGGGGTGCGAAGGAGTTGGAGCCGCAACGTGAGGTCTTCCCTTGGCTTGTCTTCTCGGCTTTCAGGGGCACGGGGTGAGGGGAAAATGTGAAGAATTGAGCTCCGAGTGTAGGCGACGAGCGCTTTTACCCCACAAGGGGTGGTGTGAATAGAGCAGCTGTGCGCGGGGCGCGAGGATCTCCTCAGAGGGAAAGGTGGCGCTCTTGTTGACGTGTCGGACTTCATTGACTCCTGAGCTTGCGTTGTGAATCCAGAAGCTGCGAGCGTTTCGAGAGAATGAATGAGTAGCGAATGGAATCCCAATGCGCCCCGCTATCCTCTTCCTCGAACTTTGAAGGACCAGGTAGTGATGGTCGAAAAAGGGGTGATTGTGTGGTGGTCAATACTTGAGAGCGCCTTTCCAAGGGGGTGAAATGTGGCTATGCTCGTGCTTGGAACATGAAACTAATCCATGTCTCAAGCCTGAAGAAAAGGAAATCATCGAATGAAGAAGACGCAGATTGTCCTCGTTGATGACATCGACGGTACCGAGGCCGTCGACACCGTCTCTTTCTCCTACGAGGGAGTCAACTACGAAATCGACCTCAACGAGGAACATATCCAGGAGTTCGCCGGGAGCATCTCGAAATGGATCGAAGCTGCCCGCCGCGTTGGTGGACGCCAGGCGAAGAGGGGCAAGATCGGGCGCGGACGCGGGGCAAGCGCCTCCAAAGCCGGCCTGATTCGTGAATGGGCTCAGGGGCAAGGCATTGCCGTGAATGAGCGCGGACGCATCCCCGCCGAGATTGTCGCCGCCTACGAATCCGCTCACGCCTGAGAAAACCCGCCACACCAGCGGACACTAGTCCCTGGCGTGGATGCGTTCAGAAGGGAACAATGAGGTTATGACCTACACACTGGTACTGCTCCGCCACGGCGAGAGCGAATGGAATAAGAAGAACCTCTTCACCGGCTGGGTTGACGTGCCGCTCAGTGAGAAGGGTGTTGAAGAGGCCAAGCATGCCGGCGAACTCCTCCGAGAGAATGACGTCCTGCCTGACCTGCTCTTCACCTCTCTTCTGCGTCGCGCGATCAATACCGCGCACTACGCCCTCGACGCTGCTGATCGTCTCTGGATCCCGGTCGAGCGCTCCTGGCGCCTCAATGAGCGCCACTACGGAGCTCTCCAGGGTAAGAACAAGAAAGAGGTTCGCGACGAATACGGTGAGGAGCAGTTCATGCTCTGGCGTCGTTCCTTCGACATCGCTCCGCCCGCCATTGAAGCAGGTACCGAGTTTTCTCAGGACTCCGATCCTCGCTACCTTGAAGAGGTTCCCGCTTCCGAGTGCCTCAAGGACGTCATCGCCCGCTTCATGCCTTACTGGGAGTCGACCCTGGTCCCGGCGATCAAGACCGGTAAGACCGTGATGATCGGTGCTCACGGCAACTCCCTGCGCGCCATCGTCAAGTACCTCGACGACATCAGCGATGAGGACATCATCGGCGTCAACATCCCGACCGGTATTCCGCTTGTCTACGAGCTTGACGAGGAGACCCTCAAGCCCGTCAAGAAGGGCGGCACCTACCTCGATCCTGAGGCAGAGGCGAAGATCGCCGCAGTCGCCAACCAGGGCAAGTGAGCTTCATACACTGAAGTGAGTCGCCCCGACTGGAGCACTGTGAAGCGTTGAAGTCGGCGTCGCTTGTGCATGCGCAAGCAAGGCTCCCCCGAGATTCTTCCTCGGGGGAGCCTTCGCATCTCTGCACGCCTCGTCCTCGTCCACAGCTGTTTTTCTGCATGAAAAGCCCAAAATGCGTGCGAATGATAAAATGAGGATCGCTATTCGCAAAAAACGGGAGTTCTTTCATGTCGTTCGAAATCGGTCAGACGGTCGTATACCCGCACCACGGGGCAGCAACGATCGAAGAGATCTCCACGCGTAAAATCCGCGGCGAAGAACGCATGTATCTCACACTGCGCGTCAATCAGGGCGATCTGACGATCCAAGTGCCCGCCGACAACGTCGATCTCGTCGGAGTGCGCGACGTCGTGGACGAGGATGGCCTTGAAGAAGTTCTTTCAGTCCTGCGCGCTCCCTACATTGAAGAGCCGACAAACTGGTCACGCCGCTACAAGGCGAACCAGGAGAAGATCGCCACCGGCGACATCGTCAAGGTCTCCGAAGTTGTTCGCGACCTGACCCGCCGTGATGACCAAAAGAAGCTTTCCACCGGTGAGAAGCGAATGCTGACTAAGGCCCGGCAGATCCTCACCTCGGAACTCGCTCTCGCTCGCAATATCGACAAGGCCGCAGCGGCTGAGCGCTTGGACGAGGTCCTCGCGGAAGGTCGCGTCGAAGAAGAGCCCATCGAAGAGTGAAAGCCGGGGCTTTCGCCGTTTTGACGGCAGCCGGATCGGGGACCCGACTCGGCTGTAACGGTCCTAAGGCTCTCGTCGAAGTCGGCGGCGTTCCCATGCTTGTCCGAGCTGCTCAAGGACTCGCCGCAGCCGGAGTTGCGGGAATCATCGTCACTGCTCCTACTGAACAGCTTGAGTTCTTCTCCGCCCTCTTCCCGAACGCTCGGACCTCAGGGGGTATCCCCGTCGAGGTCGTCGCGGGCTCTCCCGCTTCTCGTCAGGCCTCCGTCGCATGCGGGCTTGCCGCCCTCCCCGGATTTGCCGAGCGGATCGGCATTGCTTGTGGTGAGGACACTCCCGTCCTCGTCCATGATGCGGCTCGTTGCCTGACCCCGCCTGAAATGATTGCGCGAGTCGTCGCGGCAGTTGAAGCGGGGCACAATGCTGTCATCCCCGCGATCCCCGTTACGGACACCCTCAAAGAAGTCGGTCCGTGCGAGCAGGCCGGTGCGCGCACGGAAGCAGATCTGTGCGAGGAAGTCGGCTCCAGAACGGAAGAGGGCCTGCACACGGAAGTGGCTCCGCGTGAGGAAATCGGTCTGCGCGCGCAAGCCGGTCCACGCGAGGAGGCCGCTGCCCGACAAACCCAAGCCTCCAGGGCAGAGTCGGAGCATGCTTCTTCGGGAGCCACCGAAGCTAGCGTCGTTTCAGTGCGGCCAGTTGTGGCAACTCCAGATCGTTCACGTTTCGCCTCCGTGCAGACCCCCCAGGGCTTCACCTGGCAGACCCTGCGCCGCGCCCACGAGTGTGCAGGTGAACGGGCGAATAGTGAAAAGACTGCCGCGACCGATGACGCTGGTCTGGTCGAAGCAATGGGAGAGCCCGTGGTCGTCGTCGATGGAGATGCGCTCGCATTGAAGATCACGACCGCAGTGGACCTTGCTCTCGCTGAGCTGCTCGTCGACTCCTCGCTCCGATAGAGAGCCTCCCCATTCCCGCGGGCGTCGACTGACCCTGACTGAGTGCGGCCACTGCAATCTTTGCTGCCGTCTATCCGAGCGGGCGTGGTCCGACCTCGACTATCTGACGCTCCAGAAGAACTAGCGAGCATCCATCCGAGCGAACATGGACCGACCGCACTGTGTCACCGTTTCCGGGCTTCAAGGGCCCATCCATCCGAGCGGGCGGGGACCAGCCCTGCCGAGCGGGGTAAGGGCAACGGCTCAACGCCATCCATTCGAGCAGGCGTGGACCGGCCGACGCTGAGAAGCCAAGAAATCCTTCCGACCCGTCGAGCAACGGCACAAGACATCCATCGTGTGGGCAAGAGGAAGAAGAGTCGTATCAAGAAGCGGGAAAATGCTTCCGTCATGCCGAGAGCGGCGAAAGCAACTCCTCCGGGGAACGCCACAGATCCTTTCAAGGTGTGAATGAGGTGGAAGCAGGCCTGGCCGTGATACTTTCCAGGGGACCGCAATCGCGGAGAACTCATCTAGGAGTAGAGCATGTCCTCCACACCCGCGTCTTCGGGTCCTGCGAAGACGAAGATCCTCACCCGCCCCATCATCGAATGGGCCCTCTGGGACTGGGGATCAGCAGCCTTCAACGCAGTCGCAACAACCTTCGTTTTCTCGGTGTACCTCACGGGCACAGACCGTTTCGCCCCCGGTGGCGAAGCCTCCACCCACCTGTCGACCGGCCTGACAGTTGCCGGCATCATCATCGCCCTTCTCGCACCGATCACCGGTCAGCGGGCTGACCGGCGCGGCAAAGGCGGTGTCTGGCTCGGATGGTTCTCCGCCCTCGTCTTTCTCTGCCTGCTCGGCATGTTCTTCGTCGCACCGGACTCGCCGATTGGCACAACCGGCGCGATGTGGATGGGCATCGGCCTGCTCGGCCTGGGCAACATCTTCTTCGAGTTCGCCTCCGTGAACTACAACGCGATGCTCAACCACCTCACGACCAAAGAGAACATGGGCCGAGTCTCGGGCCTGGGCTGGGGTTCGGGCTATGTGGGCGGCATCGTCCTCCTGTTGATCCTCTACCTCGGGCTCATCGGCCCGAACATGTTCGGCGTGCCGACCGAGAACGGGATGGCGGTCCGCATCTCCATGGTGATCGCCGCCTTCTGGTTCGGACTGTCCGCTCTGCCGGTCGTCCTGCGCCCGCCCAAACCTGCCGTCATTCATGAGGACACCGGTGAACGCGAGTCTCTCCTCGACTCCTACAAGCTCTTGTGGGGAACGGTGAAGTCCCTCAAGCGCGAAGCTCCCCACACTCTTGCCTTCCTCATCGCTTCCGCAGTGTTCCGTGACGGTCTCGCCGGAGTTTTCACCTTCGGTGCGATTCTTGCGGGCACGGCCTTCGGTTTCTCCTCCAGTGACGTCATGATCTTCGCAATCGCAGCGAATATCGTCGCCGGGCTTGCGACGATCGCTTTCGGAGCGCTCGATGATCGTTTCGGTCCGAAGGCCGTCATTGTGGCGTCACTGGTGTTCATGGTCGCCTCCGGATTGGGCGTCTTCTTCCTCCACTCCTACGGGAAGGTCGTCTTCTGGTCGCTCGGCTTGGTGCTCTGCGTGTTCGTCGGACCGACCCAGTCGGCATCGCGTTCCTTCCTCGGTCGGATCATCCCCAAGGGGCGCGAGGGCGAGGTGTTCGGTCTCTACGCCACGACCGGACGAGCCGTGTCTTTCTTGGCACCCCTCATGTACGGGGTGTTCCTCAAGATCGGTCAGGCCTTCACTCCGGCCGGTCAGGACTTCACCTACTGGGGCATCCTGGGCGTCATCCTGGTCCTGCTGGTCGGCCTCGTCCTCACGATCCCCGTCAAGGCGCAGGCAGCGCACCTCGACCACCTCGAGGGCTGAGCGCTTCTCTTCCTTGGCCTGGTGTCGCCTGCCGCCTGGCCTGTCTCCCGAGCCTGATTTCTTCGTGAGCGGAGGGTTTAGCGGGCAGTTTGGCCGTGTCTTCTTCGTGAGTGGAGGGGTTGGCGACAAAAGGAGGGATTATATCCCCTCCACTCGTCGCCAACCCCTCCTTTTACTGAGGGGGCGAGGCGAGCACAAGGCGAGTGCAGGAGGAGCGACAAGGCTCTCGGCAAGAGCCCTCCCTCATTCGCCTCACATGTCAGGTGAGCGCAGAACCACGACCGCGTTCGAGCGTTTCCCGGCCTCATGATCCTTCGACGCGGGCACATCCTCCCAGCGTTCTTCTGCGACTTGAATCGTCCAATCCTGCGTCAGCATCCCCGTCGAGCGAAGCGAATCGAGGATCTGCGTCGCCGTGTAAGTGCGGCCTCCGTTGCGGTGCCACGGCGGATTCACCGTGTGCACATTCACGAGGATGATTCCGCCGGGCTTGAGGCGTGACGCCTGCTCGCTGATGAGCGCACCAAGATCGACTCCGCTCCCATCCTTGTTGCCGTGCACGAAGAAGATGGTGACGAGGTCGAAGAGGCCCTCAATATGGAGGTCTCTCGCGTCGCCGACGAGCCCTGTTGCTCGATCGGCCGCCCCGATTCGGTGGGCCCCATCAAGGAAACGCGCGATCGCGGTGGCTGAGAAGTCGACTCCGACGACCTGCCAGCCGCGCTCAAGGAGGTACAGCAGATCCGTTCCTTCGCCGCAGCCGATATCAAGGGCGAGCCCCGGGGCCAGAGGCGCAGCGAACTCGGGCAGCAACTCGTTCACATCTTCGGACCAGAGGCGCTGAGTGGAGGCGTAGCGCTTCTCCCATGCGGACATTGAATCGCTTCCAGCCATCGGTTTCGGGGCACCGACCTCGTCAAGATGAGGGGAATGATCGTCGTGCTGGGTGTGCGAGTCGGGAAGCTGTTCGTTATTCATGGAGTCCTTGAGGTTTGAAGAGCGGGCAAGCGTGTAGAGCGCAGGAGCGACAGGGGCGTCGCGCGCAGAATCATTGTGTACGTTCATGTCGTGGCCCGCTCGCCGTAGGTTCCCCTTCTCGGCTTGCAGCCTGTCTATTCAGACTTCGGCTTATGGCGGGTGAGTGAGGCTTCGGTCCGCACGGCTTGGCTAGGACCTGGCCTGTGCCGGGTGAGTCAGGCCCTCGCTTATACCGAGCGGCTCAGGCTTCGGCCCGTACGATTAGTGCCACCGCAGACGCCGCCAAGCCCTCGCCTCGGCCAGTGAATCCAAGCCCATCCGTCGTCGTCGCGCTCACCTGGACGGGCGCTCCGATGATCTGCGACATGCGCTCGCAAGCCTCGGGAAGACGCTTCGCCATTCGAGGTTTCTTCCCGATGACCTGCACGGACACATTGCCGATGCACCAACCGGCCTCGCTGAGCATACGGCAGACCTCGCGGAGAAATTGTTCACCGGAGGCTCCGCGCCACTGCGGCCGATCGGTGCCGAAAACCGTGCCCATCTCACCCAGGCCCGTCGCCGAAAGGAGCGCATCGCACACTGCGTGCGCCGCAACATCACCATCCGAATGGCCTTCCAGGGGAGTTTCTCCCGGCCATTCCAAACAGGCGAGCCACAAAGATTTGGCGGCTCGGCTGCTCTCCTCGTCGGGGGTGTCGAGGGCGGTGCCGCTGCTCTCCAGGCCTGTCGAGGAGGCCTTGTCGGGTTCGCTCTCCTTGGCAAAGGCATGCACGTCAATTGCCTGGCCGACGCGGAAAGGAATGGGACTGCTTGAATCGCTCATGAGCTCAGGGTAGTGGGATCTGCGCTCTGACAGGGGACGAGGACGGGGGCGGGAGGGCATGAAGGCGCTGTCTCCAGGCCATCTGCGGACGGGAAGGAAGAGCTGCGCCCCGTTGACGTATTCGCGGGGGCCATCGAGGCCACCTGCGGAGGGGAGAGAAACGCGGGCAAGAGTGCGGGGAGTGAAAGGAGGGAGGGGGCGCGCGAAGAGGGGAATAGAAGGGGGCAAGGAGGGGAATAGAAGGTAGGGAGTGCAGGTATGGCGTGATGAGACAGGGGTAAGGGCAGGGGAAGAAAGAAGAGATGACACAGCGGAGGGTAAAGATGGAACGCAGCTCCGAGAGGTGCGAGAGGAGACGAGAGAAGGATACGAAGGAGAGCCTCGCCGGGAAGTAGGGGTGAGGAGCGATGTGCAGGGTATTGAGGGGTCGGCGCTTGAGAGGCTCGTGGGGAGTGGGAGCGATGTGCAGGGTATTGAAAGGCCGACGCTTGAGAGCCTCGCGAGGAGTTGGAGCGAGGCATGAGGATACGAAAGATACAGCACCGGGGGAAGCGAACGTTTCTTGGACGCTTGAGCCCGAGCGTCTCGGCCCCGATAGGATCGGCGTGTGCGCTACATCTCGACACGTCATGACGCCACCACGCAGGCCCGCCCCTTCAGCGACATCCTCCTCGAAGGACTCGCCCCCGATGGGGGACTTTACCTGCCCGAAGAGTATCCGCAGCTCAGCACCTCCGACCTCGAAGAGCTCAGAGAGACCCTCCAAACGAAGGGCTATGCGGCTCTCGCGGCGAAAATCTTCGCCCTGTTCATCGACGACATTCCCGTCGAGGACCTTGAAGGCATCGCTGCTCGCGCCTACTCGACGCCCGCCTTCTCGACCTCGGAAATCGTGCCGGTGACCCGGCTGGAGTCGGGCACCTGGATCGCCCACCTGTCCGAAGGGCCGACTGCAGCATTCAAGGACATGGCGATGCAACTCCTCGGTGAACTCTTCGAATATGAGCTCGGGCGCCGCGGCGACTGGCTCACCATCGTTGGAGCGACCTCCGGGGACACTGGCTCCTCCGCCGAGTATGCGTTACGAGGACGCCCGGGCCTGTCCGTCGTCATGCTGACCCCTGCCGGGCGCATGACTGCTTTCCAGCGTGCTCAAATGTTCTCCCTCATGGACGAGAACATCATCAATGTCGCCGTTGACGGGGTTTTCGATGACTGTCAGGACCTCGTCAAGGCCGTCAATATGGATGCCGACTTCAAAGCCGCGTGGCATCTTGGCGCCGTTAACTCGATCAACTGGGCGCGCCTGCTCGCCCAGGTCGTTTACTACATCGCGACCTGGCTTCGGGTGACGAGCGCGCGCGGTGCAGAAGGTGAAATTGCACCGAGGCCGGAGGATCGTGCCACCCAGGACAAGCGCGGCACCCAGGAGGAGTGCAGCACCCGGGAGGAGTGCAGCACCGCGGCAGCACACACTACCCCGGGGGAGAGCACTACCACGGCAGGGCACACTACCCAGGAGGAGTGCAGCACCGCGGCAGGGCACCCTATCCAGCAGGATCCTTCACCCCAGGGGGATCGCGTTCCCTCGGATGAGCGCATCAACGTGGTCGTCCCCTCTGGCAACTTCGGCAATGTCTGCGCCGCCCATATCGCCCGCTCAATGGGCCTTCCCCTGGGCGCCCTCGTCGTCGCAACGAACGAGAACGATGTCCTCGACGAGTTCTTCCGCACCGGCGTTTACCGGCCGCGATCCTGCGAGCAGACCCTTGCGACCTCTTCGCCCTCAATGGACATTTCCAAGGCCTCGAACTTTGAGCGTTTCATCTTCGACTTGCTCGGTCGCGACGCCGAACGAGTCTCCGATCTTTTCGGGCGGGCACTCAAGGAGGAGGGCTTCTTCGACCTGTCCGGCACTGAGGAGTTCGCGCACCTGCGGGAGACTTACGGCTTCATCTCGGGCACCTCCACGCACGCGGATCGCCTCGAGGAGATCCGCCGCACCGAGGTCGAGGACGCCTACCTGCTCGACCCGCATACTGCCGATGGCATGCATGTTGCTCGTTCGCTCGCCGCTTCCCTGGAGGGGCCGCTCGTCGTCATGGAGACCGCTCTGCCGGTGAAATTCGCCGAGACGATCCTCGAAGCGACAGGTCATCTTCCGCCGGTGCCAGAAAGATTCGAGGGCATCGAGGGCGGGCAGCAGCGCGTCATCGATCTGGAGAACGAGGTCGGGGCGCTCAAAGCGCTCATCGAAGCCCGAGTCCGCGTCGACACCTGAAAGTGAGGCACTGCACGCCCCCATGTGAGGGTGAGGCGCTGCTGTGCGACACTCGAATGGGCGCCTTTCACGCCTCGGATCAATACCGCGTGGATCAACACCGTGAGGACCATCACCGCGCGCATCAATACCGTGAGGACACTACCTCGGGGGTCAATACTGCGCGGCGGCGAGCCAGGCGCGAGCGAGGGCCTCACTGTCCGGCTCCCAGGTGCCGTCGAAACGTCGACTACCCTCATGCGTCGCATCCTTCAGGGAAGAGAGCAGCTCAGAGGCGAAAGGGGCTCCGACTGCGCGGACCCAGGCAGTATCGCGTTCAAGGACAGGCGAGGAGAGGACGGAAGGGCCCGCATCGAGAACACGCTGACACCAGCGCTGCAGCACTGCGCGCACTTGGACGGGACCGGACACCTCCCCCGCAGAGTCGGCGCCTGCGGCATTGAGCCCGGCAAACTCATCCGTATCGCCCCCGGCAAGCGCGCCCTCGGCACCCGCCGAGTCTGTGCCCTCCCCATCGACCTCGGGAAGCACACCCGCCCAGGAACGATCGACAGCGTCAAGGCCCGGCCACCACACGCCACCGAGCTCATCGGGCACGTAGATGACGCCATCAAGCACGAGCATTCCCAGCAACTCCTCGTCGCGCACGAGGCAGCGGACCCGGGTGCCAAGCGCCGCCCCGAATAATTCCGTCGCCAGGCCCGCCCCGAGCGAGCATGCGGCGGGCAGCAGGGACAAGAATCGCCCGTCCACGACAAGACCACTGCGATCACCGCCGAGGATCGCACCCTCGACGATTTCGTAGGGAGCGGGAACCGACTCCCATCCGGTCGATTCGGCGCCGAGGGAGGCCCGCACCTTCGAGCCCGCTCCCAGGCGACCATCGGCACGCGCCGTGGCCCCGGAGACGAGGAGGCGGTGGCGAGAGAGGAGCCGGATTGGGGCAGATAACTCGCGCCAGATGGGTTCGACGCGGTAGGCGCTTTCGACGTTCGCCGCATCCCCCGGGCGCACTCGCGCAACAGACCAGGTTCTGCCTGAAGCATCCACGAAAGTCGCCTCGACCCCAGCGAAACCCGAGGCTGTGATGATGGGAGCCGCGAAGAGGGGAACTAGGGATAGCCCTCCGACCTCGCGATATGTTCCGCGCGCTTGGCCGAGCAGCGCACTCGCGTCCTCTTCGGGTCCGAGGCGGGACAGTAGATGCAGATTGACGAGGGCGGAGGCGAATGCCGATGCCCGCAGCTTCGGCGGGGCTGAAAGACTCTGGTAGTACGCCGTGAGCGCCCGGTCTGCGGTGACGAGGCCTGCGGAGCGCAGCCTGTGAAGATCGCGGGCAAGCATCGAGCGATGCAGCGCCCCCAGGTGCGTGGATCCGAGTTGCAGGATCTGTGCGAGATCAGCGAGGACGAGGAGGATGGTGTCGCGCTGAGTCGCGGACACAGGAGTACCCGCGCCCGGGGCTTTTGCGGGGCGCGTACTTGAGGTTTTCGCACTGCCTGCACGTGGTGTCTTCGCAGGGCCCGTGTCCGAGGTGCCGGGAGCTTTAGCTCCAGGAGTCGCGGGCACCTCCATTCCCGGGGCTTGTGCCGGGCTCGCGTCCGGAGTTTTCGTGCAGCCCCTAGTTGGTGTCTTCGCCTCGTTCGTACCCGGGGTCTTCGCAGGGTTCGCGTCCGGAGAAGCAGACTCTCTCGGGTCTGAACCTCCCAGAGCCTCGCTGCTTTCAGGCGCAGCTCCAACACCGCTTTCAGCCGAAGCATCGCCGCTCTGAGCTGCAAACCCGGCAGGAACATCCAAAAAAGCTCCCCGCTCCTCCTCTGCCTCAGTCCCCTCCTCAGCCTCAGTCCCATCGGCGAGCTCCAAGCTCAAAGCCACCACCGCACGATGAGCACAGCGCGGCGCCAACAGGCAATCGCACACGATCTCGTCCTCGTCGCACAACACATCGACCTCAGCGATCCGCACCGTCGACTGGCCGAAAAGCGTCTGAACTCCGACCTCCACGCCATCGGCGAGATAGGCGTCAACTCTCTTGCGCACTCGCGGTGTCAAGGCATCGACGATGGAGGAGAGGAGCATAGGGGCGATCCGAGTCATGAGTGCTCCCGAATGACCGTGCCCACCCAACGGGCCAGATCAAGCGGCGACACCGCCGCGACCCGCATGCCCATGGCAGCAACCCGGGAGGCAACCCCGACGTTGTAAACGCCCGTGCCCGAATCGTTGAGCGCCGCACAGCCGAGCATCGTCACCCCCGACGCCGCCAGCGCCCCGACCTCGTCGAGGAGCGCATCGAGAGGGCCGCCCTCGTCAAAATCCGATACGAGGACGAGCAGTGTCCGTGTCGGCACACGCAGGCGTGAGCGAGCCAGGCGAAGCGCCCCCGCGATGTCCGTGCCGCCTCCGACCTCAACCTCCATGAGCAACGCCAGGGGATCATCAACCCGGCCCGTAAAGTCAATGACCTCGGTGTTGAAAGCGAGGAAGTCCACTGACAGGCACGGGGATTGAGCGAGGATCGCGGCGACGAGGGCGGAGTAGACGACCGACTCCGACATGGAAGCGGACACATCGACCGTGAGGATGAGATGCCAGTCGGATTCTTGTGCCTGCGCCGAATGGAACACCGGGTGAACGGGGATGACCTGGGGGCGCCCGTCAATTGGTGCGACGTGGCGCAGGTTCGCTCGCAGCGTCCGGTCCAGGTCGAGACTACTCGTGCGCCGCCGCGTTGGCCGCCCCCTCGCCAGGCCCGTCAGTGCCGGGCGCAGTCTCACAGCAAGTTCTTTCGACAATTCGGACACGAGTCGGGCGACCAGTGGACGCAGTTTCGCCAGGCGAGCCTCCGGTAGGGAACCGGTCAGGGACAGTGCAGTCGTCAACAGTTCGATGGAGGGGCGCACGGACTGCGGGGAGAGGCGCTCCAACAGATCAGCCCGCCCCCGGGTTGCGGCCTCGCCGAAGATCTCCTCGATCTCTGCGTGCCCGAAGAGCGCATCAATCTCCGTTTCCCATTCGCGCACGCCCAACTGCGAGGGACCATAGGAGGCGTTTCGTCTGCGCACATCAAGGGCATCGGCGGCGGGCCGTCCGTACAACTCATCAAGGGCGGAAGCCATGCGCCGACCCTGCGGTGACAAACCCATGCGCTGCGTGCCGAGGATGAGTCGCCATCTTTCATCCGGACTGAAGGACACATCCGCCAGGCCGAGGGCAGCAAGACGCTTCCGCGCCCCCGTGTCGGCTTGTGTGATGGCGATGACCTGCTCGGCAGGAAGCTCAAGGCTGCGCGCCCGCCCCAAGTTCGGTGCGAGGTCGGCGAGGAGGCGTTCGCGAGAGTCCTGGTCGAAACAGTCGAAGCCGCCGCGCAGGGCCGGAAGGGCCGCAACGAAGTCGGCGTCATCAATGGTGTTGATCCGATCAACGAGGGCGAGGGCGGCGGGGGCCGTGTCAAAACGCGAGCCCGCTGCGATGAGCAGGCCAACGAGCCTGCGGCGCAGGACCCGCCTGGCCTGAGGGGTGGAGGCGTTGAGCCAGGAGGCGATGTGGAGCGCGGCCTCGTCCTCGTCAATGAGGAGCCCCGCGGACGCGCCCTGCATGAGGGGCGAGCCCGCAGATCTCAGGTGTGTGAGGGCCGCATGGAGAGAGAGCGGATGATCGGCGCCGATCGTGATGAACGCGGCGAGGGCGGCAGCGTCTCCGGGCTCGTCAGAGCCTTCGACGCCACGGATCTCACGGATGGCGGCCGTGCCGAAGAGGTCAGCGGCAGTGGCGGCCCTTTCGCGCAGCGGCGCGTCAAGGAGGGAGGCTCCGGGAATGTTCTCTCGGGCCACGTCGCTCAGGGCAAGAGTGAAGGACACGGCCTCGGCGAAGGACACGCTCGCGGTCATGCGAGTAGCGAGCTCAAGTGCTCTCTCAAGGGGTGCGGGGCAGGCGCAGGCGCTGGCTTCGCGCAGGAGTCGCACGAGGTCCACCGCGCCCTCGACCCGCCGGGTGAGCAGAGCCGTTGACGCGATCTGTTCGACTGTGAGCCCACGGATGGAAGCGAGCTCGATGCTCGCCTCAGTGGCGGCAGTCCACTGCACGCACCAGGTCTGTGCAAGGGCTTGCGCCCCCCGGGTCGTGCTCCGCTCTTCGCTGTGGCCGTAGACGACTCCGCCTGCGCGCAATCGGTGCATGAGGATCGAGCGTTTGAGGTCGAGGGTACTGCGTTCGGGTACGAGGTCGAGCTCCTGGGCGCCTTCAAGGGGGAGGCGCGCCGCCTCAATCTCGGCTCGCACGGCTTCGAGCAGGGGAGATTTCGGGACAGAAGGATCGACTTGTCCCGTCCTCGTGCCGATGAGGACGCGTTCGAGGGCGTCGGCCACTGCTCTGCCCCGTCCGAGGATTTCCCCTTGGGCGAGGACGGAGGTGACCGCTTCGACGAGTTCGCGCCGTGAGGGGGCAGCCAGGTTGCGCAGGGTCGCGAGGTCGAGGGCGATGCGTGAACATTCTGCGGCTTCTGCGGGGCCTGCGGGGTGTCCGGCTTCGCGCAGCGCCCTCGTGATGGAGGTGATGACGGAGGCGACTTCGGCGCACAGGCGCTTAGGGTCGAGGCCCGATTCGTAGACGAGTTGTTGCCAGCCGGGGTCGCGGATGCCGGAAGGGTAGCCGGAACGCGAATCGAGGTGGTCGAAGGAGTAGGCGACGAGGCAGGAACGCACAGAAGTGTGCTGCGTGCGCGCGGGGAGCGTCGCAGCCTCGGAGGAGCCGTGTTCCCCGAGCAGAATGTTCACAGCCACAGGGGTGCAAGATGCGGTGCCTTGTGGAAGGGGGAGAAGAGCGGGGGCGTGGAAGGCTCCGACGAGTGCAGCGACTCGGGTCCCGGACGAGATCTCGGGAGCGAGGGCGGCGCGCATCCATTGTTCGCGCTCGAGGCTGTCCTCGTCTGTTTCTGCCTCATCGACGCGCATCGCCCATCCGTGCGCGAGGGCGGCGACGCGGATCTGCTCGGGGGTTGAAGAGGGTGCGCGAGCTTCGACGAGGCGATCCCAGGATTCGGCTGAATCCCCATCTTCGGCGCGGGCCGCAGCTTCGAGGGCTTTTCGGCCCCGAGAATCGCCAGCGGCGGGAGCCTGGCTGTCAGTATCCGGAGCGTCCTTAGCGGGGTTGGGTGCGCTCGCGGGATCGCTGGCGGCGGGGGTCAGGGGCTCGCTGCCCTTGGCCTCCTCACGGGGGTCGCTCTCTTTCCGGAGTGCGCCGAGCTCCATCTCATGACCGGCTGCTCCGGCTGGTGTCTCTCCTGCTCGTGGGCCCGTTGGCGTCTCTCCACTCGGTGTCTCGCCTGTTCTCGGGCCCACGCCTGCCGAGGTCTTCTCCCCCCGAGCCGCAATGGGCCGATCAATGCACAAGACCCGAACCCCCCGCGCCGCAGCCCAGCGCAGGGCCGCGAGTTCGGGCGAGAAATCCGCGAAGGGGTAGAAGCTGAGATCCTCACCTTTGCTGAATGCGAGAGCAACCGGGGCGATAGTGTGTGCGCTGCTCAGTTGTGAGAGCCATTCATCTGCCTCAGCAGGAAGTTCGATAGCGAGCACATCGGGTGCGAAGTCGTCGAGCATCGCGGGGATACTCGCGGCCAGTGCAGGGGAGTGATGGCGCACACCGATGAGGAAGGGTTCGCGGCATGCCGCGAGCGCCGACACCTGTTCGCGCGCATCGACCTCGTTCCTCATGTTTTCAGATTCCATCGCTGTGTTGTGTGATTCGTCGAGCTTTTCGGCTTAGTCCTCAAGAGCGCTGCGAAGCTCCCAGAGCTGCGCCCAGGTGTGCCGTCCCTCGTTCGCGCGGCGTTTCACAGTCGAATCCCAATAGGCGAGCAGGCGCGCCCCGTCTTCAGAATCGTCCTTGCGGACCGCCCCGAGCAGTTGACCGGGAATGAGTCGCACTCCGTCCTTCGCGTGCGGGAAGAATGCCCCGGCAAGGGCGATCGACCCGGAGATGGCGACCGCTTCAGCTGTTGACAGGACGGTTGATGGCTTCTCGACGGCCCATCCTTCCTGGCTGATCCCGCTGCGCAGGTCACGGAACGCGGTGACGAGGGTTTCAACGACGACCTCGTCAACCTTCGCGGGCACTCCGGCTGCACTGAGCGCCTGTTTCGTTTTCTCAGTGACGAGGGCGATCTCAGCCGAAGCATCGCAGATCGGCGCGACGGCCTCGAAGTTGAAGCGTCGTTTGAGTGCGGCGCTCATTTCCGACACTCCCCGGTCGCGCAGGTTCGCCGTGGCGATGAGACAGAATCCGGGGCGCGCGTGAATCGCATGCTCTCCAAGTTCAGGGATGGCAATGCGGCGTTCAGAGAGGATGGAGACGAGAGAATCTTGGACTTCGGGCAGACAGCGGGTGATCTCCTCAATGCGCGCGACCCGCCCACTCGACATGGCAGCCAGGACGGGGGAGGGGACGAGGGCGTCAACACTGGGGCCGCGCGCGAGGAGTTGGGCGTAGTTCCAGCCGTAGCGCAATTGGTCTTCGGTCGTGCCCGCACTGCCTTGGACGGTCAACGCTGAAGTGCCGCAGATGGCTGCGGAGAGCAGTTCGGAGAGCATCGACTTCGCAGTTCCAGGTTCGCCGACGAGGAGGAGGGCGCGCTCACCGGCGAGGGTGATGACGCAGCGCTCAACGAGGGAGACATCGCCGACGAACTTGCGGCTGATTTTCAGTCGAGGGTTTCCACAGATGAAGGAGACGACAGCGGAAGGGGTTAGGCGCCAACCGGGCGGCTTGGGCCCCTCCTGGCGGGCGAGGAGGTTGAGCTCATCGGCGTACAGCACCTCCGGTGGGGGCACCTGCTGGGCTGTGTTCACCTCGGATACTCCGGGCGTGGAATCGCCGGGGGGTGTGCTCGTCGCCATGATTCCTCCTCGAAACCTTCTTCTCAGGGCCGGGTGGGTCCGGCGGCCTCATGGGCTCGTCGGCCCTCGCTCGCTCTTCCCTTTGGTTGGGAGTCTATTCGCCCGGCGTCCTCTCGCTTTTGGCCTGAAGTTTATTCGCCTGGCGTCCTCTCGCCTGTGGCGGGAAGCCTATGCGCTTGTCGGGCTCTCGCCTGTGGCGGGAAGCCTATGCGCTCGTCGCGCTCTCGCCTGTGGCCGCGAGTCTGTTCGTCCTCTCCCCTTATGTCCCCGAGAGGCGGCGGGGGAGAGGACGAACATCTTCACCTGCTCAGCGCCTGCGGTAGCGGGTCGTGCGCAACTCCGTGTATCCGGGAACGTCCCCGTCCACGTAGCGCTGCCACGCATCCTCGAAAAGGCGCCCCAAGGGCACGAGCGGGACAACCACATCATGACGCGGAGTGACTTTCGTGGCATCCGTCAGATCGTAGAACGGGGCTTTCCAGACCTCCATCGGCTTATGAGGTGTGCTCGCCTCCTGCCAGCCTCCCGGTAGGAAGAGGCTCCTGCCCGCACGGGCGCGCTTCGCTTCGACGAGCAGCCCCGCCTCCAGCAGAGGGGCTGCCGCCGCGAGACGCTGCTTCTTCGACCAGGAGTTCCACGACTCGACGTTCTTGTCGCTGGGGAAGATCAGGGCGAGGATCTGCAGCCAGTAACGCGCCGAATCCTCGGGGACACCCAGGGACTTCGCCGCAGCGGACACGACCTCGGGTGCGGACACGAGCGGGTCACAAGCGCAGCCAGGGTGTGCGTTGACGAGGGAGTCGGCGATCTCGTCATAAACACCAATCACCACATCGAGGCGCTTGCGGATCCTTTGCAGCGAGTACTCGCCCTCGTCGATCGCGTCGAGCAGACGCCGATCCGCCGTGAAGTCTTTCGACGTGTTCGGATCATAGAAGACGGTCGGGTACGGGGCGTTCGTCATTGACCAGGGGCCGAGAGAATCGACCTGATCCGAGGGCGCGTTCTCGTCTACGGCGGGCAGGCCCAAGACGGTGCGCAGGCCGCTCCCATAGTCCTGCCACTCGACTTTCACGCTTCGGCACGCCGACTTCATCTGCTCGTACACTTGGGCGAGCCAGAGCGCGAAGCGGCTACCGGCCTCGGCCTGAGCAGCAGCCCACAGCCAGACATCAGGGTCGACGCTGTTCGGATCCTGACTGAGTTCGCGCAGTCGCCGCGCGCCGCCCCAGGGGAAAGCCGAATCCGCTGCGGCGAGAAGAGCACCTGGAAGATGGAAAACCTGCTCATTGTCCGACCAGGCGGCAATGACCGCTTCAACGTCGATCCCTTCATGCGCTAAACGCAGGGGGTCGGATGCACCTGCCTCGACGAGCCGCAGGAGTTCCTCAGTGCCGAGTCCACTGAGGAACTCCCTGCCTTCCCTCGCTTCGGCGACTTTCAAGCCGAGCAGGGTGCGCAGCTCCTTGTCGAGGAAGTTCGCCTCAGCCGAGCGGATATTGGGCAGGCCCGCGAGGAACAAGGATGCGGCTGCCCTAGTCCACCCGGTCCCCTCAGCGAGGCGCGCGACCTTCGCCGGATCCCACTGGGGGGCGCCCTCGTCGAGGAGGACGCGGAACGCCTCGATGATCGTTTTGGCTTCGATGCCGCAGCCCCGGGTGATGAGGCTGATCGGAGCGCCGTCGACGCTCTTGGGAACACCGCCTGAGGGAGAGAAGAAGCGCGTCTTGTCGTTGCTGTTGTAAGCCCAGAAGGGACGGCCGGTGCCGATCAGGATTGCAGGGCCGGAGGGGGTGGTGAGGAGCCGCGCGGGCTCGGTGGATGATGGTCCTTCTTCGATCCCCGCCACCTCGAAAACACAGCACGAGGGCGAGTACAGGCCTTCATCAACGAGGTCCCCGAATGCAGCGGCCGCCTGACCCACGAACTCTTTCGAGGCGAGGGGACGGGTGACTGAGAACAGCAGAGCGATCGGTCGGGTGGTGAGGTGGGTGAAAGCACTCCCAACACCCGTCACCGCAAGCTCGGCTCCTCCAAGGCGCCGGGCCATGTTATGCAAAACGTCACGATCCGTCGTCAACGACCACTCAGTATTCGCCCAACCGAGCGCATCGCATGAGGCTTCCCATTCGGGGAAGCTCCTCGTCGGCTGCTCCTCTTGTGTTGTGCGCTCAAGCCCATCTTCGACGATTCGTTTGACGCGGGCCGTTGCCCATACGACGGAGTCGACGAGTGCATGACAGTCGGAACCGAGGAAACTCGCAGCCGCTGCCCGCGCCTCGTCGGTGAGGATCCTGCCAGGATCCACCACCTCAGCATCCTCCGTACTGTCGGCGGTCGGAACGACTCTGAGAAGCTCTTCGAGCTGGGAGGGTGTCGCGTGGCGCAGCTTGTCACTTGCGGCCTCGTCGCGCACTCGGAACTGATTCCAGCCGACCTGGGGGACTTTGTGGAGAAGATGAGTGCCCCCTCGTGCGTCAGCCGCGGCGAACATCGGGGCGAAATCGTCTTCGCGCACGAGCTCCTCGCCCTTGATCAGCCAGTGCCCGCCCCCGGGGCGTGCCATGCGGCCTTTGAAGCGGTCCCAGCGTTCCTTCGGGTGCACTTGATGCCCGTTGGCGTCAATGTAGAGCGACTTCTCGTCCCTGCTCATTCGCAGCCACGCGTGTCGGCCATGGGCCGTCGAAACGCTGGAGTCGGCCGTCGTCGGGAAGACTGAGCACCAGATGATCGTGTGCTTTTCGAGTTCCCAGCCGTCGCGAAGGTAGGGCTCGATGAGTTCGGCGAGAGAAGCGGGCAGGGATTCGCGTCCCCTCTGACCCGTCGCGGGGTCGATTTCCCGGAAGGTGTCATCGAGACGCCAGTAGTGCTCGCCTTCACGAAGAACGAGGGCGCGGTCGGCGAAGGGGTCGCCGCCGTCGCCTCCGTGGACGAGGCGCTCACCGACGAGGCGCCCATCGTTGAAGGGCAGGGTCAAGGGGACGTCCGAGCCGCCGTAGTAGCGGATCGGCGTTGAGGTTCCCGGGTCGGTCGACCAGGTGAGGAAGTATTCCCAGTTCTTCCGGTAGGCGCAGGCCGTGGCTTCGCCTGCGAGCAGATAGTGCCAGTATTCAGCTTTGTCCGTTGCGGTGGGAGCGAAGGAGGCTTCGGCGATCCTCTTGTCGCCGTCAACCCAGATGATGTGACCATCGGCGGCGACGCCGATCGCGGGGAAGGCCTCGTGGAAGGTGGTGTTCGTGCCGAGTTCGGCGGATGCAGCTTCCAGTTCAGGCCAGGTGTACTCGGTGAGGAAACCGTCGCGGAAAACATCGGCGAGGATTTCTCCGGCGTTGAGTCGCTCGACGAGGGCGCTGATCTGGCGCGGATACGCATCGAGACCGGCGGGGGTGAAGAGCGGGCTCAGTCGTCGTATTTCGCTGAGGACTTCTTGTGAGGTCGGGTGCTCACCGAGCGTGGACTCCGCCCAGCGTCCGAGCATCGTGCGGGCACCGGAGTGGGCGAGGATGACGTCGAGATGGTCTGAGGCCGTCCTGCCGATTGTCCCAAGAACCAGGTGCGCGTGTTCGCTTTCAGCGAGGGCGTCGAGGTTGGGGCGGTCTTGCGTTTCCGCCCAGTCGGACAGGCTCAGGCGGTTGTAGTAGGAGTAGGCGCCCGGAGGCGCATCGAATTCGACTTTCGCCCCGGTGGACAAGAGCGCGTCGAGGAGTTCGGGTTGCAGGCCGAAGACGCGCTTCGACAAGGTGATGCTCTGCCCCTTGAGACTCTTCATTCTTCTGACGAGGAGACTGAGCTTGCGCGGGTATCCGGCGTTCCACTGGCTCTGGAGCATGCGCGTGTAGCGTTCAACCCATTCGCGGGCGTCGACTCGCCCGGCGGCGAGGTCTTCGCTCAAGCCGACGGAGGCGAGGATGTCGATCCACTCGTCGGAGGGGACAGGACCCGGGGTGAGGGCAAGGAGTGCCTTCGTGGTCGTGGGCTCTTGCGCGACTAAAACGGGGAGTGCTTTCTTGAAGCCCCTCCAGAAGGCGGCGGGCGCTTTGGACAGCGATGGGGAGGAAAGGACGGCACGCAGGAAGCGGGCGTGGACTTCCACAGGGTCCGCGTGGGCGGCTTTCGCGAGGCGCTTGAGGTCTGCGGCGAGCCCGCCGTAGGGCGGCATCCCGCCTTTGACACGGTCGATGTTGAGGGTGAGGAAAATGTCGAGGGCGCGTTCGGGTTCGTAGCGTTCGCACAGGGTTTTCGACTCGTTCGTCAGTTCTTTAGCGGTGATGGCCCCGGCGAGAGCGAATTCGAGGAAGGCCTTGGAGTTACGGTCTTCATCGACCTTGAGGCTGTGGACGCGCTCGGCTTCGCGCGCTTTGGAGAAGTACTGGGCTGCGTAGACGCGGTTGTCGAGGCGCAAGAAGATGCGGGCGGCCTCTTCGAGGAAGGTCGGAAGGAAATGCGGGGCGGAGTCGCCGAGCATTTTCGCCAGCTCGTCGAGGAGAAGCTTCGCATTTCCGGGCTTGGATTTCGCGGCTTTGGCGGCGCGCTGCAGGTCGCCGACAAGGTTGAGGGCGTGGCGCGCATTCTTCGGGTCATGGATGATCGGCCAGGCGGGGAAGCCGATGGCGCGTTGACGCACGCGACCGATAGGGGTCTTCTGTCCGGGTGTGAAGCCGAGGGAAGTGAGGGTGATGTCCTCAACTTCGCCGAGGGCGTCGGGGGTGAGGCGCACGACGGTACGCCCCTCAAGGGCAGGGTGGGTGTAGGAGTGGGCCGAGGCGGGGATGGTTCCGGGGGCGTCTGAGGAGATGATGCCACCGAGTTCGGCGGCTCGAGCTGGGGTGATCATGAGGGGTCCTTCAGGGCGTGTGCGCACGAGGAGAAACGGGGTGCGGGGTTGGGCGATCGTGTTCGGGGTGCGAGCCTCACTCAGGGGCGGGATTCATCGTCGATGACGCGTCCGGCGTAGATGTGGGCGGCCATGCGCACGCCTTCGGAGTAGGCGATGGGGCCGACCTCGCCGATGCGGATGACGTGGTCGTCGCGCACCCAGTGCAGGTCGCCGGTTTCCGTTTCGGCCTCGGGACTGTCCGCGCCGATCCAGTAGCGGGCTGTGACGAGGGCGCCGTCCTCGTAGACCGGACAGGTCGAGTAGCCGCCGGAGACTTTGAAGCCTGCGGCGGTGGCGCGTCCTGCGGCGTAACGCAGTTGTTTGAAAGAGCCACCCGACCAGGTGTTGAGTTCGAGCGCTTCGGCCTTGGCTGGGTCTGCGCGGTGGACATCTCGGAAGAGCTGGTCGAAGCGTTGGGAAATGCCGAGTTCTGCTGCAAATTCGCGCAGCTCGTCGAGGTCGGCGAGGGCAGCGGGGTGGGGGATGAGGACGGCTTCGTCGCTGATGCGTGCAGACTCCCCGTCGAGGTCAACGACGCCGAGCGCATCTAAGTGTGCGGCGCGCAAGAATCCGGCGACCTCTCCGTCCGGGGTGGAGACGACGAGGTCAGTGAGCCAGGATCTCCATGCTTCATCGGGCCAGACGGCAGCCAGGAGGCTTCGGGGAACGGGAAGGGAACGCAAGAACCAGCGTTCGACGGCCTCCCCGACCTCGAGCTCGTGCTGGTGGAGGAAGATCAGGGTCGAATCGAGGTCTTCCCAGACTTGAGTTTTCTTCGCGGCCGCGGGAACAGATTTGAGAGTTTTACCTTTGTCGTTGCGGGCGACGATCTTGCCGCCCTCGATACTGAGTTCGTGACCGGTTCCGGTCGGGATCCACTCCATCGGGGTCCTTCCTCGCGGCACCTTTGCGGTGTGCGATGGATGAGTCTTCGCGGTGCGGGTCGCGCAGGGCGAAGGGGTCGTATTGTGCCGGATAGGAGCCATGCCCTGCGTGAAAGGGGCCATATTGTGCCCGAGCAAAGTCATGTCATGCCTGTTCGGCGGGGATTTTCGGAGTATATGTAGCGGCGGGAGGGCGGTCAAGGATCTTGCTTTCTCAAGGTTGCAGGGGTGCCGCATCGCCGGATACTCCGCGTGGATCTTGCCGTTCGGCGCGCCTGTGCGCTGAGTGTTCCACATACTCTCGAGTGTGCCGGGCGGTTACGACTGTGCGGAGAGGTTACGAGTGTGCGGCGGGCCTGGGGCGCGCGCTGAGCTCCAATCTTCTCAATGCGCCCGGCTGAGGGGAGAGTACGGCTGAGGGCGGGCGGCGAGGTCAGCTGGGGGCGGGGTGGAGAGCGCGGCTGAGGGTGGGCGGAGAGGCCGAGCCCGCCTGTGAAGAGCGCGGCTGAGGGTGGGCGGAGAGGCCGAGCCCGCCTGTGAAGAGCGCGTCTGAGGGCGGGTGGATAGCGCGTCTGAGGGCAGGCGGTGAGGTCGTCTGAGGGCGGGTGGGAGGCCGAGCCCGCCTGTGAAGAGCGCCGCTAAGATCGAGGGCATGACGCTGCACCTGCACGACTCGAAAACGGCCCGACTCCAGCCCCTCAACCCGGTAACTCCTGGACACGTGGGGATTTACTTGTGTGGGGCCACCGTGCAGGGCTCGCCCCACGTTGGCCACCTGCGGGCCGCCGTCGCCTTCGACTCCCTCGTCAGGTGGCTGCGCCGCTCGGGCATGGAGGTCACTTACGTGCGCAATGTGACCGACATTGACGACAAGATCCTCAATAAGTCCGCGCAGGCGCAGGTCCCCTGGTGGGCGTGGGCGTACCGCTACGAACGCGAATTCACTCAGGCCTACGAGACCCTGGGCGTACTGCCGCCGAGCTATGAGCCTCGAGCCACCGGGCACATCCCCGAGCAGATCGACTTGGTGCGCCGCCTCATTGAGCGCGGCCACGCTTACGACGACGGACGCGGCAATGTTTACTTCGAGGTGCACAGCCAGCCCGACTACGGTTCCCTGACGCGCCAGCGCCTCGCCGATATGCGCACCACCGAGGATGAGGCCCAGATCGACGCGGCCCTCGAAGCGGGCAAACGCGACCCCAGGGACTTCGCCCTGTGGAAGTCCACGAAGCCCGGCGAACCTGAAACCGCATCCTGGGAGTCCCCCTGGGGTCAGGGCCGTCCCGGATGGCATCTCGAATGCTCCGCCATGGCCAGGCGCTACCTCGGTGAGGAGTTCGATATTCATGGTGGCGGCATCGACCTGCGTTTCCCCCACCACGAGAACGAGCAGGCCCAATCGCATGGCGCCGGTTGGGGTTTTGCCCGCCTGTGGGTTCATAACGCGTGGGTGACGACCAAGGGTGAGAAGATGAGCAAGTCCCTCGGCAATGTCCTCTCGCTCGGCGCACTCACCAAGGATTTCCCTGCCGTCGCGGTTAGATGGGCCCTGTCCACCGTGCATCACCGCTCCGCAATCGAATGGGGCGAGGAGACTCTTCCCGCTGCTGCGGCCGCCTGGTCGAAATTCTCAGGCTTCGTGGAGAGGTCCATCGACCTCGCCGGTGAAGCCTCCGCTGAGGAGATTGCTCTGCCCGCTTCTGAGCTTCCCGAAGGCTTCGTCGCCGCCATGAATGACGATCTCAATGTTGCGGGGGCGCTCGCGGTCATCCATGAGCACATGAAGGTGGGCAACACGGCCATTGACGAGGGCGACAAGACGCTCGTCCGTCGAGAGCAGGTGCTCGTCCGCTCCATGCTTGACGTCCTCGGCCTTGATCCGGCTTCGGATCAGTGGCGCGGGGGACTTGGCGCGGGAGGGGCCGAGGGTTCTGCCGAGCATGAGGCCTTGGATGCTCTGGTTCGTGCCCTCATTGAAGAGCGCGCTCAGGCGCGCGCCGACAAGGACTGGGCTCGTGCGGACGCTTTGCGGGATCGACTCGCCCAGGCCGGGATCGCCGTCGCCGACGGCCGCGAGGGCGCGAGCTGGAGGCTGGGCTGAAGCCTGAGACGGTGTTGTGAGGGAGCTTTCTCGCCTCACAATGACAACAACTGATACGTGTTCAGTCTTGTCGTTGCACCTCGTATGTGGGAAAATCACACACGTGGCACAGGTGAAGGATTTTGCTCAACTCGGTGCGAGGATCCGTTTGTTTCGCCAAGGGGCGAATCTCGATCAGGAGACTCTTGCTCGGGAGTGCGCTTCTCGAGGTCAGCACCTTGACCGCACGGCCATCTCTCGTATTGAAACAGGGGACAGGAAAGTATCTGCCCTCGAGCTTTCGGTCTTGGCGGAAATAGTCGGTGTTTCCTTCGTTGACCTCGTGTCCGTTCCAGAGCCGTCTGTACTCGCCGCACGCAAACCGATCGCTGAGGAATCAACGAGTCAAGAACGCGAGGATTTCCTCGCCGGTGTTGAGATTGATCGAGCGTGGAGAGATCTGTGCCAGTTGCGCGACTACCACTTGATTGAAGCTGTGGAGCTTCCATTCGGCGGGCACGGTCTTGCTACTTGCAAAGAGGCACGTGAGCTTGCGCAGAAAACACGGGACTTTCTGAAAGTCGGCGACGCGCCCTTGGGCTCAATGACGGATGTAGCGGCAGAGCTTGGCTTGTGGTGTCGAACGACTCAAGTCGCGGTTGATGGATTGTCCTTCTCCCCTGAAATCGGACTCGGTGTCGCTCTAGTGGGTCAGGGCCTGGATCCAGGTCGGCGACGCGCCACCGTGGCCCATGAGATCGGCCATCACATCAGCGGTGACACCTATGATGCGTCGAGTCATTTCTCTTCAGCAAAGCAAGCCGAGGAGTTGATCGAGGTGTTTGCTGCCGAGCTTCTCCTCCCCTCCCGCGTCCTCGAAGAACTCAGGTGCCCGACGAGGGATGATCTTGTCAGGCTGGCTGCTGAATACAGGGTCTCGTGGTCCTTGATCGTTCAAAGTGGAGACACGGCCAAGGTGGATCTATCCAAGGTCGAGCGGAATACAACGCCGGTTGATGAGGATTTCTATAGGGCTGTGGGCTCGAAGCCTGAAGAGGATATAGTCCCTCCGGGCCTTGCGAAGAAGTGGGTTCAAGCCTGTGTTCGCGCAGTCGATGAGGACTTCATTTCTCGTCGACGCGCTCAGGAGATGACGTGCGGACTCGTCGAGGCCGGGGTCGCCGTCGCCGACGGCCTCGAAGGCCCGAGCTGGAGGATGGAATGAGGGGCGAAGATCGTGTGAGGATTGAGAGGCAATCGGGGTTTACAGTCCTGTGCTGCTCTTGCCACTCGGACAACAAGTGGATAGAATCAGAGCACGATGCGCCCTCAGTTGGGGCATCGTCAGCACGGCCGCTCCACTTTCGGGGCGGCCGTTTTTCTTCGAGGCCGCCAGATTTCTCCGCGAATGATCCTGTCCTCGATTTTCGATAGAAGGCGCTCACGCGTCTTCTTCGCAAGAGGATTTTCGTTCCGCTTCGCGGCCTTGCTCCTTTGCCAGATGTACAGTGCGAGATCGATAAGTTGGAGCTCATCGGTGTTGGCTGAAGAACAGAAATTCAGAGGAGCGTTGATTCGCTCAAGCTTACTTCTGCGGAATCCGAAGGTACCGTTCTTCTGATCCTGTTCGAATCGGGTTCGCACTCTTTTCTCGTAACTCGTCTCATCGCAGACGATGATGACATCGTCATTTCCTTGGTCCCGAGCAAAGTCATTGAGAGTTTCAAGTGTGAAGACCATGCAGATCTCGTGAGGTGGCCAAGGATTCTTGTACGTTGCTCTCTGGTGGACGGTATCTACGCCCCGGAAGGTGAAGGAGATGTCGAGACCATCCATCACTGACAGGGCTTTCAGGAAGATTGTGGCCTTCTCGCGGTGTTTGCCGCTCAACGGCTTCCAATCACCGGTGCTTTGCATGAGGGGATGCCCGTGGAATTCGATCTGAGGAGGAAGGGAGTATTCCTGAGAGACATGAGAACGAAGTGCGGAGAGACGTTCCGCAGCGGTCTCCCACGTGCTCTGCGATGCGACGGCGGAGCCGATGATGTAACAGCCGTCGCGTTGACTCTCGTCGAGGTAGGCGATCAACATTCGATAATCCTATCGGAGGAGTGTGTGTCGTATTGGGCAGAATTGCCGTCGTGTGAAGTGGGAAGCGTTCTTGAGCGCTACTTCTTTCGAAAGGTGAATCTGCGTGAATCGGACCGCAATGGCCGCTTCGGAGTGCCGGATCAGCGCCGGGCCCCGCTAGGCTGATTCGGATCAGGCGCGCCGGGAGGCGCTCGCGACGAAGAAGGACGAACACGATGGCTGGAAACGACGGGCGCCGCGGAGCCGTGCGCAAGCCAGGCTCGAAGAAGGGCGCGAAAGTCGGGACGGGCGGACACTCGCGCCGTCGCCTCGAAGGCAAAGGCCCGACGCCCAAGGCCGAGGACCGCACCTACCATCCGGCTCATAAGCGCAAGGTTCAGCGTGAGGCGCGCGAAGCCCAAGAGGCCGCGATCGCCCGCGCGCGTGCGAAGAGCTCCATCAAGATCGCCCCAGGTCATGAGCTTATCGCCGGGCGTAATCCCGTCGCCGAGGCCGTGCGCGCCTCCGTCCCGATTGAGCGCGTCTTCGTCCTCGACAATGTCAAGGATGACCGTGTTGAAGAGGTCATCCGCCAGGCCGCACACCTGGGGGCCCCGGTGTTCGAGGTGACGCGCCGCGATCTTGATGTTGCGACCGATGGAGCTGTCCATCAGGGTGTCGCGATCGAAGTGCGAGGATACGAGTACGCGCAGGTCAATGACCTGATCGTGGGTTCTTTGCAGCAGCTGGGCACGCCGCTGCTCGTCGCCCTCGACCAGGTGACGGACCCGCATAACCTGGGGGCGGTCCTGCGTTCGGCGGGCGCTTTCGGCGCGGACGGGGTCATCATCCCCGAGCGTCGCAGCGCGGGAGTGAACACGACGGCGTGGAAGGTGTCGGCGGGCGCGGCTGCTCGCGTGCCCGTGGCGAGGGCGACCAACCTTGTGCGAGCGCTTGAGGACTGCAAGCGCGCCGGTTTCTTCGTCGTCGGACTCGACGGTGGTGGTGACGCTGAGCTGCGCGACCTGTCTTTGGCGACTTCTCCGCTGGTCGTCGTCACAGGGGCCGAGGGCGCGGGGCTGTCCCGTTTGGTGCGCGAAACCTGCGATCAGATCGTGTCGATCCCGATCTCCTCGGCGGTCGAATCCTTGAATGCTGCAGTCGCCACGGGGATCGCCCTCTACGAGGTCGCATCGCTTCGGGCTGGGGAATAGGGGTGTAGCGGGCTTGAGGGGTGAAGACACGCCTTCACCGCTGGAGCGTGCTTTCTCATTGGGGCTCGGCTTGGGGAGTACGTGATTCGTACTCGTCGATGCACGAGTGAAACTTGAAGTGTCCACAGGCTGTGGAGATCGCGGACCTGCTTGTTGTGATGCCAAGAGTAGTCGGGGCGTTCGAACCCCGGATATTCTGTGATGGCCCCGGATTCGGGGATGACCCGACTAGTGGTGTTGGTTTTTCGCATGCATTTCTAGTGTTAATGACAGCGGTAGGATCGGCCGAAGCTCGTGTTGTAAGTCGGTTAGCAGCTGCCGATCATCAGTCTTCGCCTGACTTGCCGCCACCGCCCAGCCCGAACGTATCAGCTTTCTACCTGTAAACAACACTTACAGAACACACTTGACAGGCTAATTTGAGTCAAACACTCTTTGGATAGTGCATATGATGAGTTAAGTCATCGATGGGAATGCGTTGAAACTCGACGAGGAGTATCCGTGCCAGCAATCACTTTTGAACATCTACTTGTTGCCTGTCGTCCCCACGGAGCGAGTGTCCTCACGTCGGTGACTCAGCTGGCATCGGCGGCCGGGCCACACGCGTCCGTGGCACCAGCGAAGTTCGTCGAGGGGAAGAAAGCGGTCTTTGCCTACGAACGACGCTTCTGGGAAGGGAGACCTGTCGACGCCGTCCTCATTGATTCGAAACAATCACAGAATAACCGCCTCGAAGCAGCGCTCTCCGCGGCGATCACTGATAACGATTCGGTCCTTTCTCGTCTGCCCCGGATCGAATTGCGATTTGATGATGGTCAGGTTTTCACCGATCTTGACCTGCCACATCGTGCTTTCGACGGCCAGATTCGCGCGGGGACGATTGGCGGCAATCCAGTGACCGAGAACCAGGACTACCGCGCCCTGCGCGATGCCACTGTCTCCCATGCCCGTCCGTTGCTAGAGCAAAGTCCCATCACTTTGCTCCTCGGTGGGTGGGATGCCACTCGCAAAAGTAACCAGGGGCGGTATCGCAGCATCCTCGTCGGTGAAATTATCGGGATTCTCTCTGATCAGGACGGTAACCCTGCTGATCACGAATCGAAGCGAGGCGGCGCGCGTATTGATCCGCTCGGTATGAAAATCGCTCTGAGTGATAAGGAGCGTAAAGAGATCGCAGATGCTCAGAAGTCCGAGCTCTCTGAAGGCGCATATAAGAACGCCTCAAAGAAAGCAGGCAAACCATCCGTACTCGGACTTGGGGGAATCCCACCGACATTGAGCCAGCTCGGCGGTGTTTCTTGCCAGGCTATCATCCGCTCTCATGTTCTCAGCTTCGCCGCACTGCGTTCCTTGCGATTTGATAACGAGACGCCCGAAGGTGATGTCGCTTGCCGTGCGCTTCTCGCCGCTCTCGCCCTTAACGGCTTGGCGCGTTCCGACAGCGAGTTGCTTCTTCGAGCAAACTGTGACCTGGTGGAGGTCGCTCCCGCGGTCGTCACTCTGGATCAGCGCTATGGACACAAGGAGATCTTTGAGCCGCTGAATATCGACGAGGCACAGGAGCTCCTAGCCGCTGCTATCACCTATGCTAGGGAGAAAGCGAACCTGGATTGGGACGGGAGAATACTGGTTGTTGACGGAAACCCGGCTGTTTGCGCCGCAGCTGGTGACGATACTCAGGATGAGTGATGGCACCGGTCGGCATCACCGCACGCTTCCCGCTCGGCGTTTACCATGGGCATCTTCCCGATGGGAGTCCGGACTTCCTTCCTTCACCAGCCCGTCTCTTCTCGGCGTTGGTAAGCGCCGCCCACACGGGTAGCGTCGCGGGCAGTGAAGGTGATCTCTCTTCAGAGATCGCGGATGCGCTTACGTGGCTTGAAAAGCATCCGCCGAACGGGATCCGCGTTCCGTCTCACGTGCCCGTGTCGGACAGTTCTATACGAGTGGCCTATCGCGATCGCGGAACGATCGAACAATCCAAGCTCAAGCTGATGCCCAAGGTGATTTCGGACGGTACGGCTGTCGATGGCCCTATCGGCTGGTGCTGGGATGAAATGCCCGACATAGTGAGGGATGCACTCCTTCGCCTCATCGAGGATGTGCCATGTCTTGGAGAGGCGGACAGCCCTGTTGTAATAGAAATCGGCGATGTAGAACCCAACTGGCGTTTGGATGTTCGTGCTTCGGCGTTCACGCCGGGCGGTAGACGGGTTCCTGTGGTGGGTATAGGGCGTAGGGCAGTCCTTGAAGAGGCGTACATGCAGGCTTGCCCGTCAAAGACGCCAACGCGGGGGCAGGACAAGTATAAGAAGAGCGAGTCTGTTGTGACCTTCTCCGTTACGGATGAGGGAGAAGAAGTGGTCCGTTACGTTCCGGTCTGTCCTACTCCCTCCGCTGCCCCATGGCAAGACGTCTATGTCTTCCCTGTGGACGACGGTACGGGACGAGCACTGTCACCAGCGCGCCGTGTGGAATGGTGCGTTGCCTTCCATCGTGCGCTCGTCGGACGTATTGGTGATGGTGCTCCTCCGGTTGTGACGGGGCGGTATCCTGATGGAGTAGTGGTCCCGGCCAATAGAATAGCCATTCAGTACCTCCCCGCGCCGGTACTTGCACAGTCTGTCGTGGGTGATATTGGAACACCTGGAGCATTTGTCGTTATGCTCCCCTCCAATCTTTCTTGGTCCGAAACGGAGGCTGTCAGGGAAGGCCTCGCCTCTCTTGTCTTCGTTCGCTCCCGATGGGCCACCCCTCCATTGCGAATGCACGAGGAGATCTTCAATGCATCAGCATTCTGGACCCCGCCAACACCTGGTATCAGTCGCTTATGGTCACCGATACCAGCCGCCGTACCTGAGGTGGTCAAGCAGCGGGGTCAATGGACTTTCGAGGATGCGATCCTCCTTTCACTCGGATTCGTCTGGCGTGACTCTTTGGAATCCGTTGAAGTCAAGGCAAGGAGATACCGAGGATTGGTCGAGCAGGTGCGTGCTCGTGGGGCTAGCGTGATATGGCATCGCCGCTTGGTCAAGGAACCAGGCGCTTATGCTCACAAGATGCCACGCGGGGTTGTGGCTCAGCCCTATATTGCTCAGATCAATATGGGGGATCTATCTGATGATAGGACGCTGATCGTACTCGGGCAGTCTCGGCATCTCGGTGGAGGGTTGCTGGTACCTGTTGACGTCCCCGCTGAGCTTGCAGAGGCAGCGCTGAGGAGACCGCGTTGATTACGATCGACGACTTTGGAGCCTTCTTCGAAGCGATCCATGGGCGCAAGACACGCCCCTTCTTGTGGCAGGCTGAGCTGTTAAGACATCTTGCAGAAACTGGGTGTTGGCCTGAACAGATCATTGCGCCGACTGGTGCAGGAAAGTCGTCGGTGGTCGAGATTCACATCTTCGCCACGGCACTGTCCGCCGTTGGCGAAGCGCGGCGTCTTCCTCGTCGGCTAACTGTCGTTGTCAACAGGCGTGCCCTGACCGACGCACATGCCCAGAGAGCGGACGATATCCGACGGCTGCTTGAGGAGGCTCCGCCTGACGGTGGTGTTCTGTCGAGAGTACGGGACGCTCTCGCAGGATTGCGCACTCCGGATGCGGAGGATCGTTCCCCGCTCGTGGTATCGACGATGCGTGGTGCCGCGTCTGTCGACCGTTCGTGGCTCAATGCTCCCGAAGCCTGCGCAGTCCTGTGCATGACGCCGGATATGTGGGCATCTAGTCTCCTGTTCAGATCCTACGGTGCTTCGCGAGGCGCTCGCCCGAGACTTGCGGGTCTTCTTGCGATGGATGCTGTTGTCGTCCTAGACGAGGCGCATTTGAGCAGACAGGTGATGGAGACAGCGCAGCGTGCTGCTGACTTAGGGGTCTTCAGTGCCGAGCAGGTCGGTGTTCCCAGTCTTCAGGTCGTGGAGATGACGGCGACGCCATTTCGGATTGTGGGCAGCAGTTTTGGCGTGAAGCGTGAGCAGCTGGAGGATGATGAGTATCTGGCTTTGCGTGTAAAGGCAATGAAGAGCGTCACCTATGTCCCAACTGAGACGTGGCCCCGTAACGGGAAGATGACTTCCGACTACTGCAGTGAAGTCGTTGAGCAAGTTCGGGAAGCTGTCAAACGAGCGCAGGATTTGGTCCCCAAAAGTCCGAGGACTGTGGGCTGTGTCCTCAACCGCGTGGATTCTGCGGTGCGTGTGGCTCAAGAACTTCATGAAATGGGTCTGAATTGCCGCTTGTGGGTAGGGCGGATGCGCCCCTGGGACTTAGAGCAACTCAAGAAACAAGACCCTGGCTTATTCAGTCCTGAAGGTTCCGAGGAGGTGGACGTACTCGTTGCCACTCAGACCGTTGAGGTGGGGGTCGACTTGGACTTCGCGATGATCGTCACCGAGCTTGCTTCGGGATCTTCGCTCGTACAGCGGGCCGGGCGGCTCAACAGGTTGGGACGGCGGGATGGTGGTACCCTTTTCGTCCTCGGGCCTTTGGAGGATGAACCACTTGCCAAAGATGCTCCTCCGTACCGGATCGCAGATCTGGAGACGGGGCGTTCATGGCTGTTGGACCGTGCTGCTGCCGGAGACTTATCACCGCTATCGGTCAGTGAGAATCCTCCCTTGCCGGATATGCCACGTAGGCTTCTTTGGCAGCGACCGGAACCATGGGATCTTGCCCTATGGTCGAAGACATCGATGGACCTTGTCGTTGAGCCACAGCTCGACCTATGGATCCGTGATGATCTGGAGCCTGAGGTCGGTGCGATCGGTATTGTCCTACGTAACTTGGCATCGTTGCCTGATGTCGTTTCCTGTGAGGATCTTGTCGCGGCAGTTCCTCCACAGAGTCACGAGGTCTTCCCCGTGAGGATGTGGGATGCCCGTAAACTCTTAGAACGACTCGTAGGGGAGGAGGAAGAATCTCTGGCCCTTTCCGTTCTGTGGCGCGACGGTTCGGTCTGTCGAAACTGGCGGCGAGATTTCACTGACGATCCTGCGACAGCGCTCGTCCTTCGCCCCGGGGACTTACTAATCCTTGATGCTGATACAGCCGCATTTACTGCAGGCGTGGTGACCGCGGATGGAAAAGAATGCTGCCAGCCTGTGCCGGATGCTGACCTTGGTGTTGAAGTCGTGACCGATGCTGAGGTACTTGATGGACTCGTCGGGCTTGATGAGGATCAATTAAAAGAGCGCTTCGCAGGCCGCCTTTTCGAGTTTCCGCCCGGATGGAATGGAGCGGAGCCGCTGTCGTGGCTGGTGTTGCGTGACCTCGTGCAGATCGACGATGAATCCGACGAACGCTCCTCCTGGTCACGTGCTGAGAGAGTTAACCTGCAGGCTCATAACGATGCTGTTGCCCAGCGTACCGAGGACCTGGTTGCATCTATAGGTATGGAAGGCACCTCGGCTGCCGAGAGTCTAGTCCGTGCCGCACAGTGGCACGATGTGGGCAAGGCGGATAGGCGTTTTCAGCAACTTTTGGGACGACGGGACACGGACACCGAACTCTTCGCTAAGGGCGGTGTTCGGACGATTCGTAGTATTCGGCGGGCATGGGCTGATGCGGGGTTACCGCCAGGCTGGCGGCACGAGCTCGCCTCTGCTGCCGCCTACTGGCAGGCCACGGACGACGATGGTACTGATTCGGAGACTCGAGACCTAATTACACGCCTTATCGGGACTAGTCATGGTCGCGGTAGGCCCCTGTTCGACCATGATCCAGAGACAGCAGGACCGGAGTATACGGAGGCGTTGGAAGAACTCCTTGGTGAGGGAGAGTGGGAGTCACTCATTGCTCGCACGGACAGACAATGGGGACCTTGGGGAACGGCATATCTTGAGGCGCTTCTAAGGGCGGCCGACTGTTCAGTCTCTGCGGAAGGGAAATGACCCGATGATCCTTGGAGGTGACATAACTAGTGCCTTGACGAGCTTTGCTGGGCTTGGATTGGCGTTGATTCTAGAGGGAGACGGAGCGCGACGTGTGAGGCTCGGTTGGACTGACGCTGCTAAACCTCGAATGTTCGTAACGGCTGATGGATACGACGATGAGGCGATCGCTGAAACAGTACACCGTCACGCTCAGGTTGCAACTTCAGACGACAGTTGGATTCAGGCAAATCTGGAGGAGGAGCCGTGGAATGGTGCTAGTGCGGTTTTCAGTCCCCGCATCAAGTCGGCCACAGACAAGGACAGTAAGAAGCAAGCCCCTTCTGCCGAGGAAGTCGCGAACAGGTGGCACCGACTACAGCTTGCCCGATGGGATCCTGCCGTTGATGAAAACAATCGCTCGGGGGACATGTGGGGCTGGTGCTCGAGCGAGTTGATCGGGGCTTTGGGAGAACCTGCATATTGGCGATTCGCAAGGGCAGATCAGAAGGACCCGCGTCCTGACGAAGGTGCGAGTCGCTGGGAGATGATTACCCGAAATCAAGGCAAGGACTTCATCAAGAGTCGATTACGACGGCTTGCCGACTTCGTTGCTGATCGAGATGTGTCGCATGTGTTGAGTGGGCTTATTGGCGAATCAACCTGCGACGAAGCCTATGCGAATAAGAGGTCCGATGAATCTCGTACTGCCACCGGTCTAACACCTCCGAAGTTCACTGACAGTGCTCTGGCATGGTGCGCTCTGTGGGGGATCGCTTCGTTTCCTGTGATTCACCGTCTGGCAGGTGCGAGTGTGACGGTGGGTGCTCTACCGGTGGGAAGAGTCACTCCGGAGTATCTCGTGCTTCCGGCGCTCGTTGGCTCGTACTCGCTTGCTCGGTGGCGAGCAATTCTCACCTCAGCGCAATTGGTTCGAGCAACCACAGAGAAGACCGGTACAGCACGTGCTTGGCTGGCGACCCACGGTGTCCGCGCCTTGATTCAGTTTTCTGTGTTTGTTAGTAGTAATGAGAACGCACCGGAACGCTATCTGCGTTCGGGAATTCTCACTGTGTTGAAGCGCTGAGGGATGACTGTTACCCGGGATGCTGAAGCTTTGGTTCACGAACGACGGTTTACTCGCGGTCCCGAGGAGATGACAAGATGAGCGAGAGTCAAAAGGTCAGCGTCGACCCGATCCCGATCAGCCTGGTCGTTCACTCCGTGTTTTGCCCGAGACGGGCGTGGCTGGAGTCAGTCGGGGAGAAAACGGACACGATGCAGATGCAAGCTGGCATCGACGCTCATCGTCGTGCAGATGCTGCGTCGGCGAGTCGACCGGCTGAACATCGTGCTGTTCATGTCTGTTCGGAGCGTTTAGGGCTATCGGGAAGGTGCGATGTCATTGAAGGAATGGAAGGCACATCTTTAACAATTGTGGAGTATAAGGCTACGCCGGTGCGGCGTCGCCCCGAGGTGACTGAGGCAAGCCGTCTTCAGCTGGCGCTCCAACAATTGTGCTTGGAAGAGATGGGCTACGACGTGAGCAATACTGAGGTCTATTTCACTGGGCACCGCAGGAGAGTCGAGGTTCTTCTTACAGATGACGACATGATGCGTGCTGAGCAGGCAGTCGCTCGGACGCGTGAGATCATCGCAGCAATGCGGGCACCAGAACCGCTTGCGGATGATCGTCGCTGTGCTCGTTGTTCCCATGAATCTGTATGCCTGCCGTCCGAACATCGATACGAGGTGCGTCGTCAGCGTGTGATCGCTGCTGCTCCTGATGCGCAGATAGTTCACTTGGTAACAGCTGGGGCGAGAGCTTCATTGAACACCGGTCGGCTTGAGGTGGCAAAGGGAGGAGACAAACTGCTAAGTGTTCCCATAGAGCGGGTCCTTGGACTTGTGGTGCACGGAAATGTGGACGTTTCATCCGCGTTGCTCCGGGAGTTGTGTTGGAGGGATCGCTGCGTGGTCTGGTGCTCGTGGTCTGGTAGAGTTATAGGTTGGTCTCAGGGTGCCGATGCTCCGAACGGACTGCAACGGGTACAGCAACACGTCGCCAGCGCAGAGGGCAGATTGGACATTGCGCAGCAGATGATTGCGGCGAAGATCGCGAACCAGGCGACTCTGTTGCGGCGAAACGGGGACGCGCACGGTGCCGTCGAACGTATGCGTCGACTCCAACGAGAGGCTTTGTCCTCATTCTCGTTAGAGGAGCTTCTTGGCGTTGAGGGAGAGGCGGCGCATCTGTACTTTGACGCGTTCTTGACGATGTTCGGAGGGCAGGCTGCAGCTTTTGCAGCATCCAGATGGCAGGGCAGACACCGGAGACCTGCCCCTGATCCAATTAACGCCGCTCTTAATTACACCTACGCTCTACTACTTGGTGACTGTATTCGTGCGATCGTCTCCTGTGGACTTGATGCTCATGCAGGTTTTCTTCACTCCAGTTCCAGAAACAAACCCGCGCTCGGACTGGATCTCATGGAGGAATTCCGGGCTCCGGTTGCAGACTCCGTTGTGGTACGAGCGTTGCGCAATGGTGAGCTTTTGGAGGGAGATTTCACGACCGCGATGGGTGGCTGCCAGATGACCGACCGTGGGCGCAAGCAACTGATCGCGGCATATGAACGGAGGGTTGAGACGTCCTTCAGACACCCGGTCTTCGGCTATGACGTCACTTGGCGGCGGGCCATCGAGGTGCAAGCGCGTCTCGTACTCGGCGTTATCGATGGGACTCAGTCGATGTATAAAGGAGTGAAGGTACGCTAATGCGCGACGATGTGAGACGTATCCTTGTGGCGTACGACGTACCTGACGATCGACGACGTAACCGCGTGGCGAAGAAACTCTTGACTTACGGCGACAGGATCCAGTATTCCGTCTTCGTGGTCGACGCTTCCCCCGCCAAGATTATGCGCCTCCGAAGTGATCTCAACGCCATCGTAGAAGAGAAGGAGGATTCGATTTTGCTGTGTGACATCGGACCACTGTCTTCTGTCGACCATCGTCGCTTCTCCTACGTGGGACTGACAAGGACGATCACGACGGATGGGCCACTCCTTGCGTGATGCGAGCGCTCTGGTAGTTCAAGATTCCTTGTGAGCGCTCGCTTGAATAAAACGATGTGACTGTGCGGATCGAGACCCTTTGCTGTACCTGTTACCGTCCTGGAATGGTGCGAGGACCTGAGCTCTCGCAAACGTCTCTCAAATCCGCAGGATTGTGGGGTATAGTCGGTTCGCGGTTGCAGTTCTTTCGAGAGCTGCACTTCATTGAGGCTGGCCTGACTCGATCCAAGTCTGGATTGGAACCGTCGCGTTGCAGTTCTTTCGAGAGCTGCACTTCATTGAGGCCAGGGGATCGCAGAGAATCCCTGGGCGACGGCGCGGGCGGTTGCAGTTCTTTCGAGAGCTGCACTTCATTGAGGCCTCACCGTTAGCCCACGCCTTGCCCTGTCACTGACCTGTTGCAGTTCTTTCGAGAGCTGCACTTCATTGAGGCACGCCCAGGTCAAGGGCGCGGGACAGGGCGTCGGCAGTTGCAGTTCTTTCGAGAGCTGCACTTCATTGAGGCCGAAAACCACCAGTCGTTTGGGCAGTCAACACAGTTGCAGTTCTTTCGAGAGCTGCACTTCATTGAGGCGGCGTCGAAATCGACCTGGGCGAGGGCTACCGCGAAGTTGCAGTTCTTTCGAGAGCTGCACTTCATTGAGGCGTATCCTCCCGTACCTGTTCCGTGGCCGTATTGCAAGTTGCAGTTCTTTCGAGAGCTGCACTTCATTGAGGCGGCAAGCGCGTCGGACAAACCGGCGTCAAGGTCGGGTTGCAGTTCTTTCGAGAGCTGCACTTCATTGAGGCTCCGAAGAGTCGATCATGGCGCGCCTGGCGCGCTGTTGCAGTTCTTTCGAGAGCTGCACTTCATTGAGGCGACTCGCACAAATCCCTGATCGCCTCCGCCCGATCCGGTTGCAGTTCTTTCGAGAGCTGCACTTCATTGAGGCTTTTAACCGTGTTGACGCCATTCAAGAGGGCGATGTTGTTGCAGTTCTTTCGAGAGCTGCACTTCATTGAGGCGCCGGAGCTGATCGCGCTCGTGATTCCTGACCACGCGTTGCAGTTCTTTCGAGAGCTGCACTTCATTGAGGCGGCCTCATCGTCAACGATCCGAACGCCCTGTTCAGTTGCAGTTCTTTCGAGAGCTGCACTTCATTGAGGCGTATCGAACGGCGGATACCCACCGTCGGGCGGGTTGTTGCAGTTCTTTCGAGAGCTGCACTTCATTGAGGCGCATCAGGCGGCGCGGTCTTCGGACCTGGGTCGGCGGTTGCAGTTCTTTCGAGAGCTGCACTTCATTGAGGCATGCCCGAACAGATTCAACCGCCGTGCCTCATCATCTCGTTGCAGTTCTTTCAGAGCTGCACTTCATTGAGGCTGGAACCTGCTCATCCGCGAGGCCTGGCAACGCCGGTTGCAGTTCTTTCGAGAGCTGCACTTCATTGAGGCCGGACATCTGGACCAGGCCAGCCCCGAAGTTCACGTTGCAGTTCTTTCGAGAGCTGCACTTCATTGAGGCGAGGACCTCGCGATGACCTGTGACGGCCTCATCGTCAAGTTGCAGTTCTTTCGAGAGCTGCACTTCATTGAGGCCGGTACGCTGCGGCCGTTGCCGAAATCCCCTCGGCGTTGCAGTTCTTTCGAGAGCTGCACTTCATTGAGGCCCGGCATGGGACCAACAACGTCCCTCGACCCAATGTTGCAGTTCTTTCGAGAGCTGCACTTCATTGAGGCTCAGGATAAAGCCGCCCTGGTGGGCGCGGCGACCAGTTGCAGTTCTTTCGAGAGCTGCACTTCATTGAGGCATTGGTGGAAAGCTCAGGATGCGGATTTGCATACTGGTTGCAGTTCTTTCGAGAGCTGCACTTCATTGAGGCGGGTTCGCCCGCACTGTTACCGTAAACTTGGCTGCCTGTTGCAGTTCTTTCGAGAGCTGCACTTCATTGAGGCGTGTCGTCGGCCGCCACCCTCTTCGCCCACTCCACTGGTTGCAGTTCTTTCGAGAGCTGCACTTCATTGAGGCCAGCGCCCATACTTGGTGCCCGCCTCCGGGTCATCCCGTTGCAGTTCTTTCGAGAGCTGCACTTCATTGAGGCAAGCAGTGGGTCGGAGTTCCGGGAGGAGTGTCGAGTTGCAGTTCTTTCGAGAGCTGCACTTCATTGAGGCACCGGCAATATGCGTCGCGAGTTGACGGCGCGCGGCTGTTGCAGTTCTTTCGAGAGCTGCACTTCATTGAGATACCTTGTGTAAAGCTCTTGGGCGAATGAACCGAAGGCGTCTGAAAGCCCAATGGCAGGTGACATCCTTCGCTCGCCCTTGATTCGGAAGGTCTTGAGGCTAGGTTCTAGTGGTGGGGACCGTGTCCCTATCAGAGATCATCAAACCCCACGGAACGTGATGAAATAGGGGGGTGTCATCTGGGTTGAGGGCTTTCATGTCATCGTTGTGGGCGAGGTTGAAAGGCACTTATGGGGTTGATCTGATCCCTGAGCAGCCGCCCGTGCAAGAGAATCGCAGAACCGAGGCGCGGACCCGCCCCTTCACCTCAGCTCGGAGAGGGATCCGTAGCGCGTCGCGCGAGAGTGAGCCGCATTCCTCGGTTTCTTCCTCTGCTTCGCGAGTGCGTGAATATGTGAATGCTCTGGAGCGTTCCTTGAGTCCGCAAGAGGTTGATGAGGCGCGCGAGCTCGCAATTTCAGGGTGGCAGCGCCTCCAGGCCATGCCGGGCGGGGTACAGATTTCCGGTCAACTGGCCGTCGCGGTGAGAGCGGGAGATGTCGAAGGGGCTGTCGACGTCCTCGTAAAGAACGCGGGCTACCGGAGGATGGAGGCTGTTGCGTTCGTCGCCGCTTTCATGATGGTTCTCGCTTCTGGGCAACGCGTAGTCGACGAGGCCGAGGAGGCTGATCGTGAATACCGGCAGCTCATCAGCCGTGGCTTGCCTCCGATCAATAGTGACGAGGTCGCAATGCTGTGGACTGGCGAAGCTCATGTTGCCTGTGCGCGTTATCAGCGACGCAGCGGGGCGAGCGAAGAGGATGCGCGAACCATGATTCGTTTGGCGGCGAAGATGGCGGCGGCGGAAGGCGACCTCCCCGCAAGCACTCTCCCTCATTAAGGAGGGAAGCTCTTCTGTGGCTGCCGTGTATCTCAGCGCTTCATGCGCGCGGGAGAAAGGTCCCGGAAGTCAAAAGATGGCGAGGAACCAGTCTCAGCGTTTCATGCGCGCGGGAGAACGGGCTCCCGACCTCCGATGTGTGCTTGCTGGAAATGCGAGGCTGCCGTAAGTGCGAGGCATCGGGAAGTTCGTGGTTGCCGTGAGTGCGAACGTGCCGGGAAGAAGAGTTCCCCAAAACCAAGCGCCCCAACTCAGGACGCTGGTCAAGACAAAAGCGCCAAGTCGCAGCGCGCCAAGACAGGGCGACTCGTGGGGTAGCGGGGTAAGGGCTTGCGCGTCCCCAAAAAATAGATATCATTTTGATAAGCGGTTTGCTTGAAGTTGATAGGCGCCTCGTTGAGACTGCGCATCCGGCGCGGCCAGCGAGGCTCTTCGAGGAGGTCCCCATGAACACCCAGACCCCAATCGTCGACCCCGAGGTGGAAACCGACCCCACCCGTGTCACCGCCAGAATCGACATTGCCGAACGTCCCGCAGCGTCGATCAGCTCCGCAGCAGCCTTTCCCGCAGCCCTGCTTCTCCTCGCAGGCTTCGCCTACTCCATCTACATCTTCATCATCGGCGTGATCATGAGCGACGCGGAAGAACCTGGCGGAATCGCCCGCATCATCGTAGGCGTGCTCCTCTTCCTGCTGGTCCTCATCCTCATGACTTCCCTCGCTGTCATCTCGCCCGGACAGACCTCCGTGCGCCAATTCTTTGGGAAGTACATCGGCACTGTCCGTCGCACTGGCCTCGTCCTCGTGCCCCCACTGACGAACGGCAAAAGGGTCTCCGTCAAGGTCCACAACTTTGAGACGAACGAGCTGAAAGTCAACGATTCAGACGGCAACCCCGTGAACATCGCGGCGATCGTCGTCTGGCAGGTCGCCGACACTGCGCGCGCCGTCTTCGCCGTCGAGGAGTATGAGGAGTTCATCAAGGCGCAGGCCGAGTCGGCCCTCCGCCACGTCGCGACCACCCATCCCTACGACGAGCCCGGCCCCGGTGAGACCTCGCTTCGTGGAGGCACCGACCTCGTGAGTGCAGAGCTCGCCGAAGAAGTCGCCAACCGCGTCGCCCTCGCGGGCCTCGAAATCGTCGAGGTCCGCATCTCCTCCCTCGCCTATGCGCCCGAGATCGCCCAGGCCATGCTCCAACGTCAGCAAGCCGGAGCCGTCATCGCCGCCCGCGAGCAGATCGTCGAGGGCGCGGTCACGATGGTCGACCAGGCGCTCAAGCGTCTGGAGGATAACGACATCGTTGATCTCGACGACGAGCGCAAGGCCCAGATGGTCTCCAATCTCCTCGTGGTCCTCTGTTCCGATACGAGGACGCAGCCCGTCGTCAATGCCGGTTCGCTGTACTGAGGTGAGTACTCATCATGATGTCGCTGCCTTCGGAGGTTGAGGCTCTGGCGCGATTCTGGGGTGCGGGCCATGGCTGAGAAGCGTGAGCGCAAGCAGGTCCTGCTCCGGCTCGATCCGGCCGTCCATGAGGCTCTTGCCAAGTGGGCGGCCGACGAGCTGCGTTCGGTGAACGCCCAGATCGAGGTCGTCTTGCGCAGGGCCTTGAAAGATGCCGGGAGGGAGGCCAAAGCCGCCCCCATGCGGGGGCGCGGCAGGCCTCGCAAGGACGAGGGCGACGAGGGCGGGCCCTGAGGCGTGCCGAACAACGCAGTCCGAATCGCCTTAGGCGGGGTAGAACGCACGGCATTCGCGCGGAGAAATGCCGATGTTAAGGATGGAGAAATCCATACATGAGGGATGGATTTCTCCACGCCTCTTGATAGGCTCAACGCATGAAGACGTATATCCCGCGCCTCGTCGACGCCGAACTGGAACGAGGACTGCGCACCTCAGGAGCAGTTGAAGTCTGCGGCCCGCGTGCCTGTGGAAAGACGGAGACTGCGCGTCATGCCGTCAATGCCGCGGGTGGATCGCACATCCGGCTCGACGTCGCGGGCGCCCAGATGGATCTTCTGCGTTCAGCGCCCGAGCAGATTCTGGTAGGAGAGGCTCCGCGCCTGATCGATGAATGGCAGTCCATTCCCGAGGTATGGAACCTCGTGCGCCACGAGGTCGACGATCGCGGCGAGAAGGGGCAGTTCATTCTTACGGGCTCGTCGACGCCGGACGAGGATTCCTCCCGCCACTCGGGAGCCGGCCGCATCAGGCGCCTGACCATGCGAACCCTGTCCTTGCACGAGCGGGGACTGACTCAAGCGAAGGTCTCTCTCGTCTCCCTCCTCGATGGAACAGCGACGCCAGAAGGCTCAGTCGATGCCGGTGTTGGCGACTACATCTCGTGGATGGCAGCCGGCGGGTGGCCAGGTTTCGTCGGTCTCGACGCCGAGGACGCGGTTGAGGAAGTAGCTGCCTACATCGAGCAGATCGAGGAGCATGATTATCCGAGCGTCGGTGGAATGCGCCGCGATCCTCGGAGATTTCGCGCGTTCCTTCGTGCGTACGCCGGGCTTGTTGCTCAACCGGCGAGCTTCGCAGCCATTCGACGCAGGATTGGAGAGGTCTCGCAGGGAGAGCCCTCCGAGCGCGTTGTTCCGCTCCTGCACAACTTCGCGTCGCGTCTCTTCCTCGTCGAGGATCAACCTGCCTGGTCGACTCGTCTGCGGTCCGCAACCGCCCTCGTGCAGACGCCGAAGCGTCATCTCGCGGACGTCTCGCTTGCGATGAGCCTACTCGGAGGCTCGTCTGAGCGCCTCGCGTCGGACCCGGAAACCCTCGGGATCCTTTTCGAGTCGTTCGTCGTGCACGAGCTTCGCATCTACGCTCAGGCGATTCGGGCGCGCGGCGTGTTCCATCTGCGAGACGTCAAGGGGCGGGATGAAATCGATGCCATCGTCGAAGGCCGCTCCGGAGAATGGGTCGGCGTCGAGGTCAAACTCTCGCATCGTGCGGTCGACGACGCTGCGGCGAAGCTGCTGCTCGTCGCCTCTCATGTCGAACGTGTGCCAGCCGCCCTCGTCGTCGTCATTCCCTCCGGGCCCGTCGTTCGTCGACGCGACGGAGTGTGGGTCGTTCCCCTCGCGGCGCTTCAGCCATGACATAATCGCCGCATGATCACCCCGCCGTGCGCCCTCGTGGACGCGACCGGCGCCGAGCACGAGGCCGTCGCCGTCTTCGAGCACTTGCGCGCGTCGGACGGCGAACATGTCGGATGGATCGCGATGACGTCGGATGACCGTTTCGTTCCCATCGACCGGCTGCATCGAGTCCGCGGCGCTGCGATGGCGCTCGAAGAGGCCGAAGCGCTTCTCGAGGAGACAGGCCTGCGCATGCTCGTCGACTCGTGGATCCTGCTCGCGGACGAGGGCGAGGGGACCGGCGATTCGAACGGAGAGGGGGCTGCGACGCCCGTGCGCATCGCGGAACTCCGCGTCGATTCGGTGACCGTCGTCCCCGCCCTCGACGATCTGTCCGGCCCGATCGCCAAGGCCATCGATCTGACGAAACAGTTCGAGCTCGCCTTGCCCGCACCGCGCCTCGTACCCCTGGCCGAATACCGGAAGTGATGACTTCGGCGAGGGCGAGGTAACGACTTCGGCGAAAGGGCCGGGGCGGGCCGTGGACGGGGCGTGGACGTTCCATCAGGGGCGGCACCGAACGGCTAGACTTTCACGAGGTGCGGCCATCGTCGCGCCTACATCGAAATCGCGGGAGATTCCAATGCCAGCCGTCATCGTGCTCGGCGCCCAGTGGGGCGACGAGGGTAAGGGCAAGGCGACCGATCAGCTCGGTCAGAACACCGACTATGTCGTGAAGTTCAACGGCGGCAACAACGCCGGACACACCGTCGTCATTGATGGAGAGAAATACGCCCTCCACCTTCTGCCTGCGGGAATCCTCTCCGAGGGCGTGACCCCGATCATTGGTAACGGCGTTGTTGTCGACATTGAGGTGATGTTCCAGGAGATCGATGAGATGGCGTCCCGTGGCGTGGACTGCTCGCGCCTGAAGGTTTCTTCGAATGCGCACATCATCCCGAGCTACAACCGCCTCATGGATCAGGCGAATGAGCGGGCTCGTGGGAAGAATCAGATCGGGACGACTGGCCGTGGGATCGGCCCGACCTACGCGGACAAGATGAACCGTATTGGCATTCGCATCCAGGATCTTTTCGATCCTGAGGGCCTTGCTGAGAAGGTTGAGGCGGCGCTCGCTCCGAAGAACGAGATATTCGCTGCTGTTGGCATGGAGACCCTCAACCCGGAGGTTGTGACTGAGGAGCTCCTCGCTTACGCGGATCGCATCCGCCCAATGATGTGTGATGTGTCTTTGGAGGTCAATGAGGCGCTCGATCGTGGAGATACGGTCCTCTTCGAGGGCGGCCAGGCGACGATGCTCGACATCGACCATGGCACCTACCCCTTCGTCACTTCCTCGAACCCGACTGCGGGTGGTGCTTTGACTGGTGCCGGGGTTGGGCCGACCCGTATCGACCGGGTCATCGGTGTCGCGAAGGCCTACACGACTCGAGTGGGGGAGGGTCCTTTCCCGACTGAACTTGATGACGAGGTCGGGGAGGCTTTGCGCATCAAGGGTGGAGAATTCGGTGTCACGACGGGGCGTGCGCGTCGAACGGGCTGGTTCGATGCGGTTGTTGTCCGTTACGCGACGCGTATCAATGGGCTCACTGATATTTGTTTGACGAAGCTTGATGTGCTGTCTGGCTATCCGTCGATTCCCGTGTGTGTCGCTTATGAGATTGATGGTGTGCGCACTGAGGAGATGCCGCTCGATCAGGCTGGATTCGCGAAGGCTGTTCCGGTGTATGAGGAGTTGCCGGGCTGGGATGAGGACATTAGTGGCTGCCGCACTTTCGAGGAGTTGCCGGGAAATGCGCAGGCGTACATTGCGCGCCTTGAAGAGTTGTCGAAGTGCCGGATTCAGTCGATCGGCGTGGGCCCTGGCCGTGAGGCGACGATTGTCCGGTACCCGTTGATCTGAGAGCGAGTTGGCGTAGCGACAGCCCTACTAGCGAGCCCTGGCCACAGTCTTGATGGCGACCCGTGGCAACGGGCCTTGATGGCGAACTGTGTCGACGGCACTGACCTTGGCGATAGCTTTTCTGGCGAGTAGGGCTTGGCCGTAGGCGATCGGCGAGTGGGTCCCGACCGTAGGTGCCTCGACTGCCGTGACCCACCGTAAAGGCTTCAACTGTCGTGACCCGCCGTGGGGGCTTCAACTGTCATGTCCCCCTGGCCTGTCGTATTCATGGTGTGTCGCGTGTTTAGAGTGCTCGGACGAATTGGATGGCGATTTCGAGGGGGACGGGGTTCCATTTCATGACGTAGCGGACTGCGGCCATTTCTCCGGATTTTGAGGAATCTCGGAGCCGGAGGACTTCGTCGCGGTCAACGGGGCTTTCGGCGAGCATTCTCTCGAGGGAAAGACCATAGACGCTGCGGTAATGGTCGCGCTGCGATGCCTTGCGGGGATTGCTGTGGTGCACCGCCCACGTTGCGATACCGAATATCGCTGCAAGGGGGAACCCCGTAAACGAAGAGTGGAACGATGAAATCCACATCGGTCAATCCTTGGTGCCAGTCGGCCATCGCGCACCGGGAAAACCGGCGAGCGCGCACTTCATTGCGTCATTGTTGCACTTTGGGTGTGAGTGTTGCGTCGAAGGGGGATGAAGCTCCTGACCATGCGGGATTCCAGTGAGAAGCTCGTGCCCATGCGTGGCTCTACTAATCGTCGAGGACGTTCTTGCGCAGAGCGTTGCACTGAACTTGCGCGGAGCGTTGCACTGAAAAGGTCGAAGGCCGTGAGGAGTCTTGTGAAGAATCAGGTGCGTGTGAGGCGAGGTGAGGTGCTTCTCAAGCCTCAAGGGAGAATAGCCGGGGGAGTGGCTGAAAAGTTGGGGCACCGAGCCGAAAGCGCCTGTCGGCGCGAAGGCCGCTCGTAGCGGCGAAGTGTGGAGCCCGGGGCTTAACGACTCGGTGCGCGCACAAGCATACGCGTTGACGCCCATTCGTGGGTCGTGGAGAACGTGGATCATCCCACGTGGACCTGATTGTTCAGGTGGATCCGCTCAGGAGGCCGTGGCGAGCGCCTCGGCACATGAGTGTTGAATACCGCTCCTTTGCCCGATGGACACCTCAGCGCGAGGAATGAGGGCATCCGCATGAGACGATGAAGGACATGGATACCCGCTCGGATTCTTCAGCTAAGAGCCCGTTCCCCTCGCGTGCTCAGATGACGAGGGCGAGGCTGGCTGCCGAGGCTGAGGCGTCGATCGAGAAGGCGCGCTCCACGACGCACGATGCTCCGCGTAGCGCTGAAAGCGCTGCTCCGGGCAGTAGTTGGGATGCCCTCTTAGGCGGTGCAGGTGCTGCTTTGCTCAACGCTGAGGGCAGCGCACCGCTCGAGGCTGAGCGCGCTACTCCGAAGGACGTTCAGAGCACTCCGCAGCACACCAGCGAGAACGCCGAACGGCTCGCCAGTGGGACCGCCGCAGGGGTCAACAGTGAGGGCATCGCAGGGCTCAACAGCGAGAATGCCGCAGGGCTCACCAGTGACCACGCGGCAGCGCTCACCAGCGAGAACGCGGCAGGGCTCACCAGTGACCACGCTGCAGGGTTCAACAATGAGGGCACCGCTCCGCCTTGGAAGAGTCGGAAGGATGAAAGCCTCTCCGGCGAGAGCACACCCGCTCTTCACTCGCGATCCGCTCTTCACTCGCGATCCGCTCCTCACGTTCGATCCGCTCTTCACACTCGATCCGTTCCTCATAGGCGATCCACTCCAATCGAGGGCTTCACGAGCGCGAGCATGCCGATCGACTCGGGAATGCGTGTGTCGGCGCTCAGTGTGCTCCTTTTCTCCGCGCTCACAATTGCAGCCTGGGCTTTGCCCGGCGCAGCCTGGAGCTTTTCCCCAGTGATCGTTGTCGCGGGCCTCGCCCTCGCCCTGGGATGGAATGCTCTGACCGGTATTGAACTGCCTGTGCCGACTATCGGAGTTCTCGCTCTCTCAGCCCTCTTCGTTCCCCTGATGGTCGCCTATACGCACAATCTCGGTTCGGTTGTCCCAGTGGCGGGAGTCGCTTCAAGTCTCCTCATCGCGGCGACGGTGATGTCCTTGCCGGCTCCACGGGACCGTTCACGTGAAGAACGAGCAGGCGATTCCCCACAAGGAAATCCCTCACAAGGAAGGGGAAGAGGATCCACGTGCTCAGCCACCCTTCCGGCTTCGACTCTGGAGGACGACAACCTTCAACCCCCCAGACGCGCGACCCCTGTTGACTCCTCAATGCCGAACTACTTGGTCCTTTCTCATGCGATCGCCGCTCAGGCTCTCATCATGAGCGGCACTGCGTGGGTGGCGCTCGACGCTTTGAACCAATGGGCGATCATCATTCCGATTGCTGCGATCATCATTGCGGCCGTCGTCTGGGGCGACCAGATCGGTTCGAGCTACCGTTCTCAGTCCCTTGGGGCCCTGGGGACCGGAGTGCTCGCAGGAGTCATTGCTGCGAGCGCCTTCTGGGGTGTTGGAATGATGACCTCCATCACTCCGATCGTTTTGCCGGGAGTCACCCACATTTTTGGCCGCCTTGCTGCAGTCCTTCTCCTCGGAGTCGTCGCGGGGCTTTCGGTGGCGCTTTCCGTGATCGTCCTCGATGGGCTCCTCGGCGATCACATCATGTGCCGCCCGCCCCTGGGTGCACTGGCCAGAGGAGCGGCGAAGTTCTTGGTTGCCGCCACTCCGATCTACGCGATCGTCCGCATTGGGGGAATCTGAGTCGGAGCCCCGCCCCTGGGCTCTTTCCCCATCCCAGGGCCATCACGCGCCGGGCCATTACGCACTGGGCGATTACCCACTGGGCCGTCATGCACCGGACGATCGCGAGCCCTCGAATACCTCGGCAGATTGCTCCATCAGCACATTGCCAGGTGTCGATGCTCTGTGCACAGAGCGTGACATTGCCCCGGGCTCATCCCCTCAGTGCACGTGCTCCGCGCGTATGAGGATCGGCCTGCGTGCTCGCCGACCCCAGCGGCGGCGAGCGCAAGCGTCGTCCCTTCACCACAAACGCTCAGCGCGTATCAGGATCGGCCAGCAAGATCGCAGCGGGCACGCTCAGGCCCTACCCTTGTGCTCATGATGGTCATTCCCGCGGATCTTCCCGCTTCTCTCGCCCCTCTCGCTTGGATGCTCGGAACCTGGAAGGGTTGGGGCATGCGCTCCGGCTTCGACGAGGCCGAGGACTTCGCCGTCATCGAGGAGATCACGGGAACAATCTGCGGAGAGCAGATGCTCCTCACAACCTCGATCTACCGTGGCGTCCCGAAAGCGGATGCTCAGATCGACCCTGTGTGGGATGCGGCCACGGGATTGGCGAATATTTCTCGCGGGGACTTGATCTTTGAAGAGTCGATGTACGTGTCCGTCCTTCCCGGTTCGGGGATCCTTCCCAAGCCAGGCGAGTATGTGCCTCGCGAGTTCACTGCGACCTCGGCGACAACGAACGCTCTTGGTGTCTTGTGGGCCGGAGTCGGTGTGGGTCCTCGTGTCCAAATGGTCTCGGATGCGATTGCACGCGGAGCAGGAGCTCAAGAGGTCGAGCACCTCGGGCGAATGTACGGCCTGGTCGCCGGTGAACTCATGTGGACTCAAGAACGCACACTCGCTTCCTCAGAGGCCGAGGTCGAGATGTCCGGCCGACTCATGCGCGTCGCCCAGGCGACGACCGAATCCGGTGAGACGGTCGAGGGGATCGACACAGAGGCCGAGGGCGGGCTCGGCGAATGAAAGTGAACACCATCCCCGAAGAGCCTGTGAGCCCGGAGTCTGAGTCCCTCGAATCCGAGATATTGACGAGGCCTGGGGCTGAGGGGCTTGAAGAGACAAGCTCCGAGCCCGAAGACTCAGGGCTTGCAGAAGGCCCAGATCCTGCGGTCCTTGAGTCCGCAGGGGCAGCGGCGCCCACGATTACGGGCGCTGAGCTCGCAGGTTCAGCCTCCACAGGACACGCACGCGCAGAGCGCGAATCCACAAGCCCAGCGCCCGCCGCACCTTCGGATGAGTGGCGTTCCCCGATGACGCGCCTACCCGGCGCAGTCCTCAGCTGCGAATTCACCGATTCCCCACGCCCCGCCCCCTCCCGTCCCATCGCCCTGCACTACTCGGACCCCTCAGGCGAACAATGGGCCCTCGAAGAGGGGCGCGGCCTCGTGGACCGCGCAGACCTCGGAGTCATCGCCGTTTCCGGCACAGACCGTCACAGCTGGCTCACCTCCATCACCACCCAGATCATCACCGGTATGGGACCCGGCGACTCGAAAGAACTCCTCGTCCTCGACCCCCAAGGACATATCGAGCACGCGGCCGCAGTCATGGATGACGGAGAGACGACCTGGCTCATCTGCGAGGGCCACGACACCGAGGGCCTCGCCGCATTCCTCGACTCCATGCGCTTCGCTTTGCGAGTCGAGGTGAGAATCTGTGGCGACCACACGCTCTTCGCGAGCGCGGGCAGTGACACGGACACGGCCCAGGGCCTGCCCGGCCTCCTCCTGAGCTGGGCCGACCCGTGGCCCGGCACGGTTGAAGGGGGAACCGAATACTTCCAAGGCCCCCACCCGGGCCTGCGTTCAAGGATGCGCCTCCACCTTGTCGCCCGTGAGAAGGCCGAAGAATTCACGAGGGCATGGTTCGGCGCAGACCCGAATCGCCGCCCATCGGGATTACTCGCCTGGGAGGCGATGCGCATCGCCTCGTGGCGTCCTCGTCTCGGATGGGAAACCGACGCCCGTTCCATTCCCGCTGAACTCGACTGGTTGCGAACCGGAGTCCACACGAACAAGGGCTGCTACCGGGGCCAAGAGTCCATCGCTCGCGTCATCAACCTTGGGCGTCCGCCGCGAAGGCTCGTTTTCCTCCAACTCGACGGCTCCAGGGCAGACCTGCCCGATGAGGGGACGCGCATCGAGTGGCGGGGCCGCGTCGTCGGTGTCATCACCTCAGTGGCCCGCCACGCGGAAATGGGGCCGATCGCCCTCGCCCTCCTCGCTCGCAATGTGCCCGCCGACATCGTCTTCGACCTCGATGGGATCGCCGCCGCGCAAGAACTCATCGTCCCCATTGACGGCAAGTCCGCGATCTCCCCGAAGCAACGGCCCGGAGCAGAACTCGCCAACCCGCAGCTGCGTCGCCACGACGTGTCCCCGATCGGCGGCCTGGGTGCTTTGGGGGCCCGCTGATGCGCGCCGTCATCCAAAGGGTCGCCCGAGCCAGCGTCGACGTTGAAGGCACAACCGTCGGAGAGATCACAGGGCCGGGACTCATGGTGCTCCTCGGAGTCGCCCGAGGCGACGGCTGCGAACAAGTCGCGACCCTCGCGCGCAAAATCGCCGAATTACGCATTCTCGAAGGCGAGCGTTCTGTCACGGAAGTCGACGCTCCCGTCCTCGTCGTCAGCCAGTTCACCCTGTACGGCGATACAAGGAAAGGGCGACGGCCCTCCTGGTCGAAAGCAGCTCCTTCTGAGGAGGCCGAACCCCTCGTCAACGCGCTCGTGGAGGACTTGCGCGCTCGCGGTCTTCATGTGGAGACCGGGGTTTTCGGCGCGATGATGGAAGTGTCGCTCGTCAATTCTGGGCCCTTCACCGTTCTCGTTGAGGCTTGAGGGGTGAAAACGGGCCCGGGTAGAGACCAGAAGTGAGTGGGGACCGAAAGTGAGCGGCGGCAAGAAACGAGTGAGCGCGGGAAAAGGGTATGAACTGAGGAGAAGCAGAGCAATGCTCACATGAGCATGACAGGGCTTCTTTCGAAATGCTGATTCTCCGCATCCTCGCCGATGCAACACGCTCCAAGGTCGAGGGGACGAGCGCCCAAAGCCCCCTTGTACGCCAGGAGCTTCGTGGCCTGCGCGCTTCACCTGCGAGCTTTGGACGAACAGCATCCCACAGGAGCTGTTCGGCCAGCGAGGCTGCCCCCTGTCAACGTCACTCGGGCAAAGCATGCCACAATGCATGGGGATCGCTGTTCATCGGAAGAAGACCTGAGGTATTGATGACTCCCCGTGCCGCTTCGCGTCATGCTGCTTCGCGCTCTCGCAGAAGCCTGCTCCAGCGGACCCCGGCGATCATTGTCATCGTCTTCTCAATGGTGGTGTCACTCCTCGCGGTCCTCTCCCGAGGCATCGAAACTACTGAAGTCAACGTGGACGACGGCGGCATCTGGGTGACCAACGAGTCGAAACTCATGGTCGGTCATATGAACTACGACGCTCGAATCCTCGACGCTGCTTTTTTGACGGAATCGACAGATTTCGACATCGGCCAAGCCGAAGACACCGTCACCTTCTCCGACTTCACCTCCCGATCCATCGCACCGGTCGACGTGTCGAGCGTCGCCCTGGGGGCTGCGACCTCGCTGCCTGAAAGCGCTGTCGCCATGCAAGGCGGCCCAGCCATTGGCGTCATCGACCCCACTGAAGGAAACGTGTGGCTCTCCGATGCCACAGCCCCCTCCTCGACCGCCTACACCCAAGAAACAGCGCTGAAGAGCGGATTAGAAGATGGGGCTGTCGCCACCTCGATCAATGGGACGGTCTACGCTCTTTCTGCCATCGCAGGTGAACTCTTCACCGCTCAACGCACCGGCTCCGTCATCGAAACTCATCAGACCCCAGTGCCCGGACTATCCCACACAGCCGAACTCAGCCTGACAGTCGTCGGAGAACACGCCGTCGGCCTCGACTCGGCGAGCAACACCCTTATCCTGCCCAATGGTGAACTGTATGACCTCTCCGCCGAGGGGATCTCCCAAGGGGTCGTCCTCCAACAGCCCGGACCGGCCTCGGACGATGTTCTCCTGGCAACGACAAGCGGGCTTTTCGCAGTGCCCCTCAAAGGTGGTCAAGCGAAAGTTCTTGGCTCATCCCCCAATGAGCTCGCAGGCCAGGCAGCTGCCCCGGTTCGCCACAATCGCTGCGCCTACGCGGCCTGGGCGGTGTCGGGAGCCTACCTGCGGGTCTGTGACGATGCCGCGATGAATGAATCAAGCATCGTTGAGACTCTCCAAGGGGCCGGGGAGATTGTCTTCCGCACGAACCGCACCCGGATCGTCCTCAACGACATCGGCAATGGTTCTGTTTGGCTCCCCGACGAGAACATGGTCTTGATGAGCGACTGGGACCAAGTCGAGAAGGAACTCATCAAGAACAAGACCCAGGAAGAGACTCCCGAGCTCAGTGAGGAGATCGCCGACCCTGAGAGGCAGGAGAAGAACACTCCTCCTGAAGCGGTCGACGACGAGTTCGGCATCCGTCCTGGGCGTTCGACCACCTTGCCGGTGTTGAACAACGACTCGGATGCCGACGGCGACGTCTTAACGGCAAGGGCCCTTGAAGCCGCCGACTTCGGTCGCGTCGTGTCAACCCGAGGCGGTCGCGCCCTGCAGATCACGGACGTGGATGAACAACAGACGGGCACAACCTCTTTCGTGTACGAGGCGACGGACGGGGAGGCCGCCGACACGGCGACTGTGACAGTGTCAGTGCATCCCTGGTCCGTCAACGAAGGGCCCCAACAAGTCCGCAATCCCCTCATCAAGATCGGAGCTGAAGCTCAGATCGAATACAACGTTCTCTCCGACTGGATCGACCCCGACGGCGACCAGATCTACCTCGCCGGAGCGCTCGCCTCTGAAGGCCTGTCCGTGCAGTTCTCAGAAGACGGGACCGTGTCGATCAAAGAACTCGGAGCAGGCCCCGGCATGAAGACCATCGGGATCGAAGTCTCTGATGGGCGTGAAACCAGCAGCGGAGTCCTCACACTCAGCGTGCAAGAGGCCGGCAACCTCGCTCCCACTGCCAACGCCGACTTCTACGTCGCACGAGTCGGTGAACCCCTCGTCCTCGATCCGATCAGCAACGACACCGACCCCAATGGGGACGCACTGTCCCTGGTCGCCGTATCCATCGCACCCGTGACGACAACTCTGGTTCCCGATCTGAACCTGGGGACCATCACCTTCACCGGCACCGCCCCGGGCTCGTACCAGTTCACGTACACGGTGACCGATGGACCATCGACAGCCCTGGGCGTCATCCGAGTCGATGTCGTTGACGCCGAGGAGAAGGCCACCCCCATCGCTGAAGATGATCTGGCGGTCTTGCCCGCCGGAGGATCAACCCTGGTCGCCCCCTTGGCTAATGACACGGATCCGGCCGGTGGGGTCCTCGTCGTCCAGAGCATTGAGGTCGATGAATCCCTCGGATTGCAGGTCACTCTCATCGACCGGCATATTTTGCGCATCACTGCGCCTTCGGGCCTGGAGGATTCAGTCGCCTTCACATATACCGTGTCCAATGGTCAGGACACGGCGCGCGCGCAGGTGACGGTCGTTCCTACGAGATCCAGGGACGTGAATGAAGCGCCCGAAGTCAATCCTGATAGTGCGAAAGTGCGTGTGGGAGACCTCGGCTCCGTAGCGGTTTTGGCGAATGACCGTTCGCCTGCGGGCCTGACGATGACCCTACTGACAACGCTTGAGGACACCACGAATAGGCCGGAAGTCGGTTCAGCTTTCGTCACGGGTGATCTTGTTCGTTTCGAAGCGGGAGACACCCCGGGGATTGTCACTGTGACTTACACGGTGCGCGACTCTGCGGGCAATGAGGCCTCCTCAACGGTCACTTTTGAAGTGATCGCGGATTCTCAAACGAACTCTGCGCCCCAGCCCAAAGCACTGACCGCGTGGGCGGTCACATCCGAAATGACGAGGATCCCCGTGCCCCTCAACGGTATCGACCCGGATGGGGATTCCGTGGCCCTGGTCGGAATCGAACAGTCGCCGACGAAGGGCACTGTCGAGTTGGGAACGAGTTGGCTCGAATACACGCCCTCCAAGGGGGCGAAGGGCACTGACGTTTTCACCTACATCGTTGAGGATCGTAAGGGTAAACAGGCAACGGCTCGTGTTCGCGTGGGGATTGCCCCTCCTGCGACTCGGAACCAAGATCCGATCGCCGTCGATGATGCCATGACGATCCGCCCGGATCGTGAAGTGTCGGTCGGTGTGCTGGCGAATGACATTGACGCAGACGGGGACACGATTTCCCTGGTCGAGGGGTCCTTGCTTGCCAGCACCGAGGCTTTGAGGGCTCGTATTACGGGCACAAGCATCACTTTCACCTCTCCCAGGGACGAGGGCGATTATGCGGTCGCCTATCGGATCTCCGATGGCAAGGGAGGCGTGGACACAGGTAATCTGGCGATCCACGTCAAACGAGATGCTCCGCTGCAGGCCCCGATTGCACGCGACGATGTTGTCGCCATCTCCGACTTGCCTGCGAATAACGGCAAGGTCCGTGTCGCGGTGACGCAAAACGATGACGACCCGGATGGTGTTCTCGCCGACCTCAGCGTGTCGACGAACTCTCCCATCGCTTCGGTCGAGGGACACGAACTGCTCATCACTCCGGCTGAGAGCAGGACGCTGGTCGTCTACACGATTACGGACCGGGACGGTTTGAGTTCCTCTGCAGTCGTTTTCGTCCCAGGAATCAACCGGACGAACCCTGTGATTGATGAGACCCGTATTCCCCTGGAAGTGCGTGCCGGTGAAGACCTCAATATCGACATCAACGACTATGTCATGGTGCGCACGGGGCGTAGCGCGCACATTGTGGATGCGAATTCTTTGACGAGTTCGGTTGGCATTGACCCCGGGATTGAACTCGTGGGGGACCATTCGATTAAGTTCCACGTCGCCAAGGATTACGTTGGGAAGAGTTCTCTCTCTTTCGAAGTCCGCGACGGCCTTGCAGATGATGACTCTGCGCTTTCAGCCGTTTTGACGATCCCCATCAGAGTCAAAGCGACGAGCAACCATCCTCCGACGCTGACTCCTACAGCCATCAGAATCGCCGTGGGAGACGACCCGGTTTCTTACGATCTTTCCTTAATGGTCAACGATCCAGACGACGAAGACCCGAAGTCCTTCGCCTACTCCTTGGTGAAGAGCCCCGCCGGCGCGAGCGTGTCGCTCAGCGGGCACACGTTATCCGTTCAGGCTCTGGCCGGACAGCAAAAGGGCGACCTCGAACCCATTACGGTCACCGTCAATGACGGCTCGGGTGAGGTTGAAGCGCAGATTCCCGTGAAAATCGTGTCCTCCACTGCGGAGCTTGCACGTGCAACGGATATTGAGATCACCACCGCTAATGCTGGACAAGCGGTGACTGTTGATTTGACTCCCGCGCTGTTCAACCCCTTCAAAGAGACTCGGCTGCGCATCCATTCGGTGCAGTTCCAAGTTGGGGAGGGCACTTTGGATCCCGACCCCAAACGCTACGCTCTGACGATCACTCCGCAGGCGGGCAAGAGCGGGTCAATGGTCGTGACGTATAAGGTCGCTGATGCGACGGAGGACCCGTCGCGTTATGTGCAGGGCAAAATCATTTTGACTGTTCGCGATCGTCCTGCCCCTCCCACAGGGGTGAGAGCCTCTGTTGCGGGTGCCGGTAGGGCCCGAGTGTCCTTCACCCCTGGGGCGAATAACGGCGCGCAGATCGACCACTATGAGATGACGGATGTGACGACGGGGCAGAGCTACAGGTGTGCGACGGCTCTGTGTGAGGCATCTGGCTTGCGTAATGGTGAGGAGCACGCTTTCACGGTTCGCGCTCATAACGAGGTCGGATATTCGGATCCTTCTGCTGTGTCGAACTACGAACTCATTGACGCGGTCCCCGGTAAAGTGCCCACGCCGACGATTGAAGCGGGGGATCGTGAACTCGTGGTCTCTTGGGCTCCCCCGCACAATGAGGGCTCTGCGATCACGAGGTACACGCTGAGCATTGCCGGGGTGGATGGCATCAGGACCCAGGAAGTGACCTCCACGAGCGCCGTCGTGAGGGGCTTGAGGAACGGCCAGTCCTACACTCTCAGCGTTGTCGCCCACAATAGGGCGAAGGAACCCTCGCAAAGTTCGGATGGTGCCATTGGTACCCCCTATGGTTTCCCTGATACGCCGAGCTCGGTCACGGCCACTGTGATTGAAGCGAGTGCTGACGGGCAGAGCGCGACCGTGCAGGTGTCCTGGAATCGGGGTAGTCCTGAGGATTCTGATTGGGGTAACACCACGGTGAGTGTCGGGGGGATCTCGACAAGCGTTGACAAGAACCAGGTGTCGGCGGTCATTGGTGGTGTCGTGCCGGAAATCAGTCATGAGGTGAGGGTGCAGACCTCAAATATTCATGGCAACACATCCAATGTCGGCATATCGAGTGTGAAGGTGTCCACCATTCCCCTCGCGCCCGCCACCGACAATCTCAGGCTTGAACCGACGGGTGTGAAGGGAGAACTCAAGGTTCGTGGCCTGTCGAAGAGGGGTGGGCGTGGATACGATTCGAGCGACCTTCAGATCCACTACGCGGTTGCGGGCCAGGCGTGCAACGCGAATAGCGAGCTCCTCGACATGACGAGGATGACCGTCAACTCGCACAGCAATGACCCCGTGTCCTATTCCTTCTGTCAGGTCGGTGTCGCTTCAACGGGTCATTCTTCGGTTTCTGAAACTGTGACGGCGCAAGCCGTGGCCCCCGAATCGAAACCTGAGACTCCGACTTTGACGGCCCCCCTCGTTTCAGCGTCGAGTATCACCGTCAAATGGAATGTCGAAACGGCAAGCCCGCCTGTCACAAGTGCGGTTCTGATTGTTGATGGTTCGCGGGTTCCAGTCGAATACAAGAATGGCGCTTACACGCTTTCAGAGCTGGAAGCGGGTAAAGCCCATACGTTCGTTCTGGAGATTTCGAATGTGTGGGGTGCGAGCTCATCCGCGCCCCTGACAGTAGTCGCCCAGGGGGCTGGCGGTTGATGTGGGCCAATAACTGTGGAGCGGAATAATCCCAGTCGCGAACTCGTGACATGCTTTCAAAGATGACAAGGATCTAGGACCGATATGACGATCAGTATTCAAGACGCCACCCGATTCGCTCAGACCTTCGCAGGACTGGTGGAGGGGATCTCCACGGCTGTCCTCGATAAGGAGCACACGATCCGTCTGGCTCTGACGACGATGTTCGCAGGCGGGCATCTTCTCCTTGAAGATGCTCCCGGTACGGGCAAAACCGCTTTGGCTCGCGCCATGTCGAAGGTCATCGACTCGAAAACCACTCGAATCCAGTTCACCCCCGACCTGCTGCCTTCCGATATCACCGGCGTCAACATGTACGACCAGAAAACCGGTGATTGGCGATTCCACAGGGGCCCGATTTTCGCTGAAATCGTCCTGGCCGATGAGATTAATCGTGCTTCACCCAAGACTCAGTCGGCGCTCCTCGAAGTGATGGAGGAAGCCCAGGTGACGGTTGACGGTGTGCGCCACCCTGCGCCCGCGCCCTTCATGGTGATCGCGACCCAGAACCCGATCGAACAGGCAGGCACGTACCCCCTGCCTGAAGCGCAGCTCGACCGTTTCCTCATGAAAACATCGATCGGCTATCCCTCGCGCGCAGCCATGATTGATGTCCTCAACGGAGCGGCTGCGCCCGACCGTTCACAACGAGTCAGGCCCCTGCTGAAAGCGGACCAGGTTGTTCGACTTTCTGAGCTTGCAGCCCTCAATCACACGGATCGTGCAATTCTCGACTACATCGCCGCCCTGGCTGAAGCGACCAGAGCGGATGAGTCATCAACCCTGGGTGTCTCCACGAGAGGCGCGATCGGCATGGCGCGCTGTATTCGTGTGTGGGCCGCCGCCCAGGGACGCAACTTCGTCTTGCCGGATGATGTCAAGGATCTCGCTGTTCCCGTGTGGGCGCACCGGATCCTCGTCGACCCGGATGCTTCTTTCTCCGGGGCCACAGCCGAGGGCGTCATCAAGCGCGCCTTGACCACTGTTCCCGCGCCGGCGGTGGGTGCCTGACCCCGGTGGCTCTTACAGCTCGATTCGACAAGACCCGTGAGATGCTCGCCGGGAAGGCCCGGGAGGCGTTCGCCGGGAAGACCCGCGTGCCCGCCCTCGTCCTCGCCTGGTTGAAGACCCCCACCCCCACAGGATGGGCCGTGCTCATCAGCGGGCTCCTCGCCGTGTGGATCGCCGCACAGTGGGGGTGGGTTGAGGCGTACCTCATTGCGGCGATCTGCGTGGTGGTTCTCCTCCTGGCCCTCGCACTCGTCATTTGGCCCACTCCCCACCAGATCATGATTGACTTGCCGAAGGAACGCATCGTTGCCGGGCAAAGCGCTGTTGGTGCGATCACGGTGACCAATACTCGCAATAGGCCCGTCTCTTCGGGAGTCATTGAGCTTCCCATCGGAAACGGGGTCGGACACTTCCTCGTTCCCCCGCTGGGGCCCAGGGGCGAGTGGAATGAAATGTTCTCAGTCATCACTCGCCGACGAGGCCTGATCAGTATCGGTCCTGCCCGTTCGGTTCGCTCGGATGGTTTGGGATTGTTGCGCCGGGTGCGCATCTGGGATCGGCCCGATATTCTTCGGGTCCACCCGCGGACCTTGAGGCTCTCTTTCGATGCCACGGGATTCCAGATGGATGTCGAAGGCGTGACGACGGCGAAACTGTCCTCTTCGGATGTTTCTTTTCATGCTCTGCGCGATTACGAACCCGGTGATGACCGGCGCAATGTGCATTGGGTGTCCACTGCTCGCCTCGGTCGTCTCATCGTCCGCCAGTTTGAAGAGACGCGCCGCTCCCATCACATGATCATCCTCGATACTGCGGCTCACGCTTGGCCGAGTGAGGCTTTCGAAACGGCGATCTCAGCTGGCGCTTCTCTCGCTCTCGCTGCGCTGGGAGCATCCCGCGCGGTGTCGATGAGCACTTCGAGCGAATGGGTGTCGACCACGTCGCCGGTGCGCATGCTTGATGCTTTGACCGAGGTCGAGGCCAAGGATGCGATCGATATTGAGGACAGGGTGAGGCGCTGCGTCGAAGAGCGGGCCGGAGTGTCTGCGGTGACGATCATCGTCAACCCGAATGTTTCAGATGAACAGGCTTCACGTGTGGCGCGCCTGACGGGTGCGGATGTGTCGACCCTGGTCATTCGGATTCGTCCCGGGGCTTCGAGGCGTCGACGCAAACTCACTCGGGGTGTGCTGTTGGATTGTCCGTCTCTCGATGATCTGCCGCGATTGATCGCGAGGGGGGCGCTGGAATGAGTGTGCCCCTGAGTAGAGGCTCGCGTAGGGCGAGCATGCATCCTGGCGCGAAGAGTGCCGAGACGCGCGGGGCGGGTCGTGCCCGCCAGCCGTGGTGGACCCTGCTCCTTCTTCTCCTCCTCTTCCTCGGCCCTATTGCCACTCACGGGCCGATCTTCGGTGACTATTCGGGGTTCATCGCAGCTACAGTCGGCGTCCTCGTCGGGCTGCTCATCTCAGCGGCGGCAACTCGTTGGAGATGGGATGCGCTTTCGGTCCTTGCGGCCCTGCTCGCTGCGTATCTCCTGCTCGGCGGTGGCCTCGCATTGGGGACGACGTGCCTGTTTGGGGTGATCCCGACGGGGCAGACTCTCCAGCTTCTGGTCCTCGGTTCGGTGCAGTCATGGAAGGATCTGCTCACTCTCACTCCGCCCGCATCCTCCTATGTGGGGCCCGCCCTGGTCCCTTGGATCAGTGGTCTCGTGTTGTCGACGTTCGCTGGGCTTGTGACGCTGCGTTGGGGGCGTGCAATCCTCGGGACTATTCCGATCATCCTCATGGGAGTCATTGGCATCGCTTTTGGCCCTTCGGGAACACATCCGAGGCTGTGGCCCGTTGTCATCTGGTGGGCGTTGGTTCTTTTGTGGTGGGCTGTGGCGGCTCTCAGGCGTCGTATCACCGTTGGCGAGGACATCATCATCGGTAAAGGTGCGAGGGCGAACACGATGAGTGCCACGGCCTCTTCGACGAGTACTCGTTCGCGCAGCGTCGTCAATCTTGGACGTAGAATCGTCTCGGCCCTGGTTATGACGGGAATCGGGGTGGGGCTCGGCGTGCCGGCCACGATCGGATGGGGGCCTTGGGATTCGCGGATCGTTGCGCGAGACCTTGTTGAGCCGCCGCTCGATCTTCGCGACTACCCTTCACCCTTGGCGGCTTTTCGTCATTACACGACGGATTTGGAGAGCAAGGAACTCCTGTCAGTCTCGGGGCTTCCCGAATCGGCGAGGGTGCGTTTCGCGGTGGTGGATGTCTACGATGGTACGACTTTCGGGATGAGCGGAGCGGATGCTCACCCTGACTCGGGTTTTCGTTCCGTTGGTTCGCGTCTGCCCGAGCAGACCATTGGCGAGGGCGCCGTCTTCGCTGAGATGCGGATGAGGACATCGGGCCTCATTGGCCCGTGGGTGCCGTCGCTCGGAAACGTTCAGACTTTGAGGTTCACTGGTGAAAACGCGCGTGCGCTCCAGAAGGGTTTGCACGCCAACCTGTGGTCCGATTCAGCTTTGACGACTGGGCCGAACTCCTCCATGGACTACGCCATCACCTCGTATATCGAGCCGAAACCTTCGGATGGTCAACTTGCCGATGTTGAAGCTCTTGCCTTTCACGGTTTTGATGAGAGGGTTCCTGAGGATGTCGCTCAATTGGCGACTACGGTCACCGCGAAGGAGCAGTCGCCTTTGGCGAGGGTTCGCGCGATTGAACGCTACTTGTCGGAGAATGGTTTTTATTCGAACGAGGATGCAGCCCATTCGCGTCCTGGACACCGTGCTGACCGGCTCCAGCGGATGCTCGAAGCTGAACAGCTCATTGGCGATGATGAACAGTACGCGACCCTCATGGCGCTCATGCTCCACTCCCTGGGAATCAATGCCAGGGTCGTGATGGGCTTCTACTCGGAGGCCTTTGGGGATGTGGTCTTTTACGGCTCTGATATGCGCATGTGGGTGGAGGTCGAGTTCGAGGGGGTCGGTTGGGGTGTTTTCGATCCGACTCCGCCGCGCGACCAGAAGCCGCAGACTGAGGTGCCTGAACCGAAGTCGGTGCCCCGCCCGCAGGTCTTGCAACCGCCTGAGCCTCCTGAGGATCCGACGGAGTTGCCGCCTGTGACTTCGGATCGTGATACGCAGTCCGAGGACGATGATCGCTTCGAGATTCCCTGGAAGGCGATCGCCGGTGTTTCGGGGGTGCTTCTTGTGCTCATTGGCCCGATTGTGGTGATCGTGTTGGCGAAGGCTCTGCGTCGTCGTGCGCGTCGCCGGGGCCCGGATCCTCATGCCGTGTTGGTTGGTTCGTGGGACGAGGTTGTCGATATGGCGACTGACGCGGGAATCATGGTGAGTGTGAATAAGACTCGTCAAGAGACGGCGTGGGAGTTGACGAGTCTGTGGTCGCAGCGCGCTGCTTCTTCGAGGGCTGCGGGCACGCGGAAGCACAAGGGCGTTGGAAGTCGGGAGCGCAGGGCTGTTGGCACCCGGGAGAGCGAGGTCGCGGGCACCCGGGAGGGCGGGGTCGGTGAACTCACCGCAGTTCCCGGGTGGACCCTGTTCGAGCAAGAGGTTCCCACGACGGTCGCCATTGCCAGGCGCGCGGATATCGCAGATTTCGCTGAAGATGCCGCATTCGGCTCGGAGGCGCTCCTGGCCTGGAAGGATGTCGATGCTTTGCGTCGAGATCTCAGAGGTGGAATGAGAATACTGGGACGCATCCGTTTCGCTTTGTCTCTGAGATCATTGCGCGCCCGGAATCGACGTGCCCTGGCCGCTCGCGCGGAGAAGAAGCGCCAAGCCGAGCAGGGCGATAATCCGAAACGCAGGGGTTCGCTTCCCTTCATGACGCGGCAATCGCCCAGAAAGAGGCAATCGCCTGGAAAGAGGTCCCGATGACGCCTGTTTCGCCATCAGCAATCGCTTCTGCTCCTGAACTGCCTGGCTTTGAATGGGTCAGGCCCTTGGGTTCGGGGGGATTCGCGGACGTGCACCTCTACCATCAGCTTCTGCCGTCTCGTGATGTGGCGATTAAAGTCGTGCGCTCCCTCAACGATGAGCGGGGTGCCGCCGAGTTGCGACGCGAAGCGAATGCAATGACTGCGGTCGCGGGCCATCCGGCGATTGTTCCCTTGCACGGCGCGGGCACCGCTGAGGATGGGCGTCCGTTCTTGGTGATGGAGTATTGTCCGGTTGCTGATGTGGGCGAGCAAGTGCGAGCACGCCCCATGTCAATCGACCAAGCTCTTGACGTTATGGTGCAGATTAGCGGTGGGGTTGAGATGCTTCATCGTGCGGGTATCGTGCACCGTGATATTAAGCCGGCGAATATCATGCTCGACTCATATGGGCGTCCCGTCCTCGCTGATTTCGGGGTTGCTTCTCCTATTGGTGTCCTCGCTGATGGTGTTCTTGACGGTTTCTCTGTTCTGTGGGCTCCACCTGAGCAACAGGATCAGCGGACCCATATTCATCCGACTCAAGACGTGTGGGCCTTAGCGAGTACGACGTGGACTCTTTTGACGGGTCGTAGTCCTTTCGAGGATCCCTTTGGGGATAATTCTGCTGTCGCCGTTGCTTCGAGGGTGCGTTCTGGACGTATTCGCGGCCTGGGGCGCGCGGATGCGCCTGAAGAGTTGGAGAAGGTCCTCCTCCGTGCGATGAGGCTTGATCCCTTGGAGCGAACGCCCTGCGCTGCCGAGTTCGGGCGGGCCCTCCAAGGGATTCAAAGGCTTATGGGAAGGCCTGTGACTCGTCTTGAGATTCGTGATCCGCGCCCTGAAGCCGCTTCGCCCCCTCCGGTGGGGATACTCGGTGGGGCTGCAGCGCTTGAGCAGCCGGATGAGCGGGGGTTTGCGCAGGCCGAGCAGGGCACGCGGCTGCGTTCATTTCCTTCAGTTGATCCCGATCGGACGAGGCTTCGTGCGAGGAGTTTTGATTTCGATTCAGGCGTTGAAGCTCATGCTGATGCGTGGAAAGAGCCGAGGTCGGCGACCACTGCAGGTCGAGTTGACGTTGCTCAGGAGGATGTAGAGCCTCGCCGGGTCTCCATGTGGGGGATTATCGCACTCGTCGTTTTGGCGGCGGTGATTGTCGCGGGCTTGGTTGTCGCGATGCTCACCGGGGGAGGGCAGAGGATCTCTGTGGCTCCAAGTCCTACAGATCAGGGAACTGAGGCTCTTGATCCGGTCGATGCCCCTCCGGCCCCGGTCACCTCGCTTTCAGGGAGGGTCGAGGACGGCAGGGTCACGTGGACGTGGATCGGGGCTGAAGAGTCTCGTTCTGATTCCCAATCGGAGCCGGGGTTTCGTGTTGCGAAGACGGATCACTATGTGTACACGGCACTGAGGCCGGGTGAGGATCCGATTTTGAATAACATTGACGCCAATACTGTGACCTTGGTGGGGGTTCCGGGGGAGAACTGTTTGCAGGTTGTTGCGGTCAGTGAGCGGGGGCGTCAATCCTCGGTGGTGGAGGAGTGCGTGAACGTCGAGTGAGTTTCACGCAGGAGCGTGCGATGGGCGCGCGGGCTCAGGCGGAAGCGTGTAGCCGTCGAATGAGCCCGGGGTGGAGTGCACGAGGACGTGAACGCGGGCGCTGAGCAAGGTGCGGGTGTTCTCAGGTGTGGGAGTTGTTTGCTCGTGTGTTGAGTAGGACGCGGGAAAGCTCTGGCTCGTGTGTTGAGCAAGACCCGGGGAGCAGAATACGGAGGAAACGCTGAGTTCTTCAGCGTCGTAGCTCAAGAGCGCCGTTTGAACCACGAGGCGAGGAAGAGTGCAGCAACGAGGGAGGATCCCGCTCCTGTCATGACGAGGACCAGGAGGCGATGTGCTCCGCGACGGTCACTATGGGGCGTTGGGCGAGGCATCAGCCGTGATGCGGCTTTCTGCGCGCGAGGATACTTCGGGTTGTCCGGTCCGGCAGCGGTGCCGTCGTTCGTGAAGTTGAGTGCGTCGTAGGGGGCGATGATCCCCCAACCGAGGCGCTCCGATTTCTTCGCTGCATTGGGGCGCAGTGCAGTTGCCAGGATGCGGTACTTCCATTCGGGCACGGTTTCGGCGGGGTACGTGGATGCGACGAGGGCGGCCAGGCCCGCCACGTAGCCGGTGGCGTAGGAGGTCCTTGGAGCGTCGGGGGCGAGGATGCAGTCGCCGTAGCTCTTGTAGGTCGTGAGGACTTTGCTGCCCGGGGCGGCGACCTCGATATGTGTTCCTGCCACAACTTGGTCGCTGGGCAGTCCGTGCTCATCAACGGCGGTCACGGAGAGGACTTCAGGGTAGGCGGCCGGATAGCGAATGGTGTTCGTCTCTGATTGTTCCGTGGTCTCAGTGTTGCCCGCTGAGGCGACCACCAGGGAGCCCTTGTCCGTGGCATAGCGCACGGCGCTTTCCAACTCTGGGGAGGGTGTTGAGGAGGAGAGGGGGACGGTGATGATGACGGCGCCGCGGTCTGCGGCCCAGCGAATCCCTTCCGCAGTGACTCGGGAGTTGGGCCCTCGGCCTGCTTGGACTGTTTCCGAGTCGATGTTCTCATAGACGCGGACGGGCAGGATCTGCGAGTGGGGCGCCATGCCGACGACTCCTGAGCTTTCGATCTTCCTCGCCGCGATTTGGCCTGCGACTGCGGTTCCGTGTCCGGAATTGTCGATTCGTCCGTCGCTGTGGTCAATGAAGTCTGTGCCGGCGAGGACGGCGCCTTCAAGGAAGTGGGGGTTGGAGGCGTCGACACCGGAATCGACAACGGCGACGAGGACGTTGCCCTCGGATAATTGCCAGGCGTCGTTCATTCCCAGTTGTGCGATGAACGAGGGAGTCTGGGAGACGAGGGTGTGGTCGTTGAGGTTATCGACGCACGGGTCCTCTGCTGGCCCGGTGGGGGCATCTGCTTTCAGTCCAGTGGGAGTTCTCTGCGACGCCACAGTCGGAGCGTTCACTGTCGCCTCAGCGGGAGCGTCCGTTGCAGTCCCAAGCGGGGTGTCCTCCACTCTAAGCGGGGCATCCATTAGCGCCTTTGCCGGGGTTTCCTCCGCCCCAGCGGGAGCGTTCGCTGTCGCCTCAGCGGGAGTGTCCGCCAGTGCCGCGTGCGTGACGCGCGGATAAGACGCGACACACGGGGAAGACAGGAGGATCGCCGAGAACATCACGGCGACGAGGCCGCGCCTGTGTCTTTTCATTGGACGCCCACGGTAGTCCACACCGCTTCGGCGGTCATATCTTCACCGGGCTCGACCAATTTCGTCCACGCCGAGGGAACGGACACGACATCTTTATCAGTCCATGACAGGCGGGCAATGGCGTCGGCGGGGTTTTCTCCTAAGCCGTGTGCTCTGCCGATGTCGGAGATGAACATGGTGGCACCCAGGGTTCCGCCCGAAGAGGCGCGGACGAGGGCTCCTGAGCCGCCTCGCACGGTGACGGAGCTAAGCGGCTCCGTTTTCCCTTCTGTTTGAGATCCGGTCTTCCCTTCTGTTTGAGAACCAGTTGGCACCTCCGTTGCAGAAGCGTTCGTTGTTGACGCAGCGCCACTGGCGGCGCGCCTGGATTCCCGAGCGTTCATTGACAGCAGTTCAGTGCGGGCACCGGTAGCGGACAAGACGAGGTTTGCGCAGGGAACGGAATCGGTGTTGACGACCTCGTCAATGTTGATTGTCGAAGGCCAGTCGGCGGGGCCGAATGTTTCGTTCCCTCCAAGATCTTGAATATCGGCGATTGTGGCGCTTAGCGGGTTTCCGGCTTTCTGGTAGGCGTCGGAAAGCTCGTACATGCGGCGCGCGACGGATGACAGGGACGCGATGCGACCGTCCCCCGTGACGATGTAGGCGCGGCTGGGGCTTTTCTCCTTCGCTTCGTCCCGGACTTCAATAATGGTTCCGATTCGAGCCGATTTGAGGCGCTCGGGCATGTTTGTGGCGGGCTGGCCGGCATCATCAATGGAGAGGGGCGCCAGGTCTGATCCTTTGACGAAGAGGTCGAGCCATGCGGCTTCAACTTCGATGGGGGTGACTTGGTCGAGGCCGAGGGAGCGGGCAGGACCGAGGGTGCCTGTCGTGTCGAGCAGGTAGCGGGTTCCTCCACTAATGAGGTACTGGCGATTTGCGCTGGTGACGAGGGCTAAGCCTGCGTTTGAGGTTCCTTCGGGTTTACCGGCGACCCAGGTGTGGGTTCCGTCTTCGAGCGCACACGACATCCACTCATCGGAGTGGAGGGCCGAGGATGAGGGGATGTCATCGGGGATGCCGGTGATTCCGACTTGGGATCCTCGGGGGAGTCCTTCAATGGTCGAGGCCGAGACTCTGCTCGTCTTGTAGGAGCCTGCTTCAGATAGGAGCCTGGCGGAGGTGATGTTGGTGACGGGGCGCAAAGTCCCGTCAATCGTGTAGTAGCGGGCTCCACTTGATTTGATGACGATCATCGTTGAGTTCTCCCAGCCTTGGGGCAGGGTTGGGGAGAAACGCCCCATGACGGCGGCGACGATGAGGATGAGCGCCGCGATGACGGCACCGACGAGGAGGGGACGCAGGTTATTTGGCGCGTCGACTTCTTTCCCGCCGGGGGTTCCTGATGAGAATGCGGCGATGAGTCGACGCCGGTTGAAGCGCTGGGCCTCGAGAATGTCCTTATTTGAGGGCATCAGATCACTCCCCACACCATGGTGGTCAGGGGCAGGATCGTCAGGAGGACGATGATGCTCAGGGCGTTGGCGGCGCGGGTGAGCCATGGGCGTGTGCGAGCGTTGACGACATTGGCGGCCAGGAGACAAGCGGCGACTGTGAGGGCCGCGATGACGATGCTGGGGACCATTGCGGGGTAGGAGCGGGCTGCGCCGAACATGGCACCCAGGATGAGCAGCATCCCGGTGATGACGCCGATGAGGACTTCCAGGCGTGATCGTAGGGAGCGGGTGGTGAGCATGAGGGCGGCTCCGGAGCATCCGAGCAGAATGATCGCTTCGGGCGAGTTGAGCAGCATGGGGGCGAGGAATCCCAAGGAGATGGACACTCCCGTTTTGACGGCGACGACGAAGACTTGTGAGGTGGAGACTTTTCCGTGGACTTCGTAGATGTCGATTGGTGCCATTGAAGTGGGGCCCGTGACTTTGACGGGAACCTGAGCGAGGGCGAGCCAGGGTGCGGAGAGGGAGGTGATGAGGAGGAGGGCGAGGGCGAGTGAGGCGGTCTTCTCAAGGGGGATCGTTGTGGAGGCTCCGATGACTCCGTTGAGGACCATTGTTGTTCCTACGACGAGCGGCGCAGCCATGATGGCACGCATGCGTGAGGGGAGGACGAGGGCGGACGCTGCGGCGACGAGGATGCCGACTCCTCCGGCTAGCCAAGTGATGGGCCGCCAGCCTCCTCCGACGAGGTTGAATCCGGCGGACATCATGAGCAGGGGTGCTGTGGCGAGTAGTGATACGGCTCCTGCGACGGAGGGGATCCTGATGATGATTGCGGAGGCGGCGACGACGAGGAGTGCTCCGATGATTCCGATTGCGGCACTGAGGTATCCGTGTTCAGGTCCGAGGGTGAGGAGGAGGGCTGCGACGAGGATGAGAGCTGCGGCTGCGTGGGAGGAGAGTTGGAGGGAGTCGGCGGGGGTCCATTCCTTTGAATCTTGGTCGACGCTGGAGCCGACTGCTTCTATGAGGTCGTCGTAACGCAGGTCTTTGGCGGATTGTCCGATGGGTTCTAGGGTGAGGAGCGCCCCGGCTTGGACGTTCTGGTCGGGTAGGGATTTCGACTGGTCGAGTTTTCGTCCTCCGGAGGTGATGATCTCGAATCCTCCTGAGACGCTGCTCGGGTCGAGTCGGCCCAAGGCTGAGACTATCCCGGGGATGGCTTCGGCTAGGCATACCGATTGGGGGATCGACATGTCGATGGTTTCTCCGGCATAGCTCACTGAGATTGGCATCAGGGCCGTGCCTGTTCGCGTCATCGTAGACATCGAGTCCTCCGCGTCCTTCACATGGTGCGAGTTTCCTGCTCATAGGCTAGTGGCTTCCTGGCGAAATCAGAATCTCGGCGACCGATGAGCCCCGGGCGACTCTTGGCGAGGCTGCGTCTCCCCCGCGAGCGCGGAACGGGTTTCGTCGCCCTTCCGTTGTTGATGCGGTTGTCATATAGTCGATCTGTAACGATCCGAAACGACAGGGAACAATCCAATGACTCAATCGATTCCCCTCGATGAGGATCTCATCGCAGCTATCGCTCGACTCGAGAGCGTGGTCGGAGTGCTTGAAGGAGCTGCGCGCGAAGTGCCCGAGACCGCCGAGGGGCGGGATGATACCGGGATGGTCGCCGTCGTTGTCAGGAACACGGGGTCGATCGCCGATCTGTCGATCGACTATCGCTGGCGTGATGACCTCGATCCGGTCGAACTCGGAAGCGCTCTCACCGCGGCGATTGGCGATGCTCGAAACGAGCTTCTCCAGGGCGCGGAGGACTACGCGGCGCGTCATCGTGACGATGTCGAGGGTGTCGACGCGGATCGGACGAGGGAACGAATTGAAGAGGCCTCCCGCAGTATGCTCGCGACCTCGTTGTTCGTCGCGCCGGCCTCCGTTGACGACCTTGTCGAAGAGGTACTGCAGAAGGCGGACGCCCTCGATGGTCTCGCCCATGACATCAAGTCGCTCGCCCGCGATGATTCCTCTGAAACATCGAAGCCGACGTCCATCGATCCGATCGTCGTCAGACGGGCGGGCGGGCAGGTCACCGGAATCGATGTCGATCCTCAATGGGCGAAGAACACACCGACCGCGATGCTCGTTCAACGGCTCGTCAATGCCGTCGTCACCGCCGATGACCCGCCGATCGCTGCAGGGAACGACGACGCCGACATGACCATCCTGCGTCTCCTGTCCACCCTGCACAGCCTGCCCGGAAAGAAGGAATAACCGTGGCTCCCAAGATCAAAGTCGTCACCGACGCAATCCGCGCCGACGCCGAGCTGTGGGATCAACAGACGGCGCCTGCTCAACGCGCGGCCTCTGCGATTCAGCCCCTGAACCTGGGAGCCATCGATATCCCACTCGCGGTCCTCGTCAAGGATGCGATCAATGACATCGTTCCTCTGCTCCACGCACTCGCATCGGACGCGGGCCGGGAATTCGGCCAGATTGCTTCGGATCTCCGATTGAACGCTCAAGCCTACGAAGACAACGAAGCGGATGCTACCGCTCACATTGCCAACGCATACTGATACTGACTCAAGGACTTCACCATGAACAATCTTCAGCGACTCCTCGACGCCCTCGAGAAGACCGTCGCGCGGATCGAACAGTTCCTCGCCGCCCTGCAGTCAATATGGAACCAGGCGAAAGCGGCGCTCGGCGTCGCCTTCGTCGTGCTTCAGTATCTCGTCGACATCGCGATTCGGGCTCTCCGCGCTGCCGCGGAGATCGTCCTCGAGAAGATCAGGGAGTATTTGGAGCAAGGCTTCGAGATCGTCCAGATCTTTACCGCTCAGGGCGTGTGGAGAGACGAGGTCGCGGCGCCCTTCGCTCAGATCTCGGCGGATCTCACCGGCCTCGAGACGAAGAAGGGCGCGTGGTCCGGCGAGGCCTACGACAGTTATTCTTCGCTCACCGCGAGCCAGGGTGAGGCCGCGTCAAAGCTTTCGACGGCGGCGAGCTCGATCGCGAACTCGCTCGTTGCGACCGGAGTCGGCCTCATCATATTCTACGCCGGCGTTGTCGGCGCGACCGTCACAGTCATCGTCGGGCTCACCGCTGCCGGGGCGGCGACGGCGACTGGCGTCGGGGCGCCCGCCGGAGCGGCTGCGGCCGGACTCACCGCACTCCAGTGGGCGGCGGTCGTCGTCAGCCTGATCGCCGCAAGCGCCACGCTCGCGGGCGTCCAGGTCTCCCAGATCAACTCCATCAAGTCGGTGACCCTGTTTGGCGGTTCGTCCCCCTTCGCCGGCAACAAGTGGCCGGATGGAAACCGCGAATGACTCATTGGTTTCTTCTGCTCGTTCCCGTGATCGTCGTCGTGGGGGCGGTATTCGCGATCGCGGCCTCACTGATGATCCGACGGCAGCAAGCGCGAGCCTATCGGCAACGCGCCTACTTCCAGGACCATTACGGGTATAGCTTCTTCGCATTCCTCGCTCATCATCAGGTGGATCGTCGGGGCCTCGACGAGCTGCTGCGGCGAGAAGGCTCCGGTGCGGAGAAGCGCGCGATCCGATACGTCCAGAACTACGAGGACGTCCCCGATCACGTCGCGCGCAGACTCGTACGATCCCGCTTCGAGGAGATTCGATGAACGAGACAGGCATGCTCATCATCGCCATCGTTGGACCGTCCCTCATCTGCCTGGCGCCGTTGGTTCTCTTTCCCATCGCAGAATTGCGCCGTGCGAAAGCGAATCGACAGTTTCAGTACAATGAGTTCTTCGCCGTCCGATACGGCGGGTCCATTGAGCGGATGATCGCGGAATCCCCCCTTGATCGGGGAGTTCTCAACGAGTGGTGCTCGCAGGGCTCTCGGGGCGTCAAACGAGCTCGACGCTACGTCGAGTTGTGGGATCCCGTCCCCCGGGCCGTGGTCGACGAGTATCTGCGGAGGATCGGGGCGGACGCCCCGCGTTGATGCGCGGCGATGCGAACGCGTCGTCATCCTCGCTTCGACGAGCGCGCCGCGGACGGCTCGCACAAGGCCGAACCCGCCCACGGGCGGCGCCCGTATCGGCGATTCGCCGACTCTCCCCTGCATGCGGACATCGCTTCGCAAACGCAGAACCCGGATCTTATCCGGGGCGTAGACGCGGGCCGCCCCTCTTGTCTAAGGTAATAACCGTCAATTGCGATGGGTGTGATCGGCATCCACTGCGCACCCTACGATGGAGGAGACAACATGGCAGGTCAGATTTCTGCGGCCGAGGGCGCGATCCTCAAGGGCGCCGACACGGTGTCGGCGACCCGGGACGATCTTAAAGCGCGTATTGCTGCTGTTGAGAGTCAGATGGCTGCTATCGGCTCCAACTGGACCGGTCCTGCGGCCACGGCGTTCCATGCTCTCATGGCTCGTTGGAACGAGGAAGCAAACAAGGTGAATAACGCCCTCGTTCAGTTTGAGGACAACCTGCGTTCCGCTCAGCGTGATTACGACGTTGCTGATCAGGAGCAAGAGAGCACATTCGCCAAGCTCGCGAGCCGTTTGGGCTGACCCCGGTAGTAGAAGTAGGTAGGAAGAACTCATGGATCTCAAAGTCAACTACGGATCGCTCAGCACGGCTTCCAGTGACCTCAACAGTGGAGCTACCGCTATCCAGTCCACCCTGGACAACATGGATGCGGAGCTTCAGCAGCTCCGATCCAACTGGGAAGGCGATGCTCAGGAGGCTTACCTGGTTGCGAAGCAGCAGTGGACCGAGGGCATGACCGGTATGCGCGATGTCCTCGCACAGATCTCGACCCTTGTTGAATCGGCGAATCAGTCGTATAGCTCGACTGATTCGGCGAATGCTGCTCGTTTCTCCTGAGGACTCGATAGGAGCATATGCTCCATCGCTGAGCTAGAGCCCCGTATCCGTTGTGGATACGGGGCTCGTTGGGTTTTGGGGTGCCTATCGAGTTTTGGTGGTTTTCACTAGTTCCCGCCTCCGGTTCCAGGTTTTCCGTTCTGTTCCTGTCGTGTGGCAGGTGGTTGTGCCGGGGAAAGGTGGAATAGGTGTTTTTCGCCGGTGTGTGCGTGGCGCGACGATCGCAGGAGAACCGAGCTCGTCTTGGCTCAGTGCTGCTCCTTGGCCAGGCGTGGCTGTTCCTTGGCCAGCCTCGCTCCTTGGCTCAGTCTTTCTCAGAGTGAGCGGTGATGGTCAGGGTACGTTCTCCCATGATGAGGATCGTCCCGATGGGAACGGAGCGTTTCTGGCCGCGTGGAAGCTCGGTGACGCTGCCATCGGGGGTGCGAGCTTTCGTGCCGTTGGCGGAGAAGGCATCTTCAACCCAGACTCCGCTGTGGTTTGGGCCGAGTCGAAGATGCGTTCGGGAGAGGGAGCGGGTGGAGTCGCTGACTGTCACGAGGCGCGCCTTGGGGTCGTCGGAGCTTGGCGCTCGTCCGAGGACGAGGACGGAGTCGATGAGTTCTTGGCCCCCCGAATCTAGGACTGCCCAGATTTGGGGTTTTTGTGTTGGAACAGGCTGACTAGGTGTGGATGGGCTCGTGTGTGGAGGGGCTGGATGTTGCGTCGGGATTGGCGCGTCAGTTGTCGAGGATGCTGGACTGGAAGAAGTTGAGGCTTGGCTGGGGTTTGCACTGATCGGGTACGTCGGGGGTGCCGGGTGGTGGGCCGCGCTCAGCGGGCCGAGGGTGGCAGCAGCCCGGCTTGGGGCAGTGCCAGGCAGCTCCCGCGCTGAGCCACTTTGGCTTTGGGTAGCAGCACCCCAGCCCGGGGCAGCAGGACCCCAGCCGTGGGAACCCCCAGATTGTCCTCGCGCCGTGTCTTCTTGCCGGGAGACGACACCTGCGCGGCCTTGTGGGGCAGCAGGTACAGGCTTTGACATCTGAAACCCTCTTGATGCGGCGACGGCGGCAAAACCGCTGGGGGCTGCGCTGAAGGAGGGGTGTTGCGGGAGTGGCCTGTGCTGCTCGGGGGCGTGAGACGAGGTGCGGCCCGCTTGATGAGGGGCGATTGAACGTTCGAGGGGCGTGGTGAGGTCGATTGATCGGGTGCCGGTGATTCGCTCCATCCATCCGCGCCCTTCACGGCATAGGAGGGCCGACAACACGAGCCCGATAAGGGTTAAGGCCATGAGGTAGTAGAGCAGCCCATAGGCTAAGCCTTTGCCCAGGCCGGGTGCTCTGGTTGAGTCTTGGGCGAGTAGCGCGGTTTTCGTGATGAATAGTCCGGGAGAGCGTCCTGTGATGGAAAGGATGAGTGCGCCCACGATGCTCAGTTGAAGGGACATGATGACGACGAGGATGAGGGATGGACGCCATATCCACAGTGCAGAGCAGATGACGAGGACGAGGAAGAAGTCGATGATGAAGGCAGTGAGCCTGGCTCCTGGTCGTGCTGGAGCGAAGTCTGTGGGGTCGTGTGAGGGGCGTTGTGTTTGAGCCGCTATCGCCGACACCGAGGGGACGTCTGCTGCTGAGCGCGCACCAGCCGAGGGAGTGGAGTGGGGTGGCCGAGCCGAGCGCGGCGAGGAAGACGAGTGCGGAGTGAACGCGGTCATGAGGCCACCTGTCGAATGAGAGTGAAGACTCCCGCTGCGTACACGGCTGCGGGCAGGAGAAGGATGAGGCTTAGGGATTCACAGACGTCGAGGATCCAGCCGATGAGGGCTGAGGGTTCTCGCACGGTGCCGATGAGGGCGACGGCAATGTACGCGCAGCCCAGAAGCAGCAGGATGAGGGCGCTGATATGCGTTCCGATGGTTTGTGTCACTAAAGAGGCGGTGAGTGCGGAAATGATCAGCCCGAGTGCCCCGATCTGAGGAATGATTCGTGCGCTGTGTTCACGCCGATTGCGGCCTGTAATGAGCAAGAGGAGTGAGGAGCACGCGATGACTCCAATGGTGGCGCGCCCCTCCCAGGTCTGGTGGTCCATCAGCGTGGCCAGGGAGGGAGCGGAGATCAGGATGAGCACTGTGCATGCGATGAGAAGGGTCTGTGTTCGGGCTTTGCCCTCGTTGATGGTCCGCTGAACGCGCGGCATGGTGATATCCGAGGGCGCGGCGGGTTCGGGTCCTCTAAGGCGTCCGACCATTGTCGTGACCAGCGGCATGTCGAGGAGTTGTGTTTCTGGAATGCGGATCGCTAAGGAGGGGGTGAGTGTTGTCAGGAGAACGGCGATGGCGACGATGAGGGGTGCGAGTGTGGTGAAGCTGATTTCGTAGTAGCTGGTGATTGTTGAGACGGCGACGATTCCGGCCCAGATTCCGGAGGTCAGCGCTCCGAGGACGAAGTCGTAGATCACCCAGGCGCTCAGGCTGGCGAGTAGTGCCCACCAGGCGATGGCCAGCTGCGTTGCACTTGCCGCGAATTCGGTTTCGGCTGGGATCGCTGCTGTGGCTGTGAGGCCGAAGAATAGCGATAGTGCCAGGACGAACCAGGCGTGAGTGCGCACGCGCTCGAGGCTGATGGCTGCGGCGCAGATCAGGGCACTGAGGATCGCAGTGAGCCAGCGCAGGGCTGTGGGTGGTTCCCACAAGCCGATGAGTGGAGCTACGAGGACGGAGCCTTCAGCGATGATGAGGAAGGAGAGGAGGAGGGTGGATGCCAGTGCTGAGGGGAACCAGGGGAGTTCGTTGAGTCGGGCTACTTGGGCGGCGATTTTGCGTGATTCTGTTTGCCGTGAGAGGGCGATGACGCTCCCGGAGGGCAGGTCGTGGCCAATGACGGCTCCGCCGTCCAGTTTTCTTCCGTCTGCGGTTGTCACATTGAGGGAGGGGTCGCTCAGATCGACTGTGATTGTCGCCATGAGTCCGGCGATGGTGGTCCCTGCTGGGACGGTGTAGTCGTGGGCACCGGTTTGGTCGATAACCGTTGTGCTGGCAAGCGACTGCACCATCTGCGCCTTCCTTATGTTCGTCGGGGGGTTGGTCTTAAGGGTCTTCGAAGGTCGGTCCCAATGGTCCTTGGGTCGGTCCTTTATTCTCTCGTGGGGGTCGGTGGACTGCGAGGGCGTCCCCTCTACTCCCTGGATGCGGGTGGTGACATCTGAATTCCGGCGCTGGTGAAGCCTGCTCCTGAATGCGGGCGGTGACACCTGCACTCCGACGATAGTATGAGGCGGGCATATGGTGGTGCGCAGATCCATCAAGAGGGGGCTTCATGGATCAAATCAGTACAGAGGACGTTGAGCAGACGAGCGCACCTGAATTGCCGTCCGGTCAGATCCCTGTGCAGGCTCCTCCAGATCGAGCTGAGCCGACGGGCATGGGGTCGATCCTCGCCACTGTCATTCCGATGATGGGCTCGATGGGCGTCATGGTGTTCATGGCGATGTCCCAGGGGCAGAACACTCGGATGCTGTTCATGGCCGGTGCGATGGTGATCGCCATGCTGTCGATGGTTGCTTTCAATATTTATCGGCAGGTGTCGGGGCATCGCGCGAAAGTCAATGGGCTTCGTCGCGAGTATTTGGCGTATTTGTCTGAGATGCGTCAAACGGTCCGAGCTGTCGCCTCGCGTCAGCGCAGCTACATTAACTGGCATTTGCCGGATCCGAATGCTTTGGTCCTGATCGCTGCTGAGGGGACTCGCCTGTGGGAGAGGGAGGTCGGTTCCGAGCAACTCCTGAGTGTTCGTTTGGGGTCTTCGACTCAAGATCTTTCAATGGAGTTGGTTGAGCCGGAGCTTCCCCCTTTGGCTGACCCTGATGTGGTGTGTCATTCGGCGATGTCTCGTTTCCTCGCTGCGCATTCCACGGTCGACGATATGCCTTTCGGTGTCATGCTCGGCGAGTTCAGTCATGTTGAGATTTGCGGGGCGCGTGAGCAGACGAGCGCTCAGCTTCGCGCGATGATCGCTCATTTGACGACTTTCATTCCGCCGAATGCTCTGAGGATCGCCGTGTTAACGACTCCTGACAGGCTCAGTGAATGGGAGTGGGTCAAGTGGTTGCCTCATGCGAGGTCCTTAGCTCTCTGTGATGCTCTTGGCCCTGCGCGCATGGTGACAACGGATTTCGCGGAGTTGGAGGATCTTGTCGGTGAGGAGATCTCGACTCGTCCCGCATTCCGCTCCCGAGACGAGGCTTCGCCGTGGCCTCATCTGCTCTTGATTTGCGATGGGAAGACTCCTGCGGCTAATTCTCGGCTCGGCTCCATTGAAGGTGCCATCGGGGTCACTCTTGCCACCTTGAGTGACACCTGGGGGCCGATGACATCTCGTTCAACACTTCGTTTGATTATCCATCCGGTCGGTGTTGGGGATGAGTCAGGGGCCATGGAGGTCATCCTCATGGATCGTAATCCGGTTGTGGGTGTTGCTGACTCTATGGGGATTCTTCAGGCCGAGGCTATTGCCCGTCGTATGACCCGCTATTCGGAGGAGGAACGTCCCGAGGCGGAGTCGCCGGTGGGTCGTTCTGATCCCAAACGCCAGCAGGATCTGATGGAGTTGCTCGATATTGGCGACATCCGTGATTTCGATCCGCAGCGTCAGTGGCTTCGCCGTGAGGGCCGTGAGCGTTTGCGCATCCCCTTTGGGGTGACACCGGAGGGTATTCCGGTCTTCATTGATATTAAGGAGGCTGCTCAGCAGGGCATGGGTCCCCATGGGCTCCTGATCGGTGCCACGGGTTCGGGCAAGTCGGAGGTTTTACGCACGATCGTTTTGGCGATGGCGCTTACTCATTCGCCTGAACAGCTCAACTTCGTCCTCGTTGATTTCAAGGGGGGTGCGACTTTCGCGGGAATGTCTGAGCTTCCTCATGTTTCCGCGATGATCTCCAATCTTGAGTCAGAGTTGTCTCTTGTTGACCGGATGCAGGATGCGTTGCGCGGCGAAATGGTGCGGCGTCAAGAGGTTTTACGTCAGGCGGGTAACTATGCGAATGTCTCGGATTACGAGGCCGATCGCCTTGCCGACAAGCATCAGGGGGAGCCTCTGCCTGCCCTTTTCATCATTCTGGACGAGTTCTCTGAGTTGTTGACCGCGAAGCCGGAGTTCATTGATCTTTTCGTCGCGATCGGCCGACTGGGGCGTTCGATGTCGATCCATTTGCTTCTCGCTTCGCAGCGTCTGGAGTCTGGGCGTTTGCGGGGCTTGGATTCGCATTTGTCGTATCGAATCGGCCTGAGGACTTTCTCCGCTTCGGAGTCGCGTGAGGTTTTGGGGGTTACGGACGCCTATGAGCTGCCCGCCTTCCCGGGGGTCGGCTATTTGAAGCCGGGTACGGATCAGATGATCCGCTTCCGCGCCTCGTATGTCGCGACTCCTCCGCCTGCTCGTAAGCTGTCTTCTTCTCGTGGTGGGGCTGTGGGCCGTCAAGCTCAGGCGATCAAGGTCCTTCCTTTCACGGTGGCTCCTGTGCTTCAACGTGAAGAGAATCCTGCGGACGATCCTCGAGGCGATGCTGTGGTTCTGCCCGGTGATGAGCAGTGGGAGGATATGACTGAGCTGGATATCGCGGTTGCGCGTATGGCGGGCACAGGCATCGAGGCTCATCAGGTGTGGCTCCCGCCCCTCGATGTGCCCGACACGATGGATTCTTTGATGCCGGATCTTGGCGTCGATCCTCGTTTGGGCTACGTGTCGAAGGAGTGGCGCGCGAAGGGGCGTTTGCGGGTGCCGTTGGGTGTTGTCGACTTGCCTCTTGAACAGCGCCGTGAGCTCCTCAAGTTCGACTTCTCCGGGGCGAATGGTCATATGGCGGTGGTGGGGGGACCGTTGAGCGGCAAATCGACTGCTTTGCGTTCCATCGTGATGGCTTTGTCGCTGACGCACACTCCGCAGGAGGTGCAGTTCTACATCTTGGATTTCGGTGGTGGAACATTCACTCCTTTCGAGGGGGCTGCGCATGTGGCCGCTGTTGTCACGCGCGACCGCGAGGAGACGATTAATCGCATGCTCTCGGAGTTGGAGGGCATTATTGCGGATCGTGAGAAGTATTTCCGGGAGAACCGGATCGATTCGATTGAGGCGTATCGGCGGGGGCGGGCGCAGGGGCGTTTCGATGATGGTTATGGAGATGTGTTCTTCGTCGTCGATGGTTGGGGGACTTTGAAGTCTGATTTCGAGGGCATGGATCTGCGTGTTCAGGAGATGCTTGCTCGTGCTTTGACTTTCGGTGTTCACCTGGTGGCTTCGGCGGCTCGGTGGATGGATTTGCGCCAGCAGGTCCGTGATCTTATCGGTTCGAGATTGGAATTGCGTTTGGGGGATGCCTCGGATTCGCAGATCGACCGGAAGATTCAGACTTCGATCCCTGAGGAGCGCCCTGGGCGCGGGCTTGATGTGGATGCGCATCATGTCCTTGTCGCTTTACCTCGTGCTGATGGGGTTCATGACTCGGTGGATTTGTCTGATGGTGTAAGCGCGGCTATTGAGAGGATTCGTTCGGCTGCGCCGATGGGTCCTGGGCCGAAATTACGTTTGCTTCCTTCGAAGGTGACGGTGGGTGAGCTTTTGGCGCTTCCTGTTAAGGACCCGGGTCCTTCGACAGCGCAGCCCTTGGTTTTGGGGGTGGAGGAGCGCCGTTTGGGTCCTCTCGTTTTCAACCCGCGTTCGCAGTCGCACTTGTATCTTTTCGGTGATTCAAAGTCGGGGAAGACGAATTTCTTGCGGAGCATCGCTCAAGAGGTGATGCGGACGAATTCGCCGAAGGAGGCGCAGCTTTTCCTCATCGATTTGCGTCGGACTCTCCTCGGGGAGCTCCCCGAGGATTTCTTGGCCGGCTATATGACGACGAAGAACGAGGCCGATCAGCAGTTGCGTGATTTGGCGAGATACCTTGGCACTCGTCTGCCCGGTGATCAGGTGACGACCGATCAGTTGCGTAATCGTTCGTGGTGGACTGGAGCGGAGGCTTGGGTTCTCGTTGATGATTATGATCTGGTGGCGACCGCTTCGGGCAATCCGCTTGCAGCTTTGCAGCCTTTAATGGCCCAAGCGCAGGATATTGGTTTGCATGTGATTGTGGCTCGCCGCATGGGCGGAGCTTCACGTGCGGCTTTTGAACCGGTGTTGCAGTCGATGGGTGAGCTGGGTGCGACGGGAATACTCTTGTCGGGAAGTCCCGATGAGGGGACGGTCCTTGGTCGCGTCAAGCCGGTGAAGTCCATTCCGGGACGCGCTCAGGTTGTTTCGCGTGATGCGGGGCTTTTACGGGCGCAGCTTGTGTGGACGGAGCCGAGTACCTGATTCGGGGTTCACTACGTGAGCCGGCGCTTTGAACCGTGGGGTGTGGGATCGTCTTGTCTGCTGTCCACTCGCTCGCTTAGCCTTGGGATGTCGTATTCATGAGGGAGTTCAGTGTGTTCTCTTCGCGTTTTTTGCGCTTGTGCGCATCTGCTGCTGTTAGCGTGGTCTTTTTGTCGACGGGGCTGACGGGCTGTTCGACGTACTACGCTTCGAAGCATTCCAAGGAGATTGATGCTCTGAGCTACATCGGCGATGGCCTCAAATCCGATTACAAGATGAGGATCGAAGCTGCGCAGAATGAAGATGAGATGAAGGAGATCGTCGAGGAGGCTACGCGCGTCTCCAACGTGGTCGGCACTCCTATGCGTCCTTTTGACCTGCTTGGTGAGATGAGTGATTCAGATTTCATGCTGAACGAGGACGGGACGGTCACCGCTACAAATGAGAAGTTCCACGCTTTGATGTCGAATGCGACTCATTGGCGTCTCGGTGATCGGACGATGCATTTGTGTACGGATGAGACCTGCGAGTACTACTCCGAGTGGGATGTCTCCTATGTGATCGAGCATGGGGCACCTGAGCGTTATCGTTTCACGATCAATACGAATGGTGTGGAGTCTGATGATGCGGAGAACTATCGCGATCTCTTGGTCAAGAAATGAGTGTGGCGTGTGTGTGGCCTGTGGTGCTGCACTCGCGCGATGCGGCGCATGAGTTGACGGTGTGATGAGGAGGGCAAGGGGTGGATCTGTCTCGGCTCGGTTCGGTGCTGCTCACCCGCTGGGGCGCTGCCACTGATGTCGGGCCGGTGCGTTCCCGGAATGAGGATTCTTGGCTGGCTTCGCCTCCGCTTTTCGCTGTTGCCGATGGGATGGGCGGTCATGTGGGAGGGGCCTTGGCGTCCTCGACCGCTGTGCGCGTCCTTGAGGAGCGTTTGAGTGCGGATGCTCTTGGTGGGCGGCTGGCGGATCTTGTGGATCTGAGCGAGGGTGTTCGCCAGGCGGCTCAGGCGGTTGCTGCTCTGGCTGATCCGGAGGATCCGATGGCGGCTCCCGGTTCGACCTTGACGGGTGTTCTCGTTCTTGACACGGAGCAGGGGCCGTTTTGGTTGAGTTTTAATATCGGGGATTCGCGCACCTACATTGTGGGTGGGGATTCCATCCGTCAAGTGACTCGTGATCATTCCGCTGTTCAAGAGGCTCGCGACTTGGCGGAGTTGACGGGCGAGGAGCTCGTTTTCCCTCCTTCGAATGTTGTAACTCGCGCTTTGGGGGCGGGGATGGCTGTTGTGCCGGATGCGGATTATGCGCTTACGCCTCTTTTTCAGGGAGATTATGCGTTGATGTGCTCTGATGGGGTTCATGGTGTCCTTGACGATGAGATGATCGTGCAGATTGTCCGTTCGGGTGGGGAACCTCAACAGATAGCGAATGAGTTGGTTGATGCAGCGATCACTTTCGGTACTCGTGATAATGCGACTGCTGTTGTCGTTCATGCCTTGCGTGCGTCGCGGGCCGGTGATGCGTGTGAGGTGCATTCTCGTCAGATTCAGGCGGTGCGCCCGGCGTCAACGACGACTGTGCGTCGCGGCGTAAATTAAGAAATAGGAGAAGTGATGCTTCAGCTTGGGCGTTTTTCTGCCCGGGGTACAGGTGCCATTGTGGTCTGCGGGCCGCTGGGAATGTGCTGTGTTGAACCGGATCTGGCTGATTCTGCTGCTGATGTTGTGTGGGGGCGCGCTGACATTGGCCAGTGGCTTTCCCAGATGGTGCATTTCGGCCGCAGTATTGTTTTCTTCGACCTTTCTGGAGTGCAGCCGTTTCTTACTGTGCTCGGTGGCGCGTGGGTGCGCGGCCTTTCTTCTGGCACTCAGGAGTTGCAGGCTTGGTCGGCGCCGATTTGGGCGTGGGCGGTGGATCCTGGGCAGTGGCAGATGCTGGAGGTCTGTGTTGGCGCTTCCTCCGATTGTGCTTCGGGTGAGTCGTGGGAGGTGGTGGCCGAGGATCGGATGGATGCTGCCTGGGTGAGGATTGGTCGGGGCTTCGATGAGTGTGAGCGGCTTCCCTTGCCTCAGGCTCTCGGACCTGCTTCCGCTGTGGCGCTTGCTTCCTCGGATGAGGGGAGTCCGCTGTCTGCTGAGCGTGAAGACCAGGCTCTTTCTCCTGTGGATGTCGCCCTTCCTGTGCCTGCGGATGTCGCCCTTCCTGTGGCTGTGCCGACTAATGGGGGAGTTGAAGAGGCCGGGCCGCTTTCTGCGCCCGGGGGTTTCCTTTGGGCTCCTGATCCGATTCCCGGTGCGGAGCCTGGGCTTGGGTCTGAGGCTGAGCTTGAGCCCACGCCCGCGCCTCAACCCGAGTCGGTGCCCGAGCCTATGGTGGTGCCTCAACTTGAGCCGCTGCACGAGCACATGCCGGTGGTTGAACCAGTGCCCGAGCCTGTGCCTCTAGTTGAATCCGCGCCTGAGCCCGTGCCTGTGCTTCAACCCGAGCCGGTGCAAGAGCCCTCCCCTGCATCTCAGCTTGCTCCGCTGCTTGGACCCGCGTCCCCGGCTGAGCCGGTCGTGAATCCTGAGGCCTTTGAGGCGACAATGACTCCTGAGATGCTCGCGCAGATGGGAGCGGCGAATGACGCGGAGGCGACAGTGTTGCGGCGTGTCGAGGGTAATTCCTCGCTCGGGCCGACGGCTTTCCTTCTTTATGGTGGCACTGCTCCCACGGAAGTCACTCGTGATGTTGTGATTGGCCGTGATCCTGACCCGCGGGCGATTTCTGGCCGTCCTGCGGCGAGGACTTTGCGCGTGTTGAGTCCGGCGACTGAGATTTCACGCTCGCATTGCGCTGTGATGGTGACTGCTCCGGGGGTGTGGTCGCTCATGGATATGGGATCGGCTAATGGGACTCTGCTGCGGCACGGGGATGGCTCTTTTGAGGAAGTGACCCCTATGGTGATGTTTTCTCTGTCCGATGGTGATCTGATTGATGTCGGTGAGGGAACGACGATTGAGTTCAGGGTTCGATGACTGATTCTTCCTGGGTGGGCGCAGGCACGTGTTTGAGTGCCTGCGCCCACCCTTGTGTTGAGGGAAGCCCTTGTATTGGGGAGTCAGTAGGTTTTCTGGCTCCTACTGATCGAATATCACCATCGGTCTGATTCTTGTGATGACAGGGGAATGAGTTCGTCGGCGGAGCCGCGTTCCAGAGCTTTGTGCGTGGGGGAATCGGTTGAGGGTGTGTCCTCGTCGATTCGCATGACCTCGTATCCGATGAGGCCGCGTGAGCGTCTCTTTTCGCTGCGCTCGTTTCGCCCTGTGTCGCTGGGAAGGATACCGGGCCGTCCGAGCCTGTCGCGGCTTGACTGGGCGTGCGGTGAAGCTGTCTGTGCGTTTCCGGTGCGCGGGTTCGTGGCGGGGGAGTGTGCTCCATTGAGGCTTGTCGAGACTGCGGCTTGTTGCATGGACAACATTCCGGTTCCTCCGACTTGTGAGGTGAGTGCGGAGGCGCCTGGGGTTGTGGTGACGAGGGAGGAGACACCGGAGACGGATGAGCGTGCTGCTGCTGCGCCGATTCCTGCACTTGTGCCGAGTCCGAGCATGCCTCCGAGGGCGGCGGTGGAGTGTCGCTGGTGTTCAGAACCGGGGCCTGTGGAGTTTAGCCATTCAGCTGTTGAACTCTGGCGTCGAAGGTCGATGAGGGCTTGTGGGTCGCGCGGTAGGTAGCCTGCCGTGGGGCCGTCGGGGGTCATCCTTTGGTTGACGGGGGTGTGGAGCAGGTCGTGGTGTGCGAGTTGTTCGGGGTCGTTGATGGGGTTACTGGGTGAGCCGGGCTGGCCGGCGGGGGGTCGTTTCCAGTTGGGGGCGGTTCCTCCGCTAAGTGGTGTGGTTGCTCTGGTCGTGAGGACAGCTCCTCCGACTGTTGCAGCTGCCAGGGAGTTGGCGTTGAAGGAAGCGGAGGAGGCCACTGAGTGTGCGGTGGCGGTGTTTGCACTGAAGATGGCGAAGCGTGTCCCCGTGGAGTCTTCGGCATCGGCGGGGTTGGATTGGTCCGAGTGAGATCCGAGTGGTTCCGGTGTTATTCCCTTGGCTTGCTCACTGACTGCTGAGTTCATCTCCTCCAGGATGCTCCTGGCAATATCGTCACGCTTGGCATAAAGGTCGTCTTGAAGGGCCTTAGCGTAGCTTGATCCTGTGTGGCACTCGCCGTTGATCGTGACATAGGGCTGGCGGGCCCATTCATTGTATTCCGAGGCGGACATGAGGATCCCCTCAGCCTCGTCGATTCGACGCGCGCGGGCCCTCGCCATGGCGCTGCGGGCCGCATTGTGCATAGCAACGCTCTTTTCGAGCTTCTCCTTCAGCCCTTGGAGCTTGGCGGAATACTCGTCGAGCCATTCAGCGATGGCATCTGCGGTTTCTCCCGACATCTGCGCGGTCGATCTGAATGCGGCCAAAGCGTCTTCACATTCGCAGATCGAACGCCGAATGGTGTCAATCGAGTCGATCTCCGCCGAGTCATCGGTCTTGAGCTGGTCAAGGGCGAGGAGTCGAGCGTATTCATCACTCATGAATCAGCCTCCATGCTGCAAGGGGAGAAGAGAAGAACCTGGACTATTTCCGGGTGGAATCGTGCATTCCAGTACGCGATAAATCGGAAGGACGTGTTGTGGAAGGAGACAGGGTTGATGCGGACTGGGGTGAAACAGTTCCTGACGGTTGAGAGGCATCGTTTTCAGAGTCTGCACTGTGACCATAGGGTCGTGTCGGCTCCTCGGGTTGTTCCTCGAGATTCCTAGCGAGGTGCTCGACTGCCTCGGCGACGGAGCTCTCATTGTTTTCGACTGCCACTGCGCTTTCTCGTACTGAAGTGATGAAGGAGTCGAGTTGGTCGCGCATTGTCGCCATTTCCCTTTCGACATTCGAAAGGTAGAGGGAATAGTTCGAGGAGAACTCGCTCGGCCCGGATTCTATGCCCCACTTTTCAGGGTTTTGCTTGAGTAGGACTTCGGTGGAGGTGTCCGTGGCCGTGGAGGCTGCTGGAGAGCCTTCTGCATCAAGTGTGTTGGCCGCGGCGATAATGCTCTCAGTATTGAATGTGCTTTCGCTGCCCATCGTGCTCCTTGAGGACGCTTGTGTGCATGTCCAAGATTCGGGGACTAGTACGGGAAGTGGGAGTTGAGCTTCTCAACGGAGTGTTTGCGCTTGTGTTGGGTGTTTACGGCTGTGGTGCTCGTTGGTGTCTGTTTGGGGGTGGTGTGGGTGGTGTGTTGGGGGCTCGGTGGTAGCGGGGGGATGTGCCATAAGCGGTCTTATGGGATGTGGTGCGGACGACTCCTGAGTTTGAGCCTCGGTAAGTGTAGTTGGGATCTTGGATCCAGTGGTCGAGGGGGTCGAGGAGGCCGTCGATGTAGTCGTTGTAGTACTCCTCGCTGGGTACCCACTCGTTGTTCTTGTGCAGGAGGGGGTTTTCGTCGGGCAGGCTTGTGGGGTCTTCGGTGAGCAGACCACGGAGATTGGCTAGTCCGTAGCCGTACCCGGGGTCCCATTCGACTCCGTCATCGCGGGCTGCTGTGCGGACGAGGGATTGGAGGATTTGCCTGTTCGTCGCTTCAGGCCACTTCTCCATCGCCAAAGCCAGGAAACCGGCTACAAGAGGAGTAGCCACTGACGTTCCTTTGGTCTCGTGGTAGATTTTCCCATTCGCATAATTGCGGGTACTGACTGGGCCACCGTAAAAGGCGACAGTTGTTCCCTTCCCGTAGTTGGAATAGTCGGCTCGATTGCCCTGAATGTCTGTTGCGGCAACACCGACAGTCAGATTCGCCGACGCAAAAGAACCAGTGTCTTCTCGATTGTTATTACCCATAGACGCAACTACAACGGCTCCATCTAAATCGGCCCGCGTCAATTCAGCATCCATTGTCATCCTCGGACTGGTTCTTGACCCTTCCCCCAAGGAGTAGGAGATGATGTCGGCTCCGTCATCGAGTGCGCGTCTCAGCATTAGATCGTAACTGGTGGAACAGCTCCGATCCTCTTGAGTGAACTCTTCGTCACCGAGGGGGATGGCGTAGTGGAGGATTGTGGCTCCGGGGGCGATTCCGTAGTCGGGTGAGGCCAGGAGGGAGGCCATTGCCGTCCCGTGGGAGATTGAGTCTGGGGTGGGTGTGTAGGGGCAGGGGGTGACGGTGGTGATGTCGGCGCCTTGCAGTTCCGGCGCGGAGGTATCGACCGGCCCGTCAATGAGGGCGATGGTGATGCCTTTGCCTGAGATGCCGAGTTCTTTGAGTGCTCCAAGGTTTAAAAGATCAACATAGGGCTGGGTCGTGATCGTGTCTTCAGCCCTGGCAGGAGGCGCGAAGGAGACGCTCACAAGAGCAACAAGTGCCATCAGGGGGACAAGACCCCATGAAAACGAACGCCGATCCATATATTTTGACCTTCCCCACTTAGGCGACACGCCTCATCCAAGGCCCCATGCTATCGAAGAGACGACACGCTTACTGAAACCATGCACATCCACCCAGAGGGGGCACCGAAAGAAGAATTACTACCATGCGGCGGGCCAGAAGCCTCCACATATTCTCACTTATCCTTCAAAGCCTCCTCACGCTCAATTCTGACGGTGTCCGACGTTCAATGAATCCCTCTTCGCTGAGGCACCCAGTCAAGCTCTTTGCAGCAAATGAGTAGAAAAGACAGCTACAAGGATGAAGGTGATAATAAAGATAAGAGTACCTCAGTTGAAATGCTATGAATGGATCATTGTTCTCAGTCTCCCCGGATGATTCGAGAATTGCTGTGCTGTAATCGCGCATTGTTGACGGAGGTTGTAATATGGTTGTAAGCTTCTCCGAAACCGAGCGCACTACCGCTTTCCGTCACATATTTTCTAAAAGCAGTACGTTTTTCGGGGCTCATCTGATCGTAAGGTAAAACTTCGCCGTTAGCTTCGGTGAGGGCAGCTATTTGCGCACTATCACTTTCCCTTTGAGAAGATAAGAAGCTTTTGAAGGTGTCGCTTGTGGAGATCTGCTGGCAAAGTGAGTCTTTCATGTATTCCGCGACCAAATCCTCACTCTTTATTCTCTCCGTATTGTTGTTCTGGTTAGTTGGAAGAATGTTGTCAATGAGTTTGTTCGTCACTGAATTGTCAACTGCATATTTGATCCAACCCTTGGCGGGCATGGCGCCGATACCATCACCAATGAGATCCTTCCATTGTTCGTTGCGAGCATTCAGGGCATCAAGTGCTTGAGATGTGGCATCGCTAGGAGCGGTGAACAAGGCTTCCATGAGCGGAGACCAGGTGTCGATGACCTCATCGATTGATAGTCTGCTATCCCCCGAGATGGTTCCATTGAGGCTCGTATGAAACCCGCTCGCCGCTGCGAGGCGGAGAGTATCTATCGCTGGAGCACGACCGCCCTTGTAGAAGTCATCTCTTTTATCGTCCGGCGTGCCGTTGTCGTCTAGCTCAGGGGAATCGAAGCCCAGATCAGTGAAGAAACCGTGTTTTCCGAGAAGACGGTCCCGCATCGCAGAGTTGAAAGTGATGTGGTTGTGCCCATCAGTGCTGAGGGCAATCCCATCGGTCGCGTAGACAGTTTCGAAAGACTGGGCGATCCCAGCAACGTGGGGAGCCAGAATTGAGCCTGCCCAGGATCGCAGCGGAGCGTTCGTATAACCGAAGATATCCTGACCGTTAACTTGGTCAGTAGCGGAGAACAAAGTGTGATCATGGTTGATATCAAGGGCATCTTGATAGCCGAACATGAAGTTCGCTGCGATGCGTGCTGCGCGGGCATCCCGATCTTGCCATTCGCGTCTATTCTCTTCACCGTCACAGACCGTTTCTCTCGGGAAAGGTTCGGGTTTCGATGCCTGATCGAGAACCCGTCCGAATTGTTCGCCTCCGTCCTGGAAACCGTAGTAGCTGTTTGAGCCTGACGCAGTGCGGCCACCGGTGAGGTAACGGGTCATGTTGCGCGGATGATCAGATTCATCGACTATTCCGTCATGGTTGACATCCATGCCTTCAGGTGTGTCAGAGGCAAGGAAAGATTGTACTGCGTCGAGGCGCTGGCGCTCAGCGTCAAGCAGTGGATGAGCCGCCTTCTCAAGATCAAGATTCGTGGGTCGGTCCATCAGCGTATACATGGCGTGCATGGGATCAAGCATCGTCGTGGACGCAGGATCATGGAACAAATGAAGCTCATCTTCATACCCTTGAAACGACTTCCACCTGGGGTTTTCTGCGTCCCAGGCGACAATGTCTTGAGCGAGGGAGCGTCCATTAGTGGGCTCTTCGAAAAAAGCAGGACCAAGAGCGAGATTAGTGTTCGCCGCCCCCGCCATCCCCATGGTCTGGCACAAGATCTCATAGCCGAAGACCGCAGTTGGTGAAGGCTGGTCAAGAGTCGTTTGGTGGAGGTGAAAAGGGGTCCGTCCGGCTTGTTTCAAGCTTTCGACGTAGTGGCGTGTGTGCTCGTGCAGTGCGAGGCCTTTCTCAGTGGTGAGTCCACCTAGGGCGGATGCGAAAGACGTGGCGGTCTGCGGGTCACTCGTGTTGATGCCACCCATGGCCAGTACGCTCGCTGCTCCAAGTGCCAATAGCAGAGAATGGCGAGTGCTCTCTTCAACAAGAGGATAGGAAGCGACATGGGCACTGAATGCGAGGAACTGTTCGGCAGAGACCCTTTCCGAGAGAGCACGAGCGATGAAAGGGTTTGACAAAAGATCAGCATAGCGCTGAGCAAAATCCTCGAGCTGCTTCCCCTTCGGGAACTCAGTGTTGAGATACCGAGCCATCTCAGGGACGATCGTTTGCGCATACTCCCATTCGGCCTGGCCATCAACCAGAGGAATGTCATTGAAAAGCTGGGCACCGATCTGCGCACGTGACGTACAATGGGAGTCGTCAATCACCGTATTCTGTGCCGCGATAAGAGCCAGTGCGGCATAGAGAGCCTCAGTATCAAGCTTTTCGAGTGTCGTGCGGTACTCCCGTAGAACATCGGCTTGAACGCAATCGCGTTCCGAGGCTGCATTCTCGACGCGCCGTTGCAACTCGAGCTTGCTCGTGGGAGACGCGGAACTGCTGAGCGACTCAGCTTCAGCATTCACAGATGCAATCGTGTGTGCATATTCTGCGCTGGCCTCGTCATAGCGTTCCCACAGAGCCGGGATCGTGGAGGTAATCGCAGTACCAAGGGCATCCGCCCAAGTGGCCAGAGCCGAAGACGCAGGTGAGAAACTCTCAGCAAGTTCGCGCGCATGTTGGCCAAGGGTAAGGATCGAATCCGTGTAAGCATCCGCAGAATCCCCCACCCATCCGGGAACACTGCTGCTCTGATGCGAGGCGACCTGTGTGCCGACGATTGCGCTGGCAACGGTGCGCAACTCCTCTGAGAGGGCGTTCGCTGCGCTGCGCGTGTCCGCAGGCAAAGGCATAACATCTGATCCAGGCATGTGGCACTCAGTCTTCCATGCGAGTTGAAATACGAGACAAAGCCTCATGAGTTGCGAATTCGGTTGCGTCGAAATCACTGATCGCCTCGGCTTGCCCCGAGCCCAATGTTGCGCAGGCATCAGAGTATTCCAAGACCACCCACCTCATCTTCTCGACGTAATGTCCGATTGTGCTTCGGAGTTTCTGCGTCCCCATGTTCGAGCCGGAAGGCATGTCGTGCGCGACCTGCGCACCATTAGGGAAAGAAAGGAAGCGAGCACCAATCGACGCGAAAGAGTCCGCGTCATGCCAATCCGTCTTCGCACTGACCCCCACAGCCTCGCGATCAAACTCAATCCTGTCCGCCATAAACTCCCCTAAGTCCCTTAAGCCATGTGCGTCCTTGCCACCGATAATAGTCAGTGCCACTCATCACCTCGATGTTGAGACGAGCCGCGAACCGCTCGCCCTCACCTTGGTGGTCATGTGGCGTGAGCCTTGCGCAGTTGCGAACGTCCGAGTAATGCGAGTGCGATCCCGATCGTCGAGAAAAGTAGTGACGCTACTCCCGCTATGAGTGGAAGGCTCAGCGAAGTGCTAACTTTCAGCGGAGTTTCGAATAGTACTTGTTCGAAATTGTCATTCAGGCCCGAAACCACGAGCGTGTGTGAGCCTGCAGGCAGGTCGTGGGGTATCGTCACTTGGCCGTGGGCAACCCCGTCTTCGTCGACCGGGATCGTGCCCAGTGCGGTCGGGGCGGAGTGGACGACGATGGTGATGACACTGCCAGGGCGTGCACCTCTGAGATCGAGTTGAATGGTGTCGGCATTGCGGACGTCGATGCGTTGATGGGTTGCTCCTGGTTGAGCCGAGCCGTCCCCTGTCGGTGGTTGCAGTTCGCCTTTGACGGAGACCGACCTGGAGATCAAATTCTCGAAAAGCCTGATGATGCCCCTGAGACTAATCCGGGAGGGACGATCCGGCATGGTGCTGGAAGTATTTGAGGCTCGGTCCGTCTGCGACCATGAGATGAGTTCGTTGGCCCAAGCCCTATGACCGCGGGCATTGGGGTGAGCCAGTTCCCTCAGCTGAAGTTTCCACGCCTGGTTCAGTACGTTGCCGATGTCAAGCTGGACGAAGTATGAATCCGAGTCGCAGATGGTGTGGCTTGGCTGGGGGAAGTCGAGTACCGAATCGGCGTAGACGATGGGGTAGCCGACAGAAGCGAGCTTGTCGACCGCTGTCTCGAGCTGGCGGTTGAGAGTCATGAGGACGCTGCGGCCGTACGTCATTTCTTCTGTCGAGAAACCATAGTTCGATACAGGGGTATTCGAAGCGCATGTGCCTCTACCCGTTTGCCATAGCAAGTCCGGATAGGGCGACACGATAAGGGGCGCCACAGCGCCTCTTTTGGCGACCCACTCGGGAGTGTTCGCGGCTTCCACGACTTGCCGAAGAGTATCCTCCAGACTCTCTGACATCAGAGTGATCTCCGAAAGCTTGCGCCTTTGGGCTCCCATGTTTGACGCGCAGTCATTTACGAGGCAGCTCAACACAATGTCTGCGAAGCCGATGTCGTTGCCACCGATTGTCATGAAAACGATGCCCGGCGGCGTGGTCAGCGCACTCAGAGCCTGTACCTGGGGGAGTTCGGTGTCGTTCTGGTTTCTGTTTCGTATGTCAGCGCTGGTGGCTCCTGAACAGGCAATAATGTCAGTGGTCTGCCCTCCCAGGACCGCCCCATAGGCCAAAGTGGAACGGTGACACTTGTTGTTCGTGATGTACGAGCCGGTGCCTTCGCCGGAGGAGTAGGAATCTCCGAGAACGACGACCGGTCCGTGGAGATTCTTCAGCAGGGGGCCGGCATCATTCATAGTCAAATCGTTTTCGGCGAAGTTGATCGTGCCTGTGGCTAGGGCAGCTCCCGCTTCGGGAGAGCCGACCGCGATTTTCCACGATGCTGCACCCCGGGCATTGGTGGCCGATGTGGCGATCCATTTCACCGTCACCGATCCACCTGCGGGGATAGCGGCAAGAGGGCGTTGGGGAGCTAAGACGGTGGTGAAGCTGCGTTGCGAGCCGCCCCGGTCCAGCGCAAGGATTGCTTTTGCGCCCACGACCGGAGCAGGGGAGGGGTTATGAATTGTGGCAATGATCTGCGCATTCGCGCCGGGCAGGATCATCGCTGGGGCGTTTACCTCTAATCTGAGGTCCTTCGGCTGATACTTCTCAAGTTCCGTGATGAGTTTCTCGGCATCCTCCGCGTCGTGGTAGGTCGAGCCTGTTGCGTTCGCGATGCATTCAAGCTCCCTGCGCCCCTGTTCGGAGATGTCGAAACCAACAGTGGGAACGTGGAGCTTGAACCCTTCGGCACCAGCTTGTTGTGCAATCTCGCACGGGGGAACGCCACAGTTCGATTCTCCGTCAGAGACCAAAATGATCGTTGCAGCGGTGAAGCCCTCCCTCTTGAGGTTGTCGATGAGCGCGGAAAGGGCGGGTCCGGTCGGTGTCCCTCCGTTTGCGCTCAATGTGCGAATCGTTGCGTCCAGATCGGTCGGGTCAGGGGTTTGGGTGGGGCTGAGTCCGGGAATCCAGGTGCCGGGTTGACAGCCCTGGTTATCGGTCAGGGTCCCGGGATAGGTCCACAGTCCGAGTCTGGTTCGAGTGCCGCTCTGCTCGCGCAGCATCGTGGTCATGCTCGTCTTTGCAGCGCTGAGTTTATTCACTCCGTTGCTGTCGGCCTCGTTCATGGATCCAGACACATCGAACAGAATCGCCAGTGGCGCATCCTCGAAGGTTGTCGCCTCACTCGGAGTGTTTCCCGATTGAGGGGCCGCCAGGGTCGGCAGGATCGTAGCAGTCAGGCAGAAGGTGACGAATGTCGAAGTGATGAGGCTGCGCCATAACCGTCGCTGTCTCATCGGTTCGACGCTTCCAGGAGATCGATCTGGTCGGTTGTGCCTTTGATCAGGGCATTAGCGAGTACGGCACGCGTGTTCGTCGGGGAAGCCACTGCGACCTCGAGCCGGAGGGTCGAGCTGACATCGACATCGATTGTCGTGGGCGCACCGTAGGTGGCTTCAGCCTTTTGTACTTCGACGCCGTCGGCGAGCACCCGGACCGAAACGCGGGAATCTGCGGGATCGGTGTCGAGCACGCCGAGGACAGCGGTGAATCGACTGCCGTGGCGTCCGAGGATCCAAGCTGTGACGCGTTCTTCGCTGTTGCGACCCGAAGCACAGGCAAGGGCGTTGTCGTAGGACGTTCCGTTGACACTGCCTTTCGTGTTGGAACAGTCCCCGGATGAATTCGCATTCTTCAAGGTGCTTAGGAGGATCGAGGAGCCGACGTCTGCGACGGTGATGGTAAGGTCATCGGCCAGCGGAGCGCCGGGCTCTTGAGACAGCGCGATGACTGTTCCCGTCTTCGCTGATGGGTCGAACCTCCGTTCAATCTGGGGCTGGACGCCGAGAGCTAGGAGGGAATCCATCGCATCGGACTGCGTCTTGCCGAGCAGATCAGGCACTGTTGCTGCAGCAGAGATGCTGAGGTGCAGCGAACCGTCGAAGGCCGAACCGACAACGGGATCCTGTGCGACGACCAAGCCAGGAGTTCCTGCCCAGGGAACCTCTTCAGTGGTGATGGTATCCGGTGTGATGTTGAGGTCGGCTAGGGCCTGGGTAGCCTCATTGAGGCTCAGACCTCTTACGTCGGGTACGACTTTGGAGATGCTGTCCGAGATCATGGGAATCTCAATTACGGGCGGCATCGACTGGGCTCGGTCGGCCTGGATACGGTCGTGCACTAACCATCCGGCGACGCCTCCGGCGCCGAAGACTCCCAGCAGGAGAACCAATATTCCCGAGGCCGCGAGTAGGCGCCCCCTGGGGACGCTTGGCATCCCAGATGCGCGTTGCGCTTTTCCCAGTGTCGTCTCTGGAGCGTTCGATGTGTTGTTGCCTGCGGGATCAGGGTTTGCAATCCGCGAGGCTCTGATCGTATGGCTCGTGTCTATCTGGAGCGGTTCGGCGGTGCTCTCCGCTCGGTGTGCAGACAGAGATTGTGACGACGGCTCAGGGACGTCGGTGCTGGTACCGGGATGCGACATTGTGAGTCCTGTGAACAATGTGTCGAAGGGCACGATCAGATTACAGGACCGTCTTTCGGAAAGGGCGAAGTTGGCATCGTCCACGGGAGATATTCGACGGTCGTGCGGGAGCACTTTCTCGTGACGATCGCGCCCACCATCACGCCTTCGACGAAGCGACGGAGCACAGCTTGAGCACTTACCCTCGAGGCCGAGACGATTCGTCGAAGCGTTCCACGGTTGGCACAACGACGTGCATGTCAAGACCAGCAGGTTTGGCGTATCGAGGGGAATCTTGCCTAACGACGGATTGTTGCGCCCCGGGTTTGATAGAGGCGGTGATAAGTGGGAAGAAGTCGCTGTTATGACTCAGAGGGAGTATCCGCTTGGGGACGCCCTTCACAGTGCTCGTCGACGCGTGAGGGGCTAAACCTTGTCTTCCATCGTGTGGACAAGGGCGAGAAGTTCGTCGACGAGCCCCGCGGTCCGCGTGGTGATCTCGGGGGCGTCAACACTCGCGAGCTGCAGTTCTCTCCAGCGCCTCGTGAAATCCCTGGGGAGTGCTTCCAGTCGGCCCGCATGCTCGAGGAGGCGCTTCTCCCCGGGGTGATACCTGTGATTGAGAGCGAAGATCATGTTGAAATAGGTCGCTTGAATGGAGGCGCGCCGGTGCGCGACCATCTCGTAGTCCCCTCGCTGATAAGCCATGGTCATCTGTGAAAGGAACGTTGCCAGGAGTTCGGGCGATTCTATGAGAATACGGCGACGAGTGGCGGCGGGATAGGTCGAGACCCGCTCTTTGAGATCGCGGAGGCTCCCGTCATCGTCAACCGTGACGCATGTTGCGACCGTATAGAGGAAGCACGTTGTGAACCCATCGCTCATCAAGCCCGTCGTCGAGGCGATGTCGATCTGATGACGAAGCTCGGATAGATCGAGGTAGACGACTTCGACGTCGCGATGACCGATCGACAGGTGATCCTCGGGGCCGAATGCGTCTGAGGACGCGATGAAGCCCGAATCTGCGATATCGGCGAGGAGACGGGCACGCTCCTCACGCTGAGGGGGAGCGCCCTCAAAAAACGCATACATGTCGGTATCCGACGCGGCATCCGCCATTCCGGACGCCCGCGAGCCTCCGATGGCAACCGCACGGATTCCAGGTACGCGCATGAGCGCGTCGGCGAGAGCCGAGTCGGCATCTGTGAAGTCCATGCGCACACTGTAGGCACAATCCGCCGCATCGGTCATGACCGATGCGGCGCCCGGATGCGATGTGCTTGGGCGGCATCAGAGGAAAGCGAGCACGGCACGACCGTCATCGCAGCCGGGGCGAAAAGCGCCTTCGCATGTCCTGGCACTCCAAGCAGAACCAGACCCCTCACGCCCTGGGCGAACTTACGCGCGCAGCTCAAGCACAAGCCCATAGGGTGGAGGAGGTTCATTGGATCCGGTGTGCGCTCGCACGCGGGCCCCAAGTAAGGAAGTGACATGTTCGAACGGTTCACCGACCGCGCCAGGCGGGTCGTCGTCCTCGCCCAAGATGAGGCGCGCGGGCTCAAGCACAACTACATCGGGACCGAGCACCTCCTCCTCGGCCTCATCACCGAGGGTGAAGGAGTCGCCGCGAAGGCCCTCGAAATGACGGAGATCAAAGGCGACGCGGTCCGCACCTGCGTCATCGAAATCATCGGTGAGGGCGAGAAAGCCGTCGAGGGCCACATCCCCTTCACCCCACGGGCAAAGCGCGTCTTCGAACTCTCCTTGCGTGAAGCCCTCCAACTCGGCCACAACTACATTGGGACCGAGCACCTCCTCCTCGGCCTGCTCAAAGAGGGCGAGGGCGTTGCCGCCCAAGTTCTGACCAAACTCGGTGCCGACCTGACCCAAGTCCGTGAGACCGTCATCCAGCTCCTCTCGGGCTACCAGCGCGGCGAAGGTGAAGGCAGAGAATCCGTCGGCGCCGGAGTTGGAGGCACAGGCGGACCCGAACGTCAAAACTCGGCGATCCTCGAACAATTCGGTCGTAATCTCACCCAGGCTGCACGCGAAAACAAACTCGATCCCGTGATCGGGCGCCGAACCGAAATGGAACGCGTCATGCAAGTCCTTTCGCGCCGTACGAAGAACAATCCTGTCCTTATCGGCGAGCCCGGTGTCGGCAAGACCGCCGTCGTCGAGGGCCTCGCCCAGGCGATCGTGAACGGGGATGTTCCCGAGACGATCAAAGACAGGCAGATCTACAGCCTCGACATGGGCTCCCTCGTGGCGGGCTCGCGCTACCGTGGCGACTTCGAAGAACGCCTGAAGAAGGTCCTCAAAGAGATCCGCACGCGCGGAGACATCATCCTCTTCATCGACGAGATCCACACCCTCGTCGGTGCGGGCGCAGCAGAAGGCTCAATCGACGCCGCCCAAATGCTCAAACCCATGCTCGCCAGAGGTGAACTCCAGACCATCGGCGCGACAACGAATGACGAATACCGCAAATACATCGAAAAGGACGCCGCCCTCGAGCGTCGTTTCCAACCGGTCAAAGTGGACGAACCCTCCGTCGAGGAAACCGTCGAAATCCTCAAGGGACTGCGCGACCGCTACGAAGCCCACCACAGGGTCATCATCACCGATCAGGCGATCACTGCGGCCGCCGAACTCGCCGACCGCTACATCTCCGACCGTTTCCTCCCGGACAAGGCCATCGACCTCGTCGACGAAGCGGGCGCCCGCCTGCGCATCCGCCGAATGACCGCCCCGCCGGAGTTGCGCGAACTCGACGAGAAGATCGCCGAAGTGCGTCGCAACAAGGAATCCGCGATCGACGATCAGGACTTTGAGAAAGCAGCGGCCCTGCGCGACGAGGAAACGAAACTCGGAGAGACCCGCAAAGCGAAAGAAGCGGCGTGGAAGGGCACCGAATCCGATGAGATCGCTGAAGTCGGCGAAGAAGAAATCGCCGAGGTCCTCGCCATGTCGACGGGTATCCCCGTCTTCAAACTCACCCAGACCGAAACGACGAAGCTTCTTAACATGGAAGCTGAACTGCACAAGCGCGTCATCGGTCAAGACGAGGCCGTCAAAGCCCTCTCCCAGTCGATCCGCCGCACCAGAAGCGGCCTGAAAGACCCGAATCGTCCCGGCGGCTCCTTCATCTTCGCGGGCCCGACCGGTGTCGGAAAGACGGAACTCGCGAAGGCTCTTGCTGAGTTCCTCTTCGGCGACGAGGACGCCCTCATCCAGCTCGACATGTCCGAGTTCTCAGAAAAGCACACCGCCTCGCGCCTCTTCGGCGCTCCTCCCGGCTACGTGGGCTACGACGAGGGCGGCCAACTTACCGAGAAAGTCCGCCGCAAGCCCTTCTCCGTGGTCCTCTTCGACGAGGTCGAGAAGGCTCACCCGGATATCTTCAACTCGCTCCTCCAGATCCTCGAAGAGGGACGCCTCACCGACTCGCAGGGCCGAAAGGTCGACTTCAAGAACACCGTCATCATCATGACGACGAACCTTGGCACGCGCGATATCAACAAGGGAGTCCTCACGGGCTTCCAGTCGGCGGACAATCTGACGCACGACTACGCGCGGATGAAGTCGAAGGTCAACGAGGAACTCAAACAGCACTTCCGCCCCGAGTTCCTTAACCGCGTGGACGACACGATCGTCTTCCCGCCGCTGGGCAAGGACGAGATCAAGCAGATCGTCGACCTCATGATCGCGAGGCTCGCCAAGCGCATGGAGGCGCAGGACATGCGCCTGCAGCTCAGCGACGAAGCACGCGAACTCCTCGCCGATCTTGGCTTCGACCCGGTCCTGGGTGCGCGTCCCCTGCGTCGCGCGATCCAAAGAGAGATCGAAGACGCCCTCTCCGAGAGGATCCTCTTCGGCGAGATTCAGCCCGGCCAGCTCGTCCTTGTCGGCGTCGAAGGCGAAGGCAAGGAACGGAAGTTCACTTTCAGCGCTCAGCAATGATGCGCATCCGCTGAGGGGGCGGCTTCTTCGCTGAAGCGCCCCCTCACCGGTCACAACGGGCCCCACTCCACCACATCCACGACCACGAACATCCGAGAGGGCGACGATGGACCCCGAACCCTCACAGGCGCGAAGCGTCCTCATCGTCGAGGACCAGATGCTCCTCCTCGACTCACTCGTCCGAACGATCAACGCACACGAATCCTTGCGCGTCGTCGGAGGCCTCACCTCCGCTCTCGACGCGGTTGAAGCCTGCCTGCGACTGCGCCCAGACCTCCTTCTCATGGATGTGTGCACCGACGGCGGAGCCTCGGGCCTCGCGGCCTGCAGGGAAGTCACCACCGCCGTGCCCGCCACCCGAGTCGTCCTCATGACCGCGATGCCTGACTTCTCCTTCCCCGAGCAGGCGCGCGCCGCCGGAGCCGCATCCTTCATCTACAAAGACGTCTCCTCCACGGAACTGACAGCGGTGCTCCTCTCAACAGTGGAGGGCTACTCCACCTATCCGGCGCGTTCGACAACGCCCTTCCTCGGCTACAACGAGCTCTCCGACCGTGAGATCGCGGTCCTTCGAGAAACTTGCGCTGGACGCACACGGGCCGAGATCGCCGAAAAATTCGGGCTATCCGAAAACACCATCAAGTCGAATATTTCCTCCATCCTGACAAAAACCGGATTCCGCTCCATTACCCGCCTTGCCCTCTACGCCATCTCTTCAGGATTCATCGTCGTTGACGGTGCAGACACCACAGACGAGGGCGGGGCCAGAAGCGCGGATGGGGTCATGTCCTCAGGCGGGGCCAGATACACGGGCGGGGCCAGAAGCGCGGATGGGGTCATGTCCTCAGGCGGGGTCAGATGCGAGGACGAGGCCCAAGGCGAGGGTACGGTGCCGTGAACACGCGCCACTGGGGCATGCTCGCTCTCGTCATCGCTCTCAGCTTCGCGATCCCGATCCTGGTGATGTTCACCCCCGGGGCATTCGCTGAGAACACGACGGCGGACGATCCGTGCACCTGGGCGCGCACTCTTCTCCTCGCTCATACCCTCTTCGCACTCATCATCGTCGCGTGGACAATGAGCGCCTACTGGAGGATCACCGACCCTCGCCCACGATCCCTCCTCATCACACAGGGGATTGTGCTCCTCGACTGGACGATCCTCGACATGCTCAGGCTCGACGCGAGTGCACAGCTTGAACTTGCCCTGCGCCTTGCCAGCTACGCGCCGATCCTGATGACCCCGATTGTCATGCTCGCCCTCGTTTGTGCCGTTCAGGAGACGAACCCGCCGAAGCGGCCACGATGGGAGAGGGGCGAAACTGGGGGCGGATCACTTCTCCACTTCGGCCCCCTCACCCCCGCCCTGACAGCCCCCGCCTTGGGAGCGCTCGTCCGGGCAGCCCTTGTCTTGGGCGCTGTCGCCTTGGGAGCCATCGCTCAGGGCGCTGTCGTTCAAGGCCCTTTCGTTTCCTGGGCGGTTTCGACATGCGCCTCTTGCGAAATGACGCTCTTCGCCCTCGTTCTCGTCCTCGCCGCCGCTGAAGCGAGCATCCGCAGTGGGAAGATCCCCACCGCGCGCAACTACCGCACAGCCTTCACCCACTCCTGCCTACCCGCCCAGATCCTCGACAAAAACAGGCGGATCCTCGCCTCCACTCAAGGTGACAACACCCGAAGACACCACAACACGAGGACGAAGAACCCGGCACATATGCGCGCCTGTGAACACGAAATCCCCTCCGGCACACTCCTGTGGCACATCGACCACTGCGAGATCGCCCAACTACAAGCCAGACTCGACCGCACACGCACACGACTCATCCGCTCGCACGACGCCCTCGCCCAGCAACACGCAAACCCCGAAGTGCGCAAAGAACTCGCCCGTAGGACGAGTATCCTCAACGCCTTCGACGCAATCGCTGCCCCCATGATCGACAGGGTCCGCGTACTCGGCGAGGAACTCCCACAGGCAACGGCCACAAGAAGAGCCCGCATTTTGCGGATGATCAGCGTCGATCTCGCCTACATCAAATACGTCGGACCCCTGCTGCTCGGAACTGTTCAAGCCGAAGACACACGCCACGGGAGCCGACTTCCAGACGTGGAAAAAGCCCTGACACGAATGTGTGAGAACCTGTCCGCCGACACCCACCTGTGCGCCCTCGTCCCCCTCGGCCGCTGGGACAGCGGATGGGTGCGCAGCGAAGTCGCGCTCGCGGGAATGGACTTCGCACATCGGGTCTTGTGGTGCTGCGCCGAAAGGGACGGGGCGGAGATCCTCATCCGAGTGGGCATCGACGAGGGCGGCCTCGACTTCCTCGTCATGCTCGAAACCGAAGGGCCCATGCCCCTCGAATGCCTGGAGGACATCACAGGAGTATTCCCCTCGGCTGCAATCACCATTGAGGACGACAGGGTCCGCATCCGATTACGAGTCGGTGAAGACGACGAACCGAATAGTGGTGCGGCGCGCCTCGCCCAGGAGGACGGATGCTGAGCCTTACCGCAATTGGGCACAGCTGGTGGATGCTCCTCGAACTCGTCACACTGGCATGCGCCCTCATGTCAATGTTCAACGTCCTTGCCACTGGCTTGAGGGAGAAGGGGCTCGCCCTCGTAACTCCACTGGTCCTCCTCCTCGTCGAATGCTCCCTCACGCTCACAATCGCCTGGGGGCACGGCGCTGTTATCAGGGGCAGTGGTGATGCGGGTGCACAGTACATGCGCCTGCTCGGACTGACTGCCGTCATTCCCCTCCTCCTCGATCTGGGAGTTGTGGTCTGGGCGAGGAAGCGGCGGGCGCGCGGGAGTGTCGGCGCAGGCGCAAAGAAGGCGTGTGGCAGGGAGTTCGTGCCGCCCCATGGGCGCGCGGAAACCGGTGTGAAGGAAAAGCGTGGCAGGGGTCTTGGACCGTGGGAGACGAGTCGGCGGGGGAGCGGAAGCATCGGCGCAGGGCGTGAAACGAAAGACGAGCCTCGGCAACTCAGACGCATCCTCACCTCTGCCGTTGTGGCGGCCAACCTCCGAGGAATCGGCGAAAGAATCGGAGTGGATACGCTCCTAGTCGTGGGAGCTCTCGCAACAATCGGGTGGCGTGAAGACCTGGCAAGCGGAACACCCATGCCCGGCCAAGAGACGTTGGTGAGGACACTGATCTTAGGGGGAAGCGGAGTCCTCGCAGCCTTATCGATCCTCCTCTTTGCTTCTTCCATCATCTCCTTGAAAGCGCCGGGCCCACTCACCTTCAAACGCGCCTTCGAGGAGTTCCCGGGCCCTCTCGCACTGGGCGGAGTGAAGGGCCCTGTGGCAATGACGAACGCCCCCATGCACCATCTCCTCAACGCCTTGGGGCTCAATGCAGCTCAGCCACTGAATCAGATCTGGCAGGCCCTCTGCGTGCGCGCCGAGGAGGACGAACTCAACGCGATCATGCATCGCAGCCTCGAAGGAACACCCCATCACCTCTTCATCCGAATGGGTGAATCCGTCTGGCAGCTGCGCTACAAGGAAAACGACGACGCTCCGGAGTCGATGCGCCTTCAACTCTGGGGGGAGGACCTCAGCGAGGACTACGCTCTCGCTCGTCAACTCGTCGATGAGAATGCCGAATTGGAGGAGGCGACTCGAGGACTCAAGGAGTCAATCGAGGAAGCGGGCGCCCTCGTCGCTCAACAGGACATTGTGGGGACGCGTCTGCGTCTTCATGATGTCCTCGCACAACGTCTCACTTTCGTCCGCCACTTCCTCGCCGAAGGAGTGGGGGAGGTTCAACGCACCCGCGCCCTTTCCCAGATGCTCACGAGTCTTGGTGAGGATTTGCGTGCCGACACTTCAACGCCGACGGCTGCGCGACTCGGGATGATCGTGTCGGGCTGTGCACTCATGGGAACCCGGTGCGAAGTATCTGGGCCCTTCCCCGAGGACGAGGACGTCGCCTCCGTCCTCATGTCAGTTCTTTCCCAGGCAGTGGTCAATGCCGTCCTCCACGCCGAGGCAGAGCACATCACCGTGCGTTTTTCCCAGTCGCAGTCCGCGTGGACGATGACGATCACTAATCCCATTACGGATGCGGTTGATGTTGTTGAGAAGACCGGGCTTGCGGGGATGCGCACACGCGTTGAAGCCCTCGGCGGATGGATGAGGGTTCACGCCGACACGTCCTTTGTTGTGCGCGTGTGCATCCCACGCCCCCTTCCCTAGTTGCGCCTGCACAGCCTTTAGAGCAAAGAGGACAACAGCAGGGGGACGAGCTCGCCTGGGGTCTCATGCGGAAAAACCCGCTCGCCGGGACCACAAGAGAGGGGAGGGGTCTGAAGCGGGGGTAGGTATGGGGGAGCGGTAAGCGGAGCAGACCTCACCCGGCGGGAAGCGCGGCGGATGGCAACCTGCTCAATCGGAATCCTGCGGCTAGGGAAATGGCTGATAGAGCCGCCAAAAGCAGGCCCCACCAGGCGGGAAGCCGCCAGGTGGGGCCTGGTGAAGGAGCACTGAATGAGCTTCAGAATTGCTGGTTCGGGGGTGTCTGTTGCGGGAACTGGCCCGGCTGTCCGTTCATCGGGAACCCCGTTTGATCAGGTGAGCCCTGTGGGTATTGCCCTTGTGCAGGCGCGCCTTGAGGGTATCCGGGCTGAGCAGGGTATCCGCCTTGAGCGGGATACGCACCAGGCTGCGCGGGGTAGCCTCCTTGAGCGGGATACGCACCCTGAGCGGGATAGGCGCCGGGTTGCGGAGCTGGGAACCCTTGGCCGGGCGCACCCTGAGGGTAACCAGGCTGGGCAGGGTAACCAGGCTGGGCAGGGTAACCAGGCTGTGCCGGGAAGGCGGGCTGTGCCGCGTAGCCTCCTTGAACGGGGAATCCGGACTGAGCGGGATAGCCGCCTTGGACCGGATAAGCACCGGGCATTTGAGCGGGCATGACCCCCGGCATCTGACCCATCACGGGCATGCCCTTGAGCTGCTGAACGAGAGTGACGACTTCAACGCACCTGTTGAAAGTCTCAATCGCTGCAGGCATTCGACCCTCAACACTGCTCGAGTGCCAGCGAACCTCGTGAACGAAAGGATCAGACAGAGTAAAAGCCAACTCGAAAGAACGGACCTCGCGGGGGAAGCCGTTCTCATCACGCGCTGAAGAGCCGATCTCGACCACGCCCGCCATACCCGTCGAAGCAACAAGGTTCTGCAAGGCTGTTGCATCGAAAACCGCACTCCCCATGGTGACACCCATACCAGAAGCCGCGCCCACTCCAGCACCAACCCCGCTCACAGTCTCAGTGCCGGGAGTCGAGTCGAAGCGGTCAGGGATCCCGTCCTCGTCGGCATCATCGGAGAAGACATCGAAGGCCGGCACAATACGAACAGACACGAGCGAAGACACGGGGAAGACCGTGGGATTTCCCTCCGACCAGTCTCGTCCGAAACCGAAAACGAAAAGGCCCTGGCGCGTGTCAACCTGCAGGAGAGAATCGACGCCGACGACCCTATCGGGGGAGAAGGTGGCGAAGACCGCCTTATTCGCCTCGCGGGCTCCGAGGTGAGTTTTCACGTCCTCCACTGTCTTCGAGGACCATCCCGAGGAGAACCCCGAGACTTTCTTCTTGCACGAACCGCACAAGTACCCTTCCGAGAGTTTGAGTTTGGTGAGCATTCCAGCCTTGTCACCGCACAGTTCGCACGTCTTTGTGCTGAACAGTCCCATGCCTGCCTCCTTGGCTCATCGGTGTTTCCTATTGAATGATGCGCCGCCCCCAGCGCGCTTCGCGTCGCGGGCGCCAGGGACGAACTATTGGGCTCAGAACTTGCCACCCCCGCCTCCATGAGTGGCGCCACTCGACGAGGTATGGGTAGAGGAAGAACCCCCGGAAGACGAAGGTTCAGGGCGTTTGGTCCGTGAAACGTTCGTCGTAATGAAAATGTCGTCTCCGCCGGTGACGGCGAAACCCCTATCCGAGACGTAGGAATGAGCCGTGGGCTCAAGCCCCTCGTTCGTCATCTTCGACACGAAGAGCGCTTTGACTGCTGCCCGGCTCGCCAGAACACCTCCGCCGACACCGACGACCAGTGCCCCCGCCGAGTGTAAAAGCCAATCCTTCAGGGTCTTCGGAGGGGAAGTGATCGGGTGCCCCTCTTCAGCGGCCTTCATGTAGCGTTCTGTCTGCTCGACGAAGCTCTTCGCCGCGCCCTCCCAATCGTCCTCGGAAAGATCACGCTTAAGGACGGTACCGAGCGCTTCAATGCCTTGATCGGTGAAAGTCTGAATGGAATCACCTCGCGTCGAAACCCACCAGTCGCGTGTGGAAGGAGAGACGAGGAGGAGAACCCCGGAGCGATCGGGCCCCAAGCCGTAACCGTTGTAATCGAAGTAGTCGTCAGCCATTTCCATTGGCGACTTACCGGACTCGAGGTTCGCGTAAAGGAGCACGATGTCTTGCCCGTAGCGTGTAGAGATCCGGGAGATCTCAGTTTCGAGGTTCTGCTCGAGCTCTGGGGAGATGTAGTTGACATCGTCAACGACATGACGGGTTGATGCCGTCGCCATCGGCGCCAGCATGATCGCCGCCATAAGGACGAGGGCGAAAAAGGCTCCGAGGCGGAGGCCGCGCGTAAGCATGGTCTGAGAGTACGGGTGTTGAGTGGTGCGGTGCATTGTCGTCCTCCTTTCAGTTCGCCAGCAGATACATGAGGTACCAGCCGATCACCGCGAACAAGGCGAGGAACGGCGTGAAGAAACCGATGTGCAAGGCGCGCAGCTTCTTTTGAGAAATGGGGAAAGAACCAACGACCTCGCCGGTTTGCCCATTGATCGCGAAAGGATACTGCTTGCCCTCATAGCCGATCACGATGAGCCAGACCGGCAGCAGCGCATACCAGACGGCATCACGTTGAACGAAGAGTTGCTCAGACTTTTGCTGGACGGAGGAATAACCGGTGACCGTCCCTCGCACAAGCTCCGACAGTGTCTTCTTCGCGCGATCATCAGCACGATCAATCGTCGCCTTCGCGTCGATGTCGTAGGAGGATGCGGCGTAGCCGGAGAGGTAAGGGGTGGCGAAGCTCTTGGAATCGACAAGGTTGAAGGGTTCAGCGCCCTCGGCGCGCGTGGGTTCGAGCTTCGTCGTTGCGCACACGGGAATGCCGCGGAATGTGGCGGAGGCGGAACGTGTCACCTCGTACACATCGGTCTCTGTGTAGTCGTATTCGGAATCGGACCAGGAGCGCGTATTCGTCGCCCTGTAGGTGATCGTCCCCGAGGCCGTGCCATCGTGATACCAGTAGGGGATGTATGCGCCTGTCGCCTCAGAAAGGGTATGGGTGTCGCGGAACTCCTTGGGAAGGAGAAATTTGCCCGTAGTCGCCCTTTCGAAGGCAGCGAGCATTCCCTTCTTGTCGAGGGCGAAGGGGATGATGAAGTCGGGGATCCGTGTTTCGCGGATGCGACTGGAAGCGACGAAGGTGTTATTGCAAAAACCGCAGCGCGTCGAGATCGTTGTCGGATCTGCGACGATCTCAGCGCCGCAGGAGTTGCAGACGAAGGTCGTCATGGAAGCGATCTCCGACTCGTCGATGTAAGTCGGCGAAGAGGACTTCCACTGCTCGCCCGCTTGTGCGCTGCCCGGCAATGGTGTCGCAGGCCCTGAAGCGTCGGGGGTGCCCGCAGCGGCACCGGGCACGCTAACTCCTGGCACAGCGGAGGGGCCAGCTCCTGGCGCGGGGGAGAGCAACTGGGCATTGAACTGCTCGACCTCAGCGACCTCGAAGGTGGAGCCGCAATATTCGCAAGCCATTTTGGCTTTGGTGGGGCTGTATTCGATGGGAGCCGAGCATGATGGGCACTTGTACTGGATCTCGCTCACGATCCGTCCCCTTCTCATCCGAGGGCGCATTTGACGCCTGAAGAAACTGCGCCTCCAAGGGTGGCGCTGGATTACCACTGCCACCCTAAGGGGGAGCTACAAGAAAAGAGCAGACCCTCGGGGGTGGAACGAGGGTGGGGGAATCACCCTTTTGGGTGTTCTGTATCGCCGTGTCCTTTGGGATGATGGTGGACACGATGTGAGCGCTGTCGGTGCTCGCCACGCCTTCGACCAGCAGATGGAGGGGTTCATTGTGGGACTGATTCAGATGATTACGGGCTCCGGGGTCGCCCAGGCGGCCGGCGGTGCCATCGGGAGCTCGCTTGGTGACCAGTGGCAGGATGCATTCGAAGCCAATGACATGGGTGAGGGCATTGTCTTTACCAAAGGCGTGAAACTGCGCGCCGGAGACGAACGGAACAAGAACCGCAAGGGCACAGACGACCTCGTCACTCAAGGCTCGCGCATCCACGTCTACGATGCTCAAGCTATGATGGTTACCGACGGCGGACGAATCACGGACTTCACCGCCGTGCCCGGCGTCTACACCCTTGATAACACGGGTCAGCCGACGATCTTCACCGGTGATCTCAAGGGAAGCCTCCTCGACACCTGGGAACGCTTCAAGTTCGGTGGGACGAGCCCCCAGAAGCAGCAGATCTTCTACGTCAACCTCCAGGAGATCAAGGGCATCAAGTTCGGAACCCCGAGCGCCCTCAACTACTTCGACACCTTCTACAACGCCGAGCTCTTCTTGCGCTGCCACGGCACTTTCTCCATCAGAATCACCGATCCGATCCTCTTCTACCAGCAGGTCATCCCCCGTGATGCCGTGCGCGTGCACTTCGACGAAGTCAAAGAACAGTACATGTCGGAGTTCCTTGAGGCCCTTCAAACCTCGATCAACCAGATGAGCGTTGACGGCATCCGCATCTCCCAGGTCGCCTCGAAGATGCGCGAGCTGTCGAAGTACATGCGTGACACTCTCGACGAGGAATGGCTGCGCGGACGCGGCATGGAGATCCAGTCCGTCGGTATCGCCTCGATCTCCTACGACGACGAATCCCGCAAGCTCATCGACATGCGGAACCAGGGCGCGATGCTCTCCGATCCTTCGGTTCGTGAAGGCTACGTCCAAGGTGCGGTTGCTCGCGGTATGGAGGCAGCAGGCTCGAACGAGGCCGGCGCGGGCATGGCCTTCATGGGTATGGGCATGGGAATGTCCGCATCCGGCAACTTCATGGGAGCCGCATCGCAGTCGAATCAGGCGCAGATGCAGCAGCAGTGGCAGCAACAACAGCAGATGCCGCCCCAGGGGTGGGGCCAGCCTCAGCAGGGGTGGGGCCAGCCCCAACAGCAGATGCCTCCCCAGGGCTGGGGTCAGCCCCAGCAGGCTTGGGGGCAGCCTCAGGGGTGGGGCCAGGCGCAGCAGGCTCAGCAGGGATGGGGTCAGGGTCCTCAGGGGCAGGCTCCCCAAGCTCAGCCTCAGCAAGGATGGGGCCAGCCCCAACAGCAGATGCCTCAGCAGCCCGAGCAGCAAGCGCAGGGACAAGAATCTCAGGGGCAGGCTCCCCAAGCTCAGCCTCAGCAAGGATGGGGCCAGCCTCAGCAGCAGATGCCTGCGCAGGGCCAGCCTCAGCAGGGGTGGGGTCAGCCCCAGCAGGCGTGGGGCCAGGCGCAACAGCAGATGCCGACCCAGGGGCAGCCTCAGCAAGGGCAAGCAGTTCCTGAGCAGCCCCAAGTGAACACTCAGGTTCCGCCGGAGAACACGCCTCCCACGAACGGAGCTCCAGAGAGCCAGCAGTAAAAGGCCTTTAGCTCAGAGACCTTCGATGGCGGCGCGCCCCGATTCCG
>ERZ772764.22-NODE-22-length-110271-cov-8.839715_pt1 | contig 110271 bp, 119 predicted proteins | sample MGYA00512163_ERZ772764 | MGnify/ENA primary metagenome ERZ772764 (study PRJEB29015, sample SAMEA2737903) | human oral metagenome | biome: human oral; feature: human-associated habitat; material: dental | place: China | collected 2094 ... | reverse complement strand
TATTTTCTATCCAGATGTTTAATGTCCATCAGTACGACAAATAAAAAAGAGCAGTTGTTAAACCGCTCCTGTATCTATTAAACTATTTTTTACGCAATTAAATAATCTAATGCTTTTTTATATTTTATAGCTCTGCCTATATCTTTCTGAGTTATAGATCTTAATCTTTTCAAATCACTATTATGCTTCAAATCTGCAATTTTAACTTTTTTTGCTATGTTGTTATTTTTTACCAATTCCAGATATGAAAAATATTCCTGATCTTTTTTCTTTGAAATAACATCGACTGCTTCTATCACTTCTTTACTGAACTTGAGATTTTTCAAGTCAAGAATAGTTACGTCTGTGTCCTCAACTATGTCATGTAATAATGCAACTATCTTTTCATTATATCCTTTTACGTTAAGCATAACACGGATAGGATGCCAAATATATCTTTTTCCCGCTCTGTCTTTTTGTTTCCAATGTTTAATTACACAAAGAAAAAAAGCTTTAATTAATAACATATTTTTCTCCTTTTATTATTTTATCAGCCACGTCTTTTTTTATTTCTTTACAGTCAACAGCTCCTTCTAACAGAATTTTTTTGAACCAAAATGTATTTTCTTTCCATTTTCTTTCTATGAAATTATAAGAAAAAACAGTATTATCTTTTTTCTTGATAAGTATTGTATTTAAGTCGTCTAAATAATACATTTCTTTCATATTGTCTCAACTCCTCTTGGATTTCTTATTTTAAGACTCAATTTTTCCATTTCCTTTTTAAGTTCTTTTCTTCTTTTTTCATTTGTTTTAATATCTCTATATTCTTCGTAAAGTTTATGTAAAATACCATTTTTAAGTTCAAAACTTTCTTTTGTGTGATACTGCATTTCTATTTTAACACCATTTTTTTCAATAACAGTATTAATTCCTTTATACACACTTCCGTCTTGCCAAGTATTCCCTATTTTTATTATATTATAGTTTTCTTTTAAAATCAACTCTTTTATTTTATTATATTCTTCTGTAAAAGTTTCAAAATCCAGTATAGTAGTGTATCTTAGTATATCTTTCATGTTATTAAAAATTTCTGTTTTACTAACGGCTCCATTTCTTTCCAAGAATTCTTTTTCAATTTTTCTAAATAAACTATCTTTTGTTTTTATTCTAAAATCTAACCCTTCAAGATGCCCATCAGATTCGCCTATTATACGTTTTATGTCATTTGTTATCAAAGGTTCTTGTTTAACTAAATCTTTATACAGATTTTCGATTTCTTCCGATTCCTCCTTTGGTGTTTCGTTAACTGTATCAGATTCAATATCAGCATATTCATAAGGGACAGTAGTACTTCTGCAGTGAGGGTGCATAGGCGGATAATTTTCCCCTTCCGTTGCATCTTCCGTTTTAAATACTTCCCCGTTAAGATCCGAACAGGTGTGACTTGTCCTGCTGTCCAATACCGCCAAAAACTGATATTTAACAACTCCTGCATCCATATATCCCATAAGCGTTGCCTGGTTTTGGATATGATTGGTCTCAGTTCTTACCAGTCTTTCAGCATTTTTATAGCTTGTCTCAAATTTTTTGGCTATATTCTGTGACATAGTCCTGTAATTAAGTCCTTTATTTAGACCGATAACCACTTCGTTTTTTATTGCTTTTGCCAAATTGTCAGTGTTACTCCATATTCTACTTGAATAATTAGCTCCGCTCCAATCGTTCTCCAGTACTTTCTTTACTACACTACTGCTGATTACACCCTTTTTAAAACTCAAGTCTTCTGTAAGGGATGTATATGTATCCCTGTAAACCTCGGTTAATGTATCTGTCACTTTATTATTGATTTTCTCCCCAGCCTGTATAAGTTCATAGTCGATGCCTGCTTTCAGGCTGTCCAGTCTACTGATACGGCTCCTGTATGCCAGTGTTTCAAGTTCAACTGACAGTTTCCTGAATTCGACAGGATTGTTTTTTTTCAGCCTTTCAATTTCCTTCACATACTTCACAATATCGTACCGCCACTGTTTATATTCGGTACCGCGGAGCAGTGCACCTGCCTGAATTTTATCAATGTCGAATTTTTTTAATTCATTTTGATATCTCGCATATAGGAGTGCTATTTTATTATTTATTTCCTTTTCACTTTCCTTAAGTATTTTCACGTACTCTTCATATGCCTGAGTTCCCTTGTCAAACGACAGTTCTTCTCTTGCAAGCTGTCTTTTCTCCCAGTATTCCTTACTCTTCATTTGCTAGCCCCTTATATTCCAGAGGTTGTTCTGTCTGATTTTCTTTTTCAATCTTCTTCAGCTCCGCTTCAGTATCTTCAATAAAAGGCAGTAGGGATATCAGACTTTCCTGTGACACAACTCCGTGTAAATTTGTTATTACATTTGAAAGCTCAACTAAGTTTTCAGGAGTGTTTCTTGTAAATATTTTCTGTATGTCCAGCGGTACCAGATTCAAGTTGAAATAATCTAAAATCAGTCCCAGCCTCTCGTTCAAAGCTTTTTTAAAATACATTTCCTTCTGTGCAGATAACTGCTCCAGTGCCAACAGTTTATATCCCAGTGCCACTCCTGAACTGTTCCCTGCAAACTGTTCATCCTGCATGTCTGGTATAAAAGAAAATTTATGTATGTCCTGATTCAGCCTGTTTTTATTGTTCTGGGAATATGTATCATTTACATTTTTTATCAGCCATTTAGCATCTCCATTTTCTCCCAAAAGCATCACTTTATTTTTTTTCAGACTTTTTATATCTTCTTCATCTGTTCCCTGCATGTTAGTTAGTACAAGGATTGCATCCGTAAAGTCCTTCATGTCGTCCAATGATGTTGACACCGCTTCATTATATCCGTCAATCAATGTGATTACTTTTTCAAAATCTCCCAGTTTCCGCTTGTTGTTAGCAAATTCAATAAGCGGCACCCTGTTAAATCCATGCAGTCTGGTTTCTCCCTGTACCTGAGGTGTCAACACAATCCCTTTATAATCCATCACGGAAGTGAATGTGCTGGCAGTCACAGTTTTTTCGTCGTAAATCTCCAAAGTATATACATACTCGTTATTTTCGTTTTTCTCTCTGCTCCAACGGACTGCATATTTAATGTTTTTATCTATCGTATTATCCCTTATGACAAATACATCTCGAGGATCCAATACTTTAAAGTTTATTGTATTGTCTATATTTTTATACCATAATTCGTATGAACATCCGAAAATCGAACAGTTTTCCGCATGTTCAAAGTTGCATTGCTGCTCCTCTTCCGTAGCCAAATATTTTCCGACCATCTCATATTCATTGATTAGATTTTCCTTTAACAGCTTATAGTTTATACTTTTTCCAATAAAATATGCCGTTGCTATTGTGGTTATATAGCTTGGGAAATTGTGAATAAGCTTACTGTCCTGTTTTTCCTTAAGCCTGTCCTGTTTTTCCAGTATTTTGTGTTTCCCTGTGTAATAATCTTCCAGTTTCTGCAATCTCGTCAATCTGTTCACTAAAAAGTCCCATAGTGCTTTTTCCAGTACTGTTATTTGCATCTATCTCACCCCCAATATATTCTTGTTCAATGTAGTCATACGGTTATTTCTCATGTAATCCTCAAGTGCATACCTCATAGCATCCATCAGATGGTTGAATTCGTCTATCGGTTTGTTTATTGCCTCTCCGAATTTATCCTTGTCCCAGGCATAGTTGGAAATCTCTGTTAAAAAATTTACGCATCTCGGATGGATAAAAATTTTAAAATCCTGGATAAACTGTATCCCTGCGTTAATACTGTCTTTTCCTTTTTTAGATGCTTTTATTCTATGAAGACCTAAACCTCTTAATTGTTCTATACTCTTTGGTTCTGCACTGTCGGCAGTAATTATTTCTTTCCTGAATCCGAGTTTTTCTATATTGCTGTAAATAGCCGTATTCTGCATTCCCTTTTGATATATTTCGTCAAAAACATAAATTTCTTTTTGTTCCATATCCACTACCCCACAAAAAAAAGCAGCAGGGTCGTTGGTATATCCAAAATCCAGCCCGAATACCGCTTTCGCCTTTCTTCTTTTGTTTAAAATTTCTCTCCAGTCAAATTCCTTTTCTTCCCAGTTCTCATATACCAGCCCTTCAACTATTCCCCAGTTTCCAAGCCCTGCAACCTGATATCTTCGCGGATTATTCTTCTTCATATCCTCGAACAGCTTTTTATCGCTTTCGTCAAGCCATTCGTTGCACATGTAATTCGTTGTCTTTGCCATTATGTTTTCATCTTCGACATCAAAAAATCTCTTCTTAAGCCAGTGTCGTTCGTTCCAGGGATTGAAACTGATTATAAACTGCTTGAATAGTGGCGGTTCCACAATCCCCCTGATACTTTCGTCAAGCATATTGAAATCCTGTTCCCTGTTTATCTCATATGCTTCCTCACACCAGCACCAGCATAATACTCCTTCTGATACAGATATCGAAGTTATCTTAAGCGGATCATCAAATCCTCTAAATAAAATTTTCTGCCCGGTAGGTTTATAGGTTATTTCAAGCGGGCTTTCTTTAAATTCCCAGTACTCAAGTACGCCCAGCCTGTTAATTGCCCATCTTAAATCTGAATAACAGCTGTCTTTAAGCGTTCTGTACACTTTACGCACAACAAGGGTATTTGCACCCCTGTACTTCATCATGCTGCAGATTATCCACAGAGCCACGGTCTTGCTTTTCTTACTCGCCCTTGACCCTTTCACGACTTTATATCTGCCCTTGAAATTCCAAAAATCCTTATATCCTTTCCCAACTATGTCAGGCAGTCTGACCTTTCTACTCTTCAAGTTTGTCCTCACCTACAATCATGACAGGCAGGACTCCTTCAACTTCGACCTTGTCAGTAAACAGCCTATACCGTTTACCAAGCAGTTCGGCCGCCTTTATCCTGTCCTTAAGTCCTATCTGTTTTTCAACTATCCTTGCGTCACTGCATCCGTCCCCCGTGCCTTCAACCACGACGACTTCCTCTTTTATTTCACCCCGCATCGACGAGGTCAACATCTCAAGCACTTCCTTGGCAGATGCAGTCCTTTCGGATTCTAATTTTTGCATTAGTTCCTCAACATAAGCTTTTATGTCCATTTTTGTCAAGTTTTCACTACCAATTTTTCTAGCGTTCTTTTCTCTATATCCAGCTTTTATTGCGGCTTCAGTAGCATTTCCGCAAGCTACATAGTATTCACAAAAAGCCTTTTGTCTCGCATTCAGTTTCAAATGCTACTTCACCTCATTTCTTGAAAAATAAAAAAGACAGCTTTTACACTGTCTCTGATAGCCAGGCGTATGGCTCATGAATCCCGCCTCGGCAAAAAATATCTCGGATTTCCTAAAACCTTAAATTTCCATTCTAACCTATTATAACACATAGAAATTTATATACAAGGGCACGAAAGGGGCATTTTGATTAATTTTTTTTAATAATTCATTATGTCCTGGATCACGTTATCTGAAAAAATTAATGCCCTCAATCTATTGATAAGTCTATTCTTGTTACGTTTTATTGTTGTGATGTCAACATTGAATTTCCCTGCTGCATATTCAAGTGTCATTTCCTCAAAATATTTTAATTCGATAATTTTATAATATTTATCGTCCTCGATATTTTTTAGTGCATTTTCCGTCATGCTCACAACATGTTCAAGCCGTTTTATCTCATTTTCGCAGTTCTCTATCATATTTTCGATTTTTTCGACTTCTGAGAGATATTTTTTAGTTGCCTGAACATTTACACCTGTTTCTTTTTTGGAAAGCAGGACGGGGGCATTATGTAAGCCTGAGAGCCTCTCACGTTTAACCTCTATGGCCCCTTTTAAATATTTCAGCTCATATAATAATTTTTCTGTCCGCTGGAATGGTGTTAAATTTTTCTGTATTTTAAATTCCCTGTCCTCCTTCAGAATCTTTGCCACTTCCTCCGCTATCGCTCTTGCTGTTGCCATTAATATTCCCCCTTTGTCCTTTCATTCATGTTCTTAAGCCATTTTTCATGATGCACCTGTAAAAACTCTTCTTCCGTTGCACCTACATAATTAAAAATATACTCCATAATAGCATTTATCCGAGAGCTAAAAAACCATTCTATTTCGCTAAGAAAGATTAATGCATGTTCTATGTCCCTAATTTCATAATCGATTTTATCAATACAATATTTTTCTACTAAATTTAAATAACTTAATAAAAAATGTAAACAATCCGACAATTCCTCAAGTACTCTTTGCTTATTAATTTTTTTTGTACTATTTTTCCAATAATTCCAGTCATTTTTTAATTCCTGTATCAACTCACCTACTTCTGCGAGATAGGCTACCTTTATTCTTTTTGCAGTTCTTTTTCTAGCTGTTTCCTTTTCATCGAATTTCTTATCTAGCATTGCCTGTCTTTTAAGCAGTTCCTCAATATCAAATTCTTTCAGTGCTTCCATCTTTTTCCTCCTAGTATTTTTTTTTAATCCCATGTATCGAGATGCGCTCCACATGCATCATCCCATAAAGCTTGTCTGTAATTCACAATCGCATCGTAGATTCTCTCTAACGCTCCTGTCTGATTTTCCGTAAGTGAATTCTTTGATATAAACTGCTGCTCTATTGACATCAAAAACAGCTTTATTTCTTCTTTAGTGGTATTTTTCTTACAGAATTCAATTTTATCAAGTATTTTGTTAATTTTTCTAATTTCAATTACATTCTGAACTGTTATCATTATTTCTTACCTCCCGTATATTTTTCTATTCTCGCTTTCAGGCTCTGCAGCAGTTCCTCCTGAACATCTCCTTTACTTTGCAATGCTTTCATGACGTCCTCGTCACGAGTATTACTGCACACAAGATGATGGATTATAACCTTTTCCTTCTGTCCCTGCCTGTGAAGTCTCTTGTTGGCCTGCTGATAGAGTTCAAGGCTCCAGTTAAGTCCGAACCATATTACATGGTTCCCTCCATCCTGTAAGTTAAGCCCGTAAGCCGCACTTGCGGGATGTGCCAAAAGTATATCAATTTTTCCGCTGTTCCAGTCCTTTTCATCCTGCACTGTCTTAAGCTCCCTCACCCTCAGCCCCGACTTGGCCAGTGCACTTTTCATCCTGTCAAGGTCATGCTTGAAACTGTAGAACACCAGTGCCGATTTCCCGTTGAGTTCCTCAACCAGCTCCATGAACCTCTCAATCTTGCACTTATGGATTTCATGTACATTCCTTTTTTCGTCATACACCGCCCCGTTACTCAACTGTAAAAGTTTGTTTGAAAGTGCCGCCGCATTTGCGACTGTTATTTCTTCAAGACTGTTAAGCTCCAGTATCATCTGCTTTTCTAGTTCCTCGTACTGCTTCCTTGCTTTCGCATCAAGCTCCACACTGACTATGTTGTCCACCACGTCAGGCAGTTCAAGGTAATCCTCCGCCTTCATGGACACGCATATATCAGCTATCCTGTCCATGATTGACTTGTCCGAACCCTGCTTAAGTTCGTATTCGCCGTACGGATTGTTCCCGTACCTGTAGAAATTGAAGTACCTCTCCCTGAATGCCGTTATGTTTTTCCCCAGCCTTTCGCCCTGATCCAGCAGGTAAATCTGTGCCCATATGTCCTTAAGTCCATTCGGTGCGGGAGTTCCTGTAAGCCCTACAAGTCTTTTGATTTTTCCAAGCACAAGCTTAAGTGCCTTGAATCTTTTGGCCTGATGGTTCTTAAAACTTGAGAACTCGTCTATGACCACCATGTCGAATGGCCAGTCGTTCCTGTAGTAGTCCACAAGCCATGGAATGTTCTCCCTGTTGATCACGTATATGTCGGCAGGAGTGTTCAGTGCATTAATCCTCTTTTTTTCGGAACCCAGTACCCCTGAAAACTTAAGGAGCTTCAGGTGGTCCCATTTTTCCGCCTCCCTGAACCATGTGCTTTCCGCAACCTTTTTCGGTGCTATCACAAGCACCCTGCTGACCTCGAACATGTTAAGCTTAAGTTCGTCTATGACCGTAAGCGTTATTATTGTCTTTCCCAGTCCCATGTCAAGCAGAAGTCCGACTTTTTCGGTGCTTATGACTTTGTCGATGCAGTATTTTTGGTAGTTATGTGGCTTGAACTTCACTTTGCCTTCCTCCTTCAAGTTCCAGTATCTCTTTTATTTTTTCCCTTGAGTCCGCGATATACACTCTCTGACCGTATGCCCTTATTTTTTCAATCTGCCTGTCCTGCAGTGGTCTCGTTAATTTCCCTGTCGCCTTAAGCTCCACGAAAAACAATGTTCCGTTCGGCAGAAGGCATATCCGGTCAGGTATCCCGGCATGCCCGGGGCTCACAAATTTATATGCGGTGCCTCCCATTTTTTTCACTTCGGACACAAGGTATTTTTCGATTATACTTTCCAACATTTTTTGCCTCCTTATTTTCACCCACCTACAATCTTCACATACGCGCGTATATAGAGACTATAAAATAGGTAATTTAGGTAATTTAGGTACGTATAACAGTATTACCTAATTTATCTAATTTATCTAATTTAACCTTATATATGAAAAGTTTGTAGTTTTGTAGTTGTATTTAATGCAAGTATTAATTTTACTGATTTTGAGTTACCTACATTCTACCTACAAAGTCACCTACAAACTACATTCTCAATTTTTTTAATTTTTTCTTAACCTACAAAGTTTGTAGGTAATTTTGAGATTGTAGGTGACTTTGTTTGTCACTTTGTAGGTAATTTTTCCACCTAAATTACCTAAAATATAAAAGTTTGAAAAAGATTGTAGTTTTTGTAGTTATACCTATTTATTTTTTTTTTTGAATCCTCTCTGATTGCCGTAATCGCCGTACTTCAATGGTGTTTTGTGACGTTCCCAGCCTTCCATGTTTTCAAGGATGCCGTTGACTTCCATACTGTCTGAATTTTTAATATAAGCCTTTTTCATCTCGAAGCATTCAACCAGTATTTCTGCCGCACAGACTCTGTCCCTCGGAACTGTTTTTATCCCTGATTTGTCAAATCCTTCGAAGTAGTAGTTTTTTCTTTTGGCCGTTCCCCATTTATGCCAGTCTTCAGGGATTTCTTTCTCAAGGAAATCCTTTACTATTCCCTCCCTGGAATTTACGATTCTGTGTTCTTCCTGCTTCTGTTCCGCGATTTTAAGTTCTTCACCTGTCAGGAATAGGCTTTCACCCAGTACGTAGTTCATGTATGCTTCTGCCCATATCTGATCTCTTTCGGCATCAAGGTCTTTCCATATGCTCTTTTTAGGTTTTTCGGTTCCTACTTCGACTGGCCAGAACCTCCTGTTCCCTGTCCTGTCCCTCAGGAACTCACTGTCGTTTGAAGTTCCGAAGAACACACATCTTCTCGGGTATTTCTCGGTCACATGACCGTACGCTTTCCTATATATGTCGTCCTGCTTACTCAGGAACTGTTTTATAAGATTGGTTTCACTTCTGTTGAACCCTGTAAGTTCTCCAAGTTCATTTATCCACGTTCCCTGAATCAATTCTGCGGCTTCTTTGCCTTCGAAAGTCTGAAGGCTGTCCGAGTACCAATCACCTCCAAGTTTAGCGAGGAAAGTACTCTTGCCTATACCTTGCTTACCTGTAAATATGGGCATATAATCATACTTCACCCCGCCATCGATAGCTCTCGCAACCGCAGCCGTCAGTGATATTCTCATAACTGCCCTTGTATAAATGTCATCCTCCGCTCCTAGATAATCACTCAGAAGAGTTTCCAGCCTAGGCGTGCCATCCCACTTAACACTTTCGAGGTAGATTTTCACGCTGTTGTACTTGTTCTTGCTTGACACTATGAGAAGTGCATCGTTTACCTTGTTTACTCCCGTAAGGCTGTATCTGTTTTCAAGGTAGTTCCTTAATCCGCTGTCATCCACTTCCTCATATTGTCTTACATAGTTCCGGCTGTCCCATGGAAGAGCCCCCATAACCATCGCTCTGTTGGCAAATTCATCTATTGCGAACTTCCCTTTCAGGTTGATATCATTGTCCAATACAAGTTCCATATTTTTTATTGTTCTCGCATTGTTACCTTTATCGTTCTGTTCCAGCTGATCCATCCATGACAGATCTGTTGTTTCATCATCCACTGTTATGAAATCCTTTGCCGCCTTTTCGTACTGTTCCCTGTTCAGAATGGCCGATACTTCCCTTATACCCCTCGCGAGCTTCGACATCTCGACGAATGATGGGAACCTGTTTGCGGGAGTTCCTTCCTTCACATCCGCATCCATGTCCGCGAACTTGTGGAGCCTCACCATGTCGAACGCATTGCACAGCTTACCTCCTGTGGGGTCAGTGGCATGATGCGAGTATACGAAGATGTCGTCATATATTACTGCACCTCCGTACGTGCTCCCCTGGGTGTAGGTCATCCTTTTCCCGTCATCGGATATGTCGTACTCGTCAGGAATGAACTTTTCCACAGCCTCCGCTATGGTGAACGTTTTACAGAAAGCCCCTATTATTCCTGATTTTTCGAGAGGGTTTTCCTGTTTTTTAAGCATTTTTTCCGTAATTTTTTCCGTTCCCGGAACCTGTGGCCACTCTGTCACATTTTTCCAGTCCTCATACATTGCAAGTATCCCATCAGCTGACAGGGGAGCCTTTTCAAGATTGAACTTGTATACATACCTGCTGTCCACCGAACAGCTTGGCCAGAACATCAGCCTTACAGGTTCGAACGTGGTAGGGTCGCACATGGCCATACCTATCATCTGAGCCACTTTCCTTGCCGCAGGCTCATATTCATCAGGGGACATGCTCCTGTCCGTTACGATAATGACCCTTAACCTCGGTCTGCTCTCCATGTGTTTACGTGTGCTGTACACGGCGTACGACATGTTGAGGCTTTCGACCTTGTCAATAACTTCTTCGGTCTTGCCTGGGTCTATGTTGTCAAGGTCTAATGTTATTAAGTCCCTTGACAGCAGGTTCACGTTTTTTCTTATACCGTCCTTAAGCTTTCCCGCGACAAAGCCCCCGACGTCCTTAAGCTCATCCTGTTTCGCCTTCGGCAGTTTAAGGAACTCTTCGAACTTCTCCGCAGTCCTTGTCGGTGTCGCAATCCTCTTGACGAACTCGCTCCACAGGAGCTTTTCCGTTTTCCATCTTGTTTCCTTCCTGTTGCCTGCCGTACTTATTTCTATTTCCCTGTTGTACATTCTTACCTCCTTCCTTTTCTAATCCTTCTTATAATATTCCGTTTCGAATCCGTCCGCCCTCAGAATCAGCCCTTCAGCCCATCTGAGCTCCTCGCCCATCAGGTCACACACTTCCTTTACTGTGACGTCCATCGGGGCTTCCAGCACAACTTCATCGTGTATATGCATCACTATCTTATATCCCTTATCGGTCAGTTTCAGGATAGTTGCGGCTAAGCAGTCACGTGCTATTGCCTGCACAATGTTCTCCACGAGCTTTCCGCCATAAGTTTCCGCCGTTTCCCATTTACCCGAAACCTGGTTCGGTGCCTTGTAGGTGATTACTGTTGCACCCCAGCTGTTCTCCCTTGTCCCTGGGCTTACATAGTGGAGCTTACGGCCACTTGGCAGGGTTACCGTCAGGAAGTCGAGCCCTTTTGCAAGATCACCTTCCCTTGAAAAAAGTATTCCGTTCACTGCCTGTCTCGTTCCGTTGAGCACCACTTCTGCGGCCGCATTCCCTGTGGCATACCACAGGTCAACTATTCTTTTGTTTGAATTTCTCCACATTCTGACAATTTCAGGGAGTTCCTCTTCGGTCAGTCCCATGCTGATTGCACCCATGGCCATGAGGGCTCCGCTTGACCCCTGATAGCCGAGTGCAAGCTCCGCAACTTTTCCTTTCTGCCTTAGATGATAGTTCTCCTTACCCTTCGCAATTGTTGATATGTCCACCCCGAACATCTGTGATGCCGATGCCTCATAAATTTTTCCGTGAGTTCTGAATACGTCGAGCCTCCACTGTTCTCCTGCAAGCCATGCGATTACTCTTGCTTCTATCGCGGAAAAGTCGGCGATTACAAATTTTTTACCTTCTTCCGGGACAAATGCCGTACGTATCAGCTGGCTTAAAGTATCAGGTATATTGTCATATAGGATGTCCAAAGTCAGCAGGTCTCTTCTTTTCACCATATTCCTTGCGTCGTCAAGGTCTGACAGATAGTTTCTGGGCAGGTTCTGTACCTGCACAAGCCTTCCAGCCCACCTTCCTGTCCTGTTCGCTCCGTAGAACTGCAAAAGTCCCCTCACCCTTCCATCTTCACAGAGGGCATCCTTCATGGCCACATATTTCTTCGTGCTTGTCTTACTCAGTTCCTGCCTTATTTCAAGCACTCTTTTCACATCCCCTTCAGTTTCCTGAATAAGATTTTTAACTGTCTCCTTCTGAAGGTTTTCGACGTTTACACCTTTTTCAGTCAGCCATTTCAGTAACTGCACTGTACTGTTAGGATTTTCCAGCCCTGTTAAACCTTTTGCCTCATTCAGCAGATATTCATTCCAGGTGTCACTGATAAAAAGTGCACTTTCAACAAGCTCACTGTCCACTTTTATCCCTTCAGCGTTCATTCTGATATCAGTATGCCAAAGCTTCCATTCAAATTTTGGAAGTTTTATCCCTTCAAGTTTTTCCTTTATCGACATTTCTGCCACCACGTCCTGCCTGTTGTAATCTTTGTATAGTTCCCACTTTTCAGGCTCGTGGTGTGGCATGTTCCTTGTTCTTCCGCCGTTCCTCTTCGTAGGTTTGCACGGAACTGAGAAAAGCCTTATAAGAGCCTTACCTGTTGCGGATTTTTTCTTATCATTTTCAAATCCCATTGCCTTCCCGACCTTGTCCAGTCCTCCTGGATAACCCGCATAATATGCATGTATTATGGTACATCTCCACTGTTCGAGATTGGTCCTGTACCCCGCCTGGTTAAGGCAGTACCATTCGAAAGCCGCATTGTATGCCCTTAGCTCAGTTTCCCCGTCATTGAGCATTTTAACAACTTCCTCCGGCACTGCATCACCTTGTGCAAGGTCAATCACTTCAACGGGCGACCCGTTGAGCGAATAGGCAAAAAGAAGGATTTCAAAATCCGTACTCTGTGCATACTTATACAGTCCTGTCTTTGAAATGTCCTCACTGCTGTAAGTTTCGATATCTATGTTCAGTACATTCATTCGTTATCCTTCCTTTTTTAATTAATATAGTTCTTCATCCTCAACCGGAGCGAAGTCCTGCTGGGCTGTTCTTCCTCCTGCAAGCGGTTCTCCGTCCGACACTTTCTGCACGTTCCCCAGTCCTGCACCTATACCTTTTTTCCCTGTGAACATGTAAGGGAAAAAGTTGACTGTGACATTTGCATAGATTCCGCTGTAAATTTCCGACTGGTCCATTATAGGATTCACGTACTTGTCCACTACCTGAGGCGGATAGTCCGTTTTTGCCGATGCCGTAAACACCCAGTGACCTTTGCATTCGGGACCGAAAGGTTCCCCGTTCTGTTTTACTCCGTCCCCGTCCCATATAGGAGTTGGGACATGAGGAGGCTTGACACCGTTCCATTTTTCGGATGTTCCTATTTTTATCGCCTCTGCAATTGCCGCATCAATTTTCTGTTTTGCGGCCGTATCCGATTTCGGAACAAGTATAGTCGTGCTGTATTTTTCTTCCGCCCCCGGAGTTGCTGCATGCGGTTTAAATAAGTGTACAAAGCTTAGTCTTCCTCTTACGTTTATTCTAGTGTTCTGATTTTTTTCCATATATTATCATCCTCTCTTAATCTATTATTTTTTCAAATTCATCTTCTGCATTAATAACATCATTCACATATGGAGCCCTTTTATCCGACTCCAGCACAAGTGTAGGCTTACCTTTAGGCTTTATTATCAGTTCGCCCACGTAATCGTTAAAATCTTTCTTCCCAATTGCCCCTTCGAGCTGGCTTAATGTAAGCATCTTACGTTCGTACATCAGCTCTTCGGCTATCCCTTTGTCCTTCAGTATCTCAAATGCTTTTTCAGTATCCGAGAATGTTCTCACCGACCTTCCTTCAACAAGCTTCCATCCCGGAACCGATTCACCTTTCAGGATTGCCTGCTGGCAGTAGTTCTCAATGTCCTTGACCCATTTCACGATATCCTGTGCCCTTTTAAGTATTTCACCCATTTCGGCATTACTTAAAATGTTACCTTTAAGCTTCATATCAGTTTCAAGTTCCATGTTCATTTCCGCCCTTGCCCTACATACCGCCTTTGCCCTGCAGAATGTACATTGTCCCGGAACAAAATCCCCTTCGGCATTAAATGCCCTCTCGGCGTTAGGTCTGACTTCTTTTTCCGCCCATTCCACAAGTTCCTCTGCCGGTATCTCCCACACCGAGATGCTGTCCAGTCTTGGCTGTACAATTCCCATATTGACTGTCTCTATGTCCTCGAACAGCGAGTATTCGAGGTATGCACCTAATGAGTAGAGCATAAGCTGTGGGTTATTTTCCGCGAACACGGGCACACCTTTTCCGTACTTCAAATCCCTTACATATAAGGTTTTATTGTAGACCGTTACAAAGTCACATGTTCCAAACCCTTCGGGAACGTATGCACTGAAATCCACTTTCTTCTCAATTGATGCCACAGCAGGTTTATCAAATGACATCATAAGCTCCTTGATATGCTCAAGATAGGCATCCGTGTAGGCGTCCATCTCAGGTTTATAAAGTTTGTTCGCCTTAAGCTTTTTCAGTCTGCTGTTGTATGTCCGCACACCCATCGGGCTTGTGTATTTTGTCAGCTTGAGTTCTGAAATTTCGTGTGCCAGTGTTCCCTCCTCGGCATATTCTGAAGTTGTTTCAGGGAACAGTTTCTCAAGCCTTGCACTTGGATTGCAGTTCATCCATCTTGCCGCCCCGCTTGCCGAAAGCAGGGCATGATCCCTTTCCTTGTGGTTTATCATATTCTCACTCCTAACTCCCTTAAATCGTTCGCAAATGCGTCATATAGCTTAGGGTCAAGTTCTGTTAGCTTTGACAGGTTGTATTTCCCTTTTATCAGCTCCGCAACTTTTGAACCCAGGTTCATTGTTGAAGCCTCATGGCATCCCGCCTTAAGCTGGTCGTAGCTCCACCCCTGTGTTTCCGTTGCAGGATCTTCTGCTTTTTTAGGTTCTTCCTCTTTTGGGGTTTCTACATTTTTAACAGGTGTTTCTTCCTTTTTCTCAGGCTCCACTTTCACATCGTTTGTCTGCCAGTCTCCTGTTTTTATTTCTGTTTCCACCTTTTCAGGCTCTTTTATTTTCCCGGCTACTGAAACTGCTATGTTCTGTACCGGATTATTTTCCAGTCCTGCCAGTGCTTTTGAAAAATTTTCTATTACTTTTCTGCTTTCCTTTTCAATTTCAAATAAAACCTTTATTTCCATTATTATCTCCCTTCATTATCTTTCGTATATTCCTCGACCGGTACCCATTCAATGTTGTCAAATGCGAACTCCACCATTTTGGTTATCACATCCACCTTGCTCCAGCCTGTTTCATTTGACACGACATCAAGCAGGTTATGGGTACTTGACCTTATTCTGATAGGTACTCCGTAATCCTTTTCATTTTTTATTATTGTTTTCTTCGGTAATCTGAGTTTTTCCATCTGTCCTCCTATTCTCTTAATGCAAGTGGCATCAGCAGATATACCCACTTACTGTCGGTTTCTCCCCTTACAAGCACCGCATTTTTTTCGTTTGACATTTCTATGACGGTCAGGCCGTCTTTAGACTTATGTAAATAGTCCGCTAAAAATTTTAAGTTCAGTGAGATTTTTAAATCTTCCCCTGTCTGCACGGTATCAATTGTGTCCCTGTACTCAACGGCAAATCCATCTTTTGCCTTTATTGTTAGCCTGCCTCCCCGGAAGTCAAGTATACCTCCGTTTTTCGCCTCCTTGTTGTATTTCGCAACTGTAAGCCCTTTTCTAAGCGATACGTGAAATACCTTCGTGTTCAGAAGCACCTTCTTATCATTTTTTAATCCTTTGATTATTGACCTGTAATCAGGAAACGAAAGCTTAACCGGTTCTGTCCGTATGCTGACGCTTCCAAGTCTGAAATTAATCTTTCCACTGATATCCGACATCACTGACACCGTTTCTTCAATCCCCTGTATTTTTGACTTCAGGGCTTTGATTAATCCTTTTACTGCCTTCAGGGGGATACTGGCAGATAATTGCCCCTGAGATTCCGTTATTTCTGTTTCACACATGGCCAGTCTGTAAGTGTCCGTTCCAACGGCTGTAAGTCTATTTTCTTCCGTTTCCAGTTTTATACAGTTCACGGCCAGGTTCAGTGGGTCGCCCGATGCCGAGAACTCCACTTTTTCCAGAGCTTCTTTAAATTCCATTCTTTTTATTTTGAATTTTAATGCTTCCACACTACTCTCTTTAAATCCCGGATTGTACTCATGTAAAGGGATTTCTGAGGTATAATTTTTTGCCATGATTTTTATTTTATTATCATATCCTTTAATTAATATCTCTGTGTCGGGAGCCTGTTTTATTGCAGTCCTGAACATCTTACAAGGGATGGCCACCCTTCCTTCTTCCACCACATGCCCGTTAATTCTGACTTTCGCACATGTCACGGAGTCAGAAGTGAAGATTTCAATTCTGTCATTTCCGTCTGTCCTGATATGGACAAGCTTAAGATGTTCCATGCATGCCCTCTCGGTGCTTATGAAATTCTCGGCCACTTCAACTGCACTGAGAAGTTCCTTTTTCATTATTTTTAATTCCATATTGCATTTTTCCTTTCCAAATGATATACTTTTATTGTTATACTTTTATAATCAGTCGATATTGCCAGTATCGGCTTTTTCTTTTTCTACATTATCCTGGTGAAGTTCATCTAGGATCATGTAATAATCTTCAATCGTTTCGTAATAAATTCCTTTCAAATCAGGCATTTAAACCACCTCCTAATATTTTCTATTAACATAATACTCCTGCATATTCATCTAACATTGCATTAAGTTCTTCTTTTTTTACTTGAAAATCTGTAAAAAATGCTGAACTTTTTGTAAAATGCTTATTTTCTTTAGTATGCAAAAATCCGTTTGGGATTAGTAATATGTAAGAGTTTTTCAATTTGTCATCCTTGTTTCTATTATTTTCATTTTCTAAAAAAATTACATATAAATCAGCTCTCCCATTACATCTTGCAGTCCAGTGTCTTGCTTTTGATTCCTTATTTCTGCGACTTTTATAACATGAACTGAATTTCACGTCTATTGTTATGTTTTTGTACATAAAATCATACTTTGGATTATTCACTTGCCAGTACTTGTTAGCATCCACCGCCTCAGGCACCAGTTTCTGAAAATATTCTTCTGCTTTTCCTCCGAGTCTTGCACTTTCGCTTCCATATTTTATTTTATCCTGTATTTTTAATACGCCACTTGATAACAGTTTTATATGTGCCACTAATGTAGGTAAACCACTTTCCTTTACCGCCTGATGGAAATTCCCGCATTCCTTGTATATTTCCACAATGTCTTTTTTCATTTTTCCACCTCCAGTCTGTAGTCATTTTTTTCCGCCATTTCCTGCCATTCTTTAAAACACAGAATCATTAAATTTTTCATACCCAATAAGTTCTTTAAATACGATTTTATTGGGTAGAAATGTTGTCTTTCCATAATGAACTCGTTATTCTTATACAATTTATATTTCATTTTTAGTCACTCTCCTTTCTTAATTTTATGGATTTTGTTCATAACTTTTACTACATTTAATCCCGTTTTTGTAAGCTCAGAATTTTCTGAAATCAGTTTCTTCCTGTTCAGCATCAGCAGTTCAGCTCTTGACACAAGCAGAAGATTATCAATGCTAAGGTTCAGTTTGTCACCATCAGCAAATATGACGGAATGTTTCTCCGGGATAGGCCCGTGAGCCTCTGCCCAAATAAGCTTATGCTTATACTCCCATAAGTTAGGCTCCGCTATTTTGGTTTTTACATAGCCGTCAGTGGTTATGATGTCCTCGCCGACATTCATTTTATTGGCGGGTACATTTCCTTTCCTGAACGTTGTTCTGTTACCTGTTCCAGGAAACTTTTTCCCCTTATTTACAGGAACATGTCCTTTTTCAAAACGGCCTGTCAATCCTGTAGAAATACCATGATTCCCTAATGTTTCCTTGAGCTTTTTTGCATCTATCTGGCGCTCAAATTTTTTGTTGAACATTTCCACAATTTCGTGATAATGCCTTCCAGGTGCGATTTCCCGGATATAGTCAAGTTCCTCTTTGTTGTACCGTCTCGGTGCTTTTTTAACCATTTCTTATCCCTCCAGCATCTTTGGGAGCTGCAGATCGGCATTCAGTCCCTCGTCCTTAAGCTTTACAGCTCTTAAGACAGTGTTGGCGTTATCAATTATTGTTGATGCGACCTTCACGACCGCCTCCGACCTTGCCACTTCCACGTTAAGCTTTTCCTGTGTCATTTCCTCGTCGCCAAGCCGTTCAAGTTGTGCGAACAGGTGGTTGTTAAGGTCTTTTAATGTGTTCTGCATATCCTTCCTCCTTTTAGTCCCATTTTGATTCTTTGAAGTATACCCACGTCATAGCCACTAATGCTATCCATAAGCCGTGCACTACTACTTTAACAACTATGTCGTCGGCAAATGACTTGGTTTGATTCAGTACTAATGCGACGATAAACATACCGTACCACACGAGTGCTTTTTTAGTTTTCATTGTCATTTTTTAATCATCCTCCCATTCCGCCAGTTCTTTCAGTTCATCAGATTCATTATTACAATTTTCACACCAGTAGCCCTCCGTATTTCCTGTCCTGCCCCCAGGACAATCAACTATACTTCCTTCGCTGTCTAATTTGCAATTATGATAATTTATTGTCTTTATTACAGTTATATCGTTTATACTTCCACATTTTTTACATTTCCAACTCATTTTTCATTCACTTCCTTTTTTAATCATATCCGCTGCAATGTTACTTGCCAGCGAATGTACAAGCTTTGTCACGTCGTCCCCGTTCACGATTATGACGGGGAAGTTGCCGTATTTCATATAGTGCTCCACAGCCTCTTCCGGGATGTGGTAGTCCCAGCCACCTCTTGGTCTTGAGGGGGTAGGGGGTACTGTCTGTATTGCTGTTCCAAATTTATATCCGCCCCGCTGCAATCCGATTCTTATCGCAGATTCAGACTTGTGAATACGGTCGGAACATTCTTTTACGGTTAGAGTTTTCATATTTCCAAGATCCTTTCGTATTTTATTTGTTCACTTTAAGTGTCTATATTAGGCAAAAAAATTTCAGAGTTTAGACTGCCATTTCCTAACCCTAATATATCAGATAACTTGTAAGCTTCCTGAACAGTGAATTCATTTACATTACTTATTTTTAAAGCCAGCCCCTGCGGAGTTATACCTAACTGCTGGGCTACAAATTTGTACTTGAGCCCTTTTTCTTCTATTAAGCTCCTTAGCAGTTTTTCATCTACCATTTTTAATCACCTCACTTTTTCGTTCACTTTAAGTGTCTGAAATTATAATATCATATTGTTTGTTTAAAGTCAACTATTTTTTCAAAAAAAATAAAAAATAGTTGCTTTTTAGTGTCGAATAGGGTATAATCTATTATCATAAAAGTAGGAGAAAAACTATGGATATATATGACAAAATTAAACATTTAAGAGAAACTAAAAAGATGAGTCAGGAAGAACTGGCCGAAAAAATGGGATATAAATCTAAAACATCTATACATAAAATCGAACAGAAGAAAACAGATATACCACTTTCAAAAGTTAAGGATTTTGCAAAGGTTCTTAACACTACCCCCGAATACCTCATGGGTTGGGAAGAAAAGAAGGAAACTTTCAATCCCTATTTCGTTGACACTTCTGTGCTGACTGCAACAGAGCTTGAAGAGTTTAACAGAGTTACGGGAGTTAACAAACAACTGTTTTTTAATGATGTGGACGAAGAACATGATATGGCACTGTTTAAACAGGCGGTTGTGGACTTATTAATTAAAAAGAGAGAAAATAAAAAATAGGTGATTGGATTATGGCAAAGAGGAGTTTTAAGAAACTTGCAAAACGGCTTATGGATGAGCATGGGACATCTGACCCTTTTAAAATTGCCGAGCGTGAAGGGATTCAAATAATCTACTTGGATTTTAAGGCATGGCTCGGCTTATATACGTGCATTGATGGGGTAAAAACTATTTTTATTAACAGTAACATACCCGAGTTCTCGCAAAAAATTGTATGTGGCCATGAACTTGGCCATTCGCAGCAGACTTTCAAGGAGGCTGTGTTCATGAAGGAAAATTATCTCTTTGGAGTGAATAAGCTGGAAACAGAAGCAAATGAGTTCGATGCGACGATTATTTTTTCTGAAGAAATAGATGAGGATTTGACTGAATTTGATATAAATCTGTTAAATGAACTGAAAAAATATTTATAAAAGGAGTGATTTTATGGAGGGTAATAAAGATGAAAAAAATAAAGCTTGGGGTAAAAAAATTTGGTTAGACCTGATAGAAAAAGCAAAATTTAATCCGTATGTAGTCGGAATGGTTACTTTCTTTGCCGTACTCACTTTAATTGCGGTTTTAATCTCAGCTGGAAGCGGAAATACGGGTAAATCTACCACAGCAGAAAAACAGATAGAAGAAAAACCAAAAGTAGACACGGATTCTGAAAAAAGAAGAATTTACGAAGAGTTAATTAAATTAGAGGACTACCATTTACCAAGTTGGAATGCTTTATCCGAAAGTTTAGCCCAATCAAACAGGTATGAATCTTATTCGAATGCTCGAAAGTCAGAAGATGCCTTAATTAATATATGGTCTAAACTGAGAGATATAAAATGTAATACCACCGGAGACAGCATATTCGACGAAAAATGTGAAGAAATTTTAAAGCAGGCTAACAGGGCATATTCGGCAAAACGAATGGCGACCAAAGAATTGATGAAATGGTTGGACGATAACTCACCTAAAAAACTTTATGAGGCTGAGAATGCTATGGAGTATGCCGTTTCAGAGTGGAAATCCTATCAAATGATGTTAGCGAAAAATTTCCGTTAATATCAGGAAATCTCGAGACAGTAAATCTATAAAAATAAATAATCTCGATATAAAATATCTAAATAAAAAGGTCCTGCGACCAACAGGACCTTGGAAATATGTGTGATATACACGACATACTCTAACCAAGTAAAGTATATCACACAACTTTAAATTATGCAAGGAGTGTGATTTTTTAATGAAAAACCCAAACGGATACGGGAGTGTTATCAAGCTATCAGGCAAGAGAAGAAGACCTTTTGCTGCAAGAATTACAACCGGATATGATGATAACGGAAAGCAGATATATAAATACCTAGGCTACTATGAGACAAGAAAAGAAGCCATGCAGGAACTGTCGCTGTATAGTGCAAATCCTTATGACATTGACCTTAAAAGCTTGACCATGCAGGACATATATGACAGGTACGTAAAAACTCAGAAAGGGAAGGTAGGGGAAGGCAGAATGGAAGCATACCGAAGTGCATATACCCACCTGACGCCCCTGTTAAATATGAAAATGGCGGATATAAAGACCGTACATCTGCAAAACCTTATCGACGGCATGACTGAAAAAGTGTCAACCGGAACAATCAGACAGACAAAATCCGTCATAAGCTCACTGTTCAAATATGCCATGAAGATTGATGTTATTGAAAAGAACTATACAGATTTTGTTGTGATGCCAAGGCATAAAAAAGTCATAGAACGTAAAATATTTACGGAGGAAGAGATAGCCTTGTTATGGGATAACATTAAAGTATTGGATTATGCCGATACAATTTTAATACTCATATATACAGGCATGAGGATAAACGAACTGCTGAAACTTGAAAAGAAAAATGTGAACCTTGAAAATAACACAATTACAGGAGGGAGCAAGACTGATGCAGGAAAAAACAGGATCATACCGATACACCCCAAAATACTCCCTCTCATAATTAAAAGAATGGGGAATAAAACTGATTATCTGATACCCAATAAAAAGGAATCAGGGGCTTACATTTACAATAATTTCAGGCAGAATGAATTTGTTAAGATAATGGAACAGCTGGGAATGGAGCATACAGTACATGACACAAGACATACTTTTGCCACACTGATAAGCAACGTATCTAATAACGAAACTGCAATTACTGGAATAATAGGGCATACTAACATTAATATGACGAAGAAGTACACTCACACAAATATTGAGGAAATGAGAAAAGAGATGGAAAAAATAAATTAAAATACCAGGATTAAAATTACCTGGTATTTTTATGTTATAAATAACACTTAAAAGCATATAATTTTTGTATATTACTTGTATATTACCGTTAAAATTTTTGGTAATTTTTCGCAATTATTAAAATTACATAAATTCAAAGAATGTTAATAATAAAGGCTTCTACAGATTTTATTTAAAAATAAAAAGTGATTTCTACGTTTTACCTAAAATTGCAATATTATTTAATTTTTTTGTTTAAAATCATCTTATTCTTACTTTTAATTTTTTTCATACTTTTCAGATTTTATTTTACTGTTTTCAATAAGCTCTTCAACTGTTCCGTTTCTCAGAACATTTTTATCAGTAAATCCTTGAATTCCTGTTATTCTTCCCTTATTTGAAACCTGCCATATAATCCATCTATCATCTTCATCAAGTTCAGGAATAAATTTTATATCTCTTATCCATAACTTATTATTAGGGAATTCTCCTTTTATATATGCATTATATGTATGATATGTCACATATATTATGACTCTTTTTTTATAATGCCTTTCCAGTTTCTCTATCATATCCTTCAATTCTTTTAAGACTTTATTTTTAGGGTACTTAACTGGTATTTCTAAATCAATTACTGGTGGAAGCGCCTTATCTGAATCAGGTACCATGCTTATATAGTAATCTGCCTGTGCCGCTCCACTGCTAAGCATTGAAAAGAAGTGGTAAGCTCCTACTGTAAATCCATTTAATCTTGCATTATTCCAGTTATAAAGAAAATCACTATCCAAAAAATCTTTTCCTTCAGTAGCTTTCATAATAATAAATTTATATTTTTTATCTACTTTTTTCCAGTTTATTCTTATCTGATGATGTGAAACATCCAGCCCTTCAACATTATAACGCAATACTTTGGCAATAATGTCATTATGATATACATATCCTGAAAACTCAAGATAAACTGCTACAGCTCCGAGAATTATAAGAAAAACTAAAATTTTTAAAAATTTCTTCATCCTATCCCCTCTTCATTTTAAGGATTTTATATTTCTGACATTTTATAATTTTTTTATTTTATAACTGTCATTCCACCCATATAAGGAACTAGAACATCAGGAACTTTTATACTTCCATCTTCCTGTTGGTAATTTTCCATTATAGCCAGTAAAGTTCTTCCTACTGCCAGCCCGGAACCATTTAATGTATGGACAAATCTACTCTTTCCTGTTTCCTTTACTCTGTATTTTATCATTGCACGTCTTGCCTGAAAATCTTCAGTATTTGAGCATGAAGAAATTTCCCTGTACTTATCCTGACTAGGTACCCATACTTCCAGATCATATGTTTTTGCCGCACTGAATCCTATGTCTCCACTACAAAGGGAAATTACCCTGTAAGGAAGTTTCAGTTTTTGTAATATTGTTTCAGCATTATTTACCATCTTTTCCAGTTCTTCGTAAGAATTATCAGGATGTGCGATTTTTACCATTTCAACTTTGTTAAACTGATGTTGTCTTACAAGTCCTTTAAGGTCTCTTCCTCCTGAACCTGCTTCCTGTCTGAAACATGCAGTAAATCCGCAATAATATCTTGGTATTTCTTCTTCATCCAGAATTTCTCCATTATGGAGATTTGTCAGAGTCACTTCTGCTGTTGGTATTAAAAATAATTCTTCCCCTTCAATTTTGTACATGTCATCTGCAAATTTAGGTAACTGTCCTGTCCCCATCATTATTTCCCTCTTAGCAAGCTGAGGTGTCATTATTTCTTCATATCCATGTTCAGATGTATGAGTATCCAGCATAAAGTTGATAAGAGCCCTTTCCAGTCTTGCACCTGCCTTTTTATATACTGTAAATCTTGAACCACTTAATTTTGAACCTCTTTCAAAATCAAGAATATCAAGAGCTGTTCCGAGTTCATCATGAGGTTTAGGAACGAAATCAAATTTTGTCGGTTCTCCCCATTTTCTCACTTCAACATTGTCATCTTCATCTTCTCCTATAGGAGTGCTTTCATGAAGTCTATTTGGAATAGTATAGGCTAAAGCAAGCTGTTTTTCATCGATTTCTGAAAGTTTCTGATCCAGTTCTTTTATTCTTGTACTTACCCCCTGCATTTTTTCTAGTAATTCTATCGCATCTTTTCCTTCTTTTTTATATTTTCCTATAAGAGAGCTTGATTCATTTCTTTCCTTTTTCAGCATTTCCACTTCCTGAAGAACTTCCCTCCTGTCCTCATCCAGACTTAAAAAAGCATCCAGATTAAAGTCACTTTTTCTGTTTTTCAGATATTCCCTTACTTTGTCAGCATTTTCTCTTATATATCTTGTTTCAAGCATAATATTTCTCCTTTTCTCTTTTTATTTTATTTATTTTTTGTAAAAAAATCGTACAATTTTTTCTTACTTTCTGATAAATACTTGTATTCCTTTTTTTCATTAACTTCAAAATTTATTTTTCTGACAGTTTTTATATCGTATTTTTTTATGATTTCATCATATTTTTCAATATATATTTTTTTATAAAGCAAATCAGTCTTATTTTCCATAAAATATTTCATATCTGTTTCACTTTCAAAATCTAAGAACTCCCTGTCTGATTTGATAAAATAATTGACTATATTCTTTATGATTTCATCCTTAAATATTCTATTCGCTGAAAAACTTCCTTTTTCATTTTTGTCAATTTCATCAATCATTTTTTCAGCAAAATAAGTTTTTATAAGTTTATTGCTGTCACACGAAACTAAGGAAAAATTGTACATTATTTCAAAAAATACTTTTTTATCCCTGTACATAAGTTCATTTCCAAGCTTTACCGAATGTTCTGCACTCGTATTAATCAATGCTCTTCTATAACTGTCCTTTAATTTTGAAAATTCAATTTTTGACATTCTGTCTATACGTTTTTCTTTTTCTTTATAAGTTTCTGAAAATTCCTTTTCTAAAATCTTTTCAATTTCTTTATCCTTATTTTTGCTATTTTCAGCTCCATTATAATATATATTTGCAAGTTCCAGTATAAAAGAAGGCTCTTTTCTTATTATTTTAAAATTTTTATCCACTGTAAAGTATTTTCTTTTTGAAAAACAGTTTCTATATTTTAAAATAAATTGAAAAAAATCAGCTGTTTCTTTAAATATTTCTAACTTTTCCATTTTATTTTTAATTCCCTCTTCCAAATAAATAATGCCTCCTTTTCTATTTTTTAAATATTTTATTTATAAGCTAAAATATTAATCACACTATTTTGAATCCCATTTTTAAAACAAGCAGTTTATCTATTTTTTCAGAAATTTTTACTATATCTTTTTCTGTAGTTATAATATAATCATAATCTTTTCCCTTTTCTGAAATATTGTTTATTTCTTCCTGTTTATAGAGATGATGGTCTTCAAATTCAACTTTTTCTATCTTAGAAGGTTTCAGCCTTTTTACAGTTTCATAAAAGATTTTAGGATTGGCAATTGATGAAAAAATGAGTATTCTCTTATCTTCTACTATATTAAGCTCCTTTTCTTCTCCATTCATATTGTAAAAATTCTCTTCATAAAAAGTTGCAACCGATATCTTTTTTTCATATTTTAGTAATTCCTGTTTTATTTTTTTAAGCGATTCACTATCTACATAATTACTTTTAGTTATTATCAGCTCATCTGCCCTGTTTAATGATTTTAATGATTCCCTCAATCTTCCCTTTGGAAGATATTCATTTCCACCAAAAGGATTTGTAGCATCTATAAGTATGATATTCTTATCTTTTTTCAGTTTCCTATGCTGAAATCCATCATCCATAATTATAATATCAACCTTACACACATCACGCAAATAAACTGCTCCTTTGTATCTGTCCTTTGACACTACAACAGGGACTTTAAGATTTAAGGCATGAAGAAACGCTTCATCTCCTGACTCTACAGATGTTGCCAGTATTTCTTTATCATTTCTCACTAGCAGCAGGTCTTCTTTTCTCTTTCCTTTGTATCCTCTGCTCAGAACTCCTACTTTTTTACCTTCATTCAAATATTTTTTTACAAAATACTGAACAGCAGGAGTTTTTCCCGTACCGCCTACAACAACATTGCCTATACATATTACTTCTACATTTTCTGCTTTTCTGGATTTCAATATATTCAAGTCATACATCTTATTTCTTATAAAAATTACTGAGCCATAAATAAGTGATAGTATTTTCAACAATATCTGCATCTAGTTTTCACCTCTGTTTTCAGATAAATTTTTATAGATTTCCTCAAGTCTTCTAAACCTGTTTTTTATTCCTGATTTTGAAATTGACATCAGATCAGCAAGTTCCTGTAATGACATTTCTTCATTTTTAAGACGGTTGACTGCTGTTTCCCTCAATACTTCCGACAGTTCTTCCAGTCCAATTTCTTCATCTATTTTATTTATTATCCTTATCTGTTTTTCTGCAGCCGACAGTTTTTTAGTCTCATTTGCAATTTCCCAGTTCATGTTTCTATTAATTTTATTTCTTATCTCTTTATTAATAGTTACTTCTTCAAACTCAAAGAAAGAAGTTAAACCGCCAATTAGAAATATAATATCCAGTATGTCTTCAGAATTTCTGAGATACACAAGGCTTTTATTCTTTTTCTCCGTCTGAAAGACTCTCTTTCCCATGTTTTTAAAAAGATAATAAAGATAAGTTGCCGCATCTTCCGTATCTATAAAGAAATCCAGAGCATAACCCTTTTCAGGAGATTTCACATACCCACAGCAGAGAAAAAATCCTCTTATTATTCCTGTAAGCTCCTTCTCTGATTTTTCTGTAAAGAAACTCTTGTACGAAAACAGTTTTTTTATAAATTCCCTGTATTCCTTTTCTTCAGTTGCCAGAAGACATATTTCGTAAACCTTATGTACACCCAGCTTTTTACTCATCAGATATTTCAGCTGGATATCAAGTCCTGTCACAGATTTCAATCCTGAATAAACTCTTCTTGCTAACGATATGTTTTCTGTACTGAAATGTATTCCTTTTTCAGTTATTACATCCCTGGCAATAAAAATTCCAAAAAGTTCGGCAAGAATTTCCTCTCTGTCTGTAACTGATTTACCAAAAATCTCTCTTTTCAAATCCACTGAATAGGACATTTTTGCCTCCTTTCCAGAAAAATTCCAGCTTTTTTGTGCATAATTCAATCAATTACCTGACTCTATCTTATTAAATTTCCCATTTCATCATAATATTTCCAGTTTCCTACTTTTCTTCCTTTTTCAATTCTTCCTTCAAATTTCAAAGTTCCATTTTGATTATATCCCTTTACAGTTCCATCTTTATCATTCATATTTCCTTCGTAGAAAATGGAACCATTGTCATAATATACTGTCATTTTTCCATTAACTATATCATAGCTGTAGTTTATAACTGATTTCTTTTGACCATTTTCATACCATTCAGTAAATACCCCCTGTCTGTGTCCATTTGAATAATCACCTGACAGTTTTTTTCTTCCTGAAGAATAATAGCTATTCCAGTTTCCTGATTTTTTACCATTTACATAATTTCCAACTGTTTCTTCCACTCCGGTTTTTGTATAGTAATTTACAAATTTACCGTTTAACTGTCCGTTTCTATATGTATGTTTTTTCCAGAGATATCCTTCTTCAGTATAAGTTTTCCATTCCCCTTCCTTTTTACCGTCTACATATTTACCTGTCATAAACATGTTTCCATTTGCATAATATTCATCATATTTACCATCTATAAGACCTTTGCTTATTTTAGTAACAAGTATTCTTCCGCCTCCATCAGTTATTCTTAAATCTTCCGAGCCTGTAATTACTTCAGCTCCATTTGCTCTTTTTACACTTACATTGTCACTTATGCCTCTATCATAATTTAATAATTCTATTTTCCCATCATTTATTCTATAATTTCCTGCATTAATATTTTTACCATATACTGCAAGTGATAAAAAAAACATCAATGTTATTAATAAACTCTCTATCTTTTTCATTATTCTTCTCCTTATGTGTATAATTTATCTTTTATATTATAGCAAATTTTTTTGTTTTTTTAAACTGAGAATTTATTCAGTATATTTATTTTCCGCAAATCAAACATTAACAAAATATATCAAAACTTATTTTCTTTCTATTTTTTAAAAAAATTGTTGCTTTTTAATAATAAATTGTTGTATAAAATATGTGTGTGTGAAACTCTTAGTGATACTGAGAAAATTTTAGAAATTAAGGAGGAAAAATATAATGTCAAAAGAAACATTAAATCCTTTTGAGATTGCTCAAAAGCAAGTAAAATCGGCTTGCGATAAATTAAATGCAGATCCGGCTGTATATGAAATTTTAAAGAATCCTATGAGAGTGATGGAAGTCTCTTTTCCGGTTAAAATGGATGATGGTACTGTTAAAACATTTACAGGATACCGTTCCCAGCATAACAATGCTGTAGGGCCTTTTAAAGGTGGGATAAGATTTCATCCAGGAGTAACTAGAGATGAAGTTAAGGCGCTATCTACATGGATGACTTTTAAATGTTCCGTTGCCGGAATACCTTATGGTGGAGGTAAAGGGGGAATTACCTTGGATCCTAAAGACTATTCAACTGCTGAACTTGAAAGAATTTCCAGAGCCTATGCAGAAGCCATTGCTCCATTAATTGGTGAAAAAATTGATATACCTGCACCAGATGTAAATACCAATGGACAAATAATGTCATGGATGGTGGATGCTTACGAAGGTGTAGTTAAAAAATCCGCTCCTGGTACATTTACCGGAAAACCTTTAGAATTTGGAGGATCACTTGCAAGAACTGAAGCTACAGGATATGGGGTTAATCTTGCCGCAAAACTTGCTCTTGAAAAACTTGGACAGGACATAAAAGGGGCTACTTATGCTGTACAGGGATTTGGAAATGTTGGTTATTATACTGCCTATTATGCTTATAAAGCAGGGGCAAAAGTTGTAGCAATTTCAAATGTTGATACTGCTGTCTACAATGAAAATGGACTGGATATGGAAAAAATAATTAATGAAGTTGGTTCTAACGGTGTTATTGCTGATGGTGTTTATGGTAAGAAAATAACTAATCAGGAACTTCTTGAACTTGAAGTTGATGTTTTAGCTCCTTGTGCACTGGAAAATCAGATTACTTCCGAAAATGCAGACAGAATCAAGGCAAAAATAATATCTGAAGGTGCAAATGGACCTACTACTCCTGAAGCTGACGAAATTTTAAATAAAAAAGGAATAATAATTATTCCTGATATACTTGCAAATGCAGGTGGAGTTGTAGTTTCATACTTTGAATGGGTACAGAATCTTCAGGGATATTACTGGAGTTTTGAAGAAGTTCAGGAAAAAGAAACAAGTGTATTGACAAATTCATTTAATGACATCTGGAATCTAGCAAAAGAATATAATGTTGATATAAGAACTGCTTCTTATATGACAAGTATCAAAAAAATTGCTCATGCTATGAAATTAAGAGGATGGTATTAATTAAATAAAAATATTTTAATATAACAAATATAGGATATATACTCAAAAACTTAATTAAATTTTATTAAAGTTTAGAAATATATCCTATATTTTTAGTTTTATTCTTCTTATTTTTTAATATTCCTATATCAGATATCTGAGCCAAAATAATGTTTTGATTAAAATAATATTGACATATTGAAGACTTTAATATATTATATAAAAATAAATTTAAAAAAGTGAGGAGCTTAAAAAATGGAAAATATTATGAAAGTATTCGGGGAAAATGTATTTACCGAAAGTAACTTAAAAAAAAGAGTTCCAAAGTCTGTATTCGAAGAATTCAGATTATCTCAGTTAGGATTAACTGAATTATCAAAAGAATCTGCCGAAGTTATTGCAAATGCAATGAAGGACTGGGCGACAAAAAGAGGGGCAACACATTATTGTCACTGGTTTCAGCCTTTGAATGACCTGACTGCAGAGAAACACGATTCATTTTTAGAGCCTACCGGAGATAAGGAGATTATTTATAAGTTTTCAGGAAGCAGCCTTATAAAAGGGGAATCAGACGCCTCATCTTTTCCTAACGGAGGTTTAAGAAGTACTTTTGAGGCAAGAGGATACACAGTCTGGGATACAAGTTCATATCCATTTATAAGGGAAAATAAAAACGGTGTCACATTATATATACCTACAGCCTTTATTTCATTTACAGGTGAAGCCCTTGATAAAAAAGTGCCACTGCTTAGAACAATGAAATATATTGGTAAACAGGCATTGAGAATTCTAAAGGCTTTAGGAAATACTACTTCACATCATGTGTTTAACACTCTGGGAGTGGAACAGGAATATTTTCTTGTAAATAAGGATTTATTTGAAACAAGGGAAGATCTTTTATTGACTGGAAGAACTTTATTTGGAGCACCTGCTCCTAAGGGGCAGGAATTAAGTGATCATTATTATGGAAAAATAAAGGAAAAAGTAATAAACTTCATGAGTGATGTGGATGTGGAACTTTGGAAATTGGGAGTTCCTTCAAAAACAAGACATAACGAAGTAGCTCCTAACCAGTTTGAAATAGCACCACTATTTTCAGTAGCCAATCTGGCTTCCGATCAGAATCAGATTATAATGGAAACTATTGAAAAAACTGCACTTAGACATAATATGGTTGCATTGCTCCATGAAAAACCTTTTGAAGGTGTAAACGGTTCAGGAAAACATAACAACTGGTCACTAAGTACTGATGACGGCAAAAATCTTTTCAGTCCCGGAAAAGATCCCCAGACAAATAAAAGTTTTCTTCTATTTGTATCAGCTGTAATTGAAGCTGTAGATAGATATTACCCTCTGCTGAGAGCTACAACTGCAACTGCAACAAATGATCACCGTCTTGGAGGACATGAAGCTCCACCGGCAATTATTTCTATATTTTTAGGCGATGAGCTGACAACAATACTTGAAAACATCGCATTAGGTAAAAATCTGCCTGTAGCCGCAAGTTTAAAGCTAAACCTTGATGTGGATGTTATTCCATCATTAAGAATTGATGCGGGAGACAGAAACAGAACATCTCCATTTGCCTTTACAGGGAATAAATTTGAGTTCAGAATGCCTGGATCAAGTTCCACTCCATCTACGACTGCAACTGCAATAAATGCAATTGTTGGAAAGGTTTTAAGCGAATATGCTGACAGACTGGAAAAAAGTGACAAGGAAGATTTAGATAAAACCATTGTTGAAATCATAACAGATGCATACAAGAAACATGGAAGAATTATATTCAACGGTAATGGATACAGTGAAGAATGGCAGGAAGAAGCTAAAAGAAGAGGGCTGACTAATGAAATATCTGCAAATACAGCATTAAGAAAATATCTGGATCCTGAAATTCTTAGAGTCACTGAAGAAACTGGAATGCTTACTCTCCAGGAATCTGCATCAAGATACAATGCCTATGCTGAAAGATATATTACACATTTATGCATTGAAGCCAGAACATTGATAGACATGGCTAATAAATATATTATCCCTTTTGGATTAAAATATTCGAATCTTCTGGCTGAAAATATTGAAAGAGTTGAAAAATTATATCCTGAAGGTACAGAAGAACAGAGATTGCTTTTAGAAAGTGTACTGGTTGATATTTCCAATATACGTAAAGAAACAAAGCTGCTTGAAGCAAAGATAGAAGAAGTAAAAAAAGAGGAAAATTTGGAAAAACAGACAGACCTAGCCAAGGAATTTTTAGTTGAAGGACTTGAAAATTTAAGAGTTCCTTGTGACAATCTTGAAAAAATAGTTGACAATGAAATCTGGACATTGCCTACTTATACTGATTTGCTGTTTAAGCTATAAAAAAATTATTTTGAAAATTATAATGTAAAAAAATAAAAACTTAAAATATTTTGAATCCATTTAAAAATTTAAGGATAAAATTATTTTAAGTTTTTTATATTTATTCTATATCTGATCTTCGAGTTCCCTTACTTTACCTTGCTTTTTCCATAATGCCGCAATATACACAAAAGGCGTATCCATCACTGAAATAAACAGTTCCAGAAAATATGTAGAAAAAGCGATTACAAATAATTCACTGATTTTGTATACTCCTGCAAATGCAAGAATTGTAAATAATGAATTATCAATTACCTGTCCAACTACAGTACTCAGATTATTTCTAATCCATATATCCTTATAGCTTGGACGCCATTTTCTTATAACCTGATAGGCCCATACATCAAATAACTGCGATATTATAAATGCAGTCATACTTGCCGCTGTTATTCTTATAACAGACAGTTCATTTACGGCCAGTCCAAAAATAGGTTTCAGATGTTCCTGAAACTGGTCAATAGATGCTGGCTTTATTGCTAATGCCCAGTTCATAACTATTGTAGTAAATACCATTGTAATAAATCCGATTGTAACTAACTTTCTTGCATATTTTTTCCCTTCAACCTCAGATAGAATATCCGAGACAAGAAATACCCCTCCAAAGGCTATATTCCCCATTGTTGTTTCAACCCCAAATAAATTCATCATTTTTAACACCTGTATATTTGCCAGTACTACTGACAGAGGAACAAATATAAGTAATCCTACTTTACCCCAAAATTTGTAAGCTATTAAAACTGCGGTATAATTAAATAACATATACCCCAGCCAGAGCATCTCATTTGTTCCAAATTGAAAATTTTTAAAAAAATCTAACATTTTACCTCCACTTTATATTTATTTTTCACAAAAAAAATGTATCATCCCTTTTGACAACGATACATTCTTAAATCTGTTATCCTGTTAAAGGTTTTTTTTATGGATGGAATCTCCCAAACATCCTGTTATTTCTAACTTTTATTATTTTCAATTGTATTTACTGTGTTATATTTTACAATTATTTGACAAAAATTGCAATGGTTTTTAGCAATTTAATTTAAAAAAGTAGTGTTTTTTACTTTCCACTGTTCCAATTTAATATGCACCCAAAAGGAGTAAATTCCAAATGTTACTACTATCAGTAACAGCCACTTTATCCAGTTTCCAAATAATCCCATCGCAGTACCATTAAATTTTAACCTTTTTCCTTCTATAACAGTATGATTTATTTTCCATCCATAGAACATGCATATAGCCCAAGGAAAACAAATTCCAAATGTACATGTTGTTATAAAAGAACCTAAAATAATCCAGCCTATATAACTAAGCAGACCTCCATCAAAATAACTTTTTTCTTCCATAATTCCTCCTTATAATTTCTAATAAATTTTATCATAATAAATAAATTTATAAAATTGTATACATAAAAAAATTAGCATTTTTAAACATTTTTATCTATCCCGCACGTTTCCCATTTAATTTATCAGGAATTTACTCAATATATCCTTTTTCCTGGAAAAATACCAAAAGATTATATAGCGTTTCAATAGATTTTTCTCCGTATATTACATGCTTTACAGGATCTTTAAAACTTTGAAAATCTTTTTTCCTTAAAATCAAATAACAAGGTTTTGTAACTGATCCAGCTAATGCACCTAATTTCCCGGCTACTATGTATCCTGCCAAAATATTAATTGATTGATTACTGTTATCAGGAATTATTAACTCTACATTATAGTTTCTTATATCATCAAATTTTAAAGCTCCGTTCAAAACTTCTATAAATCTTCCATCTTCATTAAATATAAAATAATTCCGTAAAGAATTTGTTTCTATTTCTCTATAATTATTGAAACCATTTAACAGTAATGTTCTTTTTAATTCTTTTTTCCTAGTTTTCATCATAATATGTATTGTTATTGGAATTATTAAAGTTATGATAAACGGTGCTGTAATTATATATAATAGTAATAGAAAAAGTTTCTGATTTATTTTTCTATAATTCACAATTTTTCAACTCCTTTTTCCTAATTTATATCTTTCTTTTTAATAAATTATTGCATTTATATTATAACCATACATCAATCTTCCCATTTACTTATTTCTCCATTATCTTCTCCCGACTCCCATTCCCAGTCATCTGTTATTTCACCTTCATTTCTCAGCATTTCATCATATTCTTCTTTACTGTAGGATTCTGATTTTCCATTTGAATAAGAGCTTCCATAACTATTTTCCGAATTTCTTCTCTTGTATTCATATTCCCGAATTTCCCCTAATTTTTCCAGTTCTTCTTTTGAAAAAACAGCCCTATAATTATTTTTTTGATAATAATAAATATTTGATGCATCCGGATCATCTTTTTTGCCGCTTTCCTTTTTCTTTTCTTCCTCTTTTTTCATTTGTGATCTCAAATTGTCATAAGTATTCGCTTCACTTTTTTGAAGGTTTTCCATTACCTTTTCTGCAGCTTTAATTTCTTCTAAAGTCATTTCTTTTGAAGATGCTAAATCTGTATAATCAGTTGTTATAAAATTCCTGTATTCTTCATATTCAGATTTTTTTTCATTGTAAAGTAAAATTTCATTATAATGACTGGAATGATTACTGAAAAGTCTACCATTAATAAGATGTATTCCATAAGGATTATAATCTTTTATTGAATAAAGTCCATTTTTACTTCTTATTTCAAATCCTCTAAAAAAGTATAGCCATTCATTTTGGGAAATTTTGTATTTTACCATTTCATAAGCTTTAAGATAGATAAATTTATCTGAGTATATTACATTTGTAGCAAATGTAAATTTTTTTGAATTTATAATATAATATTTTTCAGCTTTGATTTCAACAGGATTTTCAGGATTATCATTTTTTTCTACCGTTACTCTTAAATTTTTGAACTTTTCATCTAAATCTTTTACTTCTTCTTTAATCCTTTCATCTCTTTTTTTTTCTGCTAAAATTTTTTCTTTTCTTGCTTTTTCAATTTTATATTTTTCATATATGGGAGTAAGATAAATTACCGATACAAATACAGATACGGCTATAAGTATAGCCACAGATACTGAAATAAACACCAATCTAATTTTTCCATTCTTACTTAATTCTTCATTTCTCCATTTCATGTTGGGACTCCTTATTTTACTTTAAACTTCCTTTTAAAATCATCATAACTGTTTACCCAGTCAAATTCTACATTTTTAGAAACAGCTTCAAAGTGTAGTTTACCACATTTTATTTTTCTTTTTTCAACATCTGACAAGTCCTTTTCTTCCTTGTCTGCCTTTGTTTCAACTATAAAATAAATTCCTACATTATTTTCTTCATTTTCTAAAGAATTTCTATAGACAACAGCCCAGTCAGGTGAATAGTTTCCATAAGGCGTATCTATTACAAAGCCACCTTTTTTAAGTTTTGTAAACAATAACACATTGTCATTGTTTTCAAGCTTTTCTGCAAATTCTTTTTCTCCATCGCTGTCAAGCTTATAATATTCATTTAAGCTGGTACTGTCTTTTTTAGCTTTAAACAGTCTTCTTTTATTATCTTATTTTTTCTAACCTATCCATGAAATATGATGGATAATTTGCTAATAACTCTCGTAGTTTTTCTCTATTATTTTTTATTACAGTTTTTGCTTTCTTTTTTGTGCTACAATCAAAATCACTTATTTCATCAGTAATTTTTTGTGAAATGATTCTATCTGCAAATCCAAGTTCATATGTATATACAGACTCTTTATTTGGCAATCCATATCTTATTCTATAAATTATATCACTTAAATCTTCCTGTATATTTTCATTACAATCTTTGGTACTTAATACTTCTACAATAGTCTGTATTATAGTTAATGAAGCATATCCAAAGTCTGAATCACATAAAGTTATTATCTCTTCCAACGATATAATCCTGTTCTTTTTACCCCACTTAATTAGTAAATTTACTGATTTTGAGTAGTTCCATATTTGGATATAACTTTTACCATTAAGCCACATTTTCAATAGTTTATAAATATGGCTATCATCAATAAATTTAGGTATAATCTTGCAATTTTCTGATTCTTTCAGTTTATTAGCAACCAAGTTAATTAATGTATCAAAATCTGCATTTACTATTTCATATAAATTATCATTGATGAATTTAGATAGATCTTTCATTTTCAGTATACCTAACATGCTTTTTTTATAAAGCAATTTATCAGTAACTTCAATACTTTCAATATTGCTTTTAATGAGGTTATATATATGCTTCAATTTCTTCTTTTCTTCTTCATTCGCCAAATAGTACCCATATGTAGATTGAATAATTTCAAAACTTTCATCTTCAACATCTGCAAAACCAAGTATAAAATTCTCTAATGATACTAGAATACGTTCTATTTCATTTATTTTATAGAAAATGTGTTCACCATATTCTTTCCCTTGTTCTTTATATATAAGAATGTCTTTTTTTGTTTCATCATATTCCGCTTTATTAGAATATCTGGATTCAATATATTTTTTCAAAAAGTCAAAAGGAATTACTCCATTATTTCCCAAATCAACTTCTCTGACCAATTTCAAAAGGTTGCTAGAACACTCCTCAGAATTATCAACATTAAGTAATCGTTTATAATTATTTAATTTATAAGCTTCTTTACTATTTTTATAAATATCTTCTGTTAAAATGATTGTGCCTTCTGTTTCTTTTCCCGCTCTTGCAGTTCTTCCAATCAAATTATGAAAATCCCTAACCTTAATTACCTGCTTTGATTGATAAATACTAGATACAATTAAATATTTAATAGGTAAATTTACACCCTGTGCCAACGTAGAAGTGCATACTACACAACGGATTAATGATTTTTTCAATGCATATTCTTCAGCAATTCTTACTCCGTTAGGCACGCCCGAATGATGCCCTACAATACCATTTAATGCTGCTATATATAAATTATTTTCACCAAGGTGTTCTTTTATTAGATATGCAATTTTTGAACGTTCAGTTTCATCTGATAAGGTAGAAAAATCCTCTAACGAGATGCCTCTTTCTTTCAAATCAATAAATCTCTTTAGAATATTATTTACAGTATCTTTTTTTGAACAAAAAATAGCTATACTCCCATTTGCAATCAATTTAATTGCATAGTAAATATCTACATCTTGCTTATTATTCTTAAAATCAGGAAAATATCTTAACTTTCTCTCTCCATCTATCTTCTTTAGTTGTTTTGTTTGAACTACTCTAGGTACATAAAATTCTTCCTCTAAATTTTTATTAAGTTCCACAAAATAAAGATTACTATAAGCATTATTGATATCAGTGGAAGTAAATGTATTAAAGGCTACCGTTTTTTCTGATGTCTTAATAGTATTATTCCTTATTACAATACCATCTTTGTTAATCCATGTGTTTAGCTGTTCAGCATTCGAAATTACTGCTGAAACTAATATTTTCTGTGCATCTGGTTTAAGATAACTATTAATAGTTGTTAATAAAAGTTCATAATCCGTCCCTCTTACTTCATCATCAAACAAATGAGCCTCATCAAAAACAATCATGTTAATACTTTCAATTATTTCCGTATTGTGTTTTAAAATATAAGCCAACTTTTCTGGAGTCATAACAAATACTTTTTTGACAATTGACTCAGATGTGACTAATTCTATTTCACTAGGTTCAGGAATATCAGAAAATTCAGTTATAGTTATATTTTTATCAAATGCAAAAAACTTCTCCATATCAAACAATATTTCTTTACATAATGCCCTAAATGGAGCTACTACAATTACAATAGATGTCCTTTTAGATAAAAAGGCAGATTGTATAGCAAGGGAAACCGATGTGGTTTTTCCTGAACTTGTCGGCATTTGAATAACGCCTGATTCTCCTTTGAAAATCCCTTTTTCCCCCAATAAGATCTGAGATGCCCACATTTCTTTCATCATCACATTACTCTTAAATGTTGCAATCCACTCATTCTTATCAATTTCAGAATACAATGGCATTAGATTAATACATGAATTATAAATTTTCTTTTTTAATATTGCTAAAATAATATCTATGAACAATATTTCTCTATCATTACCATAACGATAAACATAACTTTTAAATTCATCAAATTCCACTTCCTTAGGATTTCTGCAAGCAAAAAATATATTATGATAATTAACCAATTGTATAATGTAGTTTCTGTATTTTTCATCTATGCTGTTAATGTCAAATTTATAATCAGTATCTAACATCCACATTATTATTTTTTCCAATCCAGAAGCAGAAAATTCAAAATTTGTTAAATCTGGCATAATACTCATCATTACTTTTGAACTGCCATTCATATTGCAGAAATAATAAGTAACTGCTCCCATTAAAATGTAATACGGGTTCATCTCTATACTCATTTTAGATTGGAAATATGAATCAAAAAATCTTGATACAAAGTATAATTCTTCTTCCTTTTCCTTCGAAAGAATTATAGGTACTTGTTTCATGTTCCATATTTCATTAGAGATTTCCCCAACAACCCCAATGCTGAGCAATATAAGGTCGTTTGCTTGTTCTTCAACTTCTATATGAAGATTCTCTGGCACGCCATACTCATACATTTTTGCTTTTGCTCGAACTTTTTTCAAATAGTATTTTGAAGTACTCTCTATCAACATAAGCAAGCCCTCCTATACATATCTCTTAAGAAGAGCTTCAATTCTTTAGAATGAATTATCAATACATTAGTAGATTTTATATTTTCACTCTGACTATTAACCACATCCAAAACCACTTGGTCTGAATACAATTCATTATCCATCACAGCAACTGCAAAAAAGTCTAAGGTATATGGATTATCTGTTTTGTTTTGAAATCTCTCCACAATATTAGCTTCTTTAATCCTACCTCTACTTAATAATTTTAATTTTTCAGCATTTAAAGATTCTCCGACTCTAACTCTATCTTTATTAGAATCCGTAATTGCATTAGTGACAATGTTTGTACAAGCCTTAGTTTTATTTCCAGATATAGATGAGCGAGTTTTAACCTCTGCAACTAATAATTTATCATATTTGCTTCGCTTATTATAATTTCCCATTTTATATCCAATAACATCACTACCATGAATAGGTGTATTACGATTAACTTTATTAAAATATCTGATTCTTGGAACATAGTATTCTAAAACATAATTTATATAATCATATACTAACAGTTCACCAAATTCTCCTGACATAGTTGCAGCGCCTTGAGGAACTTCTGGATTTGGAAAAATCCTTTTTTCTAAATATTCTTTTTTCGTTAATCCAGTCCCTGAAATTGCTTGTTTCAACAAATGTTCTTCAATATAATTATTCCTCAATCCCAAGGCCCAATTATTCAAACTATTATCATCTAACAATTCACTATTAAGTTTATATACCTGAATTTCTTCTCCACTTGAGCTAGGTATTGATTTATCAAATATAAAATATTTGCTATTATCAAAAAACAAATTCATATCCTCCTTACTGTAAATTTTCTATTATTATAGAAATTAATACCAAACCTCTTTTATAGAAATATTTATAATATAAGTCTCTTCTAATATCTATTTTATTAGTTTCATGATGTCTAATACGATATGAGTTCCCAATATCTGTTAGAGATTTAAATTCAGAAGTAAACATACATCTATCATCGTTATTACCATCGCTTAATTCATCAATTATGTTATCTGCAAATTTCTTTTTATATAATTGATTGGTAACAGTAAGTTTTAATTTCCTCAAAAGCATCTCTAATTTTTTCCACAGTATAAGAATACTTACCTTTGCTATATAATTTCTCTGCATTCCTAATCAGCTCTTCTATCCCTATTTCATTAATTTTATTTTCAAATCCTTCTGAATTCTTTCAATAACATCAAAAATCATAAATGGTGAAGTTCCTTCTTAAAAATCACTAGATTTTTTTATGTCTATCAGTTCCCTTTTCAAATAATGTTTTGGAGTATAAAACTTAGTAATATCGTCTAAAACTAAATTATTTATTAATTTGTAATAATTAAATTAGTTTTAGATGTAAACATAAATATTTCATTGTGTTCATTCATAACTTTAAAAAGTTGATGTCTTAATTCTTTTGAAAAGTTTGATATTTATTTCCCTGCTCTTTATTAAAGAATTATTTCTTTTAGAAAAGGAAATGTACATATCTAATTTTTTAAGATATATTCTTCAACTAAAAATTTAATTGTAGCCGCTATCTCATGCCCATTTTCACTTAACAAAGCATTTATTCTTTCTAAATATCTTTCTCAAATCCCGTTCTCATTTCTCACTTCAGGATGAAGTACTTTGCAAAGAAAGTTTAGAAGAATATTATCCCCTCCATCAAGCAACTGAAATCTTTCTCATCTTGAAATATCCAATCATCTGGATAATCGCCATTACGTGTATGTATTATAATTTCTTCTTCTATATTAGTAACCCTGGAATCTTGACTTTTCCAATTTGCTAAGTCATACAACCTTTTTAAAAAATCCACAATTTTAAACCAACCATAATAAGGATAATATATAGTTTCTACTGTTAGCCAATTTTCTTCTGTTATTCCCTTTTTGAATAAGTCAAAAATATTTCTTCTTGTAACTTCTGATATATTATCCAAATTAATCGCTACCTTTATTGTTTATTTTTCTTCATTATTTCAGCAAAAAGAATCTATTTCATTAAAATCATTTTTCAAATTAAATTCTAATATATTATACCATAAGTTGTTTAAATACAGCTAAAAAATTTCAATAATTTTTAGTCATTTTTCTTTTTTATACTGTTTTAATATTGTCTAAAACTAAGTATTCAACCTAATTTTCTACAAATAAAAAATCTCAATTATTTTTCTATAAAAGAAACTTTTGAAAATTTATTTAATTATAATGTCCTTTGTATGATACTATAATTATTACATCATTTTCTATTTTATAAACAGCTCTATTTTTCTCATCAATTCTCCTACTTCACCATCCGATTAAATGCTTCATGTTTATCAATACTCGCATATTCCCTTCTTTGTATATCCTTTATTATGTTGTTTATCTTTTTCAGAATTTTTTATCTTATCACTCTTCCACTAATTTTTCTTTCCCTGATTCAATCTCTGTAATAACTTTTCCAAATACTTCATATTACTTTCAGAATAAAAAGAATCTGCAGTAATCTCAAAAGATATTCTTTTTTCTTTTGTAACTTTAGTACCAAATATTGTAAATGTAATTATCATTCTCGTTTCATAACATTTTTTTCATTTCCTTTTTTATATTTTCATCAATACAAAAATTAATCATTATCTGTGCCATATAATCACTCTCTTTAATTGTAGTATACTTTGAGATTTTAATTTCGTCAATCATTTTTTTACATCAGATACACAATATATAATAATTCTTTTTTTACTTCTTATTATATTTTTTAATCAACATAAGTAATGTAAATTAAGATTAAAAATCTCCTCTCAAATAAAAAAATCCCTACAAATATAATAAAATTAAGAAAAAATAATTTACAGGAAGAAAAAAATATGAAAAGCAATACTAATTACAGAAAAACATGAAATTTCCCATCTGAAGTCTCTATAGTTCTACTACAACTTTTTATTTCCTTTAAATCATAAATATTTCTATATTGACAAAATACAAAATAAAACTATATACTAATAAAAAATATTATAAAAAGGAATGCTCGCTATGGATTTTAAAAAAATTATGTCAGAAATGCTGGATAGTCTCAAAAAGAACGAAATCAATATTTCTACTGAATTTAACAATAATTCTGAAATAACAGGTAAAAGTAAAATTGGAGGCAGACCTTATCTTCCGGAAGATTTTATCTGGCCGTATTACCAAGGATTTCCTTTATCTTTTTTAGCTCAAATTAATTTAGAAGAGGTAAATTCATTTGATAAGGATAAATTACTCCCAAATGCAGGAATGTTATATTTTTTCTATGAACCAGAAACGGAAGAAAGAGGATATAACCTTCAATGTAAAGGTTGTGCTAAAGTTTTTTATTATGAAGATTTTTCAAGCTTTTCATTAATTGATTTTCCTGAAGATATGGAAGATGACTATAAAATTCCGGAATTTAAAGTTAATCTTAAATCAAATAAAAGCTTTCCTTCTTATGAAGATTTCTATCTTCTTTTAAAAGAACAAGAATTTTTTAAAAATCATAACATTTCATTTAAAGATTTTGTCCCTATTTACAGTGAACTTTTTATTCCTAATCATAATTACACAAAATTACTTGGTTATCCGGAAGTAATTCAAAATTCTATGGAAATTCAATGTGCAGCTGTAACAATGGGATTTAATCTAGGCAATGGAGTAAACTTACCTGAAGAATATGGAAAAGAATTTAAAAAAGCCAGCAAAGATTGGATATTACTTTTCCAGATGGATACAATTGAAACTGATGATTATGAATTAATGTTCGGAGATTCCGGACATATCTATTTTTGGATTAGGAAAGAAGATTTAGCAAATAGAAATTTCGAAAATATTTGGTTAATTTTACAATGTTATTAAATTTTTTCTTTAAATAAAGCCGTATAAATTACTATCACTATTACTAAAACTACTTGACAGCCTATAATGCTCAGTATCTCCAAAATATTTTTTCAGCATTATAGAATGTCACAGTAGTTTTATTTTAAAATTGTTTTATAATTTAATAAGCATGTAAAGCAGCTGAATCTCCCTGTGATATTGCACAGATAGATTCTACTTCCTTTTACCACGTTTCTTTCCCTTAGCTCCTTTAATATTATTAGAAGATTTTTTATTCTTTTCTTCCTCTTCCTTAAGCCTTCTCTCGTTCTCCTCATCCATAAACACACTCGCCAGCCTGTATCCTTCATAATATTTTTTATCTTCCTTCCAGATTAAGTGAGTTGCTTCAAGCTGGGCTTTCTTTTCTTCCTTTGACAGTTCATTTCCATTTTTTATTTTAAAGTACATTTCAGGATCCACTCTGTTAACAAGTCCTTTTCCCCGCATTTCATAAGCTATTTCAAAATGAAGATGTGGAGCACGTGTACCGCTTGCATTACCTGTAACCCCTGTCTTTGCAATTACCTGACCTGCCTTCACTGTATCCCCAACTTTTACATTGACTTCACTGAGATGACAGTATCTGAGATATTTTATCTGCATTCCAGGCTCATAGTTTGAACCATAGGTTTCTTCACCTGAACCTGCTTTTGGCTTATAATTTTTTCTCTTTATTTTTTCAAGCTCCTGAGGATCTACTTCCATATAGAAATTTAATCCGTATCCCAGCCTGTCTACATATAAATCAACTATTTTCCCATCCAGAACTGCAAATACCTCTGTTCCAGGAACAGCAAAAATATCAATTCCCTGATGAGCCCTTATCCCGTTACTTCTTGTCATTCCAAACTTAGCCCAGTCAGGATACTCTTCTCCCCTGAAATTATAGTAAGTAACCTGAGGATTTTTTATCGGATTTATCCTAAAAATATTATCCTCTTCCTCTTTTTCCTTAACAATGGCTTTTTCCTGTTCATTATTAATATACGTTACAACAGAAAAAATAATTCCGATAACTATCATCGGAATTATACAGAAAAACATAACTTTTTTCTTACTAATTCGCAATTTCCTGTTTTTTCTCATATTCATTTGATTATTTTCCATAATAGTTAATTTTCAAAATCTCCTTTTAAAGTTATTTAAATTCACTCAAATATTCTGAAAGCTTTTCTAGTCCCTTTTCAAGGACATCTTTATGTGTACAGTAGCCTAGCCGTGCGTATCCAGGCATATCAAAGCGATTTCCCGGAACTAAGAGTACTCCCTTTTCCTTCAGAAGTTTTATGCAGAATTCTTCAGTATCAACAGGAATATCCAGTTTAATAAAGGAAGTTGACACATATTTAGGAAAAATAACTGATACTTTAGGTTCATTTTCTACCCATTTTTTTACAATATCTAAATTTTCTGATACTATCTTCCTATTTCTTTCCAGTATGGCTTTCTTATTTTCCAGTATATATGTTGCAAGATAATCATCAAATACTCCGGCACATATCATCGTATAATCACGATATTTACGGAAAATATCACTTAATTCATGATTTGCCGCAACCCATCCTATCCGTATTCCTGGAACCGAATATGTTTTTGAAATGCTGTTTACCGATATTCCCTTATCATATAAATCTACAATTGAAGGAACTTCTATTCCTGTTTCCAGTGATTTATAAACCTCATCAGAAAGAATATAGGTTCCACAGCCTTCAGCAATTTTTACCAGTTCTTTCAGAAAATCTTCCTCCATAACTGCACCGGTAGGATTATTTGCATTATTTATACATATCATTTTAGTGTCACTTCTTATAAGTTTCCGTAATTCTTCCAGATCTGGCATCCAATTCTTTTCTTCCCTGATATGCCACAAATCCACTTCCGCTCCAAAAGAACGGGGTATATCATACAGCTGCTGATAAGTCGGATACAATGAAATTACATGGTCTCCAGGTTCAATCAGAGAATATAGGGCTAAAAAATTACCTCCCGTTGCCCCGTTTGTCTGTAAAATCTGCTCAGGAGAAATATTTTTGTATAAAAGGCTGACCTGCTTCTTAAATTCGGGCGAACCTTCTATCCATCCATAATTCATTTTTTTTGCCATTATTTCTGAAAAAAATTCCTTTTCAGTTTTATTTCCTATTTTTATAATTTCTTCCAGAGTAAACGATGCTATCGAACTTCCGGCAATATCATAAATCGCATCATTTTCCCATACATTCAGCCATTCTTCCACTCCAAAGTTTGCAATTTTCATATTACTCACCTCTTTTTATATAAATATAAGGGATATCCATTTTTAAATGAATACCCCCTGAATATCCTGTCTAAATGTTAGTCTATATTTTAATGCTATTTTACAAGCATAACTGTTGGAATTTCAGGCACTCTGAATCCGTTCTTATTCCCAGGTGAAGAATTTCCGAGCCAGTCATATATGAACTTTATCTGATCATCATAATGTCTTATACATTTATGTGATTCAGGATAAGTTCCTATTTTCCTCGCCGTTGCGGCTTTTCTCTGATTTCTTGTTTCCTTTGGCTCAAACAACGATGGAATACTGTGCATATATCCACCACCACTAAACCTTACAGCATTTTTAGCATCTCCTGCAACTGTTTTCCCATCAGAACCTGTATATTGCATTACTGGTTTTGAATAAGCTACCAGAAATGCTCCATAAGGTGTTGCAAATGAACCATTTCCATCCTTACCTGTTGTTACAAAAGAACTTGTTACTACATTCCAGTTATTTGTTCCTTTATTTTTTTCTATTATCATTTCATTCTGACTATGTCTGTCAACATAAATAAATCTTGAAATTTCTTCCTTTATTCCTGAATCTTTCAGAAGTCTCTTATTTGATTTCTGAATATAATATTCCTTATCATCATAAATATCTATTTTTACTTTTACATACTTATCTGTTTCTTCAGTTATAATCATCATTGATCTGTCAGGAATGTTTATAAACTCTTTAAAAGAAGAGCTTAAATACCCTCTTTCACTTTGATTCTCCCTATTACCATACTTATCCTTGTTTCCACCGCTACCTCCACCTAATGGAGTATAGTCATCTAGCACATAGATTTTCTGGTTTTTTGCAACTGCTTCTTTTATAAAGTTATTAGTCCTTTCAGCTTTTTTTATCATATCATGCCAGTCAAACTCTCTCTTTATTGCATTTGAAGCTAAAACATATCCAAGTTTTCCGTCAAAATAAACTTCATACCATTCAGCAGTTCCTCCTGCTACATTCGTTTTAACTTTACCGATAACTTTGTATTTATGACTATAAGCCGCATTTTTTAAAGCTGCTGATTTTACATTTGGTTCTTTTCTTACTGTTGTTCCTGCCTTTATAAATATGAACTCATCCATATCCTTAGGAGAATTTTTATCATATCTATAATTGAAAGTTAAATTTTTAGGTCTTTCTTTTACATAATAGTTAATATAAGTATAAGGTCCTTTTATATTTTTTACAGGCTGTTTTCCTTCATCAACTATATTATCCTTAGATTTTGTATCTACAGTTTCAGAATCAGATGGCTTTACATCTTTTTCATTTTTCAAATCTTCTGGAACAGGATTTTTTTCAACTGTTTCTGTATCTGCTATTTTTTTCTCTTCCGGTTTTTTATCATTTTCAACTTTTTTATCATTTTCTATTTTTGCATTGTTTTCTATCTTTTTATCAGGTTCAATTTTTTTACTATTTTCTGTTTTTGTTTCTGTACTGGAATTAGAAGTAGATTTTGCAACCTCTTTTTTAGGATAGCTGTCTATAAAGTTTGTCAGAAAATTATTAAAATCATTGTCAAAATTTGACTTTCCAAATGCTTTCTCAACTTCTTTCCCTTTTATAGCTTTTCCTTTATCATCTGTTACATATGGAATGAATTTAGTTAGAACCTTATCTGGTTCAATCAGATACATAACAACCAGTTTATCCTTCTTACCGTCCTTATCTAAATCAGGTTTAAGTTCATTTGATTTCCATTCCTTTTTTGTCTCAGTTTTTTCTGCAACGTTCCCGGTATTTGCAGGATTTCCTATAACATTTACATATACAGATAAAACTAAAAGAATAAATAATAGAAAAATTTTCTTATTATTTTTCATACTTCACCCCATTTCCAAATTTATGAAACATTTTTATGATTTTTTTTTGAAATATAATTTTAAAATTTCTAAATCTGATTTTATATTATAATACTACTACTACTACCGGTTCTTCAGGTATTGTATTATCTTTTTCCATTTTTTTACTGTCTGCATTTATCCAGTTTACTATGTATTCAATCTGGTCATCATAATGCCTTACACATTTATGCGATTCTTTATACGTTCCTATTTTACTTGCAGTATAAGCTTTTGTTGATCTTGATGCTCCAAATGATGCAGGAATTCCATGCATATATGCACCACCACTAAATCTTACAGCATAACTGGCTTCTCCTGCTATCACAAGTCCTTCCTTTCCTGCACTTTTACGTGTATCACCTTCTTTTGCATGTCCTGTAAATAACATATATGGTCTTGTAAACGCAACCAGAAAAGCTCCATGTGGTGTTTCATAGGAAGAGTATCCATTATCTACACCTGTTGTAACAAAAGAATAAGTTACAACATTAAATTTATTAGTGTCATCTATTCTTTCAAATATAGCTTCTGCCTGACTTTCAGGATCTATCGCAACAAATTTATTTACTTTTGAAGTTATCTCTGATTTCTGTATAACATTGTCCTTCTTGTCAATATAATAAGGTCCACCATACATTGGCGTTTCTATTTTTATCATATCATTTTCTTCACCTAAAACTCTAAGCAGAGTTCTATCAGGAATATTTATATATTCTCCCTGTTTATTGGACTTTACATAACCTCTTACGCTTTGATTACTTCTATTTCCAAATTTGTCTTTTTTACTGTAATAGTCATTTGCCAATGGTTTATATTCAGTCAGAATATAAATATCCTCTTTCTTCTCAAGTGTATCAGATATAAAATTATTTATCTTTTCCATTTTGGAAACCATTTTATCCCAGTAAAATCCTCTCCTTATAACCTTTGCGTTTTCCTTAATGTATCCTTTTATTTTTCCTTCTTGACCTAATTCCGCAAAATACCATTTCTGGCTTGTATTATCTTTTAAAGATGTAAATTCCAGCAATAATCTAGGCTTATCCTTGTATTTCAAAGTTGCAATTCCTGGAGCCGAATTAGTTGGAGCTTCTCTTAGTACGTCAGAATGTCCAATAAAAAGAAAGTTCTCCATATTTTTCAGAGAATTTTTATCATATTTAAGATTTAATGATACATTTTCATTTGTATTGTCTCCAAACAAATTTACTACTCTTACTTCTCCTTTTTCTATTCCTTTAGAATATTCACTATAAAGATTTTTTATACTTTTCAAAGTTTTCTCAGTATTTTCAACGGAAAACGCATTCACTTCATTTTTCAATGGAATCTGATAAGTGAGTTCATACTGACCATCCTGTAAAGTGTAAATTGAAGCTAGTCCTCCTGTAGCAATGACACTGTCACTTTTCTTATTTATTACTATTTTCTCCAGTGTTCCGTCATTATCAAAATCATATTCTGTTTCATATACGTCATATCCTTCTATTGTTATATTTTCTGTATATTCTCTAGGTAATGATATTTTCTCATTTGATTTACCGACAAAATTGAACGCCGTTAAAGCAAATGTAAGCAATGCTAACTTATTTTTTTTTCTCATTTCAACTCCTATTTTCCAAATTATTTCTCAATATATATTCACATATAATTTTATAATAAATTGATAAAAAAATCTACTATATTTTTATTTATATCATATATATATTATATAATTAGATTTTTATATATTTATATTATATATAATTTTAATATTTTTGAAGACATCCCTTTAAAACACCCAATATTCTCAAATTATAATAAGTGCCTTTAGGAAATACCATTGTTTCTTCTTTTCCATTTAGAGCCTTTAAAATAATTATATCATTTATATATTCAATATTTTTTATATATTTTTTATTTTCATACTCAACAAGGCAATATTTCTTATGTAGTTCTTCAAAATTAATTTTTTTCTGTCTTGAAAAAATTAAAGTGTCCAGATAATGAAATTTCGGCTCATAATCATTGGACTTTATGATTATGGAAAAAAGTTCTTCGTCATTTTCATCAAATTTTGGAAATACCTGTATTTCTTTTTCATTAAAAAAATATATCTCATTATTTGGAAGAATTTGACCGTCAAGTACAATATTACTTATAGGAAGTTTATGATTTTTCTCCTGTACTGTTTCATCTTTTCTAAAAAGGGTGATTTCTTCCTGAATTTTTTTTGGTAATTTTCTAAGTTCCTCATATTCTGATATTTTCTTCTTATCCTCAGCAGACACATCAAATATTTTATAAAATTTATCCAGAAAATTCTCTGAAGGACCTTTCAGATCATTTATTATATTGCTTATATATTGTGGAGAAACCCCTATCAGCTTAGACAGTTCAACCTGAGATATTTTTCTTCTAATATATTTTTCCAATATTTCTCCTGTACTTTTCATAACCTCTCCTCTTGATTCGCAATCCACGTTATTTTGAAATTACATTTTTTCCAGTTCGTCCAGATTATAAGGCGTTTCCTGATAAACATGATGGTTAATCCAGTTTATGAAAAAAAGGTTTGCATGTCCTCTCCATTTAAACGGAGGTGTTTTCTCAGGATTATCTTCCGGATAATAATTAAATGGAACTCTTATTTCCCTCCCTAATCTGATATCTCTCTCATATTCATCTGCAAGTGTCATTCTGTCATATTCCATATGACCCGTAACAAATATTTTCCTTTTATCTTTTGTTCTCACAATTGATACTCCTGCTTCAGGAGATTTTGCCAGTATTTCAAGTTCTTCAATTTTATTTATATCTTCTTCCTTTACTTCTGTATGTCTTGACTGAGGGATATAGAATATTTCGTCAAATCCTCTAAAAAGTGCTATGTTACTATCATTAAGCTCTAAAGGATATATCCCAAAAAGTTTTTCCTTGAGAGGATATTTTTTTATACCATAGTGATAATAAAGACCGGCCTGTGCACCCCAACATATATACAATGTTGAAAAAACATGCCTGTTACTCCATTTTAAGATTTCTGTAAGTTCCTTCCAGTAATCAACCTTTTCAAACTCAATCGTTTCCACAGGAGCCCCAGTAATTATAAGTCCATCAAATTTCTCATTTTTTATGTCATCAAAAGTCTTATAAAAATTTTTCATATGTTCCTCTGAAATATTCCTTGATATATAGCTGTTCATTTTTAAAAGTGTTATTTCCATCTGTAAGGGAGTGTTACTTAACAGTCTTAAAAGCTGTGTTTCTGTTTCTATTTTTGTAGGCATGAGATTAACTATTACAAATTTTAAAGGCCGAATATCTTGTGACAATGCCCGTGTTTCATTCATGACAAAAATATTCTCCTTTGCTAAAATATTTACAGCCGGTAAATTATTTGGTATTTTTATGGGCATCGCTAATATTCTCCTTTCCTTAAATTTTTATAGCTTAAATATTATTTTTTATTTAAATATTATATATTTTTTTGTCTTAAATTGCAATACAATTATTTCTTTTATAACAACTTATAAAAAACTTAGCAAACACTTATATATATAAAATTTATATAATTATTTCAACAAAATTATAAGAAAACACTTGACAAATCCTCAGAATATTTATAAAATAAAATAACAGAATTACATTTTTTTACAGGTGATTTTTATGAAACTAATTATACAGAGAGTAAAGTCTGCAAAAATGTCTGTTAATAACAATTTTAAATGTGAAATTAACAAAGGGATTGTTGCATATCTAGGAATTACACATGAAGATGACATCAAAGATATTAATTACTGTGTTGACAAGCTGATTCATTTAAGAATTTTTGATGATGAAAATGGTAAATTAAATTTATCTGTACAGGATGTCAAAGGAGAACTGTTAATTGTAAGCAATTTTACAATTTATGGAAATACAAAAAAAGGCAGACGACCAGATTATTTAAATTCAGCACCTGCAGAAAAAGCAAAAAAAATATATGACCTATTTATTGAAAAGCTTGCAGAATCAGATGTTCCATTCAAAACAGGAGAATTTCAGGAATATATGGAAATTCAGTCAATAAATGATGGTCCAATAAATTTAATTATAGAGTCATAAAACTAAAAACTTCAGAAAGGAAAAGTTGTTATGAAAAAGAAAAACGTTATTCTGATGGCTTCGCTTTCGTTATTTGCTATGAGCTGTTCAACTTTACAGGATAAATTCGGCTCGAGAAAAAGAAATCATAAAGTTAAGACAGATTCAAATGTTTCAGACGTAGCTGATGAAAAAGAAAACGACAAGGAATATACATCAGACAGGCACAATTTAAAAAGCAGATTTAGTAATGACAGTTTAGTTATTACTAAAATCAATGAATTGCAGGAAAGAAATCAAAGACTTCTGATTAGTGGTACAAGTTCTGAAATACGTACAGTAAAACTACAGAACGCCCTGTTACAATCATTTGAAAACTGGAAAGGAACAAGATATTCATTGGGTGGAGACTCAAGCAGAGGAATTGACTGTTCTGCATTAACACGTAGAGTTTACCGTGAAGTATTCAGCTTTGAACTACCTAGAGTAACAAAAGATCAGATTAAAGTAGGAAGAAATGTTTCAAGACATAATTTGAAACCAGGAGATATTTTATACTTCAGACCAGAAGGAAAATATAATCATACAGCTGTTTATCTAGGAAATTCGCTATTCATTAATGCTTCTTCTTCAAAAGGAGTTATATTATCATCATTGGAGCACTCTTACTGGTCAAAATACTTTGTACGTGGTGTAAGGGTAGATAATGCAAATATATAGACATATATAATAAAACTGTTTCAGTCAAATGTTTGAAAATCTGAAAGTCTGAAACAGTTTTTTATTTGCTATTTTTTTTATTATCCTATTTTATCTTCTAACATATCATAAACATCTTCTTCTTTGCCTTTCATATAAGAAAATTTTTCCGGTATTTCGCTTGTATATTCCACATTAAGATAGATAATTGACACTAATATTACTTTATATATATTGATGGCCGTAGCTACAATTGAATTTACCAAAACACCTATAAATCCTAGGCTAACTAGAGCCTGCCCTATTCCAAAATTTATTATTCCTACAAAAACTAATGGAACAAACATTCTTATTCTGTTTCCTTTTGAAAGATATGAATTATAGCTGAAAGATTCCCAGAATCCGCCTCTTCTTGACATATATATTGGAGTCAGGTATAAAATACATATCTGTATAATAAGAAATACAGCTATTAAAATTATAATTGGCACTTTCAGTTCAGAAAATATCTCTGTCTGATTCAGTTTTTGTAATCTTTCCAATCCAATACTAAAAACATAATGCATAAACATTATGGAAATAAGTAGTATAACCAATGCTGAAAAAGCTAATAGTACAAATACCTTTATAAAATTTCCATTACTGTCATATTGTCTTTCCTCTATTTTAAAAATCACTTTTTTATAGAATAGCCATATTCTAGTTACAGCTACAATTGATACTATCCCACTAAGCATATTTAATAAAGGGTTTTTTGATATAGTGAAAAGTGCCGTTAATAAATACAGAGCAAATAGTATTATCATTTCCTTATTGTCATTTTTTAACATGTCCTTAAACACTTCAAATGCTACTATAAAATATTGCTTGAAACTAAGTTTTCCTTCTTTCAATAGTTTTCTTAATTCATCCATTAATCCATTTTCTCCTCTCATAGCTTAAAATTTCTCCTATTAAATTTTATCATTTTTTACTGATTTAATCAATATTTTCTTCACTTCGTTTTATTTAAAGCAAAAGAATGAGGGTTCTTATTCCCTCATTCGACTTTGTTTCTAACTATTTCTTAGATTTTATAGGTTCCGCCGCCGTAAGTTCAACTAAGTGCATTCCTTTTCCACGCTTTTCATATCCATAAGCCACATCAAAGTTTTTTACTCTTTTATTTACAGGATATAATTGATATCTGTAAGTCAGAGGTACTTCTACTGCCTGATTTATATAATATTCCTGCCATTTTTTATAGGCTTCAGGCTTATAATTAGGATCTGTCAATGTTTTAGGACTTGTCACTTCAGCCATAAGTTTATCATTTTCATCTGATGCAAATCTTGAATAATTGAACATTGATTTACGTCCTGCTGTTTCGTATGGCCCTAAGTTTGTTCCAACTCCCCATGCTGCAAAATACACATCTATTTCCGGGTCATCTGCCTCAACTTTGTCATAAAAACTGTTAAATTCTATAAGTCTTCCTGTTGCAAGAACACCTTTTATTCCTATTTCCTTCCATTGCTGTATATAAAACTGTACTAACGGTTCTGCTATGTCTCCACCCGACATTGCCGCAATTTTTATTTCAAATGGTTTTCCATTTTTATCTTCCCTGTATCCGTCACCATTTACATCTTTATATCCTGCCTCATCCAGAAGTTTTTTAGCCTTTTCAGGATCATAAGGGAATCCTGCCAGATCTTTTGGATAATATTTTTCAAACACAGGTGGCACAGAAGAAGTTGCTTTTTCTCTTAATCCATCATAGAAAGCCTTTACCATCTGTTTTATATCAAGTCCATAAGCAAGTGCCTGTCTTAATTTTAAATCTGCCATTTTTGCATTTGGATTGACTACATTTTCACCTTTTGTCTTGTCATATTTTCCCATCTTAAATCCTAAATATGAATAATAAAGTTCCTGTCTTCCAAGTGTATCTATATTATCAAGATCTTTATAAGTTTTATACAGCTCTGTCGGGATATCCAGTACTATGTCATACTTTCCGGATTTCATTGCGGCAGTTATTGTCTGTGAATTTACAACCTGTATTGTAACCTTGTCTGTTTTAGGTTTTCCTTTAAAATAATAAGGATTTCCTTTTAGTTCTATACTTTCTCCAGGCACTATGCTGCTTATAGTATAAGGTCCTGCCACTACCACTTTACTTCTTATTTTTTCTGATTTTTCAAGGTCCTTTATAGGAACATCCTTTAAGTAATGCTTTGGCATTGCATATCTTTCCAGACCGTTTCCTCCTGTATAAATTCCTTGTCCCATTTCTTTAAAGGAAATCTCCACTGTCTTATCATCGATTTTTTTAATTCCTGAAATTGTAGATGCCTTTCCTGCTTTATAATCTTCTATTCCTACTATTTTGGCACTCTCATCACTGTATCTTACCCCTGTATACTCTTTATTACCTATTACTTCATAAGTATAGATAATATCATCTGCAACTATTGGCTGACCGTCAGACCATTTCATTCCGTCCTTTATTTTTATAGTTGCCTTTTTGTTTTCCGGATCTACACTTAAAGTAGCTATTCCTGTATCAGTTACTTCAAAATTTTCATCAATATCTAAAATATAACTTCCTAAAAACCAGTCAATTATATCTCCGTCATAAGCGTCCTTATACATTGCCTGGTTAAATATTCCTACTAATGGCGAATCCTTAACCATAGCTACACTGAGCACTGCTCCGGTAACTGCATTTCCATTATTCTGAGTTTCTGTCATAAATTTTATATTTTCAGAACCTTTATCCCCGCCTGCACTTTTTTTCTGCCCAGGACCGCACGACATTAACACCATCATCATAATTAACACTGAAACTACACTTTTGAATTTCATACTAACCTACCTCCAGTTTTTCATTAATTAATATATTTACTTAATTAATTCTAACACTTTTAATAAATTATATCAATACTTTTTTCACATTGAAAAAAACACCGATAAGTCATATTTTATCGGTGTTTGAATCACATTTATATATTTTTTGTTATCTTATATTTTTTATATAATTTTCATATATAACAGTTATATTCAACAATTAATTAGTTGCTTTTATAGGTTCTGCAGCTGTAAGTTCCCATTGGTGAACCATTTTTCCATTTAAATATAAATCATATCCTACATAGTAGTTTTTAACTCTTTTGTTTACAGGGAATATTTCATATCTGTAAGTCAGAGGTACTTCTAATGCCTGATTTATATAATATTCCTGCCATTTTTTATAAGCTTCTGCTTTATAATTAGGATCTTCTAATGTTTTAGGACTGGAAATTTCAGCCATTAGTTTATCATTTTCATCTGAAACAAATCTTGGGAAGTTAAATGGTGATTTTCTTCCTCCACCTTCTATTGGATTCAGGTTTGTTCCAACTGACCATGCTGCAAAGAACACATCTATTTCAGGATCATCAGCCTGTACTTTATCATAGAAACTGTTAAATTCTATAAGTCTTCCTGTAGAAAGTACACCTTTTATACCTATTTCCTTCCATTGCTGTATATAGAACTGTGCCAATGGCTCTGCTATATCTCCACCTGCCATTGAAGCTATTCTTACTTCAAAAGGCTTTCCATTTTTATCTTCCCTGTATCCGTCACCGTTTACATCTTTATATCCTGCTTCATCTAAAAGCTGTTTTGCTTTTTCAGGATTATAAGGGAATCCCGGTATATCTTTTGAATAATATTTTTTAAATGCAGGAGGTACAGCCATTGTAGCTCTTTCTCTCAATCCATAATAGAAAGCTTTTACCATCTGTTCTACGTCAAGACCGTAAACAAGAGCCTGTCTTAATTTTAAATCTGCCATTTTTGCATTTGGATCTGTTATATTTTCTCCTTTTACCTTGTCAAATTTTCCTACTTTAAATGCCATATATGAATAATATAATTCCTGTCTTCCAAGTATTTCAAGGTTATTTAAATCTTTATAGGATTTATATAAATCTGTAGGTATACGTATAGCTATATCATATTTTCCTGTTTTTAAAGCTGATACAACAGTATTTGAGTTTACTACTTCCACTGTTGCTTTTTCAATTTTTGGTTTACCTCTAAAGTGGTATGGGTTTGCTTTAAGTTCTAAACTTTCTCCTTGAACTCCACTAACTATAGTATATGCCCCTAAAGTTACCATTTTATTTCTTACTTTTTCTGATTTTTCTAAATCTTTTATAGGTATATCTTTTAAATGGTGTTCAGGTAATGCTGACGCTATTAATCCATTTCCTCCAGTGTAAACACCTTGTCCCAGTTCTGTAAATGAAACTTCTACTGTTTTGTCATCAATTTTCTTAAGTCCTGAAATATCCTGTGCTTTACCTTCATGATATTCCTTCATTCCTACTACTTTTTCATTGTCATCATTATATCTTACACCTGTGTAATCTTTACTTCCTATTACTTTATATGCAAATATAATATCATCAGCTGTCAATGGCTGTCCATCTGACCATTTTATTCCATCTTTTATTTTTATTGTAGCTTTTTTATTTGGAGCATCTACAGATAATGTTGCCATTCCTGTATCTGTAATTTCAAAGTTTTCATCCAGATCAAATATTTCATTTCTAAAGAAAGTAGATATTAATTCACCATCATATCCATCTCCCTGACCTATATTTGAATAGAAAATACCGATTAAAGGAGAATCTTTTACTATCGCAACTCTTAAAACTGCATCTTTTACTGCAGGTGCAGTATTTGTTGTTTCAATAGGGAATTTTGAAGCATCTACAGTTTCCCCGCCACCTTTCTTACTTTTCTTTTCTCCTGGTCCACATGCTGTAAGCAGCATCATAACAGCAACCAGAAACAGCATCATTAACTTCTTGCTTTTCATTTTTTGTAACCTCCTGTATTTTATAAATTTACATATAAAGTTTACCACCTTTTTTTTAATTTAGCAAATCTTTTTCAAACTTTTTTATAATTTTATGATAATATTAGTAAAAATAACAGAAAAACTGCACCTTCAATCTTATTTTTAAAATTAAAAAATGCAGTTTTCTTATAATTTACAAACTCATATTATTATAAAACTAAATATCCATATATTGCTTACTTAATGTTATTTAGTTGATTTTATAGGTTCTGCCGCTGTAAGCTCTATTAAGTGTACTGACCATTGGCTTTGACTTGCATACGAAATATTATAATTTTTTACCCTTTTGTTTATAGGGAATACTTCATATCTGTATGTTAGAGGTACTTCAACTGCCTGATCTATATAGTATGCCAGCCATCTTTTGTATGCTTCAGCCTTATAGTTAGGATCTGTCAATGTTTTAGGGTTTGCAGTATCTTCCATAAGTTTTGTATTTTCATCAGAAACAAAACGTGGATAGTTAAATAGCGCACGTGGACCTTTTAGCTTCATTGCATTCAAATCACTTCCAGTTCCCCATGCAGCAAAGAAGACATCTATTTCAGGATCATCGGCTTTTACTTTTTCATAGAAACTGTTAAATTCTATAAGTCTTCCTGTTGTAAGTACAGCTTTTATTCCTATTTCCTTCCATTGCTGTATATAGAACTGTACTAACGGTTCTGCTATGTCTCCTCCTGCCATTGAAGCTATTCTTACTTCAAAAGGCTTTCCATTTTTATCTTCCCTGTATCCATCTCCATTTACATCCTTGTACCCTGCTTCGTCTAAAAGCTGTTTTGCTTTTTCAGGATTGTATGGGAACCCTTTTATATCTTTTGTATAATATTTTTTAAATACAGGAGGTATTGATGTTGTCGCTCTTTCTCTTAATCCGTGATAGAACGCTTTTACCATCTGTTCTACGTCAAGTCCATAAGCAAGTGCCTGTCTCAATTTTATATCTGACATTTTTGCATTTGGATCTACTACACTCATACCTTTTGCTTTATCATATTTTCCTACCTTGAATCCCATATATGAATAATACAGTTCCTGTCTTCCAAGTATTTGAAGATTATCAAGATCTTTAAATGTTTTATATAAATCTGTAGGTATTTGATAGGCTATATCGTATTTTCCTGCCTTCAAAGCTGAAACTATAGTCTGTGAGTTTACAATTTCTACTGTAACCTTTTCAGTTTTCGGTTTACCTTTATAGAAATGTGGATTTGCCTTAAGTTCCAAGCTTTCTCCATGTACTGTCTTTTCAATTGTATAAGGTCCTGTTGTTACTATTTTCTGTCTTACTTTATCTGATGTTTCAAGATCTTTTATAGATATATCCTTTAAATAATGTTTTGGAAGAGCATATCCTATAAGACCATTTCCTATTGTGTACACTCCCTGTCCAATTTCGCTGAAAGAAATTTCAACTGTACTGTTATCCACTTTTTTTATTCCTGATATACTTGAAGCTTTTCCTTCATGATATTCCTTCATTCCTATTATCTTTTCATTATCGTCAGTATATCTTATTCCTGTATAATCTTTATTTCCAACAATTTCATATGCATAAATTATATCATCTGCAACTAAAGGTTGCCCATCTGACCATTTCATTCCGTCTTTTATTTTTATTGTAACTTTTTTATTTGGAGCATCTACTGTTAAAGTTGCAATTCCTCCATCTGTAACTTCAAAATTTTCATCTGTTTCAAATATACCTGCACCTAAAAAGTTGTCTATAAGGATTCCATCATAACCATCTGAATAGAGTGCATCATTTAAAAGTCCTACTAATGGTGAGTCCTTTACTATTGCAACTTTCAAAAAAGCATCCTTTACTGCCGGTGCATCATTTGCTGTTTCAACTGGAAATGCAACATTTTCATTTACATTCCCACCTGTCTTACTTTTCTTTTCCCCTGGACCACATGCCGTTACTAATAACATAACTGTTAATAAAAATAACATAAGCATCTTTCGTCTGTTCATTTCTTTACCTCCTGATTTTTATTTTTATATTTTTTAGTAGTCTTTTTCAAAAAAACGGAATGTTTAATAATATATGCATTTTAAATATACATTCTTTACTTTAGTTAAACACTCCGTTTCATATTTTCATTTTCTATTTTTCAATAAATCTAATAATATTAAAATTATCCTAATCTCTGTCTTGCATCTGCTGCTCTCTTTAAAGCTTGTCCCACATAGTTGATACAAAGCATCATTATTAATATCAGTATTGATGCAGGAAGCCATATCCAAAGCTTTGAAGATAATACTTCCGGATCTGTTGCATATCCTACAAGTGTTCCTAAACTAGGTATTGAAGGCGGTAATCCAAAACCAAGGAAACTAAGTCCTGTTTCTATACCTATATTACCTGCTAAAGCCAATGTTGAGTCAACTATTATAATTGAACTTATATTTGGCAGTACTTCTCTGAATATTATCTTAAAATCGCTTGTTCCCATTGTTTTTGAAGCGTGAACATAATCCCTTCTGCTTTCTGATAGAGCCTTACTTCTTATAAGTCTTGCTGTTCCTACCCAGTAGAAAGCTGTCATTATCATAACAAAAGTCATAATATTATATTTTGGAACAATAGTTATGAATACTATTACAAGCATTAATTGCGGCAATATCATAATAAAATCTATTAATCTCATTATAAGGTCATCTATCACTCCACCATAATATCCTGCTACAAGTCCTACAACTATTCCTATTCCTGATGTCAGAACTGTAACAGTAACTCCTATAATAATAGAGTTTCTAGCTCCTATTATAAGCTGTCCCAGAATATCCCTTCCTCCGGAATCTGCTCCAAGATAAAATCCTTCACCAGGTGCCGCATATTTATCAAGAAGGCTTATTTTCATTACTGCTTCCTGATTTGTCAGAAACGCTCCAATGAATATTGTTAAAAACAGCACTCCCAAAATTATCAGGGAAATTATAGCAAATTTATCTTTTTTTATTTCTCTTAATATTACATTAAATCCCGTTGGTTTTTCACTGACAGTTATATTATTATTTTCTGTATTTACATTCTTATCTTTTTCTATTTTACTCACTTTATACCACCTACTCTATTCTGATTCTTGGGTCTACTATACTTAAAATAATATCTGACAGTAAACTTCCTATTAATGTTAAAAATCCAAATAATAATATCAATGCAGTAACTACACTATAATCCCTTGAACCAATAGATGATATAAATAAATTTCCCATTCCAGGATAGCTGAATATTCTTTCTATAAATATTGATCCACTAAGAAGTCCTGTGATTGAATATCCAAAAAATGCAGCTATCGGTAAAATTGAGTTTCTAAATATATGTCTTGAATATACTACATTTTCAGGAACCCCTTTACTTCTCGCCGTTTTTACATAATCAAGTGATTTTGCATCAATTATCTCATTTCTCAGATACTGTATTGTACCTGTTGTAGCAAGTAATGCATATGTTATTGCCGGCAACATTATATGATGTATTCTGTCAATAAAATATTTAAATGTTCCAGGTGTCAGACCAATTGTAACTGATCCTGTGGTAGGGAACCATCCTAAAGTATATCCAAAGAACCATACCATTATAAGTGATAATACGAATGTAGGTATAGTATAACTCACATAGTTATATAGTGTAACACCTCTGTCTAGAAGAGAATTCTGATATCTTCCTGAAAGTATTCCCAAAGGTATTGCCAGCATATATGTAAGTGTCATACTGAAAAGTGACAGTATAAATGTATTATTTACTCTCTGTCCTATCAGAGTACTTACAGGCAGTTTATATGTATAACTCATTCCAAAGTTACCTTTAAAGGCATTTCCCATCCATCTTATGTACTGTACATGCCAAGGATCATAAAATCCTGCTTTTCTTCTCAGTTCTTCCAATACAGCCGGACTTGTCTGAGGCGTTATCAATCCAGTAAAAGGATCTCCCGGCATTTTCTTGGCAAGTATAAATATCAATATACTCAATATGAATAATTGAGGTATCATTACCAATACTCTTCTCAATACTGTTTTCCACATTTTACTTTTCTCCTCCTTTTACCTTATGTGCCAAGGCAACATAATGAGTATCCGTTAATTTCTGCAAATCATAGACTTTTCCGTTTTTATCATAATATTCCAGCTCATTTTCCTTATATTCCTTTTCTACTGCAAGTCTTTTTGACTTATTTGAATCCCTGTGATTAGGATTTACTTCAGGAATGGCTGCTATAAGTCTTTTTGTATATATATGCTGTGGATTATTGTAAATATCATCCTTTTTTCCAGTTTCTACAAAACGTCCCCTGTACATTATGGATATATGGTCACACATATGTTTTACAACTCCAAGGTCATGCGAAATAAACAGATAGCTCAATCCAAACTGCTTCTGAATTTCCTTCATATAATTCAGAACTTGCGCCTGAACTGACAAATCAAGAGCTGAAACAGGTTCATCAGCAATAATCAGTTTAGGCTTTATTGCTACTGCCCTTGCAACTCCAATTCTCTGTCTCTGTCCTCCGGAAAATTCATGAGGATATTTATAAAGTGCATCATCAGTCATTCCAACTATTTCAAGAAGCTCAGATACTCTTTTTCTTTCTTCATTGTCAGTAAGATTTTCAAAATTTCTTAATGGTTCAGCTATAATATCTATTATTCTCTTTTTTGGATTTAGACTTGAAAGTGAATCCTGAAATATCATCTGAATATTCTGATTATAATCTGATTTTCTGCTTCTTCTTTTCTCAATTACTTTTCCTTCATATGTAATTGTCCCGTCCTTTATTTTTTCAAGTCCTATAATTGCTTTTCCAATTGTTGATTTTCCTGATCCAGATTCTCCTACAAGACCATATGTTTTTCCTTTCTCTATTGTCAAATCTACACCATCTACTGCGTAAACATGATCTACAATTCTATTAAAAAAACCGCCTCGAATAGGATAATGAACCTTTAAATTCTTTATATCAATAAAGCTCATCTTATATTTCCTCCGATTCATGATTATTTATTTTTTGTCCATTGCTATCGTCGAAATAGAAATTCTTCCAACATGTACATCTTACGAAATGTCCAGGCGAGATTTCATGCATTTCCGGATTTTCTTCATGTTCCTCATTTCCAATCCATGGTATTCTAGGGGCAAATCTGCAGCCTGTTCTCTTTAGATTTTTAAGAGATGGTACTGTTCCCTGTATCACATGCAATGTATCTGTTTCCTGATCCATCTGCGGTATGGAATTCAGTAATGATCTTGTATAAGGATGTTTAGGATTGTTAAACAACTCATCTACAGGAGCCACTTCAACTACCTGACCTGCATACATTACAGCAACTCTATCTGCCATTTCCGCAACTACTCCAAGGTCATGTGTTATCAGTATTATTCCTGCCTGTATTTCTTCCTGAAGCGATTTAAGCAAATCCAGTATTTGTGCCTGTATCGTAACATCAAGTGCTGTTGTTGGTTCATCAGCAATTATAATTGCAGGTTTACATGAAAGCGCTATTGCTGTCATTACACGTTGTCTCATTCCTCCTGAAAGCTCATGTGGAAACTGTCGTGCAACTCTTTCAGGCTTGGGTATTCCAACCTGTACAAGCAATTCCTGAACACGTTCTTTTCTCTGAGCTTTTGTAAGTTTCGTATGATAAATCAGTCCTTCTTCTATCTGTTCTTCGACTCTCATCAAGGGATTTAATGCTGATAAGGGATCCTGGAATATCATTCCTATATCATTTCCCCTAACTTCATTATATTCAGCTTCAGTTAAGGTAAGTAAATTTTTTCCCTTGTAGATGATTTCCCCTTCCAATTTTGTATTTATTGGATTATGTAGTCCAATGACAGATGTCGCAAGTGTACTTTTTCCACAACCTGATTCTCCAACTATTGCAAGTATTTCGTTTTTATTAAGTTCAAGCGTAACATTGTCCACTGCGGGATAATATTCATCTTTAATACGAAAACTCGTATATAAGTTGTTGATTTTTAACAACGTTTTGTTTTCTTCCACTTTTCTTTCTCCTCTTACTCAAAATTATATTTATTACTATTGTTTATCTTTGATTTTTTTATTATATCACATTTTGATATTTTTAAATACTATTTTTTTAAAAAAACGCCCCTAAATACTAACTCCATTCTTAGTTATATATTTAGAAAGGCGATTTTTCCCCGTTTATATATTTTATATATTTTTTCTATATGCTACATTTATCTTTTTTATTTTCATAGCTTTTATCATTATTTTTTCCTTTAAAGTACCCCTATACTTTATTTTTTACTTAAAGCTGTCTTTTCATTTTTCATACTTGAAGCTATCCCAACTATTCAGTTACTTTTTTTCTTAATATTCCCAAAATTACTGCTGAAACCAAACTTCCAACTAGTATTGCCAACAGATACAGGAAGAAATTATTACTTAATGCCATTACAAGTATTCCTCCATGAGGAGCAGGTATTTTTATCTGAAATAATCCTACTAATGCACCTGCTATTGCCGAACCAATTACACTCGCCGGAATTACTCTCGTAGGATCTGCCGCCGCATATGGGATTGCTCCTTCCGTTATAAATGATAATCCCATTATGTAGTTAGTTAATCCTGCTTCTCTTTCCTGTTCAGTAAATTTATTCTTAAACATTTGAGAAGCCATTGCGATTGCTATTGGAGGCACCATTCCACCTGCCATAACTGCTGCCATTGAGAAACTTCCACCAGTTGTCATAGTTGTTGCAAGTGTACCTGTTCCAAACACATAAGCAACTTTATTTATAGGGCCTCCCATGTCAAGAGCCATCATACCGCCTAATAAAGCTCCTAATAATACTGCACTTGTACCTTGCATTGAACCTAATCCATTATTCATCCATACATTCAACTGAGTCGCAATCGGATTAATTACAAGCCACATTATTGAACCTGTTATTAATACTGAAAATACAGGATAAAATAGAATCATCTTTAATCCGTTCAAAGCCTTAGGTAACCCTTTAAATGCCCACACCAGGAATTTGACAACATAACCTGCCAGAAAACCACCTATTAATGCTCCAATAAATCCTGGAGTAGGTTCACTTTTTTCATTCATTATTAAATATGGCAAATCTGTTGCCAGTAGTCCTGCTACTAGTCCTGAAGTCAAAGCAGCCCTTTCACTGATACTAAAAGCAATGTATCCACCTAATATTGGCAAAAATAAAGCAAATGCACTTTTTCCAATAATCATCAATAATTTTGCTAATTTATGTGTTGTTCCAAAACCACCACCGGCATTTGCATGTCCAGTTATTGTATCTACTAAAAACGCCAGTGCTATCAGTATCCCACCACTTATTACTAACGGAAGCATATACGATACTCCACTTAATAGATGTTTGTAAAATCCTTTTTTCTCAGATGAAGAAGACCCTGATGAAGCTTCTGAAGAACCGCTTGCATGGAAAATTGGAGCTTTTCCATCTAAAACCTGTTGAATTAATGCTTTTGCATTATTTATCCCTTCCTTTGCTTCAACTTGAATTAATGGTTTTCCATCAAATCTGTTTACTTCAATATTTCTGTTTATTGCCAAAATTACACCTTTAGCTTTTCTTATGTCATCTTCTGTAAGTACATCTTTTCTTCCATCAGCACCATTTGTTTCTACTTTTATCTTTACATTCATCTCATCTGCAGCTTTCTTTAATGCCTCTGCCGCCATATATGTGTGCGCAATCCCTGTAGGACAGGCAGTTGCCGCTATTATATATGGTATATCTTCTGAAGTTTGAGTATTCCCTGTTTCAATAGGTGTTTCCTTTTTCTCTTCATTTGAAAACTTTTCAGCCTCAGTTTTATTAATAATATCCAGTACTTCATCTGCTGTTGCCGCTTTTTCAAGAGCCGCTTTGAAATCATCGTCTAACAAAAGCTGTGATAATCTTGCCAATGTTTCAATATGAGTATTATTTGCCCCATCTGGAGCTGCAATCATAAAAAACAACGTTGCAGGTTCTCCATCAAGTGAATCATATTCAATTCCTTCTTTTTTTCTTCCCATTGCAAGCGCAGGTTCTTTTACAAATTCTGTTTTTGCATGAGGAATTGCAATTCCTTCTCCAATTCCTGTAGAACTTTGTTCTTCTCTAGTCATCAAGGCTTTCACATATCCTTCATAATCATTCAGAACTCCTGTTTTTTCATGAAGTTTTGCCAATTCCCTTATAATACCTGTTTTATCAGTTGACTGTACATCCAGATTTATTCTATCTTTAATCAGTAAATCCGATATTTTCATACTTTACACACTCTCCTTGATTATTTTTATCTCTTTGTACAGTTTTTCAACAAGCTCCTTTTCAGCCAATCCATACGAATAAGCTGTTGCACTTCCTGAAGCTACTGCCAGTCTGAAAGAATCTTCTATAGAATATCCCTTCACATATCCTGCTATAAACCCTGCAACCATTGAATCACCTGCCCCAATTGAGTTTATAAGCTCTCCTTCCGGTACACTTGCTTCCAGAACAAAATCCTTATTTACGAGTAAAGCCCCATCTCCACCACGTGAAATAATAATATTTTTAACTCTTCTTTCCAAGAAAAACGAACATTTTTTTACTATCTCTTCCTTTGTTTCAAGCTTTTCATTAAACATATCTCTTAATTCATGTATATTTGGTTTAATGAAAAAATTTCCATGTATATTATTCTGTAATAAATTTCCTCTTGTATCAAGTACTATTTCTACATCTGCTTTCACATTTTCTGATAATTCCTTGTATATACTTTTACTTATACTCTCGGGAATACTTCCTGAAAGTACCAGAATATCTCCATCTTTCAGATGTGAAATTTTTTCAGTCAGTTCTTTCAATTTTTCGCCTGTAATTTCAGGTGAAAGTCCTGTTAGTTCTGTTTCTTTGTCATTTCCGTTCACTTTTACATTTATTCTTGTATTCCCTTCCAGCTCTACAAATTCTGCATTAATATTGTCCTTTTTCAGATCCTCGACAATAAAATCTCCTACAAAACCTGCGACATAACCTATTGCTGTCGATTCTACCCCAAGATTCTTGAGAACTTTTGACACATTTATTCCCTTTCCTCCTGCTCTGAAGTTCACTTTCCTACTCAGATTCAGATGTTCAGGTTTCAGTTCATCTTCAAGGTACATGTCATAATCCAGCGCAGGATTCAATGTAAGCGTATAAATCATACTTCCTCCTTTTCTTTTTTATTGCAATACAACTGTTATTAATTAAGATACAGTAGTAAAATACCAGCTAATATTACTAATAAAAATATTTTTTATATCTATTATTTTCCTTAATAGCCTTATTTGTTGTAATTATTTTGCAATTTCCAAGAGATGAAAATTTTATATTTGATATTTTGTCAAATTTATCTTCATCAGCAAGTATATATTTTTCTTCCGAAAGTTCAAGTACCTTTTTCTTTACCATTGCTTCGTTGACTTCAGGTGTTGTGAAACCGGCTTTTATACTTATTCCATTTGTTCCTAGAAAACATTTATCAAATTGGTACTTATCCAGAAACTCAGCAGTTTCAATACCTACAACTGCTCCTGTAAGTCCCTTTATTTCTCCACCTGCTATGATTGTTCTTATATTGTTTTTTAATAATTCATCGATATGCATAGTCCCATTTGTTATAACCGTTACTTCTGTGTCTTTTAATTTTTCAATAAGATAGAAAACAGTTGTCCCCGCATCCAGATAAATAAAATCTCCTTTTTTTATCCTTTTAAATGCTTTTTCTGCTATTTCCTTCTTCCCCTCGACATTTTTATTAAATCTATCTGTTATTTTCGGATCAAAATTCAATTTCTGTAATTGAGCTATTCCGCCTTTTATCTTTATCAGCAGACCATTTTTATACATTTTTTCAATATCTCTTCTTATCGTTGAAGGAGAAACCTTCAATATACTGTCCAGTTCCTGATATGAAAGCCTGCCCTTCTTTTCCAGTTCTTCCAGTATTTTTTCAAATCTGTCTATTTCCAGCATATTATCTTCCCATTTCATAACTATTTTAGTTTTTACTCTTTCTACACCAATATAATATACTTTTTTTCCGATAATGTCAATATATTTTTTTCATTTTTTTTCATTTTTTTTCATTTTTTTTCAAACGTCTTCATTTTAATGTTTTTACTGTTCTAAGAATATATCATTTATAATTCTATCTATTTTCTAATATAAAAAATGTAATATATGTCTATACAAAAAATGGAAGGAGTTTTTTATGAAATTAAAAAATATTATGATTACAGGTTTTCTGTTAGCTGCGGCAGGGGGTTTTGCAAATACTGCAGCACAGACAGGAAATAACACAAATGTACAGTCATCGGCAAATGTAGTTGACAGAACTCAGGAGGCCTTTTCAAATGTATATGAAAAAACAAAGCACTCAGTTGTTAATATCCGTACCAAAAAAACAATAATCGTGAATACTTATAATCCGCTTGAAGAATTTTTATTCGGTACTTCAGGAAGAAGACAGGAAAGAAGGGAATCTGGAAGTTTAGGTTCCGGATTCATTATTTCAAGTGATGGTTATGTCATGACAAATAACCATGTTATTGATGGAGCAGATGAAATATTTGTAAAATTTGGAGATGGTGAAGAATATTCTGCAAAACTTATAGGTTCATCACCTGAAGTTGATATTGCAATATTGAAAATTAATTCAAGTAGAACTTTCACACCTTTAAAATTTGCGAATTCAGATAACATTAAAATTGGACACTGGGCTATCGCATTTGGAAATCCGTTAGGACTGAACAGTTCCATGACAGTTGGAGTTATCGGAGCTTCCGGAAGAAGTTCACTTGGAATAGAACAGATTGAAAACTTTATCCAGACTGATGCTTCAATAAATCAGGGAAATAGTGGAGGACCCCTTTTAGATATCAGTGGTAATGTTATTGGTGTAAATACTGCTATCTTCTCAACGACAGGAGGAAGTATCGGAATTGGATTTGCAATTCCTTCAAACCTTGCACAGAACGTAAAGGATTCTATCATAAAAAATGGAAAATATGAACGTCCTTATGTGGGAATATCAGTTGAAAACCTTACATCTGTAACAGCTAAGGAATTAAAAATACCTTACTCTACAGGAATTATAGTAAAGAAAGTATACCCTAATTCACCAGCTTCAAAATATGGGTTGAAGAATAATGATGTCATTTTGGAACTTAATGGAAAAAGAGTTACTTCTGCAGGCACTTTTATAGGTGAACTTGCTGCAAAAAGAATAGGAGAAACTGTTAACTTAAAGGTTTACTCAAATGGAAAAGAAAAAAATATAAATATTACTCTTGAAAAATTTAAATAGTTTCAAATGATTGAGTAAAATCAAGGAGAAAAAATGAAAAAAATATTTGGAATCCTGTTAATTGGATTATTATCAATTTCATTGGAAGCACATAACAGAAATATGAACAAGAAAATAACAAGGCCGGTAACTATGGAAGAGAATATTTCTACTGATAATAAAAGTCATAATTTGTCAGAAAAAGGTACTCCTGAAGTACTTATTAAGCCGGAAGCAAAAATTATTAATTGTACAGAATCTAATTGTGAGATAAAAATTGATACCCAGTAATTAAAAATTTTAAGGCTACTAAATGATGATAAAAGGCAACTGCTTTCAAACAGTTGCCTTTTTATCTGTTATAATTTCAGATGCTTTCTAGTGATTATGTCCACATCCGCAAGTTCCTTTTCCTTTTTTCATGTCAAGTACCATACGTCCTTGAATTTTTCCTTCTTCCATTTCTTTAAATACTTCAGGTGCTTCATCAAGTGCTCTTGTCTGAACAACTGGAACTACTTTTCCTTCAGCACCGAACTGGAATGCTTCTTCAAGATCTTTTCTTGTTCCAACAAGTGATCCGATAACTTCTATTCCATCAAGAACTGTTTTAACTATAGGTAAATCCATTGTTTCTGAAGGTAGTCCTACTGCAACTACTTTTCCTGCAGGACGTACTGAATCAATAGCCTGGTTAAATGCAACTTTTGATACTGCCGTAACTACTGCAGAATGAACTCCTCCTTTTGATAATTCTTTTATTAATCCTGGAACATCTTCCACTTTTTTACCATTAATTATATGGTCAGCACCTACTTCTTTTGCCAGTGCCAATTTATCATCATTAATATCTACCGCAATTACATGAGCATTAAATACGTGTTTTGCATACTGGATAGCCAAGTTTCCTAATCCTCCTGCACCATATATTGCAACCCATTGCCCTGGTTTTAAATCTCCTACTTTTATAGCTTTGTATGTTGTAACTCCTGCACATGTGATACTGCTTGCCTGAGCCGGATCCAATCCTTCAGGAACTTTAACTGCATAATCAGCAGTTACTAAACAATATTCTGACATCCCACCATCAACGGAATATCCCGCATTTTTAACTTCCCTACAAAGAGTTTCTCTTCCAGTTGTACAGTATTCACAAACTCCACATCCTTCGAAGAACCATGCAATACTTACTCTATCTCCTACTTTTAAGGATTTTACATCAGGTGCTATTTCTTTTACTATTCCGATTCCTTCATGTCCTAAAATTCTTCCTGGAACTTTTCCGAAGTCACCATTTGCAACGTGTAAATCAGTATGACATACTCCACAGTATTCAACTTCTACAAGCGCTTCTCCTGCTCCTACTTTTGGTATTTCCTTTTCAATAATCTGTACTTCTCCGCTTCCTTTTTCATTTACAACTACTGCTTTCATGTTAAATTCCTCCTATGTTTATATTTGTATATGAATACTTATTCATCTATAATTATTATACTCCTAAAAGGAAAAAATATCAAGTTATTTTTTTCGTTTATTTAAAAATTTAAAAACGGTATTATTCTTTCTAATACCGTTTTTCTCGCTATATTCTAATTTCTCTATGTTCTGACAAAAAATTTACCATCTTTTATGTACATATTTTTTATTTTTATTTTAGATTTTTTACCTTTTTCTTCTCTTTTTCTCTCTTCTTCACCATATTTATAGACAGGTGTCATTTCTACATAATTAGTTATTAATGTTTTTAAAGTATTTTCCGCTTTGGAATTGGCCGTTTCCTGGCCTTTGTCATTTACGATTCTATCTACTGATAAATCAACAAGATACAGTTCCTCCTTTACTTCATCATACCTTATACCACTACTCAGATACATTTTTCCTTTACTGTTTTCATCAAGCAGACTTATGCTATAATCAGTTTCTATAAGCATTTTTTCATCTTTAAAATCAACTTTTGGATTCTTTAAAGTTACACTTGCTACTATAAAATTCTTTGTAATCGGAAATTTTTTACTTGTCTTTTCTTGAATTATTGAATTTGGAACATGTATCGTTTTATTTGCAAGAAAATTGCACGATATAATTCCAAACAGCATTACTGCCATTAATAAAATATACTTTATTAATGGTTTTAAATTTACCTTTTTCATTTTTACTGTTCCCTCCATTTTTTACAATTCATAAAATAAAGAATATCCTGAAACTTTTTTCAAGATATTCCTATTTTAAATCTTTTTTCTTTGTTTTCCTGTATATTTTCCCTGTAAATAGTATTTATAGTATTTTCTGATTCAATATCCTTTATATTTCATTTTTATTTCAGATATTTTTTCAAAAATTTTCCTGTGTGGGATTTTCTTGATTTTACAATCTGTTCAGGAGTACCTTTAGCAATAATCTGTCCTCCCTTGTGACCACCTTCAGGTCCTACATCTATGATATAATCTGCAAATTTTATTACATCCAGATTATGTTCTATTACAAGCACGGTATTTCCCTTTTCTACAAGTCTGTCCAATACAACCAGCAATTTTCTTATATCTTCAAAATGAAGCCCTGTTGTAGGTTCATCAAGTATATAAATAGTTTTTCCCCTTGAAACCTTTGAAAGCTCAGTAGCAAGTTTTATTCTCTGGGCTTCTCCACCTGAAAGGGTAGTTGCAGGCTGTCCTAGCTTAATATAGTTCATTCCTACATCTATGAGTGTCTGAAGCTTTCTTTCCAGAGCAGGTATCGTCTTAAAGAATTCATATGCCTCTTCCACTGTCATATCAAGCACTTCTGAAATATTTTTTCCTTTATATTGAACTTCCAGTGTTTCCCTGTTATATCTTTTTCCTTTACACACTTCACATTCCACATATACATCAGGCAAGAAATTCATCTCAATTTTATTAATTCCTGCTCCTCCACAGGCTTCACATCTTCCACCCTTTACATTGAAGGAAAATCTTCCTTTAGTGTAACCTCTTACTTTTGCATCTTTAGTCTGTGAAAATAAATCCCTTATATCATCAAATATTTTCGTATATGTTGCAGTATTTGATCTTGGAGTTCTTCCAATTGGTGACTGATCAATATCTATTACTCTTTCCAGATGTTCAAGTCCATCTATCCCACCATTTTCAAGTGGATAAAGCTTTCCTTTATTCAACCTGTTATGCAGTTCCGGAAACAACGTCTGATTTACAAGCGAAGATTTTCCACTTCCTGAAACTCCTGTTACCACTGTAAATACTTCAAGAGGAATACTTACTGTTACATTTTTCAGATTATTCCCCTTTGCATTCTTAAGTTTTATTTCCTTATCCGATTTTCTTCTTTTTTCAGGAACTTCTATTTTCACTTTTCCTGTAAGATACTTTGCCGTAAGCGATTTTTTATTCTTCAGCACTTCCTTAGGAGTTCCTGCCGCAACAACTTCCCCACCGTTAATTCCTGCTCCAGGTCCCATATCTATAAGGTAGTCTGCTTCCCTCATTGTATCTTCATCATGTTCCACCACCACAAGAGTATTACCAATTTCCTTTAAATCCTTCAATGCTTCCAGAAGCCTGTCATTATCCCTCTGATGCAGACCTATACTTGGCTCATCAAGGACATATATAACTCCTGTAAGACGGCTTCCTATTTGAGTTGCAAGCCTTATTCTCTGTGATTCACCTCCTGAAAGGGTTTTTGTCATTCTTGATAATGTAAGGTAGTCAAGTCCTACATTTATCATAAACGACAGTCTTTCCTTTATTTCCTTTAAAATTTCCGTCGCTATCTGTTTCTGCTTTTCAGTCAGTTCTATATTTTCATAAAATTCCAGTGCTTCTGTAACACTCATTTCCGTCAAATCTATTATATTTTTCCCATTTACAGTTATTGCAAGCACTACATCCTTCAATCTTTTCCCATGACATGTCTTACATGTTCTGTCTATCATATATTTAGCTTCAATTTCTTCCTTCATTGACTCTGAGGCAGTTTCCCTATATCTTCTTTCTATACTTTTTACAAGTCCCTCAAATTCCCTGTAGCCATTATAGCTAAAACTGTCTCCTGACCAGACAAACTTAAATTTCTTGCTACTTCCGTGAAATATTATTTCTTTTTCCTTTTCAGTCAGTTCTGAAACTTTTTTATCCATATCTATATTATGGGCTTCTGCCATAGATGTAAAAAGTTCCCATCCCCAGCCTTTCTGTGTTGAAGCACCTGGAAAAATTATTCCTCCTTCCCTCAAGGTCAGATCTTCATTTACGATAAGTTTCTTTTCATCAACCTCAAGAGTGGATCCAAGTCCATTACAGCTTTCACACGCCCCATAAGGCGCATTAAAAGAAAAAAGCCTAGGTACGATATCAGGAAAAACTACATCAGGATGATCAGAACATGCAAAATTTTCGCTATATTTGATGTCTTTTCCATTTATATTTGCAATTATTTTTCCTTCAGAGAGTTCACTTGCTGTTTCCACAGCCTCTGTCAGCCTGCTGAGAAAATCCTTATCATCATGTTTTATAACTATTCTGTCCACTACAACTTCTATATTGTGTCTCTTATTTTTATCAAGTTCTATGACATCATTCAAATCAAGAATATCTCCATTTACTCTGACCCTTTGAAATCCTTTCTTCTGTAAATTTAAAAATAAATTTTTATGAGTACCTTTTTTATCAGTTATTACCGGTGCAAGCACTATTAATCTATCTTTTTCTGCACCATTTTCAATTATATTGTCAGTAATTTCCTCAATAGACTGTTTTTCAACCTTTTGACCACATATTGGACAATGTGCCTCACCTATATGCGCCCACAGCAGTCTCATATAATCATAAATTTCTGTAGTAGTTCCTACAGTTGATCTCGGATTTTTTGAAACGCTTTTCTGTTCTATTGATATTGCAGGGGAAAGTCCTTCTATACTGTCCAGTTCAGGCTTCTGCATCTGTCCTATAAACATTCTTGCATATGCTGAAAGACTCTCAACATATCTTCTTTGACCTTCTGAATATATGGTATCAAAAGCAAGGGAAGATTTTCCACTTCCTGAAACCCCTGTAATAACTACAAACTGATTTTTCGGTATTTCTATATTTATATTTTTCAGGTTATGTTCCCTTGCTCCTATTATTTTTATCTTGTCATTCATTCCAATAAAATTTCCTTTCACTTTACCTTTTAATTAAAAACATATAATTTAATATACTATATTATTTAGAAAAAAACAAGTTTTATTGTATTGCAAAAAAAAGAGACAGATTCCATAGAGAATCTGCCTTTCTAATTATAAATTATCAGTTATTAAGCTTCTTTTCTTTCAGAATAAATACTTACTCTTTTTTTACCTTTTCCAAAAGTTTCAAATTTTACAAATCCGTCAGTCAAAGCAAATAATGTATAATCTTTACCTAATCCTGCATTAGTTCCTGCATGGAATTTAGTTCCTCTTTGTCTAACAATTATGTTTCCAGCTTTTACTTCTTCACCGTCATATTTTTTCACACCTAAATATTTAGGATTGGAATCTCTTCCGTTTCTAGTAGATCCTTGTCCCTTTTTTGAGGCAAACAACTGTAAATTTAATTTCAATATCATTTTTTATACCTCCCTAACTCTTATTTCTACATATTTTCCATAACTTTCTTCCACTGCCTTCAAATACGAGTACATTGATAAAATTAAAATTTGCGACTTTTCAATTTCATCATCTGTCAGATTAGATTTATCTAAATCACAGACAATATATCCTTCTTTTTCTTCATATTGAAGCCTGTCATCAAGCTTCAAAGTTTCTATCAGACCATTTAAAGTCATCTGGGAAACCGAAGAAACAGACGAGCATACTATATCTTCCCCATATTCGCCATGATTAGCGTGTCCTGTTATTTCAAAATATATAATTCTTTCATTTTTTTTCAGAAATTTTATTGTTATCATTTAAACCACACATCAATTAAGCATTTATTGATTTAATTTCAATTGCTGTATATTGCTGTCTGTGTCCTTTTTTTCTGTAATAAGTTTTTTTATTGTATTTAAAGTTTATTTTTTTGTCACCTTTTCCATGTTCTTTAACTGTAGCTACAACAGAAGCAGTTCCAACAAAAGGAGTTCCAACTGTTACATTATCTCCTTCTCCTACTAACAAAACTTCTTTGATTTCTACGTCTGAATTTACTTCAGCTGCTAATTTTTCAACTTTTAATACAGATCCAACTTGAACTTTATACTGTTTTCCACCTGTCTTAATTACTGCAAACATTTCGTCCACCTCCAAAATTTCAAAATCGCTAAATTATAGGTATTAGCCACCCAATTTATGCGTATACTGTGATAATATATCATATTTCACTCTATTTGTCAAATTTTAATTTACCCTTTACTTCTTCTCAATTTCCACATATTTTATATTCATGTTATGTTTACTTAAAAATAGCTGTTCAAATTCTGTCTTTATATTCTCTGCAGCCTTTTCAGTATTATGCAGGTCATCAGTATGATAAACTACATCATATCCTTCAATTTCCTTCAGTAATTCAAGCACATCTTCATAATACTTCTGGTGATCCGTTTTAAAGTACAGTTTCCCACCTTTTTTCAGGATTGTATCCATTCTTTCAAAAAGCTCTTTATTTATAAGTCTTTTATGCTCCTCCCCTTCCCATGGATCAGGAAAATTAATATACATTCCCGAAATTTCATTGTCTCCTATGAAATCAAGTACAGTTTCCCCTCTTTTTCTTATAAATAAAATATTTTTCAGATGTCTTTTCTGAGATTTTCTCGCCCCAAGTACAAGCCTTTTAAATCTCAGTTCCAGCGCAATATAGTTCCTGTCCTTAAATTTTTCAGCATTTCCCACCGTAAAATTTCCGCTCCCACAGCCTATTTCAAGAAATATGTCGTTGTCATTTCCAAAAAAATCATTCCATTTGCCCTTATAGCTGTCGACTTTTTCGTTGTCATACATCAGGTAATCAGGATATTCCACCATTTCAAACATATATTTATTATAATTTCTTTTTGGCTTTTCAAAAAAATACTGCCACACTTCCTTTTTATTTTCAACTGTTCCCATTTGTAATTTCAATTTCCTTTCATTTTAATTTTCTAAGCTTTATATACATGGCTTATTTCAGTTCCTCTAAAATTTTATCTATCTCGTTATTTTTCCTGAAAAATTCTGAAGTGTCCACAATTTCAGATTTTCTAAGGTATTCAATAATCTCATTTTTATTTTCAACTATTTTTACAAAATCCATTTCTTTAGCATCTTCCACAATTTCGGTTATATTCTGGTAATAATTTCCAATTATAGGCTTCTTGCCATAATAAAGAGGTTCCAATATAGAATGTCCACCAATATCTACAAGTGTTCCCCCTACAAATACAAAATCTGCAATCTGATAAAAATCTCTTAAGACTCCCATTTTATCCACTACTAATATATCTGTTCTTCTATCTTCTGACAGTAGTGAATAACTGATTTTTGAATTTTCAGTTTCTGGAGCAAAATCTCCTAATCCAGCTTCTCCTGTTCTTTCCACACTTTCCAGAAAAATCTGCTGTATTTCACTTATAACTTCATTAATTCTCTCAAGATGTCTCGGCACTAATATCATCTGATACTGTCTGTCCTCATTTATTTCCTTAAATACTTCCAGCCAGATTTTTTCCTCGCCTGGACGTGTACTTCCGCACACTATTATTTTTTTATCCTTCTGAATATTATTTTTAATATATTTTTCTTCTGCTTCTTCAGATATTTTTTCATATTTTATTGAATATTTCAAATTTTTGTACACCTTTATTTTTTCTTCTGATAATCCTAAACTTATATATCGTTTCCTGTCTTCATCACTCTGTACCATTATTTTTTCTGCCTTATCAAGTATTTTTTTTATGAATCCCTTTATTTTCAGATAAGATTTCATTTTTTTCCCAGTCAGTCTTCCATTTATAATATAAAGTTTTGATTTCTCAGATGCAAGAGCATAAAGATTTGGCCATATTTCAGTTTCAATAATAATTGTTTTTTTTATTTTATATCCTCTGAACAGATTTTTCAGACATACATAATCATCCAGAGGAAAATAAAATATAGCGACATTTTCATTATTTCCATAACTTTTTTCAGCAGCATCTTTTCCTGTATCAGTCATTATTGACAGTATTATATTCTCTCCTTTTAAGATTAACCTGTCAATCAGCTCCTTCGAAAGATTAAATTCTCCTACAGATGACATATGAATAAGTGTAGCTTCATTTTGACTGTTTAAAAATTTCCTGTTATTTAAATCCTGTTTCAGCCGTTTACTGAAAAATATACGCAATTTTCTGTTGAAAATTGAAACTACAAGTATTATTCCGTATAAAAAATATCTCAGAATATTGTAAACTATAACCATACAATTTCCTTTCTGTACATATAAAAAGACCGTTTCCTGATAGACATTATCTACTTGAAACAGTCCCTTTACTTGTTTTTGCAGTTTATTACTTAGCAACTTTTTCAGCTAATTTTTTACCTACTTTGAATTTAACTACTTTTTTTGCAGCTATTTTGATTTCTTTTCCAGTTTGTGGGTTTCTTCCTGTTCTGGCAGCTCTTTTTTGAACATCAAATGTTCCCCATCCAACGAATTGAACTGTTTCACCTTTTACTAAAGATTTTTCAACTGTTCCTAAAAATTCATTTACTAATTCCTCTGCTCTTTTTTTAGTTTCTCCTGTAGCTTTTGCATAAGCTTCTACGAATTCTTTTTTTGACATACTTATTAACCTCCGTTATTTTGTTATAATAATTCTTTAACTATTATACACTATTTTAAAATTTTGTCTAGTACTTTTTTTCATTTTTTTATTTTTTCCGATATATTTTTTTAATTACATATGTCTTTTTTTACATAGTTTTCATATCATTAGATTTTCATTATTCTTCTTGTCTTTATTTATATAAAGGTTTAATATTATATTTTTAACTTCTTCTATATTTTTTCCTGTAGTATCTACTTCAATTGCATCATTTGCCTTTTTCAAGGGAGAATTTTCTCTTGTTGAATCTAGCCTGTCACGTTTCAAAATATTTTCATATATACTGTCTAAAGAAATGTTCTCCCCTTTTTCATGCAATTCTTTAAATCTTCTTTCAGCTCTTTCTTTAGCATCTGCAACAAGAAATATTTTTATATCCGCTTCTGGAAAAACAACTGTTCCTATATCTCTTCCATCTAAAATTACATTTTTTGATTTGGAAAATTCCCTCTGTAAATTTACCATTTTTTCTCTGACTTCTTTTATTGCGGCTGTTTTAGAAACATTTGCAGCAACATCTGTTTTCCTTATTTCTTCACTTACATCTTTTCCATCAAGATAAAATCTGTCATTTTCTATGTTAATATTTAAATTTTCCAGTAATTCATCTATTTTATGACTGTCAGAAAATGAAACATTCTCTTTCAGCATTTTCAATGTAAAAAGTCTATACATGGCACCTGTATCCAGATACACAAGTCCCAATTCTTTTGCCAGAAGCTTTGAAATTGTACTTTTTCCGCTTCCTGCAGGGCCATCTACTGCAATAATCATTTTTTTCCTCCTGAATAAATTTATCCCACATATTTAAATACAAGGGAAACCCAGCTCTTTTTTTCTTTCCTGTCTAATTTCTGTAAATTATACTTTTCAGCCTTTTCAGTAAAAGCTTCCTCCTTATCTGCAAGTATTCCTGAAAAAATAACAATTGCATCTCTATCGAGAGTTTTTTCTATACTTTCAAGCAGTTCAGTCAGAACATCTACCAATATATTTGAAACAATGATATCGTATTTTTCATTTATATCTTCAACAAGATTTCCTATTATTACCTGAAAATTATCTTTTATATTGTTTTTATTAAAATTTTCAAGTACAACTTCTTCAACCTTTTCATCAATATCTATTCCAGTTACCTTTTCTATTCCCATTTTTTTACCTATGAGCATTAAAATTCCCGATCCGCATCCTATATCAAGCAGCTTTCTTCTTCCATTAGAATATTTTTCCAGAAATTCTGCACACAGAGCTGTAGTTTCATGTGTTCCTGTCCCAAATGCAAGTCCGGGATCTATTTCTATGACTATTTCGCCATCAGCAGCCTCATAACTGTCCCAGCTTGGTTTTATAACTATATTTTCCGTAATATTTACCGTATGAAAATATTTTTTCCATTCATCCTGCCAGTCTTCATCAGAACATTTTGCAGTATATACCTCATATATGAAGTCTTCCCTAGTTTCACTGTATTCAGATAATTTTTCATAGATTATGTTTAATTTTAGGCTTGCAAACCTGTTATCAATAATGTACCCTGTCATGCTCCACACGTCACTTTGCCTTTTAAAATTCACATTATAATCCAACGAATTATCTGTAAAAAAATCTGAAACTTCTATTTGTTTTATTCCTATTTCAGAAAGTATATTAATCAGATTTTCCTTAGTCAGATTAAGCTCATCTGAAAAATAATCTATTTTTACTTTTATCCATTTCATATGTTAAACCTCATCATAATGCATATTAATTCTTCTTATTTTTTCAGCTTTTCCTGTATTTTCATTTACTTCGACTTCCAAACCGTTTATTTTCACATTTTCTTCACATACAGAATATCTGGAAGGCATTCCGTCCTTAAATCTCTGTATACTCTCCTTCTTATTCATCCCGAGTATTCCGTCATGACCTCCTGTCATTCCGGCATCAGTAAGGTAAGCTGTTCCTCCCGGCAATATCTTTTCATCTGCTGTCTGAGTGTGGGTGTGGGTTCCGTACATGGCTGAAACTTTCCCGGTAAGATTCCATCCCATTGCCTGCTTTTCAGAAGTAGCCTCAGCGTGAAAATCCACAATAATGATATTTGTTTCCTTACGTATTTCAGGAATTATTTCATCCAGTGCCAAAAACGGGCATGCTATAGGAGGCATGAAAACCTTCCCCTGTGCATTTACAACAGCCACTTTTTTCCTATTTTTTTCAACTATTGTATAACCATTTCCAGGAGCTTCCTTTGTAAAATTAATCGGTCTTATCAAATTTTTAGTTTCATTAATATAAGGATAAATCTCTTTCTTATCCCAGCTATGATTTCCAAGTGTTATTACATCAGCTCCTCTTGCAAATATCTGTTCAGCAATTTTAGGAGTTATTCCAAAACCTCCTGCCGAATTTTCTGCATTAACTATTATAAAGTCATAGTTCTGCTTTCTTTTCTCCAGATATTTAAACAGAATATTTCTTCCCGGTTCTCCAACCACATCTCCAATTATTAAAAATTTCATTTCTTCCTTCTTTCCTTGTTTCTTTTCTTCCATGTTTCTTATAAAATTCTATTTACTGTTTTTCTTTCTTTCCTGTATTATTTTGTCAACTATTTTTGTCACTTCAGGATAAAAGTATTCCTTCACATTTTTTCCTGTTGGATAATACCATATGAACTTTGAAAAATAATCTTTCAGATCTTTTCTTGAAAAATCATATCCTTCAAGAGCAAATGGATAATTTCTTAAAATTTCAAGTTCCTTGTCAGACAGCTTTTTCAGCTGTTCTTCCTGTTCTTTACTTAATTTCAGTTCTGCCGCATAATTTTCATATGTCCCATATTTTTCTTTGCTGTAAGGCTCTGTAACATAACAGCATATCCATCTGGTATAATCAAAGTTATCATCAGTAAATACATATCCTTTCTCCGTTTTTTCAAAAGGATAGTAATTTGCTGTATTTTTTATTTCCTCCATGAGGAATTCATTATCAGGAGCAAAATCTTTTGTTCTGTATCTTATATAACCATTTTTAAGTCTTGCATATACTCTTCTCAGCACTTTCTTTTCTTTTGTATTGCTGTCAGTTATTGTCTGTACAGCTGTATCAATTTTTCCTTCACCTACGATTTCCCAGTTAACTTTTCTTTCATTTTTCCAGAATGTATAAGGCAGTGAAACAAAACTAGTTCCTGGTTCAATAGTTAACTCAAAGTCATCAACTTTTTTATTTTTCCATTTTGATATAGTTGTCCATACATATTGAAAATCAATGTATCCTACACCATGACTTCCTGAATAGTTATAACTATGTTCAACTGTATTGTCACCTTTTTTAAAATTTGCTTTAAAATAATATATGTAGCTGTCTTTATATTTTTCAACATTGTATTTTTTCATTTCTTCTTTACTTAATAAATTTTTTTTATAAAAATCTTTCATCTTTTCCACGTTTGATTTTACAGTTTTTCCATTTACTACAGTTGTAAAATTTTTAAAATGCATTTCTCCATCCCATTGATAATTTTCATCATCATCAAATCCACCTTCAGGAGTAATGAATCCTATTATTTTTTCTTCTGAAACAGGACTGTTAAAAATAAATTTTACTTTTACATTCATCCCATCATTAACGACTTTCATTCTAATTTCTTCTTTTTTTATAGAAACCTGGGAAGTTTCAATTGGTACGATATTTTCCCCTCTGGAACTGAATTCCCAGTCATTTCCAAAAGAAATAGCCATAACTATTACAAATAAAAACCAAAGCTTTAATTTAAAAAAGTCTCCCATTTTTCATCTCTCCTTTTTGATTTGAACTATATTTGTATTTTATTATCATTATACTATATATTATTATTTTTTTATAGTTTTATTTTATAATTTTAGCACTTTTACTATTTTTAGTTTAGCTATACACTTTATATTCACCTTACTTCTTAAAATTGAAAAGGACTGACTCCTGTTTTTCACAGAAATCAGTCCTTTCAACTATTCCTATTTCATATTCATATTTTATTTACAATTTAATTATTTTGCATATTCTATTGCTCTTGTTTCCCTAATTACTGTAACCTTTATCTGTCCAGGATACTGCATTTTTTCTTCGATTTCCTTAGCAACTTCTCTTGAAAGTATCATTGCTTTATCATCATCAATTTCATCAGGATGGACAATCAGTCTCAGTTCTCTTCCAGCCTGAATTGCATATGAACTTTCAATTCCTTCATGGCTATTTGCTATCTCTTCAAGCTGCTCAAGTCTCTTCAGGTAGTTAGATAATGTTTCTCTTCTTGCTCCAGGTCTTGATGCTGAAATTGAGTCAGCCGCCTGTACAAGTACAGCTTCCACACTTAACTGTTCTACTTCATTATGATGTGATTCTACTGCATTTATCACTATTTCATTTTCTTTAGAGAACTTTCTCAGGAATTCTCCACCATTTATTGCATGTGATCCTTCCTGCTCATGAGAAAAAGCTTTTCCTATATCATGAAGCAGTCCTGCCCTCTTAGCTACATCCACATTAGCTCCTACTTCTGCCGCCAGAGCCGCAGCTATGTGAGCAACTTCTATTGAATGCTGTAATATATTCTGTCCAAAAGATGTTCTGAATTTTAATCTTCCAAATACTTTTAGTACTTCCCTAGGAAGTGTAGGTATTCCAACTTCAAGTATAGCCTGTTCTGCAGCATCAAGAACACTTTCCTCCACTTCTTCCTGTGCTTTTGCGACTACTTCCTCTATTTTTGTAGGGTGTATTCTTCCATCAGAAATAAGTTTTTCCAGAGCAATTCTTGCAACTTCCCTTCTTACACCGTCAAACGATGAAAGAACCACTGCTTCAGGGGTATCATCTATTATAAGATCAACTCCTGTTGCCGCTTCTATTGCCCTTATGTTTCTTCCTTCTCTTCCAATTATTCTACCTTTCATTTCCTCACTAGGAAGCTGAATAACTGAAATTGTTGAATCTACAACGTAATCAGCAGAAGCCTTTCCAATTGCAGTTGATATAATTCTTTTTGAAATTCTGTCTTTTTCCCTGTCAAGATTATGTTCAAAATCCCTTATAAGAATCGCTTTGTCATGGTCAAGCTGATTTTCAAGTTTTGTAAGAATTATTTTTGCAGCATCTTCCTTTGTAAGTTCAGAAATTCTTTCAAGCTCCTTTTCTTCCTTCGAAATCAGTTCATTCAGCTCTGTTTCTTTTCTCACGAGTTTTTCACGCTGCTTTTCCATTTTTGCTTCTTTATCTTCGAGCCTTTCAGTTTTTGTTTCAAGTATTTCTTCTTTTTTTGCTATTCTTTCTTCCTTAGAGACAATTTCCGATTTCATTTTCTTTATTTCATCATCGGCAATTTTCTTTTCATTAAGTAATTCTTCCTTTACTTTAAGTGTTTCTTCTTTCCTAAATGATTCTATTTCTCTTTCAACTTCTTTTTTAGAAGACTCCAGTCTTCTTTTAGCATCAACTATTCTTAATTCAAGCTCACTAAGTTCTCCATATTTTTTCTTAAATATTGAACTTCCATAAAAATAGGCAACAAAAAAAGCTAGAAAAGAAAAAATAATAATCAGTAAAATTGTTATTGGTAATGGCATATTTCTCCTTTCTTATTTTTTTTCTGCTACATTCGAAATCTTCCATTTACCGTTTTCTTCCGTCTTTTTCCAAGTCACTATATAATAATTACTCTGATTTCCATAATTTATTATCATTGTCCCACTTGCCCTGTTTCTTGTAATAACCTTTACATCTGAAAACATAAATGTTAATCTTGAAAGATCATATTGCTGTATATTTTTCACAATATAATTATTTTTAAATGTAGGTAAGAAAAATTCTTTCAGTTCTTCGTATTTATTCAATTCTGCAGCTTCTTTTAACTTATCAATTGTATTCGTAACTTCAGCATTGACTTTGTCAATTTCAGTTCGTGACACAGCTTTAGATACGTTAACAGTAGTGCAACTTATAAAAATCAACAAAATCGGTAGAAATAAATATTTTTTCATATTCCCTCCAAAAATTTCGCTATATAATTTTATCATACTTTTTTTTGTTATTCAAGTATGATACAGATATAATTTCTATATTTTTTATTCTTCTCTCCATCTTTTATGCTGCCACATATATTGTTCAGGATACTCTCTTATAATTTCTTCAAACTCATGAAATATTTTCTGCATATTAAACTTTACAGTAGCTTTTAAATTTTCTTTTTTTTCTATTTCCAGTATTTTTTTATTTACAACTTTTATAATGTTATCTTCAAAAACGGCATAAGCCAAAACCAGGGGCACTTTATGTTTTAATCCAAGCAAAACCGGTCCTGATACTGCTTTAGCCTTCCTTCCAAAAAATTCTATCTCCACATCATTTGCATGATGATCTGATGCCAGTGCTATTATTGTCTTACTTCTCAATACATGATTTAATGTGTCACTATCTCTCAAAGGTATGGAATGAAGTCCTCCTTTTTCACGCCAGTTCGTCATTAAATCATTAAGTTTTTTATTTTTCTGTTTTCTAAAAACAGCATAAAATTTTCTTATACTTCTCATTACACTACCAGCTTCAAATCCTCCCAGATGAAGAGAAACTATTATTACAGCCTTTTCGTTGTTTTCACAGGCTTTCAGCATTAATTCCCCATTTTCAAGTACTGTATTTCCATTTGAAGTAATTTCTTCAAGATAAATGGAAGTCATTACCATCTTTCCCATTGTTTTGTATGATTCCTTAGCAATTCTAACTACTTCTTCATCACTTTTTTCAGGAAAAGCCTGCCTTATATTATCTAAAGTCAATTTTCTACGTTTTCTTATCAAATAATAACCTAACAGCCCCAGATTTTCAAAAAATGAATATCTGACCTTCAGAGGAAAAAAAGACAGTACCTTTCTTATTACTGTAACAAATCCCCCAACTATTATCTCACTTAATTTATATGCCATATTTTACCTCATTATAATTCACTATATTAATTCATGATAACCAAATATTATAAAGAAGAGCTCCCTCAAAAGCTTATTTTGAGACAGCCCCTTTTAAATTACTATTTTCTAATTCCTAATTTGTCTATTAATTCTCTATAGTCATCTACGTTTCTATTTTTGATGTAATTTAACAATCTTCTTCTTTTACCTACCATTTTTAATAATCCCACTCTTGAGTGAACATCTTTAAAATGTACTTTTAAGTGAGCTGTCAAATGATTAATTCTTTCTGTAAGTAATGCAACCTGAACTTCTGCAGATCCAGTGTCCTGTGCATTTTTTCCAAATGTTTCGATAATTTCTTTTTTTGGTTTCATTGCCATTAATATTTCCTCCTAAAATTTATTATTTAATCCAAGAATATAGAGGCAACCTATATTCATAGAAAAAATTCATATAATGATACCATATTTACTGAATTTTGTAAAGTAAATATTTATTTTATATTTTTTTACAGCTTCTGTTATTTTATTCTGTTTATTTTACAGCATATACTTTCATTGTTTATCTTTCTTATTCAGTAAATTCACTCACCAGCTTTTGATAATCTACAGGTGGATCCATTGTCTTTTCTATTTTTGCTCCATTTACTTTTAAATTAAATGGAAACCCTTTTACTTTAAGTCCATTCAGAACCGTTGCATCCGCATCATAATATGCAGGAACTGTATATCCATTTTCTGATATATATTTTTTTGTTGCTTCAAGACTCGAGTTTGCATTTGTAAATACTACTACAACATTTACCTTATCTTTATTTTCATCATAAAATTGTTGAATATGTGGCATTTCCGTCTTACAATGTGGACACCATTCTGCTGCTACTACAAATAAAGTTTTTTTACCATTTTCCATCAATTTTTTACTGTCAAATGTCTTTCCATCCAGATCTGTCAATGTAAATGCAGGAATTTCATTCCCTGCTGATACTTCTTTTGAAGTTTCAGATTTATTTTCATTTTCTGCTTCTTTATTTTTACTGCATCCAATTATAAGCACAAGTCCCATCATAAGTAACAATACTAATTTCTTCATTGCTGTTTAAATCCTTCCTTTCAGTTTTTATTGTAAATGAACTATTTTTACAAATCTATTTTAAAATTTGTTATTTTCATCTACAAATAATACTAATCTATTTTTCTTTTTTTGTTTTTTGAATTTTATTTTTAATTTCTTATATATCTTTCAAATACTGCACCTATATCGTAACCATTTTCTTTTGCAACTTTCAAATAAAACTTTGCCTTTTCCTTATTTTTCTTTTCATAGTAATACACTCCCAGATTATAAAAGGCTGTCTTATTAAGTTTTGCCGCAGCTTTCAAGTTTAAAATTCTAATATTTGAATCACCTGACGGATAATAAAGACTTAAATCAACCATTGAATAATCATCACCATTTTTAACAAGATTTTCCAGTATTTTCTTTGCTTCCTTACTTTTTTTGATGTCATCTTTCTTATTATCTTTTGAATTTTCCTTTTTATCATTTTCCTTAAGCTTATTCTCTTCCATTTCTTCAAGCAGATATGCAAGCTTATATCCTGCATCTACAGAACCTAAATGATATGCCTTAGTATAAATATCTTTCGCTTTCTTTGTTTCACCTAAATTTTCATAAAGGCTTCCGAGATAAATCATTATTCCAATATCATTTCTTTCAACTGCATTCAGATAGTTTTCTTCAGCTTTTTTATATTGTTTCATGTTCTCATATAAAAATCCTTTATAACCTGTAATTACTGGTTCATCAGAATTAGTATCATCCAGAACTTTCATAGCAAGTTCATAATTTTTACTTGACTTTACCAATTTCGAAGCCAACTCAAAACCTGCCAGATAATATTTATTTTTCATAAATATTTCATTATAAATCTGAATAGCTTCCTCTTCCTTATCTTCTGCCTCCATTATTTTAGCTTTTGCATATAATGCAGGAGGATAACTTTCAGATAAAAAGTCTTTCAATATATTGTATCCTTCTTCATAGTTTGATATTTTTTCAACAATCAAAGTTCCCAACTCTTTTTTCTCTACCTGATTTATAGTATCATCTTTAAGTTTTTTATTCAGTTCTTCAATACGATTATGTACATCTGATAAATTTTTATTATAATTATAGGAATATATTGCATAAATTTCTCCGGCATCCTTTCCTTTTTTCAAATATTCCCGTGCCTTTGAAAATTCAAACTTTGATTCATATATACTGCCTAACATGTAATAGGCCTTGTCATTCCCCTGTTTTGCAGAACTTTCAAGAAGACTGATAATTTCTTCTTCCATGCCGTTTGTTTCCTTCAAAAACATAGCTTTATAGTATTCTGCATATCCATTACTTTTCTTTAAAAATTTATTATAAAATTCTTCCCCTTGTGTTCCCAGATATACATACGCCAATGCAAATACATCTTCATTTTTCTGTTCAGCAGCTTTTCCAAGCTGCTGTAATATGTATCCTTCATCCTTTTTTTCAAGAATTCCTATCAATCCTTTTTCTAATGCGTCATATCCTTTGTTATCCTGAGAACATGATACTATCAATAGAGAAATTAAAAATAAATAGAATATAAATTTTCTCATTTTATCATATCATCCCATTCCAATACGTTTTAATCTGTTATTTTATTACTGCTCCTATTTTTATCTCACTGTCAATCTCTATTAGACTTACTTTTTTCTTTGTAACTGTTGTAAGAAGCATTCCTTGTGAAATCTCTCCCTTTAGTGTTACAGGTTCTAAATTCAGTACAGCAGGAACTTTTTTCCCTACAAGCTCCTGTTCATTTGGATAATATTTAGCTATTCCTGAAACAATCTGTCTCTTTTCATTTCCTATATTTACAATAAATTTAAGCAATTTATCTGCCCCTTCTACCTTGCTTACTTTTTCTATTTCAACAACTTTTATTTCTACTTTAGAAAAATCATCTATTGCTATAGGATTTTCAATTTTAAGGTCTTCCTTGTATTCATTTTTGACTTCTTCTTCAGCTTCAATTCTTGGGAATAGTGGCACTGCTTCCCCCAAAAGATTTCCTTCCGGATATATTCCCCATTCCTTAACTTTTTCAATTTTAATTTCTTCAGGATTTAAATTCAGTCCAAGCTGTCCAATCATTTTTTCAGCAGTATCGGGCATAAAAGGCATAATGAGTACTGAAATTTTGTATAATCCTTCAATAAGATTATACATCACAGTAGAAAGTCTGTCTTTTCTGCTTTCATCCTTTGCCAGATTCCATGGTTCACACTCATCAATATATTTATTCATTCTCCCTATGAATTTCCATATATCCTTCAATGCTTCGGAAAACTGGAATTCATTCATATGATTATCAAGATTTACAAGTGTTTCTTTCCATAATTCTTTTATTTCTGTATCATATTTATCTTCAACTTTATTCAGTACTACTTTTGAATCAAAATATTTTTTCTGCATTCCTATTGTTCTGTTTAAAAGATTTCCCAAATCATTTGCAAGATCTGAATTTATTCTCTGAATCATTGCTTTCTTTGAATAATCTGCATCCTGTCCAAATGTTGCTTCCCTCATTAGATAATATCTGAAGGCATCCAGACCATATTTTTGAACTTCTTCTTCAGGATTTACTACATTCCCCAATGATTTAGACATTTTTTCACCTTCTACAGTCCACCATCCGTGTGCTGCTACTGTATCCGGAAGTTTTATTCCTGCTGACATAAGCATGGCAGGCCAAATTATCGCATGAAATCTAAGTATATCCTTTCCGATAAGATGTGTTACCCTTCCATTAGTCCATCTTTTTTCAAATTCTTTTTCGTCTTTTAGGAAACCTGCTCCTGTGAGATATACTGTCAGAGCATCAAACCATACGTATATTACATGTCCTTCTTCAAGTTCAAGAGGTATTCCCCAATCAAAAGTTGTTCTTGATATTGACAAATCCTGTAACCCCTGTTTTATAAATGCCACAACTTCATTTTTTTTGCTTTCAGGCTTTATAAAGTCAGGATGTTCATCTATATATTTTAAAAGGGCATCTTCATATTTTGAAAGTTTGAAAAAATATGAAACCTCTTTTACATCTATAACTTCTTTTCCCATGTATTTTCCATCAACCAGCTGATTTTCAGGAACAAATGTTTCTTCAGAAACTGAATATTTCCCTACATATTCACCTCTATAGATATCTCCCTTTTCATGTACTCTTTTTATTATTTCCTTAACACTGTTAATGTGTCTTTCCTGAGTTGTTCTCAGATAATCAGTATTGGAAATATTAAGCTTTTCCCACAATGAAGTAAAATTTAAGGACATTTTATCTACCCACTGCTGTGGAGTATATCCATTTTTTTCTGCTGCTTCCTGTATTTTCTGACCATGTTCGTCTACACCTGTCATAAATGACACATCGTATCCCATTATTCTCTTGTATCTTGCAATAACATCACAAATTATTGTAGTGTATGCCGTTCCTACGTGAGGAGCCGCATTTGGATAGTATATCGGTGTCGTTAAATAAAATGAATCGGACATTATTTGTTTCTCCTTCCAGTATTGTTAAATTTATTTGAAGTTTAAATTATTTTTCAAGATATTCTTTTTTATATATTTCATATGCTTTCAGTCCTGCATCATGTATATTTCTTTTAACTATTTCTGTTGCCTCTTCCAGAGATATTTTCTTATCTATGTAAAAAGGCTTTCCTACAAAATGAATATTTTTTGAAAAAGGTTTTGGTATTTCAAGCCTGTCCCATATATTTCTGAATATCCATTTTTTATTGCAGTAGGAACTTACAGGCACAATAGGCAGTCCTGTCTTCTGTGCTATATAAATCGCTCCTGCCTTTGGTTCAAATATAGGCCCTTTAGGCCCATCTATTGCAATTCCTAAAGTATATCCATCTTTTGCATATCTCAGGGACTCCTTCAGACTTTTTATATTATCCCTGTTTGATGACCCTCTTATAAGTGCATTTCCTTCCCGTCTCAAAAGTTCAGATAATATTTCCCCGTCTTTTGAAGCACTTACCATTGATGCCTTCTTTTTTATTATTCTCGTAGCATTACAAACTGTAAATATCTTTCTATGCCAGAATACAACAATATTCTGGCTATTCATATCAAAATTTTCAATTTCATAATAATACTCTTTTTTTGTTGTTCCGCTTAATGCCCTGTATATAAAATGAAAGAGCATTCCCAGAAATTTATATTTATTCATATTTTCTCCATTTATATTTATTGAGTTTCTTCCTCAAATCCATATAATTTTTTAAAATGATCTGCTATGTCTATTATTTTTCTTTCAATATCTTCATTTGTTCCATCTTTTATTGAACCTATACATACCAGTGTTGCATATCCAAATGCCCAGTACCACAATCGCATAACTGCCATTTTCGCATTTTCATAAGTTAATGTTGGAAAACTTACCATCAGAACTTCTTCTTTAAGAAGAGATTCCATAGTTTCATTAAACAATGTTTCAAATCCCTTTGCCCCGTCCAAGAAAATTGCTCTGAAAAGTTCTTTTTCCTCTCTTGCAAATACTATAAATCCTATAGCTCCATTCATAAGTTTTCTTTCAGAATAATTTCCATACAGATATTCTTTCAATTTATCTTCTGCTAATTTTACAATCTCATCTTTCAATTCTTCAATTGTTGAAAAATTTGCATATATAGGTGCTGTTGACCCTTTAAATTTATTCGCTATCTTTCTTGCACTTATGTTCTGAATCCCATCCTGTTTCATTATATCATAAGTAGCTTTCAATATATCTTTTTTAGTGAATTTTACTCTTGGCATACTTTTCTTCTCCTAATTTTTATTTTTTTATTTCTTTTCATACATACAGAATTTCCAGTTGTCATATTTTTTTTCTTCTGTTATTTTCCAATTTTCATAATCAATTTCAGGAAAATATGCATCTGCTTCAGAGTCTGAAAAATCTATATAGCTTATATATAGTCTGCTGACCTGTTCCTTCTGTAAAAATTCTTTGTATATCTGTTCTCCACCTATTATAAAAATTTCTTCTTGAAAATTTTTATAATGACTTATTAAGTCTTCTAAATTTTGGTAAATTTCTATTCCTTTTTCTTTAACCAGTTCTTTATCCCCATTTTTAGATAAAACTATATTTTTTCTGTTTGGCAATGGCCTTCCTATACTTTCAAAAGTTTTTCTTCCCATTATAACTGTTTTACCTGTCGTTATTTTCTTAAAATTTTTCAAATCTTCCGGTATATGCCATAAAAGTTTATTTTTCTTACCGATTTCCCTGTTTTTTCCTATTGCAACTATTATACTAAACATTCCAATTCCTTTTCATCTGTATTTTTAATCCTTATTAATCAACAGTTCTTAAACTGCAACTTCAAATTTTATAACAGGATGACTTTCATAATCCTCAAGCTTTATATCATCAAAAGTCAGTTCATCAAAAGGTTTGTCGGCTATTTTAACTCTGCATAATTTCAAAGGTTCTCTTTTTAACTGCTTTTTAAGGCCTTCCACGTGATTTTCATAAATATGGGCATCTATTATAGTGTGTGCAAACTCTCCAGGCTCATATCCACACTCTTTTGCTATCATCATTGTCAACAGTGAATAACATGCCAAATTAAATGGAATTCCCAAAGCTATATCCCCACTTCTCTGTGTCAAATGGCAATTCAGTTTATTACCTGAAACATTAAATGCAAAAGTATAATGACACGGTGGAAGCTTACTTATGGAAGCATTTCCAGGATTCCATGCCAGAACTATCATTCTTCTTCCATTTTTATGATTTGGATTAGCTTTCAGCTCTTTCAATGTATCAATTACATACTGAATCTGATCGAAAACAAGCTGACCATTTTCTTCCCTTTTTGTCCATTTATTATTTTCATCTGCAAAAACTTCTCCATCCAATGAAATTTCAGGTACAGGATACCTTCTCCAGAATCTTCCGTAAGCAGTTTCAAGTCTTCCTTCACTATCAGCCCATGCATCCCATATTTTAGTATTTTCTCTTAATGTCCTTATGTGCTCTTCTCCGGTTAAATACCAGAAAAGTTCACGCAGCATTGAACTGAAATACATCTTTTTTGTTGTCAGGAGCGGAAATCCTTCGCTTAAATCAATTTTATAAAAATAGGCAAATGTAGAAATAGTATCTACTCCTGTTCTATTTTCTTTTTTCACTCCATTTTCAAGAACGTATTTTACAAGATCTAAATACACTTTCATTTACTTTTTCTCTCCTCCTTTGTTTAAATATTTATTTAAAACTATAATTTTTTAGTTACCCTAATATAAAACCGGTCTGTCTTAATGCCTCGTATAAAATTATTGCGGCAGAATTTGATAAATTGAGGGATCTTCCTAAAGGAAGCATTGGTATTGTAATATTGTCTTCCTTGTATTTATTCAATATATCCTCCGGTATTCCCTTTGATTCAGGCCCAAACATTATATAATCATTTTTTCCATATTTTACATCTGTATATTTTTTATTTGTTTTAGTAGTTGCAAAATACAGTTTTACATCATCTTTTCCTTCTATATTTTCCTGAAAAAAATGTTCAAAATTTTCCCATACATGTAACTGGACATCCTTCCAGTAATCAAGTCCTGCTCTTCGTATTTCTTTTGCATCAAGAGAAAATCCCAACGGTTTTATCAGATGCAGCTTTGTATTTGTCAGTACACATGTTCTTCCAATATTTCCTGTATTCACATGTATTTCAGGATATAAAAGAACTATATTCATTCTGTTACCTTCCTTATCTTATGAGCTTTTTGTAATCTTCCAGTTTTATTTTATTAGAATTGAGTTTCTCAAATTTTTTACTTATATTGTCTCCTCTTGTAAATCCCCCAAAACTGTTTTTCGAATTTATATGTGTTATGGCAATCGCCAGAGCATCTGCGGCATCATCAGGTTTTGGAATTTCATCAAGTTTAAGAATAATTTTTACCATTTCCTGTATCTGTTTCTTTTCTGCCCTTCCATAACTGGCTATTCCCATTTTAACTTGTAATGGTGTATAACTGAATATATTCATTCTGTTCTTCTGACCAACAAGTGTAATCACTCCTCTTGCCTGTCCAACTTTTACTATCGTCTTCTGATTTTTGAAAAAAAACAGGTCTTCAATTGCCATATCAGTCGGTTTCCATAATTTTATAAGATTATCAAGCGAATCATATATTTTTTCCAGTCTTACCGGCATATCTTCATCCTTATCCGTATAAATACATCCATAATCTAAAACATTATATTTCCCTTTATCAAATTCAATAATAGAATATCCGACAATAGCTGTTCCTGGATCAATACCCAAAATTCGCATTTCTTCCTCATTTCTATTTTTTACTATTTTAACATTATAACACACAAATGTTATTTTTTCAAACAAAAAAATTCAATTATGATTAATAAAATTCAATATTTTTTCATATTTTCCAAAAATTATTCAATATTATTTTATATGAAATATTTTTCCCTTTTCAAATATATTTTATCATGGCTTTTTCTTTTAACTTTAACAATTCCTTTAAATTCTTTTTTTCCAGATATTTCATTTTTCACATATACACAGTATAATTTATTTTCTGCAACAGCATATATATCCTTAAACTTTTTAAATCCCACAAGAACTGTCATTCCATTTTTCAATTTTTTATATTTTTCTTCTGACAAAGTTATTTTTTCATAATTAAATATACATTCTATATTTTTAAATTTTATAACTTCTTCTATTTCACCATTTCTGTCAACATTATTTTCATTATCTGAATCATCTTCAAATATTTCTTTTTGATTATTTAATTTTTTTTCTATTTCTTCGAGTGAGACAGATTCATTAATGCTGTACTTATCAATTTTCGTACGTACAAGCCTAGTCATTGTTGCATAAACTCCAAGCTTTCTTCCAATATCCCTTACAAGAGACCTTATATATGTCCCGCTACTGACTTCAGCATAAAAGGAAATCTTATTCTGTTCTATATTTATCTCTCTTATTGAATAAATTTTTATTTTCCTTGGCTGTCTTTCTACTTCAATTCCTTTACGGGCCAGTTCATAAAGCTTTTCTCCATTTATTTTAATGGCAGAATACATAGGGGGGATCTGCATTATTTCTCCTGTAAAACTGTTAATAACTTCAAATATTCTTTCATCAGAAATATTTATCTCTCCTTCATATTTTTCGGTTATCTCACCTTCAGTGTCATATGTAGCAGTCTCATAACCTAATTCAAGTTCTACAAAATATTCCTTATCTCTTTTCATGAGATTATCAGAAAATTTCGTAGCATTATTTACCATTACTATAAGAAGGCCTTCAGCTATAGGATCAAGTGTTCCTGCATGTCCAACTTTATTTGATTTTATAATCCATTTGAGCTTATTTATTGCTTTAAAGGATGAAATTCCCTTACTTTTATTTAATAGAACTATTCCATCATTTTTAAATATACTATTTTCTTTCATCTCACATCCCCTGTCTTATTCTATTAACAGATGCCGGCATATCTGTCTAACTACATTATAGGTGAAACTACCCTGAAAAGAGAATTTCTGATTTTTCTCCAGAATACTGTCTTTTTCAGATTTTCTTCCTTTATCTCTTCACAGAAGTCTAAATCCTTATAAAACTGGTTTCTTATATTCTGACTGATTTCTTGATTATAAAAAATTGAGTTCACTTCATAGTTTATTTCAAAGCTTCTCATATCAAAATTACATGTTCCCATAGTGGATACCCTTCCATCAACTACAATATTTTTACAATGTATAAATCCTGCTTTATATCTGTATATCTCAACACCTGCCATAAGCAGTTCCTCAAAATATGTTTCAGCAATCCAGTAAGGTATTTTCTTATCTGGAACACCTGCTATCATAAGCTTTATTTTTACTCCTGAAAGTGCGGCTATTTTCAGCTGGCTCACTAATGAAGTGTCAGGAATAAAGTATGGACTCTGAATAAGTATTTCTTTCTTAGCCAATCCTATAAGTTTTGAATAGGTATACTTTAAAGTTGTCCATATTGTATCAGGTCCGCTTGAAGATACCTGCATAAGATAAGGGCTATCTTTCTGTACCTTTTTATGTTCTTCTATAACTTCTTCTATATCAGACATTTTAAAATCCTGTTTTCCCCCGCTGTTAAGCCAGTCTGTCACAAATATTGCAAGATAGTGAAGTACAAGTTCTCCCTGTATTCTAACATTTGTATCTCTCCAGCTTTCAAATCTTTTTCCCCCTGTTATATATTCTTCTCCAAGATTCATCCCACCGGTATGAAGTATTCTGTTATCTACAATTGTTATTTTTCTATGATTTCTATAATTAAGTTTTGAAAGGGCAAACTTTATATCTAGAAAATATTTAAACTCTACTCCGACTTTTGCCAATTCTTTCCTATATTTTTCCGATATTGTTCCAAACGAACCCATCCCATCAAAGAGTAGCCTTATTTTTACACCTTCTTTTGCTTTTTTAACCAGTACATCTTTTACTTTTTCTCCAAGTCCATCCGATCTCCAGATAAAATACTCCATATAAATAGTTTCTTTTGCACTTTCCAGATCCTGAATAATGGAGTCAAAAGCTTCCCTTCCATCATAAAACATTTTATATGAACTGTTATGTGTCAAATATGTTCCTTCCGAAGTATATAAAAGTTTTACAATCTCGCTTTCTTCCTGAGAAATTCCTGCATTACTCATAAGTATATTTAAATCTTCCGGTTTTACTTTGTGTGAATGAAAAATCTCTGCAGGATCATATTTCAGAAAATTTTCTGTAAGACTTGGAAATCCTTTGAATAAACTTCTCCTATTTCTATTTTGTAAAGATTCAATTCTATTTTTTCTCCAGTTTATCCCGAATACAAGATACAATACAAATCCTAAAACCGGAAAAACAGTTATTGTAAATATCCATGCGACTATTGTTTCAGGAGATCTTTCTGAAACTAGAATAGCTATTAGAAAACTTATATAAACTACTAAATGAATATGTTCTATAGAGACTATCCATATTAATAATCTTTCAAAGTTTTGAAACATTTTACCTCCTAAAATTATTTATTCGTCAATTTTACTTTTGATATTTTTTACAGCGACGTTATATATTAGCATTTTTATAGACGTTTTTCAAATATAAAAATATATGCATTTATTCATATAATATCCTAAATATAAAAATAAAGTAAAAAATCAAATTTATAGAGTTTTTTACTTTATTCAGTGTATTTTATTTAATTGTTATTTCATTTATAAAAAACTTTTATAAACTTATTATTTAATTCATTTTCTATTTTGAACTGCTTGATCCAATCATTATCAGTTTATCAGGTTTCACTTTTCTTTCCCTTCTTTCAATAAGCTGTTCTGAAGCTCCCACCTTTAAAAGTCTTTCCAGCACCTCCACTGTAAATTCTTCATCATCAGCTATACTTCCACCATTGGAAAGCTCTATGAATTCTTTATTTTCAGGTGTAGGAATAGGACTGTTAATATATTTAATTATCTGATTAGTATTTTTATCTTCCTTAACTGTACCCCATAACAAATCAAAGTTATCAGATAATTTATCTGACGGAACTATAGCTTCAGCTGAGTGAGCAACTTCTGAAAAATTTCCATACTGATCTTCATATCCTATAAGTACTTCATAACTTTGACTGGCATCTACTTCAGTAATATAATGTGAACCTATTCTTTCATGTCTTATTATTTTTTTATATTCATGTCCGTCTTTCATAAGTTTAATTACAATATTGTCTATTATATGATTATTTTTAGACAGCCTTTCAAATGTATCATCCCTTATTTCCCAATAAACAAACAATGTTGTCGGATTTTTAGGCATCAGGACTACCTCATCAACAAAATAGGAACTAGGCAAATATGCCTTATCAAAATAAATATCTTCCTGTTTTGACTTTCCATCATAATCTGCTCCCTTTGCAAATTTTGAACGGTTAATTTCTGTTTCAGTTTCTCTTTTTTTGATTTGCTTTTCATCTATATCCTTGTAGTTAAATGAAAATTCCTTAAAAGCTTCCTTTCTATTTCCCCTATGAATTCTTATAACTGATCTCATTAACTTTCTATTGGGATAATTTCTGTAATAGCTTCTACTTCTGTAAGGAAATATAGATTCTACAGAAAAGTCTACTTCTTCAACTTCAATTTCTTCTTTTATTGATTCTTCTTCTTTCAATATTAAATTTTCTTTCATAACTTCGTAGCCTCCCTTTTTTTCTATATTTTCATTTTCTTCATCCAGACAAACCTTTTCTTCTATTGCTGAAACCTTTTCTTTTTCAGGCAAACTCCCAGATTCCTTAATACGTTCATAACCTTTCTGTTCCAATTTTTTTATAGTTTTCTCCCTATTAAAAGTTAATTCAAGAAAGATACATTCCTGCATTGCGAGATGTATTAATTCTTCCGTCGTCATTTCATCCAGATATTTTTTCATAAACCCGTCTCCATTTATACTTATTACTTATATAATAACATATAAACAAAATAATTGCACTATTTTCTTCTCAAATTTTGCTGAATTTTTTTCTTGCTTCCTAAAATATCCTGTTCTTCCCTTATTTTATGCTGTTTTGCCTGCTCAATTGCAGCCTGTTTTGCCATTTTCATAGCTTCTGCCGTTGTAGCTTCCAGTACGTCTTCTCCCAGGATTACTACTTTATCCTGTCTTACTTCCAGAAATCCTCCCGATATGTAGTAGGAAGTTTCCTTATTATCTTTTTCTCTTATAAGCATTTCACCTGCACCGAGAGGAGATATAAAATTAATATGGTTTGCCAGTATTCCGATATCTCCATTTTCGGTTCTTATCTTTAAAAAAGTTACAGGTTTTCTGAAAACAAGACCTTCAGGCGTTACAGCTTTTGCAATAAATTCTGCTGCCATAGTTTTCTCCTGTCTTTGGATTTTTTATTCATTCATAAGTTCCCTTGCTTTTGCAACTGCTTCATCAATAGTTCCTACATATAGAAATGCCTGTTCAGGAAGATCATCATGCAGTCCATCAAGAATTTCCTTAAATCCCCTTATTGTATCCCTTAGAGGAACATATTTTCCTTTCATTCCTGTAAACTGTTCTGCTACTGAAAAAGGCTGTGAGAAAAATCTCTGAATTTTTCTTGCCCTGTTTACAGTCAGCTTATCTTCCTCATCCAGTTCATCCATTCCGAGTATTGCAATTATATCCTGAAGTTCCTTGTATCTCTGTAATACCTTCTGAGTTTCCCTTGCAACTTTGTAATGCTCATTTCCCACTATTTCAGGCTCCAGTATTCTTGATGTGGAATCAAGCGGATCCACAGCAGGATAAATTCCCAGAGATGCTATCTGTCTTGACAGAACCGTAGTCGCATCCAGATGTGCAAACGTAGTTGCAGGAGCCGGATCTGTAAGATCATCTGCCGGTACATAAACTGCCTGTACAGAAGTTATTGAACCTGTATTTGTAGAAGTTATTCTTTCCTGCAGTGCTCCCATCTCTGTTGCCAGATTCGGCTGATATCCCACCGCTGAAGGCATCCTTCCTAGAAGAGCTGAAACTTCTGCTCCTGCCTGAGTAAATCTGAATATATTGTCTATAAACAGCAGCACATTCTGTCCTTCCTTATCCCTGAAATATTCTGCCATTGTAAGCGCTGTAAGTCCTACCCTTAGTCTTGCACCAGGCGGCTCATTCATCTGTCCATAAACCAGTGCCGTCTTATTTAATACACCACTTTCCTTCATTTCATTATATAGATCTCTTCCTTCTCTTGTTCTTTCTCCTACCCCTGCAAATACAGAAAGTCCTCCATGCCCTTTTGCAATATTATTTATAAGTTCCTGTATCAGTACTGTCTTACCTACTCCTGCACCTCCAAACAGTCCTATTTTTCCACCTTTAAGATATGGAGCCAGTAAGTCTACCACTTTTATCCCTGTTTCAAGTATTTCACTGTCAGTCCCCTGCTGTTCAAATGAAGGTGCTTCCTTATGTATCGAATCCATAAAATCTGAGCTGACCGCTTCTCCATTATCAACAGGTTCCCCTAATACATTAAATATTCTTCCGAGTGTCTGTCTTCCCACCGGAACCTGTATTGGCTTTCCTGTATCCACTACTTCAAGACCTCTTCTAAGTCCATCTGTTCCTGTCATTGCAACTGCCCTGACAACATTATTTCCATTATGCGAGTGTACTTCGGCAACCAGCTTTTCACCGTTATCATCATACACTTCCAGGGCATTATATATATCCGGCAATTTCTCTTCAAATCTAACATCTATAACCGGTCCAATTATCTGAACCAGCTTTCCTTTGTTAAGCAACTTTTTAACCTCCTCTGCTTATTGCGTTTCTTTTTTCTTCCGTGTATTCCTTCAGTTTTTATTCATCATTTCCAATTTTATTTCAGCGCTTCCGAACCGCTTACTATTTCAGATAATTCCTGCGTAATCATTGTCTGACGTTCCCTGTTATATTGCACTGTAAGTTTTCTTATCATTTCTTCAGCATTGTCACTGGCCTGTTTCATGGCAGACATTCTTGCCGAATGCTCACTGGCAGAATTCTCAAGCAACGACTGATATAATTTTATATTCAGAACTTTAGGAATGAAAGAACGTAAAACTTCTTCCTCCGAAGGCTCAAACATATATTCCTTGTTAGGAAGTCCTTCCTTTTTCTCAATTGGAAGAATTTTTTCTATCTGAATATTATATTCAATCGCAGAAACAAATCTTGAAAAAATCATATACACTTCATCATAAAAATCATTCAGGTAAAACTGTACAATATCTTCACTTATTTTTTTACCTTTCTCAAACATAGTTTCAGGAATTAACTGGGTGTACTCACTGTCTACTGCTATATTTCTTGATTTACAGTAATCTTTTGCTTTTTTCCCTATTGTAATCACTGAAACTTCTTTATTTTCCTTTTCAAAATTCTTTTTCATTTCTTCAAGTTTTCTAAGGGTGTTTGAATTAAAGCTTCCACATAATCCCCTGTCAGACGTCATTACAACAATACCTATTTTCTTTACTTCAGATTTTCCGTCAAATATTTCATATCTATGACTTTTTAATCCTGCAACCAGATTATCAAAGGCAGTTTCAATCGTTTTTGAGTATTCCCTTGATTTCAATGTCAGAATCTGAAATTTCTTAAATTTAGTCGAAGAAACAATGTTCATTGCATTAGTTATCTGATTCGTATTTTTTACACTGTCAATTCTTTCTTTTATTTCTTTCATATTTTCAGCCATTTATGTCACCTACCATACATAATCCTGCTTAAATCCTGTAACGTATTCATTCAGTTTTTCCTTTATTTCATCCGTTACTTTTTCTTCTCTTTTTATTTCAGATAAAATTTCATTTTCTGTTCTCAGGCTTTCAATCAGGTCATGTTCAAATGCCCTTACCTTTTCCGTAGGTACATCATCAAAGTAACCGTTTGTAACACAGTAGAAGGAAACTACCTGTTCTTCAACTTTGTAAGGATTGTACTGGCTCTGTTTCAGAACCTCCATTATTTTTGCCCCTCTGTTAAGCTGATCCCTTGTAGCTTTGTCAAGATCTGATCCAAACTGTGTAAATGCCAGCAGTTCATTATACTGTGCCAGCTCCAGTTTCACTTTTGATGCCACCTGTTTCATTGCTTTTATCTGTGCACTTCCTCCGACCCTTGACACTGAAACTCCTGGATTTATTGCCGGTCTGAATCCTGAATTAAACAGATCTGTTTCTAAAAATATCTGTCCATCTGTTATTGAAATAACATTTGTAGGTATATATGCCGAAATATCTCCTGCCTTTGTTTCCACAATCGGTAATGCTGTTATAGACCCTCCACCGAGTTCATCGCTAAGTTTTGCAGCTCTTTCAAGCAGTCTTGAATGAAGGTAGAATACATCTCCCGGGTATGCTTCCCTTCCTGGCGGTCTTCTAAGCAGAAGTGACATTTCCCTATATGACACCGCATGCTTTGACAGGTCATCATAAATTATAAGTACATGTTTTCCCTGCTCCATAAAATATTCTCCCATTGCAACTCCAGCATATGGAGCAAGATATTGCAAAGGAGCCGATTCTGAAGCTGTTGCAGCGACTATTATTGTATACTCTAACGCTCCAAGCTCTTCAAGCTTTTTATATATCTGTGCTACAGTTGATCTTTTCTGTCCTATTGCCACGTATATACAAACTACATCATTATTTTTCTGATTAATTATCGTATCTATTGCAATGGCTGTCTTTCCTGTCTGTCTGTCTCCTATTATAAGTTCCCTCTGACCTTTTCCTATTGGGAACATTCCGTCAATTGCCTTTATCCCTGTCTGAAGAGGTTCACTTACAGGTTTTCTGTCTATTATTCCATAAGCCGGTCTTTCTATTTTCATATATTTGGAAGCTTCAATGCTTCCTTTTCCATCAATGGGCTCTCCCAGAGCATTTACAACTCTTCCTAGAAGGTCTTCTCCTGCAGGAACTTCTGCAACTTTTCCGGTACTTTTTACAGTTCCTCCCTCTTTTATACCTCTGGACTCACCAAAAATAACTGCTCCTATATTATCCTCTTCAAGGTTCAGTACCATTCCCATGACACCATTTTCAAATTTCAGCAGCTCTCCTGACATTGCCTTGCTTAATCCATATATTCTGGCTATTCCATCTCCAATTTCCAATATAGTACCTGTATTTGCAATATCCAGCGATTTATTATATCCTTCTATTTCATCACGGATAATCTTGCTGACTTCTTCCGGTTTAATTCTCAAGAAAAAACACCTCCTGTTCTAAAATATCTTCTTTATGTTTTCAATCTGGCTTTTAATTGAACCGTCTATTACTTTATTTCCTATTTTTATAATTCCTCCACCTATGAGTTCTTCATCAACTGAAAGATTTAAGACTATCTTTTTTTTATATTTTTCTTCCAGTTTTTTCATAAGTGCTTCTCTCTGATTATCTGACAGCTCTTTTGTAAAAGTTGCATTTACGAGTATTTTATTATTTTTCTCATAATAAATTTTTAAATAGCTATCCTTTATTTTTTCTGCAAGGGAAACTCTTCCCTTCTTTACAAGATAATTTATTATTTTAAATGCATCTTCACTTATAAAATCAAAAGATTTATGTAAATATTTGACTTTTTCATCATATTTTATCGACGGATCCAATAAAAAAACTTTAAACTCCTCGTCTTCATTGTAATTTTCCGCCAGAATATTAAGTGCCTCCCTTATCTCACCTATTTTATCTGAAGACTCTGCTATATCATAAATAGCTGATGCATATCTTTTAGCTATTGCCTCCTTGTCCATCCTATTAATCTCCTATTTCATTAATAAAGTTGTCTATTATTTCATCCTGCTTGTCCTTTATGTTTTCCTTTATGATTTTTTCTGCAAGCTCGACAGCCATTTCCCCTACTTCCTTTTGTAACTCAAATTTAGCATTCTGTCGCATTTTTTCAATATCCGCTTCAGCTTTCATCATCATTCTTTCCCTGTTATTCATAGCTGAAGAAACAATCTGGTCTTTTCTTTCATCTGCCTGTCTTTCAGCTTTAATAAGTATTTCATTGGCTCTTCTCTTTGATTCTTTTTTCAGTTTTTCCATTGCCTTTTTCTGTTCTTCAAGTTTTTCCTTTTCTTCTTCCACTATTTCCATTTCCGATAGGGCAAGATGCTTTCTCTCTTCAAGAATTTTTCCTATTTTCTTTGAAAAAACTCTCCAGAAAAAATAAACCAGCACTAGAAAATTTACTATTTGGATAGCCATCGTAAAATCTATATTTACTAATTTTGCTCCTTCTGACATTTTTACTCTCCTTAATATTTATGTACTATATTAACAGTTAAAACAACGCTTATCCTTTTAAGAATATTAAAAGGAATGAGATTACTAATGCATAAATCCCTGTTGATTCTGTTATAGCCAATCCTGTAATTAATGTCTGCATTATATCCTGTTTTGCTTCAGGCTGTCTTGATATCGCCTCAACTGCATATCCTGTAGCAATTCCCTGCCCCAGTCCTGCTCCTATTCCTCCTATTGCCGCTATTCCTGCTCCTAATAATGCTGCCGCCTGTACTATTCCTTCCATAACTTTTTATCCTCCTGTTTTTTATTTTATTATATTTTTCATCTATATTTTTTATCTACACAATTATAATTCTAATTTTCTTCTTCCGTTTCCTCTCCCAGAACTTCTCCAACATATACTGATGACAGCATTGTAAAGACAAATGCCTGTATTATTCCCACAAATCCATCAAGATAAAGCTGTATCAGCATCGGCCATCCTACTGAAAAGGAAAAACTTCCATGAAGGGCATTGTTAGTCCATGACTGAATCAGTCCTCTTCCTACAAGACTATATAAAAGTCCTCCTATTACAAGTCCTGCTAACATATTTCCAAATAATCTCATTGAAGTGTTCAATATTTTTGATATTTCCCCTACAATGTTTATAGGAAGCATAAACCATGCAGGATGCATAAGGCTTTTTATATAACCCAGCACTCCACCTTTTCTTATACCGACTGATACAAACAATACTGCCACTACAAGAGACAGTCCTATCGCTGTGTTAGGATCCGCTGTAGGAGTTCTGAAAAAGTGACCCACCACATATCCTTCCGGTTTCTTAGTTACTGTCACAATAAAGGGAAATAAAAACAGACTTAAATTTGAAAAAAGTACAAATGCAAACAATGCTGAAAAAAACGGCATAAATTTTTTCTTATACTTACCAAATGTAACTAAAAAAGTATTTTCAATAAAATGATAATACTCTTCTAAAATAATCTGCATTTTACTTGGATTAGTAACGCTTATATTTTTTACTCCCAGTTTAACAAGAACTATAATCAGAACCATGATGGCCCATGTATTTAAAACTGTCTGACTTAAACTTAAATTATATTTTCCTAAAACAAAGTTATAATAATGCGGTGGTTCTACCAGCGCATCAGGCATTATAAACTTTACAGGTAGAAAACTTGTAATAAGTGACAGTATAATATTGACAATCAGCATTAACACAAATAACCCCAATATGGAAATAACTATTTTCTTTTTCATTCTTTCATCTCCCTTCCTTCAAAAATTAGAATATCAGACACAAATCTGAAATTCTGCTTTTTATTATACTCCTATCATTTTTATTTTGCAAATATATTTTTTCTAATATTTTTTAATATATCTTGAAATAAAATTATTTATAAATATTGAAAATTTAAAGGATAGGCTTCCTGCCCCTGTTGCAACAATATTTCTTAAAACGCTGTCTGCATAATATTTCTTACTTATATACACTACAAAAAGCACCCCGATACAAAAAATAATCATCCGCTTTATAAATTCAAATGTTCCACCGATTTTCCCATTTGCCTTTATATAAACGATTTTGTATGCTCCCAATATTAATAAATATGTATTTAAAAGGGAAATAAGGCTGCCCATAAAAAAGCCAAGATATATTTCTTCCCTCTGCAGTAAAATACCTGTAACAAGGGAAATTGAAGAAATACAAATTGTTATTATATAACTTTTTTTTATCATTTCCGGTATATTTTCAAACATTTTTCCCTCCATTTACTCAATATTTTTCTCACTATTTAATATCCCTTACTTGCTTTATAAGAGACCAGTAACCTGTAAAAGCCCCTATTATTAGAAATATTATAAGCACTATCGGCTGCTGCTTCTTAAAAATAAATTTTTCCAGCAGAAGATATGCCCCCAGCATAAGTAAAATGGGTCCTGCCAAAATATAGATCATATTTGTCGCCACAAGAAAATACTTCATAAGAATGTTATTTTTCTTATGTTTAATCTTCTCTGCCTTATCATATCTTCCAAGACGTTTTTCTATTTTCTCCAGTCTCTTAATTCTTTTTTCCTCACTGTCTTCTACCCCAACTCCGATATTTTCCGGCGAAAAAATATCATCACTCACATTTTTCTCAAAATATTTATTTTCTGCTGTATCATCTCTTTTATTGACTTCTTTTATACTTTTACTGCTTTTTTTTAATATATCAGACATTTGACTTCTCCTAATTTATCTATATTTTTTTAAATATAAAAAATATTCTGCTTTCTCCAAAATCAGGATTTGTAGCAGCATCAAAAATTTCAAAACCGGCTTTTTGAACTGTTTCTACAACCCATTCAGGCTCATATATGAACTTATTGTGCTGTTCATTGTATTTCCTGAATAAATTATCTCCTTCCTGCTGTCTTATGAACAGGTCTATTTCAATAAAATATTTATTTTTTCCTTTTTTTTCATATCTCCAGATGCTTGTATACTCAGGTTCTTCATCTAAAAATATTCCATTTTCAAATACTTCTTCAAATATTTCTTCTGTTACAATATCAAATATAAGATATCCGCCTTTTTTAAGATTTTTATAGGATTTGGCTATAAACTTTTTAAACTCCTGCTTATTTTCAAAATAATTTACTGTATCAAAATTACACATAATATAATCAGCTTCATTATTATGCTCATAGTTTACAATATCTTCCTTTATAAGCTTATAATCATTATTTTTCAGGTTTTTGGATTTTATCTTTTTTTCAGCCATTTCAAGCATTCCTTCAGATATATCAACACCCGTAACTGCAAAATCATCCTTTAAAAGCCTATATATGAACTCTCCCGTTCCACATCCCAAATCCAGAACTTCCCCTTTAGTTTTCATATATGTCTTCAGAAACTTATACCATCCCTTATAGTCCACATGCTTCATAAAAATATCATATACTTCAGTAAATTCCTTGTGCATTCCATAACCTCTTTTCTATATAATTCCTCTTTAACAGTAATAAATTATAGTATTTTTTCATATTTTTGTCAAAAAAATTATCTATCATTATATGTATAAAATATATATAAATTTTGAAAATAAAAAAACAGCAGTAAATTTTAAATATTTTTCTTACTGCTATTAAATATTTTTTCTATTTTAATTATTTATTTTTTTCTTTGTTTTGTCCATAAAATATGTAATTTTTATCTTGTATTGTATATTCATTTATTATTTTCATACTTTCTTTATCTAAACCAGCTAACTGATGAGAAAAATAATATATATTTTTTCCATCAGTATAATAATCATATTTCAGTTTTTTAAATTTTTCAGGATTTTCAATATTCATTATATGAACTCCAAAAACATCTCGATAATATAATTTATCTCCAATCATAAAAAATAAATAATCTATTTTTCTTAATTTTAAACTCCCATTAATTTCTTCTATCCCTTCTTCTTGTATTAATCCATTTTTATCATATTTATTTTTACTATAAAATGGTCTCAAATAGTATTTTCCGTTTATTTTATAAACATATCTATTAAAAATTTCCACATTTTTAGCATCTATATTCTGTATAAACCTATCAGCTATATATAATTTATTTTTATCTCTTGAATATCTGCATTCTAAGGGTTTAAACGTTTTTACATCAGCCCCTTCTATTTTTTTTTCCTCAAAATACACATTGTTTTTATCTTTTGAAAACATATTATTTATTACTCTAAAACTTTCCTTATCTGATTCAGAAATTTCAGTTCCTATAAAATATATGCCATTCTTATCCTTCAAATAGTTTTCTCCAATAACTTTTACTGTTGAAATGTCTATTCCTTCTACTTTTTCAATATTATATGGATAAAGAGCTTGTAGTTGTAATAAATCACTATAATAAACAACATATATATTTTCATTATCTCTAAAATAATTTTTACCTATATTATAAAATTTTTCTGTTTTTTCAAATAATCTTTCCTCAAAATACACATTATTTCCATCTTTTGATACTCCATTAGAAAGTATTTTAATAGTTTTAGGATCAACTCCTTTCATTTCTCTTCCTCTATAATAAACTTTATTTTCTGAAAAGAAATATTCATCTTTTATTTTTACAGGTTTTTCTTCTATAGCCACTGTTGTCATAACTTTTTTTTCAAACATATATAATCTTTCTGCTAAACTAGGAGCAGACAACGTACTATAATATACTAAGCCATAATACTTATCCTTATCTTTTATATAATAATCATTTACTATTTCCACTTTAGAAATATCAACAGGATTTTTTTCATTAAAGTATATTCTATTATTATTATACTCCATTACATTTCCATAACTTATATCAAATATCATAATGATTATAAATAATATCATCAACAACTTATTTTTCATAGATTTTTCTCCTTAATTTATTTTATCATTTCATATCCTTTAGGCTGAGTTATATTTTGTTTATCTCCAATATTTTTTGATAATTTCTCTATCTGATCATTCAAAACTTCTATGAATTCTTTATTATGACTTCTATTATATATTACATTAGGTTTTATTTTTGTACCACCCTGTATATTAAAATCATTATTTAATTCATTTTTATACGATGATGCTACTCCAAGATATTTTAATGTTCCTGTTTTTTTATCTAGTCCATCAGAAGTATATAACCATATTGTAGGTTCTTCAACATATTTTTGTTCTCCTTTTTTATTTTTATTACCTAAAATACCAGGAGTTACAACTGACAATGATTTATTATTATGAGCATAAAATGTATCAGACGCACTTCTTATATTTCCTCCCACATTTTTAAGTGACATACCTGTATTTGAGAAAAATATTGCTTGGTCTTTACCGGTAAGACTTCCTATTCCTTCAATAGCATTTCCTTTTTTATCAAAGAATAACCCTATTGGAGCCATATGACTATGATATCCTCCTACTTTTTCTACTTTAAGTCCCTGTTTTTCTAGTTTTGTTTTTTCCAATTTAAAATAATAATCTTCAGCTATTCCAAGATCAACACTTTTACTATTTACTCCGATATGTGCCGGAGTACTTGCATACCCTATATTTTTACCATCACTAACACTATATATGAGTCCTCCATATTCCATGTCATTATCTATACGTGTAAAATATTTATTTATTTCATTAAGCATTTCATAATGAGCATCTTCTGGCTTTCTAAAATAATCTTTTCCATTTATATTTACAAAAACATCATCTTTAATAATTTTACCATTTTTAATATCTTCTGTTTTATAGATTTTATCAGAAATATCTTCAGCATAAACTTTTTTCCCATTTCTCCTAGTTGCATAGACTTTTTTAGGATTACTACCTTCATAACTTCTAAATTCATCATTGACATTAGGTAATGAAGTATTGCTTCTTTCTCTTATTGATAATTTATTTTCCTCTTCTACAGAAACACTTTTTTTTGATTCAAGCAATGGTATTTTTATGTATTCATTTTCTGTAAATGTATTTTCAGAAAGAGCAAAGTTATTTTTTATAATTTTTTGTTCACTTTTTACTTTTATTTTCTGAGTTTTTTCTTTTTTATTATTAATACTATTCATTAATTTTTCCATAGCCTTATCCATAACTAGCTCTCCCTTAAAACACATTTTTTTATCTTTCCTACAAGTCATCCGGTCCAAATGAATATGGTAATAATTCACTTATTGACCATATTTTATATTTTTTATCCCTGTTTGTCAGAATAATGACCGTATCATTATCAGAAAATTCTGAAATTACCTGTCTGCAGGCTCCACACGGACTGATTGGTTCAGGCGTTCCTCCGGTTACTACTAGCAGCCTGATTTTTTTCATTCCTTCAGTCACTGCTGTAGGAATTACATTTCTTTCTGCACATATCCCTAATCCATATGAAGCATTTTCCACATTCACACCTCTGAATTTTCTTCCCTGTTCATCAATCAGCAATGCCGCAACAGGAAATTTAGAATACGGAACATATGCATTTTTAAGTATATCATTTGCTTCGTCTATATATCCGGATATTTCTTCTTCCGTTAATTTTATTTTTCCATTTACTTCTTCCATAATTTTCTCCCGTTCATCAGTCTGTATCCTATAGGCTTAAAGCACTTTCCAGAGCCACTTCAATCATATCATTAAATGTAAGCTGTCTTTCTTCTGCAGAAGTAACTTCTCCTGTAACTAATGAATCACTTATTGTTAAAAGAGTCAGCGCATTTACTCCAAATTTTGCAGCTGTTGTGTATAGTTGAGCAGTTTCCATTTCTACGCACAGTACACCAAATTTTGCCCATTTTTTCCATCCTTCAGGATCGTCACCATAAAAAGTGTCACTTGTAAGAACGTTTCCTGACTTCATATTTAATCCTTTTGCTTTTCCGGCTTCATAAGCTTTAAACAGTAATTCAGCACTTGCAGTAGGTGCATAGTCAGCTCCGTTAAATCTCAGCTTGTTTATTGCAGAATCTGTAGAAGCGGCCATTGCAATAACTACATCTCTTATTTTTACATTTTCCTGAAGAGATCCTGCTGTTCCTATTCTTATTAAATTTTTACATCCGTATTCATTGATTAATTCATGAGTATAAATTCCTATTGAAGGCACTCCCATTCCTGTTCCCTGAACAGATACTCTTTTTCCTTTATAAGTTCCTGTAAATCCTAACATTCCTCTTACATTGTTATATTGTACTACATCTTCCAGGAATGTTTCTGCGATATACTTTGCTCTTAATGGATCTCCCGGTAATAGTACCGTTTCTGCGATATCTCCCTTTTTTGCTCCTAAGTGTGGTGTTGCCATTTTTGTACCTCCTAAATTTTATTTTTATATTTTTAGCTAACTCTTAAATTTCAATGGCTGCTTTTAGCTAAATAGATATGTTATTCTATTATAACATAATTCCCATAATTATTTCATCATAATAATTCCCATTTTTCAGTTTAAATGCCCTACGGACTCGTCCCCATTCTTCAAAACCAATTTTTTTATATATTCTAATTGCTTTTTCATTATTCTCAAAAACTCCAAGTTCGACTTGTTCATATCCTGTATCTTTTGCTATCTGAAGCATCCGGGTAATTAATAAGTTTCCTATTCCTAAATTCCAGTATTTTTTCCTTACCATTACTCCAAAATTGGCTCTATGCTTAAGTTTCATCATATTTGAAACGCCTCTGAGGCTTATACTTCCTGCAATTTCTCCATTTAAAAATACAAAGATTAGCAATGCTTTCTCATCTTCTGAGTATTCCTTCAGGAATTTTTCAGCCTGCTCTATTGAAAAATTTACCTCTTCAGGATATCTAATCAAAAAATCTGTTTCGCTATTTGTAGTTTTCCTGTATTCCATAAATTTTTCAGCATCTTCTTTTACAGAACTTCTTATCTGACAAGTTATTCCATTTTTCAGTTGATGTTCTTCCAATGGTAAAATCAAAGTATCACTCCTTTTATGTATAGTTTGTTCTTAATAAATTTCCACAATTCACTATTCTACTCATGTTCCTTGCATGCAAGTTCTTCTACTTCAAGCTTAAATACACATACAGAATTTACCATTTTTTCATTGAACTGCCATTTTGTTTTTCCAGTATTATGCTTCATAATTTCAATAAGTCCTTGAATCTTTTCATCGTAATTTTCAACAACAAAAACCTTTCCTGTTCCTATAATACTTTGAAATGCTGAAGTATAAGTACATGCAACATCATCTTTCCCGTATATTCTATGATTCGTGTCAAGTTCAAAGCCTACATTGTTATTTTCTTTCATTATATCATGTTTTCTTCCTGTTTTTGCGCCATGAAAGTAAAATATAAATTTTTCATTCCTCTCAACAAACCCAAAATTTAAAGGAACTATATAAACTTTTCCATTATCATTAAATCCTAATCTGCAGCAATCACACTCTGATATAATCTCCTTTATTTTTACCCTATCTGTTATTTCCCTATCTTTTCTTCTCATAATTTTATATTTTCTCTCCTTCAGGCTGCAAATTTAGATTGCAAAACTTCCAACTTAATCAAACAATGCTTCCCACACATCTGATTTATACGCTTCAAAACACATTCTAATCTGTTTTTCAGTATTTCTTATTTCTGAAAGCTCAGGTAAAGTATCAATCTCAAAATACCCTCTTTCAGATGTTTCAATATTTTTTACAAATTCATTTTCATTATCATCTGTTATCCTGCAAAGAACAAAAACTTTTGTAACTCCATAGGGAACCGTACCCAAACCACAGCCTAAATTATTTTTCACACCGTCTTGTACAGCTATGATCTTTTCTGCAGTTACATTTATTCCTGCTTCTTCCAGTACTTCCTTTACAGTGTTGTCTGCGACTGACTGATCCACATCTACCCAACCTCCAGGAAGCGACCATTTCCCATCCCTTTCCTTTACCATGAGAACTCTGTCTTCCTTGAATACTGCTGCACGGCAGTCAATCTTGGGTGTCTGATATCCAACTTCATTGCAAAAAAGATTTTTCACCTTTTCCACTGGGATATCACCTTTATGAGCCATTATTTCTGCTGAAATCTCCCTTATCCGTGTATATCTTTCCACATCAAACACATCTTTAGCATAGTTTAACCCTGCCTGCGACAAACTCTGTAATTCCATGGCCCACTTCAGCCACTGTTCCCTATCTTTCATATTAAGTCCTTCCAATAAAACAACTTTTTACAATATTTCTTTCGCAAAACTTCCTTCTTTTTCAGTTCCCAATAGAAGTTCTTCAACAGTTGCCGCAATATCGGCAAAAGTTTTTCTAGTTCCAATATTTACATTTTTCTTAACATTCTTACCATAAA
>ERZ772764.18-NODE-18-length-124836-cov-31.648472_pt1 | contig 124836 bp, 97 predicted proteins | sample MGYA00512163_ERZ772764 | MGnify/ENA primary metagenome ERZ772764 (study PRJEB29015, sample SAMEA2737903) | human oral metagenome | biome: human oral; feature: human-associated habitat; material: dental | place: China | collected 2094 ... | reverse complement strand
TGGTTGAGTCAGTCGTTTCTCGTCGTTCGTCGTCCAGACGGGGTGCTCCGCGGCCGGGCCTGCTTGCCCGCGCCTTCGCTCGGGCTGGATCAGCGCAACTTGGTGATCAGCGTCTCCAGCTCGTCGAGGATCGCAGTCAGCCTGGTGGCGTGGCGCTGGGAAGGAGTCAGCTTGCCGTCGGTGACGTCGGTGAACAGGTTCAGCGAGACCTGATTGCGGACCGTCGGCATCGAGAAGTTGGCCAGGATCTGACGCCAGGCCTCGACCGCGCGTATGCCATCCTCGGAGGCGTACGCGACGAAACCGACCGGTTTGCCCTGCCATTCCGGGCCGATGCTGTCGACCGCATTCTTGAACGCGCCCGGAACAGAGTGGTTGTACTCCGGGGTCACGAAGACAAAGCCGTCACAGTCGTCGATGGCCCGACCCCAGCGGCTCACCCGCTCGTCGTTGTACTGCCGGTTCGCCATCGCCGGCGGGACCGGGGAGGTGAGCAGCGGCAGATCGAAAGATTTGAGATCGATCAGCTCATAGCTGGCGTCACGGCCGCTGGCGATCTGCAGTACCCATTCGCCGACTGACTCGCCCAGACGCCCCTCACGAACCGATCCGACGATGATCCCGATCCTCATGAATGTCCTCTCCTAGGTCTCTTGACCATTCAAGCACCACTGGAATCTTGGGCGCCACCTCACTCGAAAAAGAGTTCACGCGCCGTCGCGGCGTACCAGCTCGGCGAGGTAGAAGCCATATCCGGACTTGCCGAGCGCCTCGGCCTGCTTGAGTAGCGCCTCAGTGTCGATATACCCATTACGCCAGGCGACCTCTTCCGGGGAGCCGACCAGCAGCCCGGTCCGCTTCTGCATAGTGCGGACAAATTCCGCGGCCTCGGCGAGCGAGTCGAAGGTACCGGTGTCCAGCCAGGCCGTACCGCGCGGCAACAGCGAGACCCGCAGCCGGCCCTGCTCCAGGTAAATCCGGTTCAGATCGGTGATCTCGTACTCGCCGCGAGCCGACGGCTGCAGCCCGGCCGCATAGTCGCAGACGTTCTCGTCGTAGAAATACAGCCCAGGCACCGCCCAGTTTGACTTCGGCTGTCTCGGCTTCTCCTCAATCGAGAGCGCGGTGCCGGCGGCGTCGACCTCGACCACCCCGTACGCTGTCGGGTCGGCTACCCAGTGGCCGAAAACCGCCGCCCCCTCGACATCATGCAGGCTGCGCAGCTGCTGGCCCAGGCCCCGACCGTAGAACAAATTGTCGCCCAGCACCAGGGCCGACTTGTCGGAGCCGACATGATCCTTGCCGAGCACGAAAGCCTGCGCCAGACCGTTCGGGGTGTGCTGAATCGTGTACGTGATCGATATCCCCCACTGGGAGCCGTCACCGAGCAGCCGCTGGAAAGCCGGCGAATCGACTGGGGTCGAGATCACCAGCACATCCCGGATCCCGGCCAGCATCAGCGTCGACAGCGGGTAATAGATCATCGGCTTGTCGTAGACCGGCAGCATCTGCTTACTCGACCCGATCGTCAGCGGGTGCAGCCTGGTTCCTGCCCCGCCCGCCAGAATGATGCCCTTCACACTGCCTCCTAGCCCGCATGGGGCCGGCTGCCCCGTACGGAATCCGGCTAGCATAACCGCCATGCAGACGCTCCTGGTGACTGGCGGGGCCGGGTTCATCGGCTCAAACTTCGTACGGTGGGTCGCGACCCACACCGACGCCCGGGTGGTGGTGCTGGACAAGCTCACCTACGCCGGCAACGCGGATTCCTTGGGCGGGCTACCCGAGGACCGGGTGCAGTTGGTGGTCGGCGACATCTGCGACGCCGACCTGGTCGACCGGCTCGTCGGCGAGGCCGATGCGGTGGCCCATTTCGCCGCCGAATCACACAACGACAACTCGCTGAACGACCCGTGGCCGTTCATCCAGAGCAACATCGTCGGCACGTACACCCTGCTGCAGGCAGTACGCGCCCACGACACCCGCTTCCACCACATCTCCACCGACGAGGTGTACGGCGACCTCGACTTGGACGACCCGGACCGTTTCCATGAGACCACCGCATACAACCCGTCGTCGCCGTATTCGTCGTCGAAGGCCGCCTCCGACATGCTGGTCCGGGCCTGGGTCCGTTCCTTCGGGGTGGCGGCCACCCTGTCGAACTGCTCGAACAACTACGGGCCGTACCAACACATCGAGAAGTTCATCCCCCGCCAGATCACCAATGTGCTGTCAGGCCTGCGTCCGAAGCTGTACGGGACCGGCCAGAATGTCCGCGACTGGATCCACGTCGACGACCACAATGCCGCAGTCTGGACGATCCTGGAACGCGGCCGGATCGGCGAAACCTACCTGATCGGCGCCGACGGCGAAAAAAACAACAAGGACGTCATCGAGACCATCCTCGAGCTGCTGGGCCAGCCCCGGGACGCGTACGACCTGGTCGCCGACCGCCCCGGCCATGACCTGCGGTACGCGATCGACTCCTCCAAGCTGCGTTCCGAACTCGGCTGGCAGCCCCAGTACGGCAGTTTCACCGACGGACTCCAGGCCACCATCGACTGGTACCGCGACAACGAGCCCTGGTGGCGTCCCGCGAAGGAGGCGACCGAGGCGAAATACGCCCAACAAGGTCAGTAGTTCGCCCCCGCGGGCCTCGGCTGGATCTGTGCCGCCTACTAGGCTGTCTGAGTGACAGATCCGAACCACCAGCCGCCTGAAGACGCACAACCTGATAACACGCTAGCCCGCAAAGGGGTCTCAGCTCCGGTCGTGGCAATAGTGATGGTGATGTTCTTCCTGGCGATACCGGTCCTGAATCTGCTCCAGCCGGTGCTCGGGATGCACGTCCATCCGGAGCTGGCCGGCGGGCAGGGACAGGTACAGATCAGTCGTTGCCATCCTCACCAGTGGAGGCTGTACTGGTGCGAGGCCACGGTCACCGCGTGGACCGGAGAGGGCCCCAAGCCCGGCGATCAGGTGACCATTCTGTCTCGCCGGGAGCGGTCTGGCCAGGCCGAGGTGGTCCGCCGCTTGGAGATCGAGAGCCACAAGAGGGGCAGGCACTCGGTCGAAACGCAGGTGCAGGTACTGAACCCGAAAGACGATCTGGTGCTCAGCGGCCCGACTCGACTCAGCGTGTACGGGATCTTCCTGGTCGGATGGTTGCTGCTGTCGGTCGGGGTCGCCCGATTGCCGGGCCTGGCGATCGGCTGGTACCGCCGGCGGCGGCACTAACCTCCCGCCAACGAAGAGAAATCTCATCCATTCACAACTCATCGTCATGATGCGCTAGCCTCATCTGATCCTGTCAAGAGTCGCGGTGTCTTGGTCGCCTTGCTGATCTACCAGCGAGTCTTCAGCCACGCATGCGGCTTCTCTGGCACGGATTTTTCGTGCTCTGGGCGGCTCGTTGCCCTGGGCCAGTCGTCATCGTGGGATGGAGTAGGGCTGTCATGAGTTCTCAGACGTCGAGGCGGAGCCGGCGGGCCCGTACGGCGGTGCTGTCGACGGCCGCCGCGGTACTACTGTCGATCATCCCCTTCAGCGCCAGCGCACCCTCAGCCGAGGCCACGCTGGCGACCGGTGGGACGGGGCGGTACCGCGACCAGATCGACTGGTTCGACTGGGGCGCCGCGGGCTCCTTTATCGCCCCGAACACGACGAAGACCTTCACCCGTCGGATGGGCACCGCCACGGTCGAGACCACGTGCACGATCGGGCAGATCACCTCCGATCGTGGCCAGCCCGCGGCCACCTCGGTCATCACCTAATACCCCGGGATCGTGGCGTATGGACGCGCTGGACGACCTGTACAACGTGGGCGGCTCGGGCCCCAGCAACCACCTCGTCGCCGGCCTAGCCACCGCTACCAATGGGGACACGGTCACCTTCGACCTGTCCTGCCGGGTGCTGGTCGACGGCCGGGAATACCAAGGTGGCGGCCTGGTCCTGGCCGACGCCGAATCTTCGAACGCTTTCACCCGGGAATACATCGCCGCCACGAAAGACCCAAACACGACCGCGCCGTGGCGGATCCTGGAGTACGGCGGCACGGCCGACGGCCACGACGTGAAAGCATCCGTCAGCAATTCCGGAACCGTGCGGCTGGAACCCAGCCGAACAGCCGCCAATCCCAACGGTGCACAGGCCGGGACCGCGCTCGCCTATCTCGACGGCGGCCGCACCCTGTCGGTCACGGTCCGCGGCGCCTGGAATTCCCAGGGCCCGGCCGTGTACACCGGGCTTCCGGTGCACGACGAGAACAGCCCATTCTGGGTGAATCCGAACCAGCCGATGGTGGTCGATCAGTCCTACCCGGCCTACCTGGCCGGCAATCCGAACGGGCGCACCGCGGTGGCGATCGGGTTCTTCCACAGCCTCGACTTCGGCGACGCGAAGAACACGTACCCCACGGCCGGTGCGATGCTGAACACCGCCTGGACCGGCGCCGAGATTCCCGCCGGGTCCACGATCACGACCGCGGGTCTCACGCCCGCAACACTCGACCTGAAGCGGAACGGGTTCATCCTGGGGTCCCGGGGTGGATCAGGACCGGTTCGCCTTCACTACCCCGCAACCTGACGGCACGGTCCCGACTGGGCATCTCGACGGCACTAATGACGACCGTGACGCCAGCGACGACGAGGACGCCCTCGACCAGGTGGTCACCCGGCCCGGCACCAACGGCCGGGTCGAAGGATTCATCCGCGGCGCCGACGGCATTCACACCTTCATCGCGACCCCCGGCGAGATCTTCTCCCTGGGCGGCCAGCCGATCCCGGTCAGCACCGACGGGACCCATCCGGCCACCGTACGCGGCTGGATCGACTGGGACCACAACGGCACCTTCGACCCAGACGAGGCCTCCCAACCGGCCCAGGTCAGCGCCGGGGCCACCACCGTGAACCTGTCGTGGACCGTCCCGGCCCAGGCGACCTCGACCCCGCACCAGGCCTACAGCTACACCCGGTTACGGATCGCCCGCGACGGCGACGAAGCCACCGCCGGCGGCCTGTCGCGGACCGGCGAGGTGGAGGATTACCGCCACCGCATCGTGGTCCTGCCCCGTACGGCACGACCGGCCGCCACGGTCGACGCGAAGGACACGAACCAGACCACCCGGCGGCGAGCTATCTGGAGCCGAATGCGGACCTGTCCGGGCTGACTTTCTCGTTGAAAGACCAGGCCGGCAATCCGGCCACCACCGTCACGATCGACGGGCAGGGCACCTACACCATCGACCCGGCCACCGGTGAGATCACCTTCGACCCGCTGCCGGATTTCGTCGGCCCGGCCACGACGGTGGCGGTGTTCGGCTTCGTTGACGCCGACGGCGACCGGATCTACGACCCGGACGAAACCCGGACCCCCGACGGCAGCTACACCCCCACCGTTCGGCCCGAACTGCGCCCGGCAACGTCAGCCGGCGTCGTCACCGCGCCCCAAAGGGTCGGCATCGACGAGCTGATGAGCCCGGCCGACAAGGCCGCCAAGGACACCTTCGACCACCCCAGGTTCACCCTGGTCGACCCGGTCAGTGCGGCCCCAGCCACTGACGTGACCGTCCCCGGGGAGGGCAGGTACCGGATCGACCCGGCCACCGGTGAGATCACCTTTACGCCGGCGGACGGCTTCACCGGCACGGTCACCAAGCCGGTCGGGGTGATCCTGTTCGGGGATGCCGACGGCGACGGCGCGATCGGCGCCGGTGAGGCGGCCACCCGGCAGGTCACGTACACCCCGACCGTGTACCCGAATCCGGTCAACGTCACCACCCGGGGCAATCAGGGCCAGCCGCAACGGGTGCCGGTCGGATCCTATTTCCCGACACCGCTGCCGGCTGGTTCGACCTATTCCCTGCTCGCCCCCGATGGTTCGCGCGTGACCACGGTTACCGTTGCGAGCGAGGGCCGATACCAGATCGACCCGGCCACCGGTGAGATCGTCTTCACCCCGGAACCGACCTTCACCGGGCGTACCCACGGTGTCCGGATGGTGGGCATCACCGTCGATGGTACGGTCACTGCCCCGGCCCGATACGAACCGGTTGTCAACGCCTCAGCTACCCCGCCGGCCGAGGCCCCCAGCAGCATGCCGACGATCACCATCGCCCCGACTCCGGGCCCGGCGCCGACACTGCCCAACACCGGGTCCAGCATCCCCTTCGGCCTGGCCGGCCTCGCCGCCGGACTGCTGGTGGCCGGTACGGCGATCCTGGCAGCCCGCCGTAGGGCCGCCTGAGCGGCCCCTTGACCGAGCCGGCCTGGGATTGTCTCGGGCCGGCTCAGCCACGCCCCAGGGGCACTGCACACCAGCGGGCCATACCGGACGTGGGACGCCGAAACACCGGGCCGGGCCGCATTCAGCCCGCCGGTCTGCGAGACCCAGCCCCGCGCGACAGGCCGCCCAGCCCGACTCCACGCCGGCACACCTGCGGGCCCATTGGCATCTGGGCTGCTAGATCTGACGGCCCGGGCCAGCTTCGGCCCGGCACAGTGCGCACACCAGCCGGTTCTGCCGCCTACGAGACCCGGGGCCTGGGGCACGGGGGTACACACCTGCGGGCCCATTGGCATCTGGGCTGCTAGATCTGACGATCTGAGCCAGCTTCGGCCCGGCACAGTGCGCACACCAGCCGGTTCTGCCGCCTACCGCTTAGCGGTGTCCGCTGGGATGGCGGGTGCCTGCTGGCGGGTAAGACGGTCGATCTGGTCGCCGTGCAAAGGGGTGCCGTCGCCGAGCGCTGCCGGGTCGAGCGGCGGGACGTGGACCCGGTTGATCATGGGGTGCGAGGTGGGCTCAAGGCATTCGTCGGCGGAGCTCAGCACCTCGTGGAGTTTCTCGCCCTCACGCAGACCGGTGAAGACGATCTCGATGTCCTTGCCGGAACGGGCGATCAGTCCCTCGGCAACTTCCAGGATCCGGACCGGCTCGCCCATGTCGAGTACCAGCACATCGCCCGGTTCCCCGATCGCGGCGGATTGGATCACCAATTCGCAGGCCTCCGGGATAGTCATGAAGTACCTCGTCACGTGTGGATCGGTGACCGTCACCGGGCCGCCGGCCTCGATCTGGGCGGTAAACGTGAACAGCACCGAGCCCCGCGAGCCGAGGACGTTGCCAAACCGTACCGACAGGTAGCGGGCGTTCTCGCCGGCATGCCAGGCGGTCAGTTCTTCGGCGATCCGCTTGGTCTTGCCGAGCACCGTGGTCGCGTCGGCGGCCTTGTCGGTGGAGATGTTGACGAAACGTCCGACCCCGTGCCGGCGCGCGGTCTGCAGCAGATTCAGCGAACCCAGGACGTTCGTCTTCCAGCCCTCGTCAGGGTACTGCTGCAGCATCGGGACGTGCTTCAGCGCCGCGGCGTGGAAGACCACGTCCGGGCGGTGGGCCTTGAAGACCTGGTCGAGGGCCTCGGCGTCGCGGATGTCACAAAGCACCATGTTCGGGGTGTCCAGCATCCCGTGCCCGTAGATCGACAATTGGGTGGAGTGCAGCCCGGACTCGTCACGGTCCAGCATCACCAGTTCCCGCGGGTCGAAGCGGCTCACCTGCCGGGCGATCTCGGATCCGATCGAGCCGCCGGCCCCGGTGACCAGTACCACTTTGCCGCGCAGGTATCCGGCGATGGCGGCAATGTCGGTGGTGATCGGACGCCGCCCGAGCAGGTCAGCGACGTCGATCCGGTGCAACTGGGCCAAGTTCACCCGGCCGCCGACGATGTCCTTGGTTCCAGGCATCACCAGCAGCTGCAGGCCTTCCCGGTCGGTGATCCGCGACACCTCCCGCAGCAGCTGCCGGGTGGCGGTCGGCATCGCCATCACGATCGTCTGCACCCCGTGCTTGGTGGCCAGGGCCACCAGATCCTTTCGACTGCCGAGCACCTTGTACGCGCCCAGGTGCAGGTTTTGTTTGGTCGGGTCGTCGTCGATGTAGCCGACGATCTCGTACGGGGCGTCCTTGTCGGTCGCCACTAGCCGGCCGAATTGCTGCCCGGCGTTACCCGCCCCGTACACCAGCACCGCGATCGCGTCCTCGGCGGCGCTGTCGCGCAGGTGCCGGGTGAAGTACGCCCGGGCCGCGAACCGGCCCGCGCCTTCCAGCATCAGCGCCCCGATCGGGACCGTGAGCATCACAAACAGCGGGAAACCGGGTGAGGCCAACGCCAGCGACCCCACCACCAAGATGACGGCGATCCCGGTCACCAGCAGGCCCAGGGTGAGGGCCTCGTCGAAGGAGCCGACATGGTGGCGGCCCCGGTAGAGCTTGGTCAGGTACCCGCCGACCAGCTGGCTGGCCACGGCTGCCGAGACGAAAACCAGCAGGTACAGCCACTCACCGTCGGTCAGCTCAAAACCCCCGCCGGGACGGTAGTGGCGCGCCAGCGTGAACAAGGTAGCGGCCAGCAGCCAGCTGACCACGTCCCAGGCGGCCAGGCTGGCTCGTTGCCAGGTCACCCGGAACTGCTGCGCCATGCCTCCCCCTTCAGCCTGCCCGCCGGACATTCTAGGGGTGCGGGTCTGTTTACCCTCGCCTACGCTCGGGTCAGTGGCCAGGCTCGTACACCGGAACCACGTAGCCGGTGGCTTCCAATTTGGACAGATCCAGGGTGCTGCCGTGGGGTCGCGGCGCGATGGCCTGCTTGCCGGCGTAGTACTGCTCGGTGCTAACCGGGGTGACGTCGGCGGCGGAACGGCCGTTCGCCTCGAACACCGCCTGCGCGATCTGCGCCCAACTTCTCGGTTCGCCGCCGTCGGTGCAGTTGTACGTGCCGTACGGCGCCCGGCTGCGGACCAGGTGCGCGATCGCGCGGGCCAGGTTCTCGGCATGGGTAAGCCGGCCGATCTGGTCGTCGACCACGCTCGGTGACACTCCGCGGGCCGCTAGGTCGGCCATCGTGGAGACGAAGTTCCGGCCGTCACCGATCACCCAGGAGGCCCGCACCAGGTAGTGGCGGGGCAGCACCGAGACTGCCAGGTCCCCGGCGGCCTTCGACTGCCCGTACACCGACAGCGGGGCCAGGTCGTCGTCCTCGGTCCAGCCCTGCCGGGAACCGTCGAAGACGTAGTCGGAGGAGACGTGGACCAGGGTCTGGCGGTGCCGGGCGGCGATCCGGGCCAGGTTCGCCGGGACGCTCGCGTTCGCCTTCCACGCGGCTCGCCGACCCTGCGGCGTTTCCGCCGCGTCGACGTTGGTCCAGGCGGCGGCGTTCAGGATCAGCCCGTACGAGGCCCAGGGCCAGGCCGCGACCTGGTCTGGGTCGGTGAGGTCGAGCTGGTCCACGTCGACCCGGTCGGCATCGGGGAACTCGACCGCCAGCGCCCGTCCGAGCTGGCCCTGGCTGCCCAGGATTAAGGTCTTACGGGCCGGGACCCGCAGTGCATCCGCCAACCGGGGGTGATTGCGGTCCTTGTCGCTGATCTGGACCTGGTCCAGCGGGATCGGCCACGGGATCGCCAGGGTCTCATCGGCCAGGTTGACGTAGGCGTATTCGCTGGTCTTCTCGGCCGACCAGTGGTCGTTGACCAGGTACGCGTAGGTGACGCCCGGGGTCAGGGTCTGGTACGCGTTGCCGACCCCGCGCGGCACGTACACCGCGACCGATTCGTCGACCTCGCAGGTGAAGGTGGTCCCGAAGCCGGGCCCCTGGCGCAGGTCGACCCAGACCCCGAAGTAGCGGCCCTGCGCCGAGGAGACGAATTTGTCCCAGGGCTCGGCGTGAATGCCGCGGGTAGTGCCGACCTCGTCGTTGTACGACATGTTGTTCTGGACCGGTTCAAAGTCTGGAAGTCCCAAGGCGACCATCTTCTCCCGCTGCCAGTTCTCCTTGAACCAGCCTCGGTTGTCGCCCCTGACGTCCAACGTCACTACCAGCAGTCCGTCGATCGGGGTCGTCTGGATGCTCAGGTCTGCCACGGTCTGCTCCCTCACCCTCGGTGCTCACCGGCAGCCTAGTGGTCGGCTGGGTTTCTGGTCGCTGGCTGGTACGTCTGTCGCAGTGAACGGGGGCGAGAAACCGGCGCCGGTACGGTCCTGGTAGCCGCCTCGCGAGCTCCCCGGGTGCCCCTCTTCGTCGACCATCATGACCATGACAGTAGTTGGGTCGTTCTCGCCATACTCGACTCTCCCGCCCCGTCGAGGGCCTGACAGATCCAACTATGGGGATCCGGACGGCCGCTGCCATCCCTCCCCCGAGAATCCGAAGTTCCTTGGCACCCAGGCGAAGAACAGGGATGAGAGAACTCTCATCCAAGGCATTGACCATGAGTCAAGGCTGCTAGACGATACCCCGGTGCAGGTCGGCCGCTCCCCGTCAAAAGGTAGGAGAGCAACCTTCGTGGCGCCGTCCCCCAAGCCCGGCTCTGCCGGGGAAGCCCGACCCGGAGGATCCCCCGTGCTCATCGCGATGCGGCCCCTGCACCACCCAAGGCTCACCACACGGGGCCGGCGCGACCGATCGGCCTGTCATGTCTGAGCGGGTGAACCGGCTGCGGATGACGCCCCCGCCGGATCTGCTCCATGCGCCCGCGGACTGGGCCCGGCAGCAGTCGGCCAGTCTGCGCCACCAGCTACCCAGCCGGGTGCCGGGCTCCAACTCGGCCGGCCCCCGAGCAGCAGACCGGCACGCAAACCAGCTGGCGCGCAACCGCTGGTCCTGAACCCCGACCCCGGCGACCGGTCGCCGGTCCGCACCGCGAGCCGCGACCCCAGATGCTCCCAGGGCAGGACAACCAGCGCCAGCTGTGATACAGGTATCGCTGTTGCTTTTCCTGTCTCGGAAGGAGTTCTGATGGGTCCGGTCGATGGGGCAAGAGTCTTCGCCGGTCGGGATCGACGCTGGTGGATCGCCCTGGCGGTCGTGCTCGTCGGATCTTTCGGGGTTCTGCTGTGGATGGGGTACCAGATCAACCAGGCCAAACCGCCGATCCCTGCCCGTGTGGTCGACAGCTCCGGGCAGGTTGTGATGACTGGCGACGACATCCTGGCCGGCCAGCAGATCTGGCAGTCGCTCGGCGGTCAGCAGATCGGCTCGGTGTGGGGGCACGGCGCGTACGTGGCGCCCGACTGGACCGCCGACTGGCTCCACCGCGAATCGGTCTTGATCCTGGACCAGATCGCCCGCGAGCAGGGCGCCGGCGGCTATGACGCCCTGCCAGCAGACCAGCAGGCGGCGGCCAGAGCCCAGCTCAAGCAACTGCTACGCACCAACACGTACCAGGCGGGCACAGCCACGGTCACCCTCACGCAGGTTCGGGTCGACGCCTACCGGGCCAACAGCGAACATTACGCGGCGATCTTCGCCCAGGGCTACGAGCCGTACGCCATCGCGCCCGGCAGCCTCACCGACCCGACGGCGATGACGAAGGTGAACGACTTCTTCTGGTGGTCGAGCTGGGCGGCGTCCACGAACGCCCCCGGCAGTGACGCCACGTACACCCGGAACTGGCCGCACGAGCCCCTGATCGACAACACCCCCACCCCCACGGCGATCCTGTGGAGCCTGATCAGCTTTGTCCTGCTGCTCGCCGGCATCGGCGCCATGATTTTCTTCCACTCCCGCCAGCAGGAAGACGAGGTGGCGGACCCGCCCGCGCGAGATCCGCTGCTGGACTACCGCCCCACCGCGTCGCAGCGGGCGACCGTGAAGTATTTCTACCTGGTGGGGGCGCTCTTCCTGCTACAGATCGGCTGCGGCATCCTCAGCGCCCACTACGGCGTTGAGGGCGGTGCCCTGTACGGGATCGAGATCGACCAGATCCTCCCGTACGCGGTGGTCCGGACCTGGCACACCGAGCTCGGCGTGCTGTGGATCGCGACCGCCTGGCTGGCGACCGGGCTGTGTGTGGCGCCGGCGGTCGGTGGACGCGACCCCCGACACCAGCGGTTGTGGGTGAATCTGCTCTTCGGGGCGTTGGTACTGGTGGTGCTGGGGGCGATGGCTGGCCAGTGGGCCTCGATCACCGGTCGGATGGGACACGGCACCGAGCTCACCTGGTGGCTGGGAACCACCGGCATGGAGTACCTGGACCTGGCCCGCGGCTGGCAGGTCGGCCTCTTCGCCGGTCTGCTGCTGTGGTTCGTGCTGGTCGCCCGAGGCATGTGGCCGGCGGTCAGCCGGGCCCGGCAGAGCCGCCAGCCGGTGCAACCCAGCGCCGAGGCTCCGCTCGCCTCAGGTTCCCAGCGGGGCCTGATCATCATGCTGCTGTTCAGCTCACTGGCGATCACGACTTTCTTCGCCGCCGCCTTCGGCATGGGCCGCCACACCCATCTGTCGATCATCGAGTACTGGCGCTGGTGGGTGGTTCACCTGTGGGTGGAAGGTTTCTTCGAGGTCTTCGCGACCGTCGTGATCGCCTTCCTGTTCGCCCGGCTCGGGCTAGTTAAAGCCTCCTCGGCGATGACCGCGGTGCTCTCCTCGACTGTGGTCTATCTGTTTGGCGGGATCATCGGCACCGGCCACCACCTGTACTTCTCCGGCTCGAATGACGCGGTCATGGCCTGGTCGGCCTGCTTCTCGGCGCTTGAAGTCGTCCCCCTCGTGCTGATTGGTTTCGAGGCCTTCAAGCACCTGCGGCTGCTGAAGCTGCAGCCGTGGGTGGCCGGCTACCGGTGGGCGATCGGGTTCTTCGTCTCGGTGTCGTTCTGGAATCTGCTGGGGGCGGGGGTCTTCGGTTTCCTGATCAACCCGCCGATCTCCCTGTTCTATGTCCAGGGTCTGAACCTGACCCCGCTGCACGGGCATACGGCATTGTTCGGGGTGTACGGAATGCTCGGCATCGGACTAATGCTGTTCTGCTTGCGCAGCCTGATGCCGGACCGCAGGTGGAACGAGCGGTATCTCCGGTTCGGGTTCTGGGGCCTGAATCTGGGATTGCTGATGATGTCGCTGATGAGTCTGCTCCCGGTCGGCCTAGCCCAGGCCTGGGCGTCGATCACGAAGGGGCTGTGGTACGCCCGGTCCAGCGAATTCCTGTATTCCGGCTGGCTGCCGCTGCTGAAGTGGCTACGGACCCCCGGCGATGTGGTCTTCGCGCTCGGCGCCGTGTCGATCGTGATCTTCCTGGTCGGTCTGCTCACCGGGCATTCGTACGCCACGGACCCTGTTCCCGATGCTGAGGACGCCCAGTGACGCACTTCAGCCGGGCAGAGCAAAGACCCTGATGCAACGATAGTGTCCGCAGCGGAACACCGTTGTGGATTCATCAAGGGTTTGCCTGGAATCTGGTCCTGCCGCGGACCAGAGCGTCGATCTGCGGGCGGTAGGCTCACCGCCGTGATCGACCCGAAGCGGATCCTGGTGCTCGCCCCGCACACCGACGACGCCGAATTGGGCTGCGGCGGCTCCCTGGCGCGCTGGCTGGAGGAAGGCGTCGAGCTGTCAGTAGCGGTCTTCTCGACGGCCGAGAAGTCGCTGCCCGAGGGGGCCCGTCCTGGCCAGCTGAAGCAGGAATGCGAGCAGGCGCTGGACTCGCTCGGGGTACCAGCCGAGCGCCGCTTCATCTACGATTTCCCAGTCCGAGAGCTCGGCTACCACCTGGAGATCCTGGTCCGGCTTGGCCGTGAACTCGCGCCGGAGCTATCCCAGGTCATCCTCGGCGTTGATGTTCGCGACCGTGTCGCGGATGTCTCGGCGCTGCGATGGCGTCAGTGACCGGTCGTCGTAGCGCAGCACCAGCGGGCTGAACACCTCACAGTCGCACGACGCGGCGAAAGCTCGAGCCTGGGACCCTTTCGAAAATTTGAAGATCGTGACGACGTCGCTGCGGACAGCCTGGACGCAGCCCGCCTCGGCACACAGCTCACCGGCGTCCCGCGCATTCAGATAGGTCCACTGCGGGTCATGGTGCTCGACAAAGCGATGCAGATCGATCTGCGATCGCGACCACTCATTCGTACATCCCGTCAGCCCGAGCAGCAGAACCACAGCCAGAGAAGCTCCCTTACGAAACATTGCGTCTCCTATTCACCAGTTACACATGTGCTGGAAAGGATTTCTGGTCCAGTCCGGTTTGCTGGGCCGGGCGGCTTCAAGATCCCAGTGGAATCCCGACTTCCAGATCGCATACCCGAATCTAGCATGGCAGACGTACTGCTGCTCAATTGTGGCGGCTGGATTTAAACCCAACAGCCTCTGCTTCCACTCAGACCATCCGAAATTTCGTACTATGGCATATCCGGCCGGCAATCCTCCAGGGACACTGGAACCCGTATAGACGGACCATCCCCAAGGTGTCAGCATAGCTGAGTATACGACCTGATTCTGATAGACTTTTCGACTATTACTGAACTCCTGGAACAGCTGACATCTCTAGCCCAGGCCGGAGCCACGCCAGCGAGCATATTCCCTTCTTTGTCAAAGAAGAGAATCGAACCAGATTCCTCTCTGACCTCAACAGCCCCAGGGATGACGAAACCATAGGAGTAAGCCGTGGGCGCATTTGAGGATTCGATTACGGTATTGATCTGCAAGCTCCCATCCTTACGGGGAACCGGAACCGTCTTCGAGCCGTTGTGGTTGTCGATCACGACCACCCCCGTCGAAGAGACTTCCATGTCAGATGCCACGCCAGTAAAGGGCAGACTCACCGAATAACCTTCCCGATGGGCATCCCCGACGGGAACACTTGCCAGGGAGTGACCGGATAATGTCACCCGCGAATCTTCGGTGACGATGGGTCTATTACCATGGACCTGATCCTCAGAAACCTGAACCGCCGCTTCCCTCAAGCCGGGATCCGCTTTCATGACCGCGGCGACCGCCTCATCATTCCTTACTCTATCGTCGGCGACCGCCGCATCCATCACCGAGCACACCACAACAAGCACGCTCAAGATTGCGATGGCCGAAATTTTCTCATAAACATGGGATTCAACCTCCGAAGGATCGACGGCTCTCACAGATAATGGCATATGATATAAGTCAGGAGCAGGCCACACGTAGCGACAGCAGCGCAGGATCAGAGAGTTTAGTTGTAGAGAAGAATGCCCTGATGAGAGGATTCTCTGTAGAGAAAGCCTATTATAGATTTTTAGTATACACCATGGGCATGGACTAGTCAAGGGCTTCTCCCCGGGGCCCGGGCCTGTCGCGGACCAGAGCATCGATCCACGGGCGGTAGGCTCACCGCCGTGATCGACCCGAAGCGGATCCTGGTGCTCGCCCCGCACACCGACGACGCCGAATTGGGCTGCGGCGGCTCCCTGGCGCGCTGGCTGGAGGAAGGCGTCGAGCTGTCAGTAGCGGTCTTCTCGACGGCCGAGAAGTCGCTGCCCGAGGGGGCCCGTCCTGGCCAGCTGAAGCAGGAATGCGAGCAGGCGCTGGACTCGCTCGGGGTACCAGCCGAGCGCCGCTTCATCTACGATTTCCCGGTCCGGGAGCTCGGCTACCACCGCCAAGAGGTGCTGGAGATCCTGGTCCAGCTTGGCCGTGAACTCGCGCCGGAGTGGATCCTGGTCCCGTCCGGCGCCGACCTGCACCAGGACCACGCCACCGTCTACGCGGAGGGGCTACGGGCCTTCAAACACCTCACCCTGCTCGGCTACGAACTGCCCTGGAACCACATCACCTTCTCCGCCAGCGCCTTCGTCACCCTCGAGCAGCGCCACCTGGACGCCAAATGGCGGGCACTGACCCACTACCGCTCGCAGCTAGACCTGGGCCGGCCGTATTTCACCCGGGAGCTAATCGAGTCGATTGCCCGGGTCCGGGGGCTGATGGTGAAAAGCCCCTGGGCTGAGGCGTACGAGATGATCCGGATTCGGCTGTGATTGTCACTATCCACCAGCCCAATTTCGCCCCTTGGACCGGCTACTTCGACAAAATGCGGCAGGCCGATGTGTTCGTCCTGCTGGACACGGTCCCGTTCAGCAAAGGCTCGTACGGCAACCGGGTCCAGATCCAGGGCGGACAGTGGCTAACGGTGCCGGTGCTAACCAAGGGACGCTCCGGCCAACTGATCTGCGACGTCGAGACCAACCAGACCCGCCCCTGGAGGTCTGAGCATCTGAAGACCCTGCGGTCGCGGTACGGCAGGGCCCCCCACCTGGGTGACGCGGTCGCGCTGCTGGAGGATACGTATCAGGCTGGGCAGACCCGGCTGGCAGATATGTGCTGCTCGCTGCTGGAACGGATCGTCGACTACCTGGGCTGCGACACCGCACTGGTGCGGGCCTCGACCCTGACGGCGCGCGGCTCGTCTAGTGACCTGTTGGCCCAGATCGTCGCCGAGCTGGGCGGCGACCGGTACCTGTCTGGCCCATCGGGACGCGACTACCTGGACGAGTCGTTATTCGCCGAACGCGGGATCCAGGTCAGCTACCACTCGTTCACCCCGACCCCGTACGACCAGGGTGGGCGTGCCTTCGAGCCGCGGCTGTCGATTCTGGACCAGATCGCCTGGTGCGGCCCCACCCAGCCCTGATCCCCCTCTGATCGGAGTTCACGTCTTCGCGACCCTCTCTATACACTCGGTATATACATAAGTTGTATAGTCGCCGTCATGGACACCCGAACGACCCTCCTCGGCCTGCTCGACGCCGGCGCCGGGTACGGATACGACCTGAAGAACAGCTGGGACCGGTGGTTCGCCGCCACCAAACCCTTGGCGTACGGGCAGATCTACTCGACTCTGGCCCGGCTGCTGCGTGACGGCCTGATCGAAGCCCTCGGCTCGAGCGCCGGAGCCGGCCCGGAACGCAAGCAGTACACGATCACCCCAGCCGGCCACGAGCAGGTGACCCGGTGGATCTTCACCCCCGCGGTCCCCGCCGACTCGATCCAGGCGGAACTCTTCGCCAAGACGGTGATCGCCCTGATGATCGGTGACGACGCCGAGCGGCTCCTCGACCTGCAACGCGCCGAGCACCTGACCCGGATGCGGGACCTCACCCGCGCTAAGAAGACCGCGGACCTGACGGGCATCCTGCTCGCCGACCACGCGCTGTTCCATATCGAAGCCGACCTGCGCTGGATCGACCTAACCGCGGCCCGGCTCGGCGAACTGCGCAGGCAGGTAGTCGCATGACGGTCATCGCTGAAGCCCCGTCCCGGGTCATCATGTCCGCCCGAGGGCTGGAGTTCTGGTTCGGCACCACCCACGCGCTGCGCGGAGTAGACCTCGACATCCGAAGCGACGAGGTGCTGGCCGTCATGGGGCCGTCCGGTTCGGGCAAGTCGACGCTGCTGCACGTCCTCGCCGGGGTCCTGGTACCCGCCGCCGGCAGCGTCCACTTCGACGGGCGGGACCTCACCCAGCTCGACGAGGCCACCCGTTCCACCCTGCGGCTGCACGACTTCGGCTTCGTCTTCCAATTCGGACAGCTGCTAGCAGACCTGTCGGCGGTAGACAACGTGACCATTCCACTGTTGATGTCCGGCACCTCCCGGCGGCAGGCCCTGGTACGGGCCCGCGAAGTCCTCGACGGGCTGGGCCTGGGCGACCACATCGACAAACTGCCCGGCCAGATGTCGGGCGGCCAGGCACAACGGGTGGCCGTCGCCCGGGCACTGGTCTGCTCGCCGCGGATCCTCTTCGCCGACGAACCGACCGGATCACTCGACTCGTTGGCAGCCGAACAGACCATGGAAGCGCTCACCACCGCAGCGAGGACCGCCGGGGCGGCAGTGGTGATCATCACCCATGAACCCCGGACCGCGGCCTACGCCGACCGTGAGGTCCTGGTCCGCGACGGCCTGATCAGCGCCGGATCTGGGCTGCTGGAGGCGTCATGAACCCAGCACTGGCACGCCTAATCCTGACCAGCGATCGGACCTCCCGGCGCCGACTGGCTGGCATCGCAGCCGGCACGATGCTCGGCGTCGCCCTGGTCCTGATGCTGATCAGCGCCTACCAGGCCTTCGGCGCCCGCAGCCTGCGCTCCACCTGGGTGCAGCTGGAGGCCGGCAGGCAGCAGAAACTCACTCCGAATACGGTCCTTGACACCGCCCATGTCGGCGCCGTCACCACTACCGAGGTCCACGCCGGCCAGATGATCTGGGTACTCAAAGTAGCCGCCACCCCAGGCAGCACGGTACGCATCCCCGGCGTGCCCCGGATCCCCGCCGCGGGTGAGTACGTCGCCTCGCCGGCGCTGGCGAAGCGGATCGCCTCGGTACCTGCCGACGAGCTGGGCCAGCGCTACGGCACCCCCATCGGGACCATCGACCCGGGTGCCGTCGAAGGCCCGGATTCGCTGGTGGTAGTGGTCGGCGCCACGATCCCGAGCATCGTGAACACCCAGGGCGAGGCCCAGATCCGTACCGATTTCGTCGGATACGAGTACGCCTCAACCGCCTACCGGGTGGTCGCCGTGATCGGGGCCTTCGCGGTGTTAATCCCGGTCCTGCTGCTGATCGGTATCGTCACCGACCTGGGCTCGGCCCAACGTGGCGAACGGTTCGCGACGCTACGGCTGATCGGCGCGACCCCGTCTTGGGTGGCTCGGCTCTCGGCCCTCGAGACTGGGGTGGTCAGCGGTATCGGTTCGGTCCTCGGAATCGGGCTCTACCTCGCGACGATCCCGCTAGCTGCCCGGCTGCGGGTGGGGTCTAGCACCTTCTATCCCGGCGACCTGGTCTGCGGCCCGCCGGTCGTGATCGGCTGCGTCGTGGTGACGACGCTGGCCGCGACGGTGGTGGCCTGGTGGCGGACCCGGCGCGCCGACATCGGGCCGCTGGGCGCCTCCCGGGAACGCCTCGAAACCGCGCCCCGCTGGGTGTCGCTGCTGGCGCTGCTGATCGGTCTGGCGCTGCTGGGGGTGGCCCCGCACCTCAAGATCACAAGGTGGCCTCTGCTGCCAGCCACCTTGGTGATCAGCGGTTTCCTGCTCACCATGATCGGGATCGTGATGGTCGGGCCGCTGCTGACCTGGTGGACTGCCCGCTGCGGTGTCAGCCAGGCCCGTAGCGCCGCCGCAGTCATGGGCCTGAGCCGGGTCATCCGCCATCCCCGCAGCTGTTTTCGTACGGTGGCCGGGCTGGTCATCGGGTTGTACGCGATCACTGTTTTCGTCGTCGCGATGACTGCCGCGGCCGGGGTCCCACAGATCCGGCAGGGGCCCGATTTCCTCCCAGTAAGCACCGTGGTGGCAAGCCTCACCGAGGACCCCGAACCGGTGCTGCAGCGACTCGGACATACCCCCGGGGTCACCGCGACGGTGACCGCCCACCAATCGGGCAATGGGATTGTGATGACCCGTGCCGGCGCTGCAGCGATGGGTGTGTCCCGGCTTCCCGACACCGAGTACGTCTGCCTCTCCATCGCCTGGCTGTCCAATGAGCCGGCCAATCCACAACCCACCGAGGCCCCCGGACCCCAGCGAACCTGCTGTTCGCAGCCACCGACGCGGACCCACATTCCCTGGAGCGGGTCAAAACGGTCCTGCTGACCGACCCGTCGACCGAGACAACATTCATGCGTACGGACCGGTCCGAGATCAGCGCCCACGCCCCGGAGAACCAGTTCGCCGCGATGGCGGTCGTCGGCGTTCTGATCGCCTGCGGCGTGTCGGCAGTGTCGATGACGGTGTCGGGGATCTCCGACGTACTCGCCGGGCGGCGGGTGTACGGGCTGCTGCGGCTGGCGGGGATGCCCGCCGCGACCCTGCGCCGGACAATCGCCTACCAGACCCTGGCCCCGTTCCTGACGGTGGTCACGGCCAGCATCGGCCTTGGCGTCTTCAGCGCCTGGGCGGTCGTGACTGGGGTATCACGCCGCCAGATCGGCTGGCCCGACCCGGTCTACCTCTCGGTGCTGGCGGGGTGTGCGGTGATGATCCTGGTCGCGGTCCTGGCCATCACCAGGGCGGGGATCCGGATGGTCGGCACCACCACTCGGTTCGAATAACCCTGATCGCTGGGGCTGGCCTGACAGGTATCAGGCCGACCCCGGCGTGGTCTCAGCGATACCGCTCCAGCCGGCGTCGCAACGGTCTCAGGAGGAGCAGCTCGAGGGCCAAGGTGAGGGCGGCCATCACCGCAGACAGGGCGAACACGTCAGCGGTCTCCAGGTTGGTCCGGGCCTGCTGCACCTGCGCACCCATGCCGGTAGTGGTGCTGAGCAGTTCCGCCATCACCGTCAGCCGGATCGACTGTCCTAGCGCGACGGTGACCGCCGACAACACCGGTGGCACGACTGCCGGCACGATCACCCGACGTACGGTGCCCCACAGGCCGAACTGGAACAGCCGCGCCATCTCCAGCAGGTCCACGTCAACATGGGCGACGGCGTCCCGCAGCGTCGTGACCAGCAGGGGCAGCGTTACCAGGGCCACCACCAGCAGCACCACCGCGGCGGTCGGCCCCAACCACAGCACCCCGACCACCACGACCACGATGGGCGGGATCGCCATTAGCAGCTGCGACCAGGATTCGGTCAGTTCCGCGACCGGCCGCCAAGTTCCCGCGGCCCACCCCCAGGGCAGGCCAATCAGGCAGGCGATCCCCAGCCCGGTCAGCGCCCGTTGCAGGGTGAGCAGGATCGCGGCGCCGAGTTCTTCATCCCGGATCAGTCCCAGCAGCGCCTCCCAGGTGGCCTGCGGCCCGGGGAAGGCGTAGCTGGGGTAACGCGCCGCTGTGAGGTACCAGACCAGCACGATCGCGGCCAAGCCCGCCCACCACAGCAGGACCGCCCGCCATCGCGGCGGATCCTGACCGGCCGACGTCACCTGGGATCGGCCAGGTAGAAATCCTCAGCCGGCATCCGGCCGCCGATAATGTCGGGACTGAGGATGCTCAGGCGGGTGTAGAAGTCCACCAGATCATCTTTCGCCTTCCGTGCCGGGACCATGGCCAGCTGTAGTCGAGGGATCACGCCGCGCACCACGGCCTCGGGCACCTTCGTCTTCTGCGTGATCGCGGCGAGGGCTTTCTGGTCGAGGGCATTGACCTGCGCGACCGCGGCCTCCAGCTCGTTCAGGATTCCCCCGACGAGCGCCTGGTTCGCGTCGGCCAGCTTCGCGGGCACCACCACGCCGGCCATCGGGAACCGCGCCTGGCGGCCGGTGACCTTGCCCCAGAGTTCCTGGAGATTGACGGCCCGGTCCAGGGTCTTGCCGGCCTCCTTGGCCTTGCCCTGGACGACGGTGGCGACGTGCTCGGGCAGGACCGCGTAGTCCAGTTGCCCGGAGATCAGCGGCTGGGTGATCTCGGATGCCTGTTCGTACTTCACCACCTCGACCCCGTCGGCACCGCCGGTGAGGGGGATGCCGCTTTGGGTCATCAGGTAGCGGAAGACCAGGTCGGGCATGTTGTTGGGCATCGGTACCGCAACCTTTTTGCCCTTCAGCCCTTCGGCTCCCTGCGCGGACGATCCCTGCGGGCCGAGGACGTAGAGCATCCCCCAGACGGTGATCGCAGCGAGCCGGATCGGCAGCCCCTTGGTGAACAGGTTCGCGGCCGCGTACGAGGGGGTGGCGACCAGATCGGTTTTGCCGTTGACGATTAGCGATTTCATGATCTCCACGTCGGCCCAATTCTGGACGTCGGTCTTCGCGACGAGGCCGTCGAGTCTGCCCAGGGTCCCGAAGGAAGCCATCGGCGCCATGAACGCCAAGGTGGTGGGGACGTGGACGCGCAGGGTCTCCAGCTTCGACGCCGAACCCGACGGGCTGGGACTCGATGTCGACTGCTGCGAGCAGCCGGCCAGGCCGGCGCCGAGCAGCCCGAGGCCGGCGAGGGTGAACAGGGAGCGACGTTTCATGATTCTGTTGGTTCTTCCTTGTCGATGGCGGTATCGGTGGTGAGGCGCCAGGTGCCGGGCGGGCCGTCCAGGCGCAGGTGAAGGTGGGAGACCTCGTCGGCCTCCTCCAGGTCGTGAGTGACCCATACGGCGACGACCTGCTCCTCGGCGAGCAACTGGATCAGGTCAGCGCGCAGCGCCGCGGCAAGGGGTTTGTCCAAAGCGGAGAAGGGCTCGTCGACGAGCAGCAAGGCGGGGCTGGTGGCCAGGGCCCGGGCGATCGCCACCCGCTGCCGCATGCCACCCGACAGCTGCCGGGGGTAGAGGTGCGTGGACTGCTGCAGCCCGACCCGGCCCAGCCACTGCTGAGCGATCAGGTCCGGGTGGTCGCCGCCGACCACCAGGGCGACGTTGCGGTGGGCGCTGTACCAAGGCAGCAGCCGGGGCTCCTGGAATACCTGCGCCTGGCGGCCCTGGGGACGACAGATCGAACCGGCGTCGCAGCGGCTAAGCCCGCAGATGGCCTTCAGGAGGGTGGTCTTGCCCACCCCCGACGCCCCGGTCACGGCGAGAGTCTGCCCGGGTGAGACGGCCAGGTCCAGGCCCTCGATCAGGACTTGGTCACCGCGGATCAAGGTGACGCCGTCGAGGACCAGGTCGTCAGTCATCGGCCGGCGCCTTGCGAGCCAGGATCACGATGCCACCCATCAGACGGCCCTGGAGCTGGAATCCTTGGCGCATGGCCCGCAGCCGGTCGCGGGCGCCGGGAAGCCGGCGAGCATTGCGCCAGAACCGCAGCGCACCCCACAATCCCTCGTCGCTGATCAGGCGTCGCGGTTCGAGCAATTCGAGAGGCGCCCGGTCGTACCAGTCGACGACCAGGCCATGGGCGGCTAGCAGCTCGGTCCAACCTTCCAGGGTCAGGGGTCGGGCGCCGACCTTGATGACCCGGGAAAGTTCCCTGCGGGCAGCCTCGCGTTCCTCGTCGGTGAAGTCCGGCAGCCAGGCCATCTCGTGCATCGCGTACCGGCCGCCAGGACGCAGCAATCGCGCGGCCTCCGCGACGATCGCGTGCTTGCCCTGCTGATCCTGGATAGTGAGCATCGCCTCCCCGACCACCAGGTCCGCGCAGGCATCAGGAAGCCCCGTCTCTCGGGCGTCAGCGACGAGGTACTCGGCTTGCGGATGGCGGCTCAGGATGCCGCGGACGGCGTCGCGGCCCTCCGGGTTGGGGTCAACCCCCCGGTAGGTACGCGGCCTGCCGCGCAACAGCACCTCGGCGGTGGCACCGACCCCCGGGCCGAGTTCCACCACGTCATCGCTGCTGGTGAGCTGCGCCTGCTCCAGCAGCCGTGCAGTGAGCAGCCGCCCACCGGGCCGCAGGATCCGTTTGCCGAGCTTCGCCAACAGCCAGTGGCCCTGCACCCGCCCGGCCTCCGGAGCCGACCGGTCCCCTCTGCCCCCGGCCTGCTGTGACTGCGTCCCCATCCTGAACCTCTCGACTCGGGTGAGCGACGATCGTATCCCGACGACACCCTTTTATGGAAGGGTCTCGTGGCGTTATTGAGTGCTCCTCGTTCCGGGTCTCGAAGGTTCAGCGCGGGGCGATCCGCTCGTACAGGCCTCGCAGCTTCGCGAATTCGACCTGCCAATTCAGATGTTCGGCGATCGCCCGGCGGCCGTTCTCGCCGTGAGTACGGGCGAGGTCGGGGTCCTCGTGGTAGCGGACGATCCAGCGGGCGACCTGTTCGGTGTTGAACGGGTCGAGCGCCACACCACACTGGTAGCGCTGCACCAGTTCGGTCCACAGCGGGAAATTGGAGCAGATCACCGGGATCCCGCAGGCGAGGTATTCGAACATCTTGGTCGAGTACGCCTCGACATAGTTGGTGATCGGATGGTCCAACACCAGGCCGCAGACCGCGTCACGCAGCGCGGCGACCACCTCGCCACGGCCCACCACCCCCGGGTACCGTACCCGGGACCAGCCGGGATGAGCCCGGGCCTCGGGCTCTCGCTGTTTGAAGGTGCCGGCCAGCACCCCGCTCAGCCCATCCGGTAGCCGGGTGAAAGCGTCTAACATCTCGAACAGGCCCTGCTGTTCGGACAGCCCGCCGACGTACACGAAGGCGTTGCGGCGCTCCTGGAAGGGCTTCGGGTTCACTTGTTCGGCCAGTTCGGCCTCGGGGAAGTTCTGCACCACCACGGTCTTGCGGGGCGGGAATCTCTCGGCGATCGACCCGGTCGCGGTGACGATCCCCGACAGGGCCACCCCGGCCAGCCGCTCGGCCAGGCCCGCGGCCACGGCCAGCGGCAGCTTGAACGGCGCCGCGATCCAGAACTTGTTCATGATCTGCTTCGGGACGTCCTCGTGTACGTCGTAGACGACCCGTTTGCCGCGCAGCCGCAGCACCAGGCCGACCCCGATCAGTTCTGGGTCGTGGAAGTGGTAGATGTCGGCGTCCTCGGCCAGGGCCCGCCGCAGCAGCCGCCAGGCGGAGACCGTCATCCGCCACAACCGGTTCCGGGCGGTCCCGATGCCCAACACCGGGACCGTCTCCACCACCTCGTCGTACGGGTGCGAGGCGATCAGCGCCACGTCGTAGCCGGCCGCCAGCAGCGACTTGCACTCCTTGTGCAGCACCCGGGTGTCCCCGACCGCGTGCACCGTACTCAGCTGGCGGACTTTCACGACGGCGAGTCTACGGCGTCAGCTGGCGGTGGTGATCGCCTTCATCGCCTGCTGCCGGAAGAAGTCGATATCGGCTGTGGGCACCGAGGCGCCATCGACGATCTCGGTCCAGACCCACATATTAAGCCCGTCGCTTTCCCGATAGACCCCTTGCCAGGTGAAGTGGCGCAAATGAGGGTTGTTCTGACCATAGATCGCGTTCGCGCCGCAAATGGCGGCATTGAACCCGGCCGGGGCGTCGACCTTGGTCGGCTGCTGGGTCACCGTGACGTTGCTGACACTGTATTTGGTCGGGTTCTGGCTCCAGTTGGTCAGCACATTCCCACACTTGTGCGCCGCATCCCAGGGCGGCTTGTTCCCGTACACGTAGATGTACACCCAAACCTGCCCCTTGCCGTAGTGGAAACTCACCTCACCCTTGTCAGGATTGTGGCTATGAACGTTCCAACCCTGGGGCCACTCGACCACCAAGTCCTGGAAGACCTGAACCTGGCGATCACTGCTAGGTCGAGGGCTGACCGAACGCCGGCTGGGGGTTCCCTCTTCCCCGCCACCGGGGTTGAGCCTTGGCGTGACCGTGGGTGTGGAGATGCCGACCGGGCCGTTGCTGGCCCGATACAGGAAGATCCCGGCCGCAACCCCAGTCCCGGCCAGCAAGGCCACCGTCAGCGTCACGATCCCGATCAGTTTGGCATTGCTGCGACGCTTCGGTGGCGGCGCAGCGGGGGGCGTGCCCCGCGAAGGCTGTTGGGAGACAGCAGCCCAGGAGGCCGTCTGGGCACCATCGCCATGGCTCCACGGCGGCAACTGCGGCGCAGTACCAGCCAGGTGGGTCTCATACTGGTTACGAACTGGCGGCGACGGCGGCAGTGAGGTCGGCGTACCAGTCCCGTACGGGCCGTGTAGCCCGGATACGGACGTGTCAGGGCTCTGCGGGTATGGGGCAGGGCTGCCCTGCCCACTCGGGTATGGGCCGGGCCGTCCCGACATCTGAGAGCCGAACGGTCCGATACCGCTCATCGGGCTACCTCCAGGGTTCTGGGTATGGCTGTGGCACACAGGATCTTCCCGCAGCCGCCGAACAAGACCGCATCAGGCGGCATCTCGCAGGCCTCATCCAGTGTGCCAGGGCCCCAACACCGGTTTCCCGCCGCCGGGCAGCGCCCCCGGCCCGGCGCTGGGCGCAGTCGCAGCATCGATACCGCCACGATCACCCTCCACAGGCTCCACAGCACACCGAATCATGATCCCATCCGGCCGGGTCACCAGTACGACTCGCCCCCACCAGATACCCGCGGCGCGAACCCGACCCAGCCCCACCCGATCGTGATTGGGCCCTGCCCGTTGGGCATCCCCGCTGCCCCGCATCCTGAAAATCACAATCCGGTTTCGATAACCGTCCCCGTCGAGATCGCAGAATTGACGGCACGATCCCCCGCCCCGGTAGGCTGACGCACGTCAGAGCCAAGGAGTGATGAATGACGTCTCCGCACAACCCTCAGCCGCCCGGTTTTCAGCCTGGCCCAGCGTCGCCCGGGTCAGCACCGTACGGCGCCCCGGGCGGCCAGGGACCCACTCAGCATCCCGGACCGACGTTCCAAGGCCCTTATCCCCAGCCGGGCCCCAACCCCTACGCCCAGCAGAGCACCCCCCAGCCGGGAGGACTGCCCGGTACGCACCCCGGCCCCAAGCTGGGAGGACCGTTTCCCGGCCAGGCAACGCCGAGGAAGAAGTTCACGGTGCCACTGCTGATCGGGGGCGGGGTGGCCTTGATCGTCGTTATCGCCCTGATCACCTATCTGCTGGCGAGTGGCTTCGCTAAGTCCCCCAAGGCCCAGGCCCAGGAGGCGGTCCAGAAGTTCATGACCGCCCTAGCCGCCGGCAAGGCCGAGGACGTCAAGAGTTACCTCTCCGAGAGAGTCGACCGGAGTCTGATCACCGACGCTGTGCTCCAGGAGTCACTGAAGAAAGCTCCGATCACGGACATCAAAATCCCAGAGCCAAAGGAGCAGCAGAAAGAGGTTTTCGCCTTCGACGTCGGCTACGCCATCGGCGGCAAGCAGGGCATTCTGCCCATTGAAGCCACCCTCCCGCAGAACAAGAACGAGACCCCTAAACTCAAGCCGGAGATGACGCGGATCGTACTGCGGCTATTCGAGGGGCTCCCGGTCACCGTCAACGGGGTAAAATCTGAGCAGAAGACCCCCACGGTATTGCCGGGCACATACACCATCGGCATAGATAACCAGTACTATACGGTTGAAGAGCCAAACACCGTGACCGTGACGGACACGATCACCGTCGGCAAGGAACTCAAGCCGGCCCTGTCCGAGGCCGGGACCACCGCCTTCCGGGCCAAGCTCAAAGAGACCGTGGAAGCCTGCCTGGCCGAGAAGACCTTGGCCTCCTCCTGCAAGCTCACCGTCCCCGCATCGAACGGCGAATACGTTTTTCAGGAAGGCACCGTGCAGCGGACCATGGACACCAGCGGCCTGGATAGCGTCAAGCTGATCCTGAATGCCACCAACCCCACCATCGCAAAGACTTCCGGGACACTACCCAAGGTCAACTATGCGTTCGGATGCACGAAAGCGGGGCAACCTACTTCGTGTGAGTTCAGCCGTGGTGGTCCTCAACTGAAAGTCGCTTCGATCGATATGACCAAGCCCGAGCTGACCGTGTCCTGGCTCTGAGTCTGGTCTTCCCGACAGCAGCCCCGGAGGAACAGATGACCCCTCACCCTCCTAGCGCCCAACCCGGCGCCCACTCTTCTGGCTTCTGGGGACCTTCGGACCTATCCGGATCGCTACCGCCGTACGGATCGACAGGACCCCAGTCGATGTCGACCCCTTCCCGAACCTCAAACGTTCAGCCGTCCGGCTCGGCAATCCACGCCGAGTCCAGTCCCAGCGGCTCGGGAATCCAGAGCGGCGCCACGCCCAGCACCTACCCGACGGGGATGGATCACGGCGAGTCGACCCATATCAGCGCCCTGAGCTCGAGCTCGTTCCTCCAGAGCCCGTCGAGTCGGGTCCAGCCCTTCTCGCAGATCACCCAACCCACCCGCACCTCACAGCCTCCCGCTGCGGACCCGGCCCCCACCCCGGCCCGCAGGAGACGCACCCCGACGCTGTACATGCTGCTCAGCACCGGAGCCCTGATCATGGTGGTGGCCGGGATCCTGGTCGCCTACTTCCTGATCGGCCCGGGCGCCACGGTAGAGCGACGCGCCCAGAATGCGGTTAAAAGTTTTATGACGGCGTACGCCAAAGGCGACGCTGATAAGGTCCGCTCTTACCTCGTCGACAACAACCAGCAAGACCGTAGTCTGATCGTGAATGCGGTACTGAAGGCATCAGCCACACGGGCTTCGATCAGCAACATCATTGTCCCCTCGGTGGCCCCCGGGGAGCCCCTCCACTTTGCGGTGCAATACACCATCGGTGACCAACCAGCTCTGCTGGTGGTCACCGCCCGGCCGAATGGTCTCATCACCAAACTCGAACCGGCCCTGACCCCGGTGAATCTGAAAGCCTTCCACGGGCTCCCGGTCACCATCGACGGGGTACGACCCGCAACCGACATGCCGCTGCTGCCGCCCGGCACGTACACCGTGGGTATCGACACCGAGTATCACACCGTGACCCCAGACCGTCTCACGTTCACCAGCGCGGTGGCTGAGACTGCCGGCCTGAAACCGAACCTGTCCGAGGCCGGGGTCGCTGCCTTCCGCGCCACCCTCCGCAAGACCGTGGCCGACTGCCTGGCCGCGAAAACCCTGGTCTCGGCCTGCGGGCTCACCATCAGCCCTTCCAATGAGCAGGGCACCGCGACCGCCCAGGAGGGCAGCGTTGAACGCACCATGAACCAGGAGGCTCAGAACACCCTGAACAACGTCTCCTTCGCGCCAAGCCCCGACAATCCCGCCATCGTGAGTACCTCTGGCCCACTCGGCGTCGTCCAATATGACTTCGGCTGCGTCATCGACGGTCAGCAGAAACGCTGCCACATGAGCAACGGCTCCGGGCCGCAACTACGCAAGGCCTCGATCATCATGACCAAATCCCCGCTGGTCGTCATCTGGTCCTAATAGGTGTCCGCGGCCTTGCGCTAGCTCTTGCTGCGCTCGGTTGCCCTCACCCTCCTCCTGACGGGGCGCGGTGGCGCCGGGGTTTCGTCGACGACCAGGGCAGCCGCCTGGTAGGGGCCCAGCGGCAAAGAGAAGCCGCCGAGTTCGTCGACATCGCCCAGTTCCAACCCGGAGGTGAGGTCGATCACCCGGCCGGTGGGGATCTCGCTGGCTTGCACCCGGGCCTCCACCAGCTCGCCGCAGAAGTTCAGCACGGTGACCTGGGTTTGGCCGCTGAGTAGGCGGTTCACCATCACCAGCAGGGATTTGTGAGAAACCTCGGGCACCGCCACCAGGGAACCGGTCGCCAGCCCGTAGCGTTTGCGTACCGCCAGCATCCGGGCCAGCCGGGAGGCAAACGAGTCCGGGTCACGCAGCTGCTCGGGCAGATTCGGGTACAGGCAGCGGGCCAACGGCATCCCCGCCGAAGAGGCGGTGGCGTCCGGGTTCTCGCCGACCAGGTCGTACGCGCCACGCTCGATCCAGCGGGTGTCGCCGGTACGGATCAGGGCCGCGACCTCGGTACGGTCCAACGGCAGCGCACCGGTCAGGTCCCAGCCCGATAGCGCGAAGACCCCCGGCTGCAAGGCATTGAAGGCGCACAGCAGCAGGTGCGCGTCGCGTAGCCGGACCAGTTGTTCCGGGCCGATCCGGTCCAGATCGTCGATCCCCTGGCTGGCGGCGATCAGCGACAAGGTGGTGCAGGCGATGCCGTTGCGGACAAAAAGCGCGTTGTACGGGGCAGCGTCGCCGCAGATCCGCTGCCGCAGCCCCTCCCGTACCGTCTCGGCCAGTTCCCGGCCGGTCATCTCGACCCCGCCCAGGGTGTACCGGTCAGCCTGGTGGCGGGTCTCGAAGTGCACCAGCTCGTACGTCAGCTCGTCGTGGTTCTGCAACGCGTGCACCAGCGAGGCCTGGTCAACCCCGGCTGCCAGCGCCTCACGCAGCATTAGCCGCAGGAATTCGGTATCCCCCGTCGCCAGCGCGTAGTGGTAGGCGGGCCGGGTGATGAAGTCGTACGACAGGTCCGGCCCAACCCGACCAGTCTCTACGATGTCGTCGATAGTGAGGTTGAGCTCCTGGAAGGTGAAGCCGCCGACCTTGCGGACCATCGACCCGATCAGCTGATTCGCGGCCTGGGACAGCGGGTGACCCTCCGACCAGGCCGGGGCGTTACTGGAGCGTCGCTCTACCCCGAGGAAGCCGTTCGCGTCCAGCCGCAACCCACCCGAGCCCAGGTCCAACAGGGAATGCAGCCCATCACCCATCACCAGCCGCATCCCGGCAAAGGTCGGGTCCAGCCAGTTGATCGACGGCTGCCCGTCCTTGAAATAGTGCAGATACACCCAGCGGCGCTGGGTACCGGTGACGTCGTACACCACCCGGGTCGCCGACCAGTTGGTCTCCTTGACGCCCGGCTCGTAGAAGATCACCCGCTGCAGGGCGCCAATGATGTAGCCGTTGTCGGCCAGCGCCTGTTCCTGCTCGGCGGTCAAATTGACCGAGTCAACCCCTTCGGGAACCTCCGGCAGCAGATCCCAGGCCTCCCGCGGAATGCTCACCATGTGGTAGATCCCGGCGAAGTCCTTGTAATCCATCTCAGCCAGCCGGAAATCAGCCCCCTTGCCGGTGTGACCAGGCACGATGTCATCGATCACGGTACCGCCGTGCTCGCCGGCGACGATACACAGCTCGCGGAACTCGTCCTCGGTGCCAAAGAGCGGGTCGATCGCCATCGAGATCCGATCGAAATGCCCGTCGATGCTGGGGGTCAGGTCCCACCCGGAGATCCCCCCAGCCAGCTTCAGCGGGCCGGTGTGCACCCCATCGATCCCGATCTGCTCGAAGGCTTCCCACAACGCCGGCGCCCCAAGCGCCGCGATGAATGACTGGCCTCGGGCGGTCACCAACGACAACGGGTACGCGGTGAACCAGACCGACGCCTTCTCTACCGCCGCCCGCGGGTCCGGCGCGGCGTACGGGTTGGACCACATCAGGTGGTTCCCGGACAGCTGGCGGGCCAGTGTCGACGCATCCTTGAGCATGCACTGGTCAACCAGCCAGGTCACGTACGCCGGATTGCGGCCGTCGGGTTCGAAGGGACGTTCCGGGATCACCCGTTCCGAGACCCGGCGCCGTTTCGCCCGTGGCCGCAGCCGGGCCGGACGGGCCGGGTAGAACGGGGCCTCGAAACTGATCACGCCCAATTCCTCGTCCGGGAAGGCCTGGGGCGTGTTCACCGGATCGGCGTTGATGGCGGTGACCGAGGATCGGCTGCTCATGGGCTCACGGTAGCGGCGTTATTGCCGTAACCCCTAGCAGGATGAGGGGTTTCCATGCTTTCGGTTGGTCTTCAGCGAGGCGTGGCGGGTTCCGAGGGCCCAGTTTTGCGAATTCTTGTGCTGGCCACGGCGCGGTGGCTGGCGCAGCGGATCGCCAGCAGCCAGGTCCAGTCGTACATCACCGGCAGCTCACTGGCGGTTATCCGGGAGGGCAGTGGCCGGTCAGCCTGCCGGCTGCGCCACCCGTCGTACGGCGGCGGCCGAGGGTACCGGAACCGGCAGCGCTACCCCGATCCCGATCACCGGGGTCAGCCGCTCCCGGACCCCTTGTGCAGGTGTCGGGGTGGCCGGGCCAGATCTGGTCCAGCAGCCGGAGCACGACCCTACCCACGGTCGACCTGCCGCCCCTGCTCCCGGTCCGCCCGGTGAGCAGAAAACCCACCCGTACCTGGGCTGTCTCAGCCGGAAGCGCTGATTCTGTAGCCCTTAGCCCTGCCGGTCATGAACCGCAGGTGAGGTTGGATAAGGGCCATGATCAGCGGATATCTCGGTCGTCGTGCTCTCCTGCTCGGCGCTGGAGCGGCGGCCGGAGGCCTTGCCCTCAGCCGGTACCTCCCGGCTGCGGCGCAAAGTCCTTCCCCCCGGGCGTACGACCCCGCGGATCCTTTCCGCCCCGCCTACCATTACAGCCCCGCCCAGGGGAACCTGGCCGACCCCAACGGTTTGATCTTCCACGACGGCGAGTACCACCTCTTCCACCAGCAGGATGGGACGTGGGCGCACGCCGTAGCCACGGACTTGGTGCACTGGCGCCCGCTGGGGACGGCGCTCGGGCATGACTCTTTAGGGCTGGCAATGTCCGGTAGCTGTGTCCACGACGGCGCCAACACTTCTGGGCTGGTGCCCGGCGGTGGCCTCGTCGCTGTCTACACCTCCACCCGGGGCGGGGAGGCCCAGTCGATCGCGTTCAGCACGGACCGGGGACGTTCCTGGCGTCGCCACCGCGGCAACCCGGTCATCCCCAACGACAGCCGTAAGGACTTCCGCGACCCTAAGGTGTTCTGGCACGAGCCCACAAAGTCCTGGGTGATGGTGGTCTCCACAGGCGACCGGATCGCCGTGTTCCGCTCCGCCAACCTCACGAATTGGCGCCACGCCAGCGATTTCGGGCAGGGCCGGGGTTCACACGCCGCCGTCTGGGAATGCCCCGACCTGTTCCCGATCAATGATGTCTCCACGGGTGAGACCCGTTGGGTGCTGACCCTGTCCGTCGGCGATAACGAGGAGACGGCCGGATCGACGGCTCAGTATTTCGTCGGCGACTTCGACGGTTTCACCTTTACCCCCGAGGATGACCGCATCCGCTTCACTGACGCCGGTCAGGATTTCTACGCGGCCCAGACGTTCGAGAAAGTCCCGGGCCGGCGTCTCTGGCTGGGATGGATGGGTAACTGGCGCTACCCGTACTCGCTACCCACCGTCGGCTGGCACGGCCAGATGAGCGTGCCCCGCGAGCTGACGCTCACCACGCGCAACGGCGTACGGACACTGCTGCAACAGCCGGTTACGGAGCTTGCGGCGCTACGCGGCCGAGCCGCAGACATCACCGGCCGTACTGTGACTCATGGGACGGTGCCGCTGGGGGCCGGCCGTAGCGTCGAGATCGACCTCGAGCTGGATGTCACAGGCGCCAGCGACGCCTGGCTCAGCCTGTGCCGAGGGAATGTGAAGGGCGCGCTGCAAGAGGTACGGATAGGAGTTATTCCCGGTTCGGGAGTGTTCTACCTGGACCGTACGTCCGGCGGGCTGCAGAACGTGCCGGGACGCGAAGGCGGGCAGGTACCGTTCGCTCTGCGCCGAGAGGTGCCCTATCACCCGGTCGGCGGCAAGGTACGCCTGCACGTCTACATCGACCGCTCCAGCGTGGAGGTGTTTGTCGATGACGGCGCCCCGACTGGGACGCTGCTGGCCTTCGCTGACCCGCAGGCCCAGGGCTTGGCTCTTGGAGCTCACGGTACCGCGCGGGTGATCTCAGGCGCGGTGACCCCGCTAGCCCGGTAGCCGCTGCGGCCAGCGGCCGCGGTAGTCATGCCGACGGCTCAGCGCGAAGATTCGGCACGACATGCGGCGCCAGCGGTGAGCGGCTGACGGTTCAGGCGACGGCCACCGGGCGCGTTTGTGCCGGGGTTCAGGATGTGTTTAGATGAGGTGACTGCTCCCCCATCTGGAGGACGACATGAACCAACCGACCATGCCGGAGCTGTTCGCCCAGCTGACGGACCAGACGAAACAGTGGGCTGAAGAAGGGGTCGCCCCCTTCGACTATGAGGCTTACGAGCTGAGCAGCTCTCGCAGGCTGTCAGGCACGGACAGTCAGGACCGGGTCACCGTGGTGATGAATGACTTCAAGATCGCCAGCATCCGCGTCGACCACATGTGGGCTTCGCAGCCCGAGCGCACCATCGACCAGATCGAAGAACGTATCGTCGAGGCGGTCAATACCGTTCTGCACCGATACCTGGTGGAGGAGTTCCAGGCGGCATCTCAGGTTTCGATGCCGATGCGGGACCTGCACGAGAAGCTGCGTGAGTTTTCGGCTGACTTCGCCGCTGCCTACCAGCGGGCGATGGGGACGATTGACGCGAGGACCCCGCGATGAGTGAGGTCGTGTTCCGTCCCGAATCCTGGTCGAGAAGCGGCGCCGTCTTCACCCAGGAAGGCGCTGACATTTCCAGTAAGGTGGCCGCCACCCTAGGTGCGATGAGCGTGGACGCGCTCGGTTGCGGCCGGGGCGAACACCCGGCCGATGTCGCCCTCAGCCTGGTGGTGCCCCCGTTGCTGGAGGTATTCACCGAGACGATCAACGGCATAGCCGAGGGTTTCGGGGCCGTCGGCGAGATGCTGACCGCGACCGGCACCGAGTACGCGAACGCCGAAGAGGCCAATGCCGAGGCGGCCAACGCCATCGCGAACCTGTGAGGAGGAGTCGTGGCGATCACTCTGCCCGGCTGGCTGGTCGAGGCCATCCACTATCTGGGGTATGAATTCCCGCAGACCAATGAAGACGTGTTGCGGCAGTGGGGTGACTCGCTGCGGCAGCTGTCGACTACCATCGACTCGTCGCATTCCGACATGACGGACGCGGTGGCCCATCTGTCGAAGAACAACGAGGGGCCGGCGCTGAGCGAGGTCATCGCCCAGCTGCGCAGTTCGGATTCGAATCTCCACTTCCTGGAACAGTTCGGGCAGGGCGCCGACCTGGCCGCCACCGGGGTAGACCTATGCGCCGACGCTGTGGTCGTCCTGAAGGGTGTCGTGATCGCCCAGCTGATCCTGGTGGTGCCGGCGATCGCAGCAGGCCCGGGCGGTTTTCTGGTGAAGAAAGCAGTCGAGCTCGCGATCGACAAGGGCATAGACGCCGCCGTCGGCTATTTCCTGGGAGGCGAGTGATGGCCGTCAAAGCCCCCACGAAGAAGCTACGCGGTGTACTCAAGCACATCAACCCAAAGCTTAAATTCGACCGGAAGCCTTTCGACAAGAACACGCTCGGCAAGTTCAAGGCCGACATCGCCTACGTTTCAAGCCGAGGCCGTTCGCGGGCCCGCTACCTGTACACGACTGATTCTCAGGGCCGGATCAAGACCGTGATCGCCGACCCGCTGATCCTCAAGAAGAGCGGCCGCGCCCGCAGTTCGTACACCTACCAAAATCCCACTGGAAAAACCGCCGCCGATGACTCGGGCCATCTGATCGCCGACCGCTTCGACGGCGCAGGGTCCCGGGAGAACATCGTCTCCCAGCTCTCCTCCACTAACCAGGGCGCCTGGAAAAACATGGAGCAGCGTTGGGCCGATGCCCTCAATGCCACGCCGCCCAAATCCGTCAAAGTCAACATAGAAATCCAGTACGGCACGGGAGGAAGACCAACGGGATTCCTCGTGACAGAATGGATCGATGGAACCCGCTCGAAGCATAGGTTCCCTAATTGATAAGGAGAAATCATGAATCCTGCCATCCAAGAGCAGTTCGAGAAGACCTCGATCGAGCAACTACAGCTGGCGGTCGATGCCATGGACGGACGACCCGAAGTCACCGACATCTGGATCTACACCTCCTACGTAGGAGGATTCCTCACGACCCTCGTCATCTACCAGACTGAAGGACACCCAGCGGTCCGAGAATACTACCTCGACTCCATACTCAAAGAACCCGTAGGCAGCACCACCGAAGAATGGCAGGAAATCCTGGGAGACGGCGTCGCAGAAGCTGGCGATGACCTGTTCCATGCCTATCGGGAGGCAGGCGAGGAACACCCGTCGCGGATCGTCGTGCACTACGACGTACGAAAATCCGCCATGGATGCCTCCTTCTCCTATAACAAACTCGATGAGAAGACGATGGACCCAATCCCGATCTTCGAGAAATGGCTCGAAAACGCCCGCGCAACCGGCGACTTCTCAGCCGACGCCACCACCATACCCGCCTAAACCCAGAAACACCATGAACCCCGCCATCCAAGAACAATTCCAAAAGACCTCGACCGCACAATTGCAGTTCGCGGTTGACGCCATGGACGGACGACCCGAAGTCACCGACATCTGGATTCACACCACCTTCATCGATGGCTTCCTCACCGGTTCCGTCGTCTACGGTGTAGAAGGTCATCTGCCGGTCGAGGACTACTACCTCGACACGGTCCTGAAAGAACCGGTAGGCAGCACCACCCGCGAATGGCAGATGATCCTCGCTGAAGGAGTCGCAGACGCCGCCGTCGAACTTCGGGAAGCCTATCGGGAGACAGGCGAAGAGCACCCGTCGCGGATCGTCGTACACTACGACATACGAAAATCCGCCATGGACGCCTCCTTCTCCTACAACACACTCGACGAAAAGACGATGGCCCCAACCCCGATCTTTGAGAAATGGCTCGAGAACGCCCGCACCACCGGCGACTTCTCAGCCGACGCCACCACCATACCCGCCTAAACCCAGAAACACCATGAACCCCGCCATCCAAGAACAATTCCAGAAGACCTCAACCGCACAACTACAACTGGCGGTCGATGCCATGGATGGACGACCCGAAGTCACCGATATCTGGATCTACACCTCCTACGTAGGCGGATTCGTGACAGCTTTCGTGTCCTACGGCGTGGAAGGACATGAACCAGTGCAGGAGTTTTACCTCGACACGGCGCTGAAGGAGCCCGTCGGAAGCACCACAGAGGAATGGCAGGCGACCCTGGGCGACGGAATCTCAGCTGAAGCCATGAAGCTCTTCTATGCCTATCGGGAAGCAGGCGAAGAGCACCCGTCGCGGATCGTCGTACACTACGACGTAAGAAAATCCGCCATGGATGCCTCTTTCTCCTACAACAAACTCGACGAGAAGACGATGGCCCCGGTCTCGATCTTTGAGAAATGGTTCGAGAATGCCCGCGCAACCGGCGATTTCTCAGCCGACGCTACCACCATACCCGCCTAAACCCAGGACACCATGAACCCCGCCATCCAAGAACAGTTCGAGAAGACCTCGACCGCGCAACTACAGCTCGCAGTCGATGCCATGGACGGACGACCCGAAGTCACCGACATCTGGATTCACACCACTTTCATCGATGGCTTCCTCACCGGTTCCGTCGTCTACGGTGTGGAAGGTCATCTGCCGGTCGAGGACTACTACCTCGACACGGTCCTGAAAGAACCGGTAGGCAGCACCACCCGCGAATGGCAGATGATCCTCGCTGAAGGAGTCGCAGACGCCGCCGTCGAACTTCGGGAAGCCTATCGGGAGACAGGCGAGGAACACCCGTCGCGGATCGTCGTACACTACGACGTAAGAAAATCCGCCATGGACGCCTCCTTCTCCTACAACAAACTCGACGAAAAGACGATGGACCCGGTCCCGATCTTCGAGAAATGGCTCGAGAACGCCCGCGCAACCGGCGACTTCTCGGCCGACGCCACCACCATACCCGCCTAAACCCAGGACACCATGAACCCCGCCATCCAAGAGCAGTTCGAGAAGACCTCGACCGCGCAGCTGCAGTTCGCGGTTGACGCCATGGACGGACGACCCGAAGTCACCGATATCTGGATCTACACCTCCTATGTAGGAGGATTCCTCACGACCCTCGTCATCTACCAGACTGAAGGACACCCAGCGGTCCGAGAATACTACCTCGACTCCATCCTGAAAGAACCCGTAGGCAGCACCACCGAAGAATGGCAGCTAACTCTGGGAAGAGGCCTTGCGGCGACTGGCGATGATCTGTTCTATGCCTATCGGGAGGCAGGTGAGGAACACCCGTCGCGGATCGTCGTGCACTACGACGTACGAAAATCCGCCATGGACGCCTCCTTCTCCTACAACAAACTCGACGAAAAGAGACTGGACCCAGTCCCGATCTTCGAGAAATGGCTCGAGAACGCCCGCGCAACCGGCGACTTCTCAGCCGACGCCACCACCATACCCGCCTAAACCCAGGAACACCATGAACCCCGCCATCCAAGAACAGTTCCAAAAAACCTCAACCGCGCAACTACAGTTCGCGGTTGACGCCATGGACGGACGACCCGAAGTCACCGATATCTGGATCTACACCTCCTATGTAGGAGGATTCCTCACGACCCTCGTCATCTACCAGACTGAAGGACACCCAGCGGTCCGAGAATACTACCTCGACTCCATACTCAAAGAACCCGTAGGCAGCACCACCGAAGAATGGCAGGAAATCCTGGGAGACGGCGTCGCAGAAGCTGGCGATGATCTGTTCTATGCCTATCGGGAGGCAGGCGAGGAACATCCGTCGCGGATCGTCGTGCACTACGACGTACGAAAATCCGCCATGGATGCCTCCTTCTCCTATAACAAACTCGATGAGAAGACGATGGCCCCAATCCCGATCTTCGAGAAATGGCTCGAGAACGCCCGAGCAACCGGCGACTTCTCAGCCGACGCCACCACCATACCCGCCTAAACCCAGGACACCATGAACCCCGCCATCCAAGAACAATTCCAAAAAACCTCAACCGCGCAACTACAGCTCGCAGTCGACGCCATGGACGGACGACCCGAAGTCACCGACATCTGGATCTACACCTCCTACGTAGGCGGATTCGTGACAGCTTTCGTGTCCTACGGCGTGGAAGGACATGAACCAGTGCAGGAGTTTTACCTCGACACGGCGCTGAAGGAGCCCGTCGGAAGCACCACAGAGGAATGGCAGGCGACTCTGGGCGACGGAATCTCAGCTGAAGCCATGAAGCTCTTCTATGCCTATCGGGAGGCAGGTGAGGAGCACCCGTCGCGGATCGTCGTGCACTACGACGTAAGAAAATCCGTCATGGACGCCTCCTTCTCCTACAACAAACTCGACGAAAAGAGACTGGACCCAGTCCCGATCTTCGAGAAATGGCTCGAGAACGCCCGCGCAACCGGCGACTTCTCAGCCGACGCCACCACCATACCCGCCTAAACCCAGGAACACCATGAACCCCGCCATCCAAGAACAGTTCCAAAAGACCTCGACCGCACAACTACAGCTGGCAGTCGATGCCATGGACGGACGACCCGAAGTCACCGACATCTGGATCTACACCTCCTACGTAGGAGGATTCCTCACGACCCTCGTCATCTACCAGACTGAAGGACACCCAGCGGTCCGAGAATACTACCTCGACTCCATCCTGAAAGAACCCGTAGGCAGCACCACCGAAGAATGGCAGCTAACTCTGGGAAGAGGCCTTGCGGCGACTGGCGATGATCTGTTCTATGCCTATCGGGAGGCAGGTGAGGAACACCCGTCGCGGATCGTCGTGCACTACGACGTACGAAAATCCGCCATGGACGCCTCCTTCTCCTACAACAAACTCGACGAAAAGACGATGGCCCCAACCCCGATCTTCGAGAAATGGCTCGAGAACGCCCGCGCAACCGGCGACTTCTCAGCCGACGCCACTACCGTACCGGCCTGAGCTGCGACGTAGGCCGCTGACCGCTCAACCCAGCCGTACGAGTCGGCAGCCCGGCCGTACTGGAGAGCGACCAGATGCTCACGCAAGGCCCGGGGCCACAGCCGGGCCGAGTAGAACACGGTAGCGGTATTAGCCCCTGTACCCCTCGTGGGGCGAGGGGTTTCGGCCGTGTTCTGTCGGATCTCAGCTGGGTTTCGGGGCCCCTTTGCGGGCGTAGCGCCACCAGGTGATCACTACGCAGCCGACCGCCCAGACCACACCGACCACATAGAACGGCACCGCCCCCAGGAAATTCAGCCCAACCCCGAACAGGAACGGGCCAAAAGCCGCAATCGCCGCAGTCCAGCCGATCACCCCGCCGGCCTGGCGCCGCTCGAAAATCATCGGCATCTGCTTAAAGGTGGAGGCGTTACCGATCCCGGAGAATAGGAAAATCAGCAGCATCCCCCACAGGAACCGGGAGAAGCCGGCGTTCAGGGTGGCCGCCGAAGTCGGGTCGGGATTCAACCCGGTAATCGTGAACGCGATCGAGCCGATCAGGCCAATCCCGGAGATCAGGGTCCAGATCCCGCCGCCCATCCGGTCGGTCAGGGGTGAGAACAACACTCGGGCGCCGGCGCCCACCAGCGGCCCGAGGAAGACGTACCCGGCCGGGTCCGGCAGCTGGTATCCCGCCACCAGCACCTGGGCTGCCGCACCCGAGCCGGAAACGATCGCCGGGTTGCCGGTCCCGTACAGCTGGGTCATCAGCAGTCCGAACTGGGCCGACAGACCCGAAAAGGTACCGAAGGTCATGATGTACAGCAGGGTCATCCACCAGGTGTCCTGGTTGCCGAAAATGTCGAACTGCTGACGCAGGTTGGCCTTGACCGGGACCGACTTCAGCATCAGCCAGGCCACCACGGCGATAACCAGGCACAGCGGAATCCAGACAAAGGCCGCGTTCTGGTACCAAACCTCCTGGCTGGGTCCGCCCACCACCCGCAGGTTCTGCGAGCCGCCCAGGAAGCCGACCATCGAAAAACCGACCAGCCACGGGGTCAGCAGTTGCACCAGGGAGACCCCGAAATTACCGATCCCGGCCTGGATCCCGAGCGCTGTCCCCGACAGCCGCCGCGGGAAAAAATACGAGGTAGACGGCATGAACCCGGAGAAAGCGCCGCCGCCGATACCGGCCAGGAAAGCCAGCGTCATCAGCTCCCAGTACGGCGCGGTCGGGGCCTGCACCCGGACCCCCCAGCCCAGCACCGGGGCAATCAGCAGGATCGAGGTGAGGGCGACCATCTTGCGGGTGCCGATCATAGGCGGCAGCACCGTCCACACGATCCGCAGCAGCCCCGCCGACAGCCCCGGCATCGCAGCCATCCAATACAGCTGGCTCGGCGTCCACTGGTAGCCCAGCGCGTTCAGCTTCGGGATCAGAGCGCTGGGCAAGAACCAGGCCGCAAAGCACATGGTCAGGGAGAAAGTGGTGATCCACAGCGTCCGCCAGGCCAAGGACCGGTCCCAGGTCTGCTCATTCTCCGGGTCCCAGGAGGTGAGCCATTCACCGGTCCGGGTCTGTGTCTTCATCAGCGCTCCTCAGCTACGGTGGCGGGAATGTCGAGGCCGTCCTGGCTCGACGCGACGGCGTTGGGGCCGGGATCCTCCAGATCGTCGGCCAGCTGCGGACTGCGGCTGTGCAACATCCGGTAGACGGTCCAGTGCATCCACACCGTACAGATCACAACCAGCAGGAATAGCACCAGGAAGGTAGCCGACGGGAATCCACTCCAGGACTGACCATAGGCGAACAGCGGCGGCAAAAGGAAACCACCCAGGCCGCCCAGCATCCCGACCAGCCCGCCGACCGAACCAACATTGTCGGGGAAATACTCCGGGATGTGTTTGTACACGGCGGCCTTCCCGATACCCATCGCACAGCCCAGCAGGAAGACTAGGATCATGAACGGCACCAGCGAGATCGCGTACCCCAGGTGTTCGCTGTAGGAGCCGTCGGGATGGGCGATCACGATATGCCCGTTCGGCATCATCAAGATCCCAGACGTCACCAGCATCACCGCAAAGGTCGCGTACATCGCCCGGCGCGCACCCCAGCGGTCGCAGATCCACCCGCCCAGGGGCCGCAGCAGCGAGGCCGGGAAGATGAACAACGAGGTCAGCAGCCCGGCGGTCGGCAGCGAAACGTGGAAGTTCTCGATCAGGTACGTCGGCAGCCAGCCGGACAGCGCCACGTACGCCCCGAAGACCGCCACGTAGTACAGGGAGAACCGCCAGACCCGCAGGTGCCGCAGCGGCGCCAGCATCTGTGACAGCTGCTTCGCTGAGCCGGGTGCCCGGTCCTGGGCGGGAGTAATGAGCAGGGTCAAGACCCCGATCAGCACCAACAGCACCGCGTAAACCACCGGGATCAGACGCCACCCGCCGACCACGCCCAACGCGTACGAGGTGCCGGCGGTGGCGGTGATGATCCCGGGGCCGATCAGCTTAGTAACCGAGGCGCCCACGTTGCCGGCGCCGAAAACGCCGAGCGCGAAGCCTTGCCGGTGACGGGTGAACCAGGCGGCGTTCCAGGCGACACCGACGCTGAAGGAGTTGCCGGCGAAGCCGACCAGGAAGGCCAGCGCCAGCAACAGGGTGCCGTTGTCGACCCGGGAGACCAGATAGGTCGGGATCGCCGAGGCGAACAGCATGAAGGCCATCACCTTGCGCCCGCCAACCCGGTCGGTGATGATCCCGGCCGGCAGCCGCCACATCGAGCCGTTCAGGGTGGCCGCAGCCAGCACCCAGCTGAACTGTTCCTTCGACAGGCCCAGTTCCTTGCTGATCGGGACTCCGAGGATGCCGAACATCAGCCAGACCGCGAACATCAGGGTGAACCCGACGGTGGACATCGTCAGGACCCAGCCCGACCCCTTCGGCTCTCGTGGCACGACGGGAAGTTAACATGACTCGAGCATGGTGTAAAACCGCCATTGTGAGGATCATCATCGGCAGAGGCCACCCGCATCCCTGAGGCGCACCCCGGTGCCTGAGACCGCATGATCCCTGGTCAGAGCCCTTTGGCGGCTGGGAATGGCCCGTCTCGGAGCCCGGACCACCGCTGTGGAACATGAGTCTTCCGTTGACAGAAACGGACGCTGCTGCTGGAATAAAAGGAAGAGTTCACCAGATGACAGGGACTGCTTCCATGGCCGCCACCGCTCCCGATCCCCAGGGACTGCTGGAGTCACCCGTACGTCGCCGGATCCTCGACGAGCTGGCCCAGGTGCCCCCCACCCAGCGTCCGTACGGACTGTCGGTGGCTGACTTAGCGGCCCGGGTCGGGCTGCACGTGACCACTGTCCGGTTCCACCTCAATCAGCTGGTCGGGGCCGGCTGGGTGACGGTCTCGGACCATGTCGAGGGGGTCGGCCGGCCCCGCAAGTTCTACGCCGCGGCCCAGACCACCCCCCAGCCCGAGCGGTACTACAAGATGCTCGCCGAGCTGCTGGCGCAGGCCTTCACCGGCGATGCCCCGGTCTGCCCGGAGGAGGCCGGGTTCGCCTGGGCCCAGGAGCAGTCCGGGATCTACCCGGTCGACACCGGCTCCACGTCGGCTGCCTGGCTGGCTGCGGTGGGCGCGGTCCTCGACGTCATGAACCAGTGGGGCTACGAGGTCAGCCTCGACCTGCATGGCAGCGGCGACGAAGTCGGCATCACCCTCTACCACTGCCCGTTCCGGGATTTGGCCGCCGCCCGACCGGACGTGGTCTGTGCCCTGCACCGGGGGCTGATCCGCGGCGCCACCGCCGCCGCCGGCCAGCCCGGCACCGAGGTCACCTTGGACCCGTTCGTGCAGGACTCCATCTGCCATGGCCAGCTCCGCCGCGCCACCCCCCTGACCCTGGTCCCCACTGAACGCGCCCCAGCCGACGAAGGAGACAGCGCATGAGCGACACCCCGGGTATCGACAACCCGCTGACCGACCTGCTGGTGAACACCGGCCGGTTCTTCAGCAAGGGAACTGTCTCACCCGACCACCGCTCGATCACCAAGCAAGGCGGCATCAGCGACTCCTTCTACCGCGACCGGTGGGCGTACGACAAGGTGGTCCGCTCGACGCACGGCGTGAACTGCACCGGCTCGTGCTCGTGGAAGGTGTACGTCAAGGACGGCATCATCACCTGGGAGGCGCAGCAGACCGACTACCCGTCGGTGGGTGCGGACCGGCCCGAGTACGAGCCGCGCGGCTGCCCCCGCGGCGCCTCGTTCTCCTGGTACACCTACTCCCCGACCCGGATCCGCCACCCGTACATCCGGGGCGTGCTGCTCGACATGTTCCGCGAGGCCAAACGCAGCCATGGCGACCCGGTCCTGGCCTGGGCCTCGATCGTGCAGGACGAAGAGAAGTCCCGCACCTACAAGCAGGCCCGCGGCAAGGGCGGTTTCGTCCGGGCCAGCTGGGATGAGGCGATAGAGCTAGTCGCCGCCGCCCATACGTACATCATCAAACGGTACGGCCCGGACCGGATCGCTGGTTTCTCCCCGATCCCGGCGATGTCGATGGTCTCCCATGCCGCTGGCGCCCGCTACCACAGCTTGATCGGCGGCTGCATGCTGTCGTTCTACGACTGGTACGCCGATCTGCCGCCCGCCTCGCCACAGGTGTACGGCGACCAGACCGATGTCCGGGAGTCGGGTGACTGGTGGGATGCCGGCTACCTGATCATGTGGGGTTCGAATGTGCCGCTGACCCGGACCCCGGACGCGCATTGGATGACCGAGGCCCGCTACCGCGGCCAGAAGGTTGTCGTGATGTCACCGGACTACTCTGAGGCCACCAAATTCGCCGACGAATGGGTCCCGGTCGCGCCCGGCACGGACGCCGCGCTGGGGATGGCGATGGGCCATGTCGTGCTGCGGGAGTTTTTCGTCGATCGGCGGGTGCCGTTCTTCGAGGAGTACAACCGCACGTACAACGATTCCCCGTTCCTGGTGACCCTGCAGCCGCAGGCTGACGGCTCGTACCGGATGGGCAAGAACCTGGTCGCCGGTGACCTTGACGGCCCGATCGCCGACCAGGCTCATGCGATGTTCAAGCCGGTCCTGTGGGACCAGGTGAGCGACCAGGTGGCCAGCCCGAACGGCACCCTGGGGCATCGTTTCGGGGATGCCGACCTGGGCCGCTGGAACCTGCGGTTGGGTGACCTTGAGCCGGTCCTGACCCTGATGGACACCCCCGGCTGGGAGCCGGTCGAGGTGGAATTGCCCTGCTTCGCTAACGAGACCGAGGAGCCGTTCGGGCTGCGTCGCGGGGTACCTACCCGCCGGGTCGGGGACCGGGTAGTGACCACGGTCTTCGACCTGCTGCTGGCCCAGTACGGGGTGGGTCGGCCGGGCCTGCCGGGCAGCTGGCCCGCCGGCTACGACGACGAACAGGGCCAATACACCCCGGCCTGGCAGGAGGCCATCACCAACGTACCGGCCGCCCAGGTGATCCGGGTGGCGCGGGAATTCGCCCAGAACGCGGTCGACACCGAAGGCCGTTCGATGATCATCATGGGCGCCGGGACAAACCACTGGTACCACGCGGATGTCATCTACCGGACCATGCTGACCCTGATCCAGTTGTGCGGCTGCGAGGGACGCAACGGCGGCGGCTGGGCCCACTACGTCGGGCAAGAGAAGGCCCGCCCGATCACCGGCTGGGCGACCATGGCCTTCGCCCTGGACTGGCACCGTCCGGCCCGGCAGATGATCCACACCGGTTACTGGTACATCCACACCGACCAGTACCGCTACGACACTTTCGACGCCGACACCTTGTCGGCGAAGGACCTCGGCAACAACGCCTTTGCCGGGAAGGTGATCTCTGATCTGTACGTGCAGTCGGCCAAGATGGGCTGGATGCCGTTCTTCCCGCAGTTTGACCGGAGCCCGCTGGCCCTGGCCGACGAGGCGGCGGCGGCCGGGCAGGAGGCGCCGGCGTACATCGTCGACCAGCTTCGGCAGGGCCAGCTCCGGTTCGCGGTCGAGGATCCGGATAACCCGGAGAACTTCCCGCGGGCGTTGACGCTGTGGCGTTCGAATCTGATCGGCAACACCGCCAAGGGTGACGAGTACTTCCTGAAGCACCTGTTGGGTACGGATTCGGCGGTCACCGCCCGCGAGGCCGAGGGCGAGCTGCGGCCCCAGGACCTGCTCTGGCGCGAGCCGGCACCCGAAGGCAAGCTCGACATCTTGTGCACCCTGGACTTCCGGATGACCTCGTCGACGCTGATGTCGGATGTGCTGCTGCCGGCGGCCACCTGGTACGAGAAGCACGACATCAACACCACCGACATGCACCCGTTCATCCACCCCTTCACGCCGGCGATCGACCCGCCGTGGGAGGCGCGGACGGACTGGGAGGCTTTCCAGCTGCTGGCGGACAAGCTGTCCGAGCTGGCCGAGGACCATCTCGGGGTGCGCCGGGATGTGATGGCAACCCCGCTGATGCACGACTCGCCCGATGCGATGGCGATGCCTCACGGGGTCGCGCGGTACTGGGCCCAGGGCGAAATCGACCCGATCCCGGCGGTGACCATGCCCCGGCTGACGGTGGTCGAACGGGATTACACCGCGATCGGCGCCAAGTACGGCGCGGTCGGCCCGCTGCTGGACACGTTAGGCACCGCCCAGAAGGGCCTGATGACCGATGTGACCAGCGCCATCGCGTACCTGAAAGGCAAGAACGGCACCCGCGGCGAGGGCCCGGCGAAGGGGCGGCCTCGGCTGGAGAACGGCATCGATGTGGCCGAGACGATCATGTCACTGGCCGGCGCCACCAACGGGTATCTGGCAACAGAGGGGTTCAAAACCATGGAGAAGCGGACCGGGGTCCCGCTGCATGACCTGGCCGCCGAGAATGAGGGGAAACACATCACCTTCCAGAGCATTGTCGCCCAGCCACAGCCGGTGATCACATCACCGGAATGGTCCGGTTCGGAGTCGGGTGGACGCCGCTATGCCCCGTTCACGATCAACACCGAACGGCTCAAGCCGTGGCACACCCTGACCGGCCGGATGCATTTCTTCCTGGATCACGACTGGATGGTGGCCCAGGGTGAGCAGCTGCCCACGTATCGGGGTCCGCTCAACATGACCCAGCTTTTCGGGGAGGCCCCGATCGGGCAGGTGAATGAGCTGGGAGTTTCGGTGCGCTACCTGACCCCGCACTTCAAGTGGGCAATCCATTCCCAGTACCAGGACAACTGGTATATGCAGACCCTGTCCCGTGGCGGCCAGCAGATCTGGATCAGCCGGGAGGACGCCGCCAAGGTCGGGATCAGGGATAACGACTGGGTGGAGCTGGTCAACCGCAATGGCGTGGTCAGCTGCCGGGCGATCGTCTCGCACCGGATGCCGGAGGGGACGGTTTACATGTACCACGCCCAGGACCGGGTGATCGCGGTGCCGCTCACCGAACGCGACGGCCGCCGCGGTGGGATCCACAACTCGATGACCCGGATCATGATCAAACCGACCCATATCGCCGGCGGGTACGGACAGCTCTGCTTCGCCTTCAACTACTACGGCCCGACCGGGAATAACCGCGACGAGGTCACCATGATCCGCAAGCGTTCCCAGAACGTCGAGTTCTGAGCCGGAAAGGACCGACCACGATGAAGATAATGGCCCAGATGGCGATGGTGATGAACCTCGACAAATGCATCGGATGCCATACCTGTTCGGTTACCTGCAAGCAGGCTTGGACCAACCGTTCGGGAACCGAGTACGTCTGGTTTAACAATGTCGAGACCCGCCCTGGCCTGGGCTACCCGCGCGGGTACGAAGACCAGGACCGTTGGGAGGGTGGCTGGGAGCTTACCCGGCGAGGCCGGCTCCGGCTTAAGGGCGGCGGCCGGTTCCACAAGCTGCTGAACATCTTCGGCAATCCACGGATGCCAGAGATCGACGACTATTACGAGCCTTGGTCATACGATTATCAGACCCTGCTCAACGCCCCTGCCCAGAAGCACTTCCCGGTGGCCAGGTCACATTCGCTGATCACCGGCGAGCCGATGGTGCCGAAGTGGGGCCCGAACTGGGATGACGACTTGGGCGGGACGGTCGAGTTCGGCCACCGGGATCCGATGCTCAAGGGCATCGAGGACAAGGTGACGTTCGAGTTCCAGCAGACGTTTATGTTCTATCTGCCGCGGATCTGCGAGCACTGCCTGAACCCGGCTTGCGCTGCTTCCTGCCCGTCGGGCGCGATCTACAAGCGCGAATCGGACGGTATCGTTCTGGTGGATCAGGACCGCTGCCGCGGGTGGCGGATGTGCATCTCTGGCTGCCCGTACAAGAAGATCTATTTTAACCATCAGACCGGCAAGGCTGAGAAGTGCACTTTCTGCTATCCGCGGGTGGAGAACGGGATCCCGACCGTCTGCGCCGAGACCTGCGTGGGCCGGCTGCGTTATATCGGGCTGATGCTGTACGACGCGGATGCGGTGTTAGCGGCGGCTGCGGAGCCTGACGAGCACCGGCTGTACGAGAAGTCCCTGACCGTCTTCTTGGATCCGCAGGATCCGCAGGTCCGGGCCGAGGCCGAACGTCAGGGGATCCCCCACGACTGGGTCGAGGCGGCCCGCCGCTCGCCGGTGAGCAAACTGATCCTGGATCACCGGGTCGCGTTGCCGCTGCACCCGGAATACCGCACCATGCCGATGGTCTGGTACATCCCGCCGCTGTCACCGATCGTGGATTCGCTGGCCGCGACCGGACACGACGCCGAGAATGCCACTAACCTGTTCCAGGCGATCGACGCGTTGCGGATTCCGGTGGAGTATTTGGCTAATCTGTTCACCGCCGGCAATGTGGAGCCGGTCCGGGCGGTGCTGCAGAAGATGTCGGCGATGCGCTCGTACATGCGTGACCTTAATCTCGGTAACGAGCCGCAGGAGCAGATCGCGAACCGGGTCGGGATGACCGGCCAGCAGATGCAGGACATGTTCCGGCTGCTGGCGATCGCCAAATACGACGAGCGGTACGTGATCCCCACCTCGCACCAGGAGCAGGCGCATGCGCTGGAGGCGATCAACACTGAATGCCCGGTCGGTGAAGGCGATCCGGTTCGTGGTGGCGGGCCGATCCCGGTCACGATCGGTGGCCTGCGGAAGTCGAGCGGCGCGTATCTCGACTGGGACGGGCGCGGAATCCCGGCTCGGAGCTCACGATGAGGACCTGGCTGCCTCCGGTACGTCTCCGCGCCGCGGGGGTGCCGCGGCGGGAACGGGACGAGGTCGTAGTCCGGGCCACCTGGCAGCTGGTCTCGTTGCTGCTCGACTATCCGGGCGAGGAGCTGTATCAGCGGCTGCCAGCATTACGGCGGGCCGCCGAGGCGCTGCCGGAGCCGATCGGCCCGGCGCTGCAGCAGCTAGTCGATCACCTCACCGCGACGGGTCTGGGGCCCGCGCAGCGCACATTCGTAGAAACCTTCGACTACACCCGCAGATGCGCGCTGCACCTGACCTATTACACCCACGGTGACAGCCGCAAGCGTGGTGTGGCCCTGGTGGAATTCAAGCAGGCGTACCGGCGGGCCGGCTGGCAGGTCAATGACGCCGAGCTACCGGATCATCTGAGCGTGCTGCTGGAGTTCGGGGCGGTAGGCGACTTGGATGTGGCCTGGGAGCTGCTGAATCGGCACCGGGTTGGGGTCGAGCTGCTGGGCCTGGCTCTCACCGACCGGGATTCCCCGTGGCTGGCGGCGGTCCGGGCGTTGCAGGCTACCTTGCCGGCGCTCGACGGTGACCAGGCTGACTTGGTGGCGCGGCTGCTGCGCGACGGGCCCGAGACTGAGGATGTCGGCCTCGAACCGTACGGGATCGATCCCCGCCTCAACCCCCACCCACACGACGACGCGGACCTGCTGGGAGCCTGAATGAGCATTTTCGTCTGGGGGGTCTTCCCCTATATCGCGATCGCGACGTTCGTCGTCGGGATGATCTGGCGTTACCGGTCCAATCGGTTCTCGTGGACCACCCGCAGTTCACAGATCTACGAATCGCGCTGGCTGCGGATTGGCGGGCCGTTGTTCCACTTTGGTCTGCTGTTCGCTTTCCTGGGGCATGTGATGGGGCTGTTGATCCCGAAGGCCTGGACCGATGGGCTGGGAATCAGCCAGCATTCCTACCATCTGGTCGCCGTGTCCGGCGGCTGGGTGTCGGGGCTGATGATCGTAGTCGGCTATACGATCTTGCTGGCTCGGCGGATCCTGGTGCCGGCGGTCCGCAAAGCGACCACCGTCGGTGATGTGATCATGTACCTGGTGCTGACGACGGTGCTGCTGTCGGGGATGGTGAACACCCTCACCACGACCTTCAGCGAGGCATACAACTATCGCGAGGGAATCAGCCCTTGGTTCCGGTCGATCCTCGCCTTGAATCCCGATGTGAGGCTGATGCTGGATGCCCCGTGGTCATTCCAGTTGCACGGGTTCTGCGCCTTCTTGATCCTGTTGATCTGGCCCTTCACCCGGCTGGTCCACGCCTTCAGTATCCCGGTCGGCTACGTGACCCGCCCGTACGTGCTGTACCGCTCCGCGAATCCGGGCCCGACTCCCCGGACCAGGGTCCCGGCTGGGATCTGGCAGCCGCCCCGACTCGACGGCCAGTGACGCAGGCGGTCCACCCAGCACCACCGGTTCACTGTTCGGTACGAGTCGTCATTCCGAGTTCAGGATCTGGTCGATGATCTGCTCGATGGCTTGTTCTACGGCGATCTCGGCGGCCTTCTTGACTGCTGGGACCCCGAGCGAGCCGACACCGGCAGAGGCGATCGCTGTCGCGATCGAGATGGCCAGCATGATTAGCTGGCCGATAACCAGGATTTTGAGGCCGACCACCAAGACGGCGACGCCGTTGGCGCCTACGCCGATCGCGTTAGCTAGGTTGGCGAAATCGTCCAGGGTCTCGAGTGGCGAGCCTTCCCGTTGCAGATGCCGGGCGAAGGCTTGGGCCGCGGGCCCTTGATTCACCCGGGACGGGTCAGCGAGTGCTTCCTCGACGGCCTGCCGCAGCGTCGGCGTGGTCGCGGCCAGGGACCGTACCTGGGAGCCCCATTCCCACAACTGGTCTTCGTTCGTCGATGGCCAGTTGAAACCGCAGATGTTGAGCGCCTCTACTAGCGCCCCAGGCAGCATCACCGCCATCGGATCATCCTCTCTCTGGGCCCAGGATCTGTCTCGCGAGGCCGGTGTTCTGCTCTTCCACGGCCGCGTATTCCTTGCCGGTCTCGCCCATGTTGTGGGCGGTGGCTTGGAGGGATTCGACGATTCCGTCGATCATCTCGGTCACCACGGCGCCGACCGGTCCGCACAGCACCGTCACCGCCATATCGACCAGGGTGGCGCCTTGGTCAGCCCCTTCGATGGGTTTTTCGATCGCGGCGATGATCGGCGCGGTTTGGGCCTTCCACTTCTCGGCGGCACGGCTCAGGGCGTCGCCGCCGGACTGCCATTTTTCCGGGCTGAAAACGACATCGGACATCACTGCGCTCCTCGCCAGCCGGCGTCGGCTTCCCGGTCGGCGTCGGCGACTGCGCGCTGCATCGTCGACCGGAAGGCGGTGCTCAGCTGCTCCTGGGTCTGCCGGACGATGGACTGCAGCTCCGCGAAGGACGGGTTCACCGATTCCAGAGCCGCTAGGGCATCGGTCTGGTATGTCTCCAGCGCCTGGTTCACGGCCTGCTGCACGGATTTCTCCAGATCTCGTACCGCGTCTGCGCGGACCGCATGCACGTTGATCCGGATTGCTGAGAGGGTGCCGTCGGTTACGGTGACCTCCACGGCGCCATCATCTGACGTGCCGTCGGCGTTGATCCCCTTTGGCGCGCCTTCGCCGGGATCGACGGAGAAACCCTCCGCCGCCAGCACTGCCCGCCCTACGCCCTCGAATGCGTCCGAGAAATCAGTCACAGTTCCCCCTCGCTCTTCAGTTGGTTATACGTCATCTCGAGCCCCTCGGCGATGTAATGCCACAGCATGTCCATGAACCCTACCCGCTTGAACATCGGATCGTCACTGATCTTATCAACCAGATAATACGCATCCTCCTGCGAATGCCAACTAATCCACTCATCCCCCCGCGACCCCACATGCACAAACGGAGCCGGCGGCGAAAACATCTCATTCTCCTCCACCAACCCCTGAATATACAAAGACGGCTCCACAATCACCTCAGCCCCGAAAAGAACCGCACCCGAATAATCAATCCCATTCGTCAACTCCCACAACCGAGGAAACTCCGGCGGCAACTCCACCCCCACCAAATCCACCACAAACCGCCGCGCCCGCGCAATCGCAACCGGACTCGCCGGACCGACCTCAACCTTCACCTGTCGCCATGCCATCTGCCGAAAATGATCGGCGATCTCCTCCAACGACACCATCTCATCTCCCTACGACTGCACTATTGAACCGGATACCCGCCTCAGCCCAGCGGGATAATCGGGAAGCTCTTGCTATTATTCGTACGTCGTCGAGCGGCAACCCATCATGGCGACACCGCTGGTGCTCGCGACCCCTATCACGCTACCACCCGGCGGTGACAACACGTGCCGCTCGTAGAGATCTGCTCCGAGCCCTGGGCGCGGGGCCAGGGCAGGGTGCGCGTAGGCCCCCGGTTGCGGGATAATCCTGCTCACCGAACCGCACGGGTCGGCGGAGCATACCGAGGGCAGCATGTCGGCATATGGGCAGGTCGACCGTGGGTAGGGTCATGCTCCGGCTGCTGGACCAGATCTGGCCCGGCCACCCCGACACCTGGAAAGGGGTCCGGGAGCGGCTGACCCCGGTGATCGGGAACCTGCTGCGGCTGACCGTCGGCGGGGTACTCGGCTACCTGGTGACCTTGTTGGTCACCGACGGCCGGGTCGACCTGACCGGGGCGCTGACGGCGCTGCTGGTGATCCAGGCCAGCGCTGCCGGGTCGGCCCGGATGGGTCTGGTCCGAGTCGGCGCGGTCGTGATCGGGATCGGGGTAGCGCTGCTGGTCTCGTTGTGGGTCGGGCTCTCCTGGTGGTCGTTGGGCTTGGTGATCTTCGGCTCGCTGATCTTGGCCAAGGTGTTCCGGCTTGGCGATCAGCTCCTGGAGACCCCGATCAGCGCGATGGTGATCCTGGCCGCCTCAGGGCAGCAGATCCTCGCCGAGAACCGGGTGCTGACCACCCTGGTCGGGGTGTCGGTGGGGGTGGCGCTGCCGATCCTGTGGCCGCCACCGATCCCGGTACCCTCGGCCGCCGCCGCCGTACGCCGGGTGGCGCAGTCCCTGGCGCAGACCTTCCGGGAGGCTGCTGAGCATTTCGACGAGAACCCGGTCACCGGCGAAGCGGTCGAGCAGCGGCTACGGTCTGCCCGGACCGCGACCACCGCCATCGGCCGGGCCAGCGAGCAGATCGACGCGGTCCACGACATCTGGCAGTGGAACCCGCGGGCGCTGGGCCGCGCCGATGTGGTGCCGTTGTTACGCAGCGGGTTGGAATCTCTGCAGACCTGCGCCTCGGCCTGCCGGGCCCTGTTCATGGCGATGCTGCAACAGGCCCCGGACGCTCTCGACCCGCAGGACGCCTTCGACGACGAGCTCCGGTCGGTGTTCGCGGTGGTGCTGCGCGACACCGGCGAGTGCATCGACTCCTTCGGACGGCTGGTGGAGGCCGAGACCCGGGGGGCGGAGGCCGAGCTGGAAGAGCTCCTGCGCGACAACATGGAATTGCTGATGGAGACCCGCGCCGTACTCACCGAGCTGATGCTGGTCACCACCCACGAGCCGCGCCAGTGGGTGCTGCACGGCTCGATCCTGCGGGTCCTCGACGAGATCCTGGCCAGCCTGGACGCCGACCACCGGGCCCGGGCCCGGGCCGAATGGCGCAGTAGGCAGGCCAGCCGACCACTGCCCTCGCGGGCCACTTCCAGCGAACTGCCGGTGATGTACGACCGGACCTGGCTGCGGGCGATCCGTTCCGCCGGCCATCGCGGTGACTGACCGAGTGAGCTAGGTTCACCGCGTCGATCAGATCTGCACAGTCCAGCCGTACCGGTCGGCGGCCCGGCCGTACTGGATGGCGACCAGGTGCTCACGCAAGGCTCGGGTCCGCTGCCCCACCTCGCCCTGGCCGACAATGAACTCACCCGCGTCGGGGGTGGCGAAACCGGTGACCGGGGTGACCACGGCGGCGGTGCCGCAGGCCAACACTTCGACGATCGCGCCGCTGCGGACCCCGTCGAGCAGCTCGGTGATCTCGACCCGGCGTTCCACCGGAGTCAGACCGTGATAGCTGGCCAGCCGCAGCAGGCTGTCGCGGGTCACCCCGGCCAGGATCGTCCCGGTGAGTTCCGGGGTCACGAGTTCACCGGCGGCGCTCACCATCAGGATATTCATGGTGCCGCATTCCTCCACCCAGCGGTGCTCGGCGCCATCCAGCCACAGCACCTGCCCGCAGCCGTGCTGCTGCGCCTCGCGGGCCGCCGCCAGAGATGCCGCGTAGTTTCCGCCGCACTTGGCGGCACCAGTCCCGCCGGGAGCGGCCCGGGTGTACGTGGGGGTCACCCATAGCCGTACCGGTTCCGGGTAGTACGGCCCGGCCGGGGTCATCACCACCAGGTAGCGGTAGCGGCGCGCCGCCCGTACCCCGAGGAAGGTCTCGTCGGCGATCATGAACGGGCGGATGTACAGCGACTGCTCGCCGTCGGGATCTGGGACCCAGGCCTGATCCAGCCGGACCAGGCGGGTCACCGATTCCAGAAAATCACTCTCGGGCAGCGCCGGCATGTCCAGCCGGGCCGCGGAGCGGGCGAACCGGGCCGCGTTCTGGTCGGGCCGAAACAGCTGGACCCCGCCGTCGTCGCGCCGGTATGCCTTGAGGCCTTCGAAAATTTCCTGCGCGTAGTGGAGGACCCCCGACGCCGGGTGCATCGCCAGCGGTTCCAGCCCGCTTATCTGGTGGTCATGCCAGCCGCGGTCCGGGGTCCAGGTGGCCTGCGCACCATGGTCGGTGTAGACCTCGCCCAGGACCGGCCGTGCGACCGCGGCCCGGCGGACTTCTTCGGGGGCGGGGCTGCTGGACGCGCGGACGGTGAAGGTCATAACCGGCCATGGTAGGGGCCGGAGCGATAGACCCCGACGACATACGATCTGGGTAGTCCGTGTCCTTCATCGAGGAGATTCACCATGTCTGTCAGCCGTCGCCTGGTCACCGTCGCCGCCACCTGTGCTCTGCTGGTCACCGGCTGCTCACTGCCCGGCCTTTCCACGTCTTCCGGCCCCGGAGCAAAGACCGGTCAGAGCGCCGGAGCGTCCAGCGCCGGAGCGTCCAGCCCCGCAGCAAAGATCAGCCGGAGAGCCGGGGAATCTGTTGACGTCGCCGAATTCTCAAAAGAAATCAAGGCCTCGCAAGAAAAAATCACCATCACCACAAGCGAAATTATCACGGAAACCAATGGGGTTACAACCAAGCAAACCAAGGTGACCGACACCAGCGACAAGTCCCGGCCGAAGGCAAAGATAGATTCAGAGGTCGCGGGCAAGAAGCAGCAGATAATCATCATCGGCTCCACCGTGTACGCCAAAAAAGAAGGGGATGCTAAGTGGACCAAGACGACCGATAATGATGATTTTAACAATTCCGAATTACTTAGCAAGATCACCTTCTCGAAGGTGACCTATGTCGGCCTTGAGACTATGGATGGGGAGCAGCTCCAGCATTACGCCACGGAGATGTCGATGTTTGGGATCACCGGCCCAGCCGATGTCTGGCTCGATAGCCAGTCGCGGGTCCGACGGAGTTCCTCGGCATTGTCCGGCACCAAGATCACCATCAAGATGTCGAACTTCAATAAGCCGGTGACGATCACCGAACCGCCGGCCTCCGAGGTGCAGTGACGAGACTGGTTCCGGCCGGGCACCGGGGGCGTTCGGCCTCGTGCCCGGCCAGGATCAGGCGAGCTGACGAGTCTGGGCCTGTCGATGGCTGTTGGTTGAGATCGTGTTGGCGAGGTCGTCGGACGGCGACGTAGGATCGGTGCGACCCCCTTAACAGCCTCGCCGAGGAGATCACCATCATGTCTGTCAGCCTTCGGGTGGCCGTCGTCGCTGTTGTGTGCGCGCTGGCGGCTGCCGGGTGTTCAACGCCGAGTCCCTCCAGCCCCAGCCCCAGCCCCACACCCAGCGCCGCGAGTTCCGCCAGCCCGGCCCAGCCCAGCTGGACTGGGCCCAACCCTGGTTCGGTTGAATCCACCGCCCTCAGCGCGCAGATGAACGCCGCCATGGCCAAGGTCACCAGCTATGCGATCGAGGTGACCTTTCACAGCGAGAGGGAGTCATCCACGGGCTCTGGAGTGGTCGACCTGAGAGACCGATCCCGACCGAGGATCGCGACGCAGACGGAGACGAAGAATGGGGTGGTGGAGATCGTCATTGTCGGCACCACTCGATACATCAGGCTCAAGGGGACGACCACCTGGCTCAAGGGCACGGTGGATCAGCTGCCGGCCGAGCTGATCGGCGATGTCCACTATGTGAGGGCGATCTATGTCGGCCCCCAGACCCTGGCCGAGGAACAGCTCCACCACTACAGCGTCGAGTCGACACAGAAGCACAAGTCCTTGTCGCATGAGCTCCTGATCGACGATCAGAACCGAATCCGTCAATTCACGAATCGGTCGTTGAAGGTCACCTATACGCTGTCGAAGTTCAACGAACCGGTGACCATTGCTGAACCACCGGCCTCCGCGGTTCGGTGATACGGGTATGGGGCGCCTGGCTGCGTACCCGCGTGCGGATCACTCGACCTGGCTGGGCCGGGCCCACAAGTTGAGCCCGCCGTCGCGCGCGTGCTCGTCGATAGCCGCCAGTTCGGCCTCGCTGAAACCAAGCCCGGTGACCGCCGCTGCGCTGTCCTCCAGCTGCCTGACCGACGAGGCGCCGATCAGCGCCGACGTCACCTCGGGGCGCCGCAGCACCCACGCGATCGCCAGCTGAGCTAGCGTCTGCCCCCGGTCGGCTGCGATCCGGTTCAGCGCCGCGATCCGTTCCAGGTTCTGCGCGGTCAACAGGTCCTTCGACAGCGACTTACCCTGGGCGGCTCGCGACCCCTGAGGGATCCCCTGAAGGTACTTATCGGTGAGCATCCCCTGCGCCAACGGTGAGAACGCGATACACCCGACGCCGAGCTCGTCGAGGGTGTCCAGCAACCCCTCCTCGACCCAGCGGTTCAGCATCGAATAGGACGGCTGGTGGATCAGCAGCGGGGTCCCGAGCGCGTTCAGGATCTCCACCGCCTGACGAGTGCGGCTCGGCGAATAGGAGGAGATCCCGACGTAGCGGGCCCGGCCGCTGCGGACCGCGTAGTCCAGGGCGCCCATAGTCTCCTCGAGCGGGGTATCCGGGTCAGCGCGGTGATGGTAGAAAATGTCGACGTGGTCGATCCCCATCCGCTGCAACGAGGCGTCCAGGGAATCCAGCAGGTATTTGCGTGAGCCGAGATCCCCGTACGGGCCGGGCCAGAAGTCCCAGCCGGCTTTGGTGGAAATCACCAGTTGCTCCCGGTACGGGGCAAAATCCCGCCTCAGGTGCCGGGCGAAGTTCTCCTCGGCAGCGCCGTACGGCGGGCCGTAGTTGTTGGCCAGGTCAAAGTGGGTGATCCCCAGATCGAAAGCCCGGCGCAGGATGTCGCGCTGGGTGGCAAAGGGCACGTCATCGCCGAAGTTGTGCCACAGTCCCAGCGACACCGCTGGCAGTTTCAGTCCAGAGCGCCCCACCCTGCGGTACGGCATCCGCTCGTCGTAGCGGTCCGGGTCGGCGCGGTACGGGTCCAGGATCGGCATCGGTGCTCCCTCACGGTTGAATGTGCTCCCACGCTAGCCCAACTCGCTCCTGGAGAGAGCACCGACGCCCACGCGTCACTCGATCCGGGTCACCCGCTCGCGCTGCATTGCCTCCCAGGCGTCCATCGCGATCTTCGGGCCTTTCTTCTTGGCAGCATCCACGAATTTCTTCGGCAGCTTCTTCACATCGTCCTTGACGATGTCTGTGTAACTTCCGTCCGGACCCACCGACCAAGGATTCTTACGAGTACCGACGTTAGGCTTCACGCCACTCTTGTGATGAGCAGTCGTGTCCCCAGGAAGGGATCCCTTAGGCACCTCTGTACTGCGTTTGCTTCTGGGGATACGCGTTTTCGATGAAACCGTACGACCGCGGTTGAACTCAGCATGCTTCAGCTGCTTGCAGATGTTCGCGCAGCGCTCTTTGGCCTTCTTAATACGCTTACTGATGAGCTTGCACCGAGAAGCGAACTTCTCCGCCTTAGCGAGCAGCTTCTCGATGAACTTGAAGATCTTCATCCCGATCCGCCCCACATGCAGGGTGTACCAGCCAGCGAAGGCTGCCAGGGATGATCCAAACGTAGGAACCGCTGCCGCCAGGGCCGCGATCGCACCCTCGATCGCCTTAGTCAGCAGGTCTGTGATCAGATCCCAGATGAAGCCCCGGATGACGCCCACCAGGGCACCGGCCATCTCCACGCCCAGCGCCATCCCCTGGGCCGCTTTGTCCACCTGGGCGAAGACCTCGTTGATGGCCTTCATGAACACGTGGTAGGCCTTCGAGGCATCACCCTGCCAGCTCGACATGTCGTTCACGCCCTGCGCATGCAGGTTCCCCGCGGCGACGAAGTCCTTGCCGACCTCACGCCATTTGTTGGCCTGCTGGGCGACCAGCTCATCGCTTCCCTCGAGCTTAGCCAGGGGCTCGGAGATGAACTTGATGTGATGGACCATGAACTCGAGCAGTTCACCCAGAGGGGCCGCGATCAGCGCCCCTACCGGGTCCAACGCCGCGGAGAGCAGGTCCGTCCCCACCGCGATCGCGCCGGTAATGTCATTGAATTTGAATTCACCATCGGACCAGTTCTTACACATGGACACGGTGTCATTGAGGATTGCCATCAGATATCCCCCCTACCCGAGCATCCAGTCGACTTCGACCAGCGAATCGGCGCGGTCCTGCTCCGACTGCTCGTAGGATTTGGCGGTCCGGTCGATGTTCTCCGCGCTGTTGCTGACGGCCTCGGCGAGTTTGCGTGCGTACTCCTCGGTGTCGCCGCAGACTAGGTTCAGCAGCGGCGCGACGATCGACCCGAACAGGATCCCGAAAGCCTGCCCGTTGCTGTCCTGTGCCTCCTTCGCCTTGCCTGCGGCAGCCTCCACCTTAGCGGCCACCTCACCCAGCCGACCAGAATGCTTCCGGAACTCCGCCAGATCCCACGAGGTGGTCTCGCTCATCGCGACTCCTCCATAGCCAGTTTCACGTCCTCGGGCGTCTGCCGATCGAAAGCCTCCAGAGAGGGGTCATCCTCCCCGGCCAGACCGACCAGCACCGAACGGGTGCCCTGCGATACCTGCGCGCCTCCCTTTGCGTACAGTTCTCGGAATGACATCGTCAATTCCGAGGAACTGGCCCGGCTGGCATCCTGCAGGAAAGTGATCTCCTTGATTGAGTTTCCAGAACTCAGGGTCATCCGCATCAGCTTGTTTTCGACCGTCACCTCGTTGGCCGCCAGCGCCTCTTGCGCGGCCTCACCTTGTCGAATGAGGTCTTCGGCATGGGCCCGGAAAGCGGTCAGCCAGGCTTGCGGATCACGGGCCGCCGGACCCAGCAAGTGAGGGTCGAGTTCATCAGTCATGGGGGCGTAGCGTACGCCTTGGAAGGTTCATATCCCAGATGGACAGGATCCGGTGGGCCCCGATCGCCATCAGAACACCCGCGACCAGAACCCCGATCCCTGTCGCCAGCGGTGGCCAGATCACACCCCAGGTGGCTTTGTGAATCTCTTGCGACATTGGCATTGCAGCCTCAGTGACGCTGTTGGATGACCAGTCTCGCTGAGACCCGCGCGGGTCGAAGGTGAAGAAGTCCACTTCGCCGCTCAGCGGGGTTCGTGAGAGCAGTCTCACCTGGCGGTCGCGCAGCAGCCGCGCCGAACCTGGCTGCCAGGTGTCCTCCGGGGCCAGCCGGACAGCACCCGAGCAGGTGTAGAGCATGAAGGCGTGGGCAGGTGAGCGGTGGCAGGAGGCGACGGTCATGGTGCCGCTGCGCAGATGGATCGACGACTGGTTCCAGCCGTACCCGATGGCGACATTCCACCACACCCAGGCCCCCACCCCCCAGATCAGCAGCATCAGCAGGACCGGGACCGCACCCCGGAAAGGGAAACTCCTCGCCTCATCTGATGGGCCCTCGTCATCATCCGACAGGTCCTCACCGTCATCATCGTCATCCGCCGACAGGTCCTCGTCGTCGAGGTATTCGTCTTCCTTATCGGCGTCGTCGGCAGAACGGTCGGGTACGTGCCTCATGGCATCATCGTCTCACCCAGGCGGGCATGACGAGGATGCCAGACACCACATCACATCGTGATGCAGCTGTGTGGCCGTCGCCGCGAGGTCTCCCAGGAAATAGAAATGGCCACCGGGGAAGATGCGCCACCGGAACCGGGCCGTAGTCATCCGCTCCCAGGACCGCAGGCTTTCCGGAGGAGCCACCAGATCCTGGTCTCCCCCGTAAGCGACCAGGGGAATATCTAACGGCTCGGTGCAGGGCTGGTGAGTCTCGGTGATCTGGAAATCTTGTCGCAGCACCGACAGCAGATACTGACCGAATTCCGGGTGCCGCAGCAGCCCCGTCGGCGAGGCCCCCAGGGATTCGACCTGCTGCAGGAGGGTCTCGTCGCTGGCCAGGTGCAGTCCCCGATCCACTCGCTGCGCCAGAGGCGAGGCGTGTGCCGAAACGATCACCGCCTGAACCTGATCCGGCAGGCGTCTGGCGACCTCGTGGGCGACAACAGCACCCATGCTGTGCCCCAGCAGCACGAGGGCTCCCGGCAACCGCCAGATCGCCTGTTGCGCGACAGAATCCGCCAGCGCCGGCAGGGATTCAGGCAACGGGACCCGTACCTGCCGCTCCCGTCCGGGATAGTTCACCGCCCACACGGTCAGCCGGTCACCCAGCACTGCGGCGAGCTCGCGATAGAACATCGGACCGCCACCGGCATGGGGACAGATAAGGAGAGTGGGGCTGTCAGAAGCTGGTCGACTCAGCCGGACCAACCACGACGCGGGATTCATACAAGTCCCCTGCTGGTCGGGTCCACGGTATCGACGCCACGGTAGAACAGCCGAATCCGCCGATCTGGCCGCGGCTGTCTCTCGGCGCCGCCGCTCCAGCCGTTGTTCAGCAGCGCCCGATGCATCCGCTGATTGCCCACGGCGGGATCCACGACCACCAGCTGACACGACGGGTCGGCGTCCAGCATCGCATCAGCCAGCACCGGCATAAGCCGCGAGAAGATCCCCCGGCCCGTCAGTCCCGGCTCCCCCACCGCGATGTGAAAACCGAGATCGTGACTCTCGGACCGATAGCAACGGCCCACCTCGTCCCGGCCGGGACGGTAGATCTCCAGGTATCCCACCGGCACCCCTTGGTACAGCATCAGCAAGGGCACCGAATAGGTATCCGCCACTTGCTCGCGCCACTGGTCGGCCCACCGCGACGCCGGCCAGGGCTGCTCCCAGGTGTCCACCAGATGAGGCCGCGACATCCACGCGGCGACCACCGGGGCGTCAGCTTGCGGATCCGCCACCCGCACTGTGACATCACCATGCCCCAGCCGCGGCAGTGTGTACGCGGGCAGATCCGGCACCGGCGGGGAATCCGGCAGGACCCAGTCGGCCGGCACGTCAGTTCGTAGTCGAGGCAACACCGCTGACCTCACACACTCCACTGCGCGGCGGCCCGCCACTGCGTCAGCAGCTTGGCGTACTCCCCGCCGGCCGCCTCCAAGGCGTCCGGGGGACCCTGCTCGACGATCTGGCCCTCCCGCATCACGACAACGGTATCGGCGACTTCCAGCATCGCAGGCCGATGCGTCACCACCACGGTGGTGTGATCGTCACGGATCCGCGCGATGCTGTCCACGATGGCGCGCTCGTTGCGGGTATCCAGGGCCGAAGTCGCCTCGTCGATCAGGAGCAGGCGGGCCCGTTTCGCCAGGGCCCGGGCGATACCCATCCGCTGCCGTTCCCCCCCGGAGAGCTGGCCGCCCAGTTCACCGGCGGGGGTGTCCCAGCCGGTGGGGGTGCTCTCCAGGATGGGGGTCACCATGGCGGCCTGCGCGATCTGGTCGAGATCGGCCTGGCTAAGGTCCGGGTCGATGGCCAACAGGTTGTCCCGCAGCGACGCGTCGGTCAGGACCGTGTCCTGGAAGACCACGGCGGCGTTGCCCCGCAGGCAGTTTGTCGGGTCCCCGGCGGGATCGGCATCAGCCAGCGTGACGGTGCCCGCGTCAGGAGCTCTCAACCCTGCCAGGACCCGGATCAGGCTGGTCTTGCCCGACCCGGAACCCCCCACCACCACGGTGACAGTTCCCGGCAGCAGGTCAAGGTCCACATCCATCAGCCCGACACCGCCGTCGGGATAGGTCAGCCGCAAGCCCCGGGCCTGCACCCGTGGCGCCTCGGGCAACGGGGCCGGGGGGGCAGCAGGGACGGTGTCGACGATGGCGCGGACCTCGGCGAGGCTGCGGTTGATCGCGACCACTCCCGAGACCGTCCCGGCCACGGTCGTGACCTGTTCCAGGACCCGTAGCAGCACAATGACCAGGACGGCTGCGGTAACCGCGTCGATCGCGCCGGCCTCAAAAGCCAGCCACGCCGTACCACCGAAGCCGAATAGCACCACCTGGAGTACCAGGCTGAACAGGAACTCGCCGGGGATCTGCCACAACAGCAGCCGCAATACCCGAGACCGGGTCCTCCCGATGGCCTGCTCCACCAGCCGGCTACCCAGCGACAGGCTACGCGCCGTACGCAGCGACGGCTGCGCCCAGGCAAATTCGAACAGCCGATCGTCGAGTTCCTCGGTGGCCTGGGTATAGCCACGCTGCGCCCGGGACTCCACCGCGGTACTGGCCCACAACGCTGCCAGGGCCAGGAGCCCGCCAGCCAACGTCACCACCGCGACCGGGACAGAAACGCTCAGCAGCCCCAACCCCAGCGCCAGCGTGAACGCCACGGCGGTCACCACCGGGGTCACCAGCAGAATCACCCCGGACGTGGCCTGCGTGGCCCCATCAGCCATCAGGCTACGCAGCGCAGCGGCCCGCTGGGGGCTCACGTCCGGCCACGCCAGGATCGCCTCAGGGGTACGCCGCTGAATGGCGCGCATCACGGCGACCCCGAGGCGCAGCCCGCGCCGGGCTGCGAGGACATCCACAGCCCAAGCCCCGACGATCAGGCCCAGCAGCGCCGCCACCCACGGCGCACCGCTGGCCGGGGAGCCGCCAAACAGGGACCGGCCCAGCGGGAACAACGTCAGCACCGCAGCCGCCTGGACGGTTGCGGAGAAGACAGCCAACACCAGGTAGCCCCAGAAGTCACGCCCGGGCGTGACCGCGTGCAGATGACGCACCATCAGAGTCCTCCCTGCCCGGCACCGACGCGCCACAGTTCGGCGTACGTGCCCTCCTGTGCCAACAATTCCTGGTGGGTGCCGGACTCGACGATCCGGCCATCGCGCAGGACGACGATCCGGTCGGCGCCGCGGACCGTGTGCAGCCGGTGAGCGATCATCAGCACGGTACGTCCCTGGAGCAGCTGATCCAGCCCCTGCCGGATCGCCCACTCGGAGTCGGGGTCGGCGGCGGCCGTGGCCTCATCCAAGATCACGATCGGGGTGTCAGCGAGCAGGGTCCGGGCGATCCCGATCCGCTGCCGTTCCCCGCCGGAGAACCGGCTGTTGTCGACGATCGTGTCGTATCCCTGCGGCAACTGCATGATCCGCTCATGGATCTGCGCCGCCGTCGCCGCCGCCCGTACCTGGTCGTCGGTGGCGTCCGGGCGGCTGAGAGCGATGTTGTCACGGACACTGGCCCGCAACAGCTGAACGTCCTGCAGCAGGATCGCCACCTTGGCGTACAGCTCATCGCAGGTGAGTTCGCGAATGTCGACCCCGTCGATGCTGACGGTGCCGGCCTGCGGATCCCACATCCGCGCCAGCAACGCGGCCACCGTCGACTTGCCGGCGCCCGAGGGACCGACCAGGGCCGTGACCTGGCCCGCCTCGAGTTCCAGGTCCAGGTCCGGCAACACCGTCGGCCCCGCCCCGTAGCCGAACCGGACACCGGCGAACCGGACATGCCCCGGGGCCGCCGGCCGGCCGGAAGGGGGAGCCAGGCTCGGGGTACTCAGCAGCCACTCCACGGCGTCGCGGGCCGTGAAAGCCTGGGTTAGAACACCGATGCTCGAGGTGATCCCGAGCAGCTGGGAGCCGCACGAGGCGCCCACGATCAGGAAAACAATCAGTTCCTCCGGGCGCATCCAGCCTGCCGAGATGAAACCCCACCCGGCTAGCACCAGCAGACCCAGCACGGTTGTTGGACGGTTGATCATGACAGCCTGGGTCTTCGCCAGCGCGGTCTCGTCCTGCCACTGCGCCACGAAGTCCCCCATCCGCCGCAGCGTGCCCGGCAAGTCGACCACAGCCCTCGGCCCGAAGACCCGGGCCTGGTCGACCGTGCTGAGGAAGGTCTGCGCCTGCCCCGAAACCAACGCCGAGGTACGCTGCACGGTCGCGGTCTTATCGGCGTCGCGACGCGAGATTCGGATCATCACGAAGAGGAACAGGACCAGGGGCAGCAGCAGGACCAGGGCCAGCCGCCACTGCACCACGAAGAGATACCCCACTACCGCGACGGGGGTGACAACCGCCGCCACCAGGTCGAGCACTGAATGGGTGACCAGGTAGTGCAACGCGGCCACATCGTCGCCGACCAAGGTCTTCACATCCGCCGCTTTACGGCGGGAGAACCAGCCCAGCGGCAGGGTACGCAGCTTGTCCATCAGCCGCCGCCGTACCATGGCCGCGAACCGGGCATCGTAAAGATGCATGCCCAGCAGCAGCGCCGTGGTACCACCGGCGCTGAGGGCCATGATCAGCAGGGCCGTAAAACCCAGCGCGGTGAACTCGTCCCGCCCGGCGCCGCGCAGGAAAAGCCGGGCCACCTCGGCGAACAGGAGGAACGGCACGATCTGTAGCAGGGACAACACCCCCTGCGCGACACCCCCCACAACCAGGGCCGCTCGGGCCGGGGCCAGGACCCGTTGCGGGGCTGGTTCGGGGACTGTCGTCGGCTGCGGCTCCTGGTCCCGGGTCGCCTGCTCCAGGACCCGTGACTTGCCCATGGACCGCCCCTTCACCCAGTAGGCCTGGGCGTGGAGCGTGGCCCGGTTGAGCCCGAATTCCCGCTCCAGCGGGGTACGGGCCCGTCGGGTCGCGAGCGATTCGGCCGTCACCCAGGCATACCAGCCGGTCCAGTCGTGCCCGGAGATAGCCTGGGCCAGTCCCTGCCCGTCGGGCAGTTCCGCCACCCAACGGGCCGTGATGTTCGGCCCCTGCGGCAAAGGGAGCAAGGTGTCACGCTCGTCGTGCTGCTCCAGGTACACCACGACGCGGCATTGCGGCGGGATCGAGGACGCGATGGCGTAGATCGCCGGGTAGGACGCGAGATCACCGAGGAAGAGGTAGCCCTTGGGGGCCGGGTCTAGCAGTTCAAAAGGTTCCTCGCCGAACCGCATCGCCACGATCTGATCGCCAGGCTCACAGGTCGTGGCCCAGTAGGAGGCGGGCCCCATGGGGTGGTGGATGACAACATCGATGGCGAATTCCCCGGTCTCGGGGTTGGCCTCGGCGAGGGTGTAGCCGCGCTGAAACTGTTTCGACCCGCCATCCGGGTCGGGAAACCAGGCGCGTACCCAGTTGCCGGGGGCCTCCTGGGCGGTAAGCAGCGTCTCAGAACGCAGAAACACCCTGACGAAATGTTCCGTACGGTATTCCCGACCCGTCACCGTGAGTACGTGTTCCTTGGCTCCGAGGCTCTTGAGTACTGCCCCCTGGATTCCCCTGCCCATGACCATTCACCTCCATATCCTTCGCGTCCGTCTTCACCTTGTCACTCTCGCCGGCGCCTAGTGACCTTGTTCACCCACTGGCCCGGCGGTCATCTCACCGTTGCTGCTGCTTGCTGACCTTGCCTACCGCCGTTAGCGGGAATTCGTCGACTACCTGGATCTCATCAGGTACGGCGAAGGCCGCGATCCCGCTACGTCGGACCTGCATGATCAGCTGGCGGGGTGTGGGGCGCTCAGCCTCGGCAAGCGTCTCCCGCAGGATCACGTAAGCGACGATCCGCTCACCCCAGCGATCATCTGGTACCCCCACCACAGAGGCGTCGTGGACCTCGGGGATCCCCAGCAATGCGTTCTCCACCGTCTCAGGGGCCACCTTCTCCCCGCCCCGATTGATGATGTCGTTGACCCGACCGGTCACCGTCAGATAGCCCCGGCTGTCCTGGGTGACGAGATCTCCCGAGACGTAGAACCCGTCCTCGGTAAAGCAGCGGGCATTGTGCTCCGGGGCCCGGTAATAGCCGCGGATGGTGTACGGGCCCCGGGTCTGTAGATGCCCCTCAACACCGTCGGGGACCGGCAGGCCCCGGTCGTCGACGACCCGTACCTCGTCGGCGGGAGACAACGGCCGCCCCTGGGTGGCCACCACCGTCTCCTCGTCGTCGTCAAGCCGGGTGTAATTGCACAGGCCCTCCGCCATCCCGAAGACCTGCTGCAACCGGCAGCGCAACGTACCCTCTACCCGTTCCGCGATCGCACGGCTCAGCTTTGACCCGCCGACCCAGACGATTCGCAAAGCGGTGTGGGTCGACTCCTCTGCCTGCAACGAATTCATCCAAGTCAGCAGCAGCGGAGGCACCAGCGCCAGATGGGTTACTGCCTGCTGCTCCAGCAAGGCAAAACCGGTCGCTGGTGACGGATCCGGGGCCATCACTACCCGGGCCCCCACCGCCAACGCACCATGCAGACCCGGCGAGGACAGGGCGAAATTGTGTGCCGCGGGCAACACCACCGCCATCACGTCGCCACGTCTCAGGTCGCTGATCTCAGCGGCGGCCCGGGAACAGTAGTCGTACTCCTCGTGCAGCCGAGGGATCAGCTTCGGGTTTCCGGTGGTGCCACCGGACAGCTGCAGCACCGCTACGGACCCCGGCGAGACCTCCGGCAGGCTGGCCGGGTCCGGATCAGGCACCTGATGCCACGGTGGCTCCTGGTGCCAGGCCACTTCAAGCACTGTCAATCCTGGCACCTGCTCGGCCACCTGACGCGCGACGGCCGCGTAGTCGACAGTGCCCACCCGCCCCGTGGTCACGATGGCGACGGCCTCGGCCTTCCGGGCCACATGGGTCACCTCGATTCGGCCATGCGAACTCAGCACCAGCACCGGCCGCGCACCAGCCCTCATCACCCCGAAATACGCCTCGACCCAGGCGACACTGTTGGGCAGGTACAGCACCACATTCGAACCAGGCCGGACCCCATGGCTGGCGAGCCAGGAGGCACAGCGGCAGCTGGAACGGGCCAGCTCCCGAAAACTCAGCGAGCGGACGGCGTCCGAGACGAAGGGGGCGTCTGCGAAGTTCTCGGCAGCCGCATCCAGCACCTGGGGCAGGGTCCGCTGTCGCCAGTACCCCGCCTCGCGATACTGCTGCACCAGATCGGGCGGGAAAGGCACCACCCCTGGTTCAGGGGGCCCTGATTCAGGGGATGGGTGTGACGATGTCATGGCTGCTCCTTCGTGGCTGTGTGGATGAGATCGCCCAGGCTTGCCCCCCTGAGGATGTCTGCCGCGGTACCAGCGTTCACCGGGATCCGAGCAAGTTCACGTTGAATAGTGAGCGCCTGCATCGAGTCGATCCCCAATGAGACCAGAGAACGAGAGAAGTCCAGCTCCTCCCCGCTCGCATAGCCCAGCGCCTCGCGTACCACCCGCTCCACCTGCTCGGCGAGCCCAACCGTCTCCGTACGTTCGGTAGCCGGCGGCTCGGCCGGGATTGGCGGCTCGGCCGGTACGGACGCCTCCTCGGGTGAGGCTGCCGGCACCGGCTGCGGCGCCGTAAGCAGGTGCCGGAACAACACGCCCGCCCCGATCAGCGAGAAGGCCTCGGCGATCCGCTCCCAGTCCGCCGCTGCGATCCCGACCAGGCCAGTGGGGGCTGAGAGCGCAGCCGCGACGGCCGCGGCCGGATCCATCTGCCGTAATCCCGCGGTCTCGATCTCCTGCAAGCGGTCGCCGACCGCGCCGGTATGGCCAAAATGAGGCCACAGACCCCAGCGGATTACCGTCGTGTTCCCGGCATCGGCCAGGGCGGTCACCTCCAGCACCCGGTTGGTGGCCGCGTAGGCGGCATGCCCATGGGCCCCGATACCTGCTGACAGGGAAGAGAACACCAAGAACCGGTCCTCGGGGCGTACCAGATACTCCCGCACGACCGCCACCGCACCAGATTTTGGGGCGATCGCAGCCGCCCAGTCGATGTCCGTGACCGCGTCGTAGTCTACGGCGCAGTGCACGACAAGGCGGGGGGCGGGAGACAATGCCGCGGCCAGCTCACCGACCGCGGCCCGGTCGGTGATGTCACATGCCCGGTGTACGACCTCAGCCCCGGTCGCATGGGTGATCGCCTGCAGGGCCGCCGCGGTAAGGCTGGACGGCGCGCGCCGCGAGACCACCACCACCCTCGTGCAGCCCTGCTCCGCGAGCCGACGACACACCTCGCGTCCGACGACCCCGGTGCCGCCTAGAACCACCGCCTCGGTGAAGTCGGGATGCCGGGTTGCCGATTCCTCGGGTATCAGACGCCGGGCGTGGAGAGCGGCGCCTAATACCGCCAGGTGCGGCTCTCCCACGATGTGCGCGGCGGTCATCACCTGCCGGGCGCTGTCGGCCGGCTCCTGGGCTGGATCGAGGTCCAGATGACGAAGCCGGACCGGAGCGAGATCTGAGGCCAGGCAGCGCACCATGGCAGCCGCTGCGGCTGCGATCGGGTCCGGGGTAGCCCCCTCGTACGGGCTGCGGTCCTCGGCGCCGGTGGTGACCACCAGCAGGTCTGAGACGGGGGCACCCTGCAGCTGCGTCAGCAGGGTGTGGACTAGCGACAGCGCGGAGCTGGTCTCACGGCCGGCCCACAACGCCGGGTCCAACATGACCACGCCCACCGCTGCCTCGTCGGTGACGATCGAGGCACCGAACCTGGACGCCTCCTGGGTCAGGGGATCCAGCCAGTGCTCGGCCCCGGGCAAGAGCAGGACGCGGCGCGGTTCTGGGAGAGCATACGCCCCGAGGGCCTCCCAGCGTTCGCCTAGGCACTGCGGCACCATCCCATTCCGGCCGGGGGTGGCCATGCCCGGCTCGGATGGCGCCCAGTGCACGTCGGGTTCCCAGGCGACGGACGGAAACCGCAACGGGGTCGCGACGGCTCGCTCCGGACGGGCGATGGTGATGTCTCGGTGGGTGACCAGAACCTCGGCCAGGCGATCCGCGAAGCCGACGGGGGTCGGGGTCTCCCGCTGCCCGCAGTTACCCACCCGGATATCGGGCCGGCCTGCTGCCGCAGCGGTCTCGACGATGGCCGTCAGCAGAGCCGGGTGACTGGAAACCTCCAGGAAAGACGAGGCCCCCTGGTCGAGGGCGCAGCGGACGGCCAGGTCGAACCGGACCCGGTGGCGCAGGTTCGCGAACCAGTAGGCACGCTGGGAGCTCCCGGACGGGATGGGCGCACCGAGGGTGGACCCGATGCAGGGGATCCGGGCCTCACAGAAAGGTTGCGGGCTCAGCGTTTCCTCGAAGGGTTCCCGTACCGTATCCATCAGGTGGGTGTGTGAGGGAAAGTCGACCTCGATCCGCCGGACGAAACAGTCCTCGGCGCCCAGGATCGCCTCCAATTCGGTGACCGCATCCGCGTCACCGGTGACCACATGCAGAGATGGGGAATTCACCACACACACCTCTGCCCACCCGGTGAGCCCGGGGAGTTTACGCTCGATCGAGTCCCGGTCGCAGCCGACGATCAGCATGGCGTAGCGGCCGGTAGTGGCGATCTGCCGGCTGAGCTGGGTCCGTCTCGCGACGACGCGTACCGCGTCCTCCTCGGCGAACAGCCCGGCCACGCAGGCAGCCGCCAGCTCACCTTGACTGTGCCCGACCACCATGTCGGGCATCACCCCCCACTCCTGCCAGACGGCCTGCAGGGCCAGCATGTGGACGAAGAGCGCCGGCTGGACTGCTGCGGCGCAGACGGCGTCGATCAGGTATTCCCGTACCGGCAGGCCCTCGCGGACGAATCGGCGATCAAGCCGATCGACGGTGGCCCGATAGGCGGTGCTGACGCCGTACAGATCCTGGCCCATGCCGGGATACTGCCCCCCTTGGCCGGGGAAGACCATGGCAATGGTCCGGGCCTGCGCCTGCCCCACGGCGATCGACACCCCGGGTACGTCACGGGTCTCGTCGCCGGCGGCGAGAGCGTCCAGGGCCGCCAGCAGGCCGTCCCGGTCTCGGACCCGGACCAGCGCCCGCCAAGGCTGCGGGCTGCGGGTCGCGGCCAGCGCCTTGCTCACCTGCGCGGGGGTCGTCTGGGGATCGCCCCGTACGAAACCCGCCAGCGCGGCGGCTTCTCGGAACACGCCGGTGGCGGTTCTGGAACTGAGCAGCAGCGCGACCGTGCCGTCGGGGAAACCGGTCAGTTCAGGCATGGAACGCCTCCTCGGGGATGTCGATCAGAGCATGGGCGTTGCTGCCCGAGACCCCGAAAGTCGACACGGCCGCGAGTCGCCGGCCCTGCCACCGGGTGCTGTGAGCCGGGACCCGGATGCCATGCCGGTCCCAGTCGATCGCGTCGCTGGGCGGGTCGGCGTGCAGGCTGGCCGGGATAACGCCGTGGATCCCGGCGAGGACCACTTTGGCCAGGCCGAGGAAACCAGCCGCTGCCTGCGCATGTCCCAGATTCGACTTCACCGAACCCAGAACCAGCTCGCAGTCGCGTCCCTGACCGTAGACGGCCGCGATGGCCCGCAACTCCCGGGGATCCCCGGCCGCCGTTCCCGTACCGTGTCCCTCGAACATCGTGATCTCCTGCGGCGTCACTCCCGCGTCTTCCAGCACCTGTCGGTAGAGCTGTTCCTGGGCGAGCTGGGAAGGAACACTCAGATGAGCCCCGGCGCCGTTGTGGTTACTGCCGACTGACACCACCTCGGCCAGCACCCGGTGCCCGAGCCGCCGGGCCCGGCTACGACGTTCCACCACGGCCACTACCGCACCCTCACCCCACACGGTGCCGGCGGCCGCGGCGGAGTACGGGCGGCAGTACCCGGTGGGGTCAATGGCCCGGTGCCGGGAGAACTCCACGAGCGGAGCCGGGGTGGAGATGACACATATCCCGCCCGTCAAGGCCCATTCGCACTGCCCTAAAAGCAAGGCATTGTGCGCCTGCTGCAGCGCCGTCAACGACGAGGCGCATGCCGTGTCCAGGCTCATGCAGGGGCCACGCAGGTCCAACAGGTGCGAGACCCGTCCTGCCGCCGACGAGTTCAGCGCACCGGTGAAACGGCGTCCGGACAGGATCGGGTCGGGATGGTCGATAGGTGGGCCGTAGGTGCTCAGGGAAACTCCCAGGAACACGCCTGCCCGGTGCCCATGGCCCACCAGCGAGGCGGGGTCGATCCCGGCCTGCTGCAATGCTGTCCAGGCGACCCGCATGGCGACGCGTTGCTGCGGATCCATCGCCACCGCCTCGCGCGGGGAGACCCCGAAGAAAGGGGCGTCGAACTGGGTGGCATCGTGCAGGAACCCCCCAGAATCCGGCACCGGGCCCCAACCCGGTCGCTGCGGCAGAGCGAAGAGCCGGTCCAGATCCCAGCCCCGATCCCGGGGCAGCGGTTCCAGCAGGGACCAGCCGGCGGCCAGGGCATCCCAGTAGGCTCCCGGGCCGACGGTCCCCCCGGGGGCCTCGACGCCCAGGCCGACGATCACCACAGGGTCCTCGCCCATCCTTATCGGCATTGTGCGTCCACCTCCTGCGCGACTGCGGCTGCGACGGCGTCCTGCGCCTGCCTGATGAAGAAGTGGTCCCCGCTGAACATGACCACCCGCAGCCCTGCCGTGGTTCGCTCGGACCAGCCCCGCAGCGCGGCGGGGGTCACGCCCGGATCATCCCAGCCACCCAGGGCCAGGACGGGGGCATGGAGAAGCTCGTGATCGTCGTCGGTGTAGCCGTCGAAGGCCGCATAGTCAGCTTTGAGGGCGGGTAACACCAGCGACACCAGGTCCGGGTTCCCCAAGACCTCGACGTCGGTGCCCTCCAGAGCCGCCAGATGCCTCACCAGCGTCTCCTCGTCGGTGGGATGGTCGGGCACGGACTCGGTGAGTTGCGGGGGGTATGTGGCCGAGACCACCAGCAACCGCACCGGAAGATCACGCCGCTGCAGCAGACGGGCCAGTTCGTACCCGATCAGGCCACCCATGCTGTGTCCGAGGATGGTGATGGGACGCGGGTCAGCTCCCGCCTGGATCAGGGACTGCGTCTCGGCAAGCAGCCCCTGCGCGTAACCCCGGATGCTGGTCGGGATCTGCTCACCGACGCGGTCCTGACGCCCGGGATAGTGCGCCACCACGACCTCGGCCGGGCTGTCCCCGGCCGCTGGGTAGGTCTCCAACTCACTGACCAGCGCTACGGCCAGGCCACGATAGGCGACGGCACCGGCACCGGCGTGGGGACACACCAGGAGTAACGGCGCCTGCGGCGAAGCAGGGGCCGTGAATCGTCGAAGCCAGGTCGGGGTGTTCATCATGGATTGCCTCTGTTCGCTGCGTCCAGCCGGAGAGCGTCCAATGCCAGCCGATCAAAATCGTCCACCAGTTGGCAGTCCTGGATCCGCTGGTCCGGGTCGGTGGCCATGGCCTTCAAGGCGCCCAGGACAATGTCCAGCATGATGCGGCTCTGCTCCTCGTCCAGGACGTCGCAGGCCGTGTACAGCGAGCAGCGCAGCGTGTCATCTTCTCCCACGGAACCGCTGGGGAAGATCATGAGCACCGCGCTGGCGTCGGTGCTTCCGCCGGGACGAACCCCCACCAGCGGCAGCCCGGCCGCGCCCAGCGTCGCCGCAAGTTCGCGGTGCTGCGCAGGGTAGGACTGGAACACGTAAAGGGTGTCGAACAATCGTCGGACGCTGGCCATCCGATGGGCGTCCACCAAGGGCAAGTGTTCCCATCCGATCACGCGGCGCCGCCGCGTAGCCAACCCTGTCAGGGCCTGCCGCCAGCTACTCCCCGGGGCGAGAGTCACCGGCGCCGGGACGGTATTGGCGTAGCAGCCGATGGACTCCTCGATTCCCGGCACTTCTACCGTACGCCCGGAGACGACCTCGCCGAAGATCACAGATTCATCGCCGGTGATCCTGCCCAGGACGCAGGCCCAGGCCAGTTGACACACCAGGTTGAGTGACACGCGGGCCTGCGCGGCGAATCCGCTTAACCGCTGGACGTCCTCGGTTGCCAGCCGGGCGGTGAGCAGCCGGGACGGCGCCGCTGTCTGCCGGCGGCCTGCCAGGATGACCGGTCGTACCCCCTCCAGTACCGCCGCCCAGGCCTGCCTGGTTTGTTCTTGCTGCGCTGAGATCCGGGCCACCGCCCGGGCAAAGGTCCCCGGGTCCCCCACGACCTGTCGTTCAGCCTGCTGTTCGTCGCCGCCCAGCAGGGCGCTGAGGACCCGGGCCAATTCCAGCATCAGCAGCTGCCCGGTCCAGCCGTCGGTAATCAGGTGATGACAGGTGATGACGATGTGGCAGCTGGTGCCGGTACGCAGCAGCGCCAGCCGCAGCAGGGGGGGACGACTGAAGTCGAATGTCATGGCGGTGTCTCGCGCCAGCCATGCGGCCACCTCGCGGTCCTCCAGTTCCACCTCAACGGTGGGTACGCATAATCCGGAGGTCACCACACCCACCGGGGTACCCGAAGTCGTGGTCAGGGGCGCGATGCCCATACTGGGGTGGTGGCCCACCAGGATGTCGCCGGCCCTGCGCAGCAGGTCAGCGTTGAGGCGCCGGGCGTCGTCGTTCACCTCCAGAGTGGACTGCACGATGTAGCCATCGGCGCCGCCGGTCGCCAGGCAGGACAGCAGCAACGACCGCTGCAGCGCGGTCAGCGGCAACACCTCCCGGATCGGGGCCCCCAGCAGACCGGCCCAGGCCTGCACATCGGCCTCGGTGACGCCGGCGGCCACGAAGTCCGCGGGGCAACGGCCGGGATCGGTGCCGGCGGCGTCCACCAGGTCCGCCAATTCCCGACGCCACAGCGTCAGCAATCTTTCTGCCTGCTGCGGGTCCAGATGCCGGCCTGCGGCCCGTAGCGTGGCGCGCAGGACGTGGCCATCCGGCAGCTGTGACAGTTGCGTGGTGAGATCCAATACCGACGCGAGCGGGGTGCCGGCGCTCGCCCACCCACTCACCGCGGGCACCCCGGGAGGTGGCTGCCAGGCCGTAGCAGATGCCCCGGATTCGAAAACCCCCAGGTAGTTGAGGCACAGTTCCGGGGCGGTGATGTGGTGTTCGCGGCGCAGCAGCCCGGGTCGAGCGGTATCGCCGGGCAGGCCCCGGCGGGCCGTACGGACCGCCCACAGCGTGGACAAAGGGGTCGATTCTGGCGTGACCGGCAGCGGATACGCCGCGGTAAACCACCCCACCGCGTTCTCTGCGCGAGCTGCCAGCGCCGTCGGATTGTCACGCCCATGCCCCTCCAGGGTGATCCCGGTCCCGGCCCCGGGCAGGATGAGGTGCACGGCTCGTACCGCCGCGGCCAGTTGGAGATCAAGCAGGTCACAGCCCAGCTCCCGGGCCGCGGCGATAAGTCCCTGCGTCAGCTCCAGATCCAGGGTGCAGTCATGCGTCGACGCTGTCTGCTCGACATCCACTTCGGGGTCGAGCGCGATCCGGCCGGCAGCTCTTCGCAGAATCCCCAGCCAGCGGCGGTCCTCGTCGTGCTCGGTGTGGTCAGCGAGCAGCGCGGCCCACCTCAGAAATCCGTTCTCGGGGTCGCCGTGGGCAGGCTCGGCGAATTCTTGGCGCAACACCCTCCAGCTGACGCCGTCGACGACCAGATGGCTGATCACCACGACCAGGCATTGCCGCGCTGCCGTACCAAACAGTCCGGCTGCCAGCATCCGGCCCTGGCTCGGGTCGATGCCCCGGGCTAATCCTTGCGCAGCCCGGGTCAACGACTCCCGGTCGACAATGCTGACCTGCTCATCCTGCTCCAGGACGACGACGGCCGGCTCTTCGGGCAACTCCAGCCAGCCTTCTGGCATGAGCCGGGCCCCCAGCACCGGGTGCTGGCGTAGCAGCTGGTTCAGTCGTCGTGTCAGCTCCGGTACGGTCGTCGCCGGATCCGGCACGAAGGCTGTGAATTGCACCAATCCCCCACCCTGAGGGCTGGTGGCGACCAGCTGGGCAGCCAGCGGCGGCAGCGGAGCCCGGGACGGGCCCGGATCCGGTTCCTGGTTGGTGACCTCTCGGCATTGGGCGGCTAGTTCGGTCACGCTTCGTGCTCCGAGCACGCTGCGGGCGCTCACCTCCAGGCCCAGCCGTCGCAGCCCGGCGACTACGCGGATCGCCGCGATCGAATCGCCCCCCAGGGAGAACAGGCTGTCGTCGGCACGGGGAAGACCCGCCAGGCCCAGGGTTTGCGCCAGAACCTCAGCGACACGCACCTCCACGCCGCGTAATTCCTCGCCCGTGCCGAGGCTCAGCTCTGGTTCCGCCAGCGCGCCGCGGTCAAGTTTGCCGTGGGAGTTCAGCGGCAAGGCTGAGAGCTCCACGATGGCCTCGACCACTAGGTAGCTCGGCACCCGCCGGCCCATGATCTGCCGCACCTCGTCGATCCCCAGGCGGGTCCCCGGGGACAACACCAGGTATCCGACGAGCCGGTCCCGCCAGACCCGAGCCGCCGCCTGCCGTACCCCCGGGACCTCCAGCAGCGCCGCCTCGACCTCACCGAGTTCCACTCGGTTGCCGCGTACCTTGACCTGCTCCCCGATCCGGCCGTGGTACACGAGTTGCCCATCGCGGCGCCAAGAGGCGATGTCACCCGTACGGTACATGCGGGCGCCGCCATCGGCCTCGATCGGGCTCACGCCGAAAGCGGCCGCCGTCTCCTCGGGCAGGTTGCGGTAGCCGTCAGCCACCTGTACCCCGACCAGGCACAACTCGCCGGGCACGCCCACCGGCACCTCGTGCCCGTACCTGTCGAGCAGCCGGACGGTGACGTTGTCCTCCGGTCGTCCGATCAGGTTCTCCCCGGCGGCTACGGCCAGCTCCGGGGTGAATTCGACGCCGGTGACGTCCATGGCGGCCTCCGTGGGGCCGTACAGGCTGTGGACCCGGCAGCCCAGCAGGTCCCGGGCCCGGGTCGCCAGGTTTCCGGGTACGGCCTCGCCGCCCAGCAGCAGCTGTTCCAGGCACCGCATCCGGCCTGGGTCCTCGACGGTGTCCAGGATGACTCGCAGATAACTGGGTACCAGGGAGAGCACCTGTATCCGCTGCTCGGCGACCATGTTCACCAGCGCCGCCACATCCGCCTGCCACCACTGGGAGCAGGGCAACACCGCAGTGCCCCCGCTGGAGAGCGGGTGGAGCAGCTCCGCAAGCCCCACATCGAAGGTCACGGGTGCCTTGTGCAGCACCCGTGCGCAGCGGCCCTGCAAGAAGGTCTGCCCGTACCACTGCAGATGGTTAGCCACACCCCGGTGATGGTTCAGCACACCCTTCGGCTGCCCGGTCGAACCGGAGGTGTAGATCAGATAGCAGCCGTCTTCGCCGGTCAGTGGCCGGGTCAGTTCCTGCGGGGCCACGGCATCGCTGCCGCGGGCCTGTACCCGGGCGATGACTTCGGGGCAGTCCAGGTCCAGTAGGGGGACCGTCCCGTAGCTGTCCGGGTCCCGCGGCGCTGGCCCGGCGAGCAGCACCAGGCAGGGATCCGCATCATCGGTCATGGCACGGATCCGGCGTACCGGGAATGCCGGATCCACCGGGACGTAGCAGGCACCGGCTCGCAGCACCGCCGCCAGCGCCACCGGCAGTTGCGCCACCCTTCCGGTCACTACCAAGACCCGGTCGCCGGTGGCCACGCCGTGAGCTAACAGTTCTCGGGTGAGCCGGTTCACCTGCGCATCGAACTGGGCATAGGTCCAGCAGGTCTGCTCTCGGCCATGCGGATCGCAGATCACCACGGCTCGGTGCTGTCCGGCTCGGGAGGCTGCCTGCCGCAGCATCGCGTCAACGGTCACCGGTTCGATCACGCGCCGCGGGCCCGCCGCGTGCTGCGCCAAGAAGTCCTGGTCGGCCCGGCCTGGGCGCAGCAGCTCCGTCACCGGACACTGGGCTGTCGCGGACGCCAACACCGTGTCCAGAAGATCGGCCACGGCATCCACCACGTCTGCACAGAGCACCCGCTGATGGGTGAATTGCACCTCGGTGTGGTCCGGGTGGTGGAAGGCCTCCACTGCCAGCGGGTAGAGGGCCGCCTCGTTGTCGATCAGCTCCCAGGTACAGGCCGTGCCCGGGAAACGAGGACCGGCGATGTCACGGGTGAGGAAGAGCACCATGGTACGGAACAGCTCGTCGCCGACAGACCGGTCGAGCCCCGCAGCTGCGCTGATCGCGTCTGCCGGCAGCAATTTATGGCGGAAGGCCCCGGAGATCACCTGCGCGGTTTTCGCCACCAGGTCGCCGAAGCTGATGTCAGACGAGGAGGAGCTGTCGATCAGCAGCGGAATCTGGTTACTGAAATTACCGAAGAGCAGCTCCTGGCCCGGCTGTTCCCGATTGGCGACCGTGGTGCCGATCACGGTCCGTGGCTGGCCTGAGACCAACCGTAAGGCAAGGTGATAGGCGGCGATGAACACCGCGAAGGGACTTACCCGCAGTTCTCCCGCCAGGCGCCGCAGATTGGTGTCCGCATCGTGGCTGAGTCGGTAATCGCGGCGGGCACCTGCCCCGGTCGCATCATCGACCGTCGGCAGCGGGAGCTGCGGTATGCCGTCGGTGAACACCTGCGCCCAGTAGGCCCGCTCGGCGGTTGACGGGGCGGCCTCCTGGGCGGCGAAGTCCACAACCTGCCAGGTCAGCTCAGGGAGCTTTTCCCCGGCATAGGCAGCGCTCAGGTCCCGCGCCAGGACCGACATCGTCATGCCGTCCCAGACGATGTGCTGCAAGGTCATGACGACCACCAGCGTGCCGGGATCTGGCCGTACCAGGTCCAGCCGGATTGGGCTGTCGACGGCCAGGTCAAACGGGCGGGTGGCAGCATTGCGGGTGATCTCAGCCAGGTCTGACCCCGGGGCATACCGGCGTACTTCCGGTTCGAGGTCGTCGTGTACCTGCTGCCACGGCTCGCCGTCTGGTCCGCTGGGATACGTCGTACGCAACACCTCGTGTCGGCGTACGAGCACACCGAAGGCCTCGACGAGGCGGTCCTCGTCGATGGGCTCAGCCCCCGCCGCGGTGGTCAGCGTCATCCTCAGGCACAAGTTGTAGGCGCTGCTGCGCGGGTCGAGCTGCTGGTGGGCCCAGATCCCCCGTTGCGCGGAACTCAGCTGCGGCCGCGCTGCCCGCGGCCCCGGCGTGACCATCGTCGGCCCGGGTACGGCATCACCTCGCCGTTGGGCGAGCAGGGCCCGTACCTCGTCGAGCGATCTCACGGTGTCTGCGCCTTAGCTACCTCGACCAGCAGTTCCGCCGTGGCCTGTAGCTGCTCGGTTTGAGGGTGCAGCTGGTTCAGCCGATCGGCCAGCATCCGGACGCTGCGGCACTCCAGCACATCAGCCACCGTCATCGTCTCCACGCCCAGGAATTCCCGCACCCGCGCGGTGTAGCTGGTGGCCAGGATCGAGTCGCCACCCAGATCGAAGAAGTCGGCGGTGACGGAGTTGACCTCGGCTCCCAGCACCTGGCCCAGCAGGTAGCTGAGCGCTGCCTCCAGGGCATCGCGGGGGGTAGCCGTCTCGGAGGGTGACGAGGAGGCGGCCTCGGCCAGGGCCTCCTCAATCACCTGCGCGGCACGCCTGCGATCTTTCTTCCCGTTGCCGGTGATCGGTACCGCTGGCACATCGACGATGCCCGCCGGGATCATATGCGACGGCAGCAGGCGGGCTAATTCTTCCCTGACCTGGTGAGCGGAGAAGCTTCCCGAGGCCGTGGCGGCCGGCTGAACCGCGGCCAGCAGACGCCCGTCGCGGGCCACGACCACGGCCGCCTCCACGGCATCCAGCGACTCCAGCGCAGCCTCCACTTCGCCCGGCTCCACGCGGAATCCCCGGATCTTGACCTGGTCGTCGCGGCGTCCCAGGATTTCCACGACCCCATCGCTGCGGTACCGGGCAAGGTCACCGGTGCGGTACCAGCGTTGCCCGGCGACGGTGACGAAGCGTTGCGCCGTACGCTCCGGGTCGCCCCGGTACCCTTGGGCCAGGCCACGCCCACCGATCCAGAGTTCTCCCACGACAAAGTCCGGGGCGTCGAGACCATCCTCGTTGACTACCCGCATCGTGACGTTGTCCAGGGGCCTGCCGTACGGCACGGCTGTGACATCGTCCGGCAGCGAATCGTCCACCACGAACATCGTCGAGTGGATGGCGGCCTCGGTTGCCCCGCCCAGGCCGACGAAAACCAGCCCAGGAATCTGACGGCGCATCGCCTGTGCCAGGGCCGGCGGCACCCGATCACCGCCGGTAAGCAGCAGCCGCAGGCAGGCCAGCTGCTCCGGCTCGCCCGCCTCGTGCAGCATGCCGACGAGTCCCGGCGCACAGTTGAGCAGATCAACGCGGAACTGGGCGACCAGTTCGGCCCAGGCCACGGCATCCACCGCCTGGTGCTCCTCCACCAGAACCACCTGGCCGCCCAGACCCAACGGCAGGAAGATGTCGAGGACGGACAGGTCGAAGTCGTAGGCGGACAAGGCCAAGACGGTCGGCGGGCGGGCCGCCAGATCGAAACGGGCGGCTATCGAGTCCAGCGTGTTCGCGGCGGCGGCATGGCTGACCTCGACGCCCTTGGGCTGACCGGTGCTGCCGGAGGTGAACAGCACGTACGCGATGGCCTCGGGCGTCACCGGCGCCGCAGCAGCGACCACATCGGTGAGGGCAGGAAGCCCGGCCGCGAGCGCTGCCGAGATCTCGTCGGTCGTCAGCAGTGTTGCCGCGGCGCCGTCGGCGAGTACCCGGTCGCGCCGCGAATCAGGCTGCTGCATTCCCACCGGGAGGTAGGTGGCACCAGCCAACAAGGCCCCCACGACGGCAACGACCTGATGGGGGCCGCGGGGCAGCTGCAGCCCGACGGTGTCTCCCGGCCGTACGCCACCGCGGCGCAGTGCCTGCGCGACGGCACCCGCCTGCCGCACCAGCTCCTCGTAGCTCAACGTCCGGGCCGTGCCACCGGCATCACGCCACCGTACGGCCAAGGCCTCGGGCGCTCGCTGGGCCTGCTCCAGGATCGCTGCGTGCAGGGTACGGGCCGGCAGGTCCCGCCAGGTCGCGTTGGCCTCGGCGCGGATCCGGCGTTGATGCTGTGGCAGGTCGATCGTGCAGGGGGCATCCCAGGCCTCGTCTTCGCTGGCGAGTCGTCGCAGGAAACCCGCGAACGCGGAGAACATGTCCTCAGCGAGTCCCGGGGGCAGGGCGTCGCGGCGCAGATCCCAGTTCAGCAGCATGCCGCCGTCAAATTGCACCACCTGCGCGTCAAGGTCCACTTGGGGGCCTTGGGAGATGATGTGGACCGGGGTTCCGAAGAGCCTGCGTACCTCGGGTGAGAACAAGTCCCCCAGATCGAGCCCCGAGGTGTAGACGACGTTCGCGGTGACCGGGTGCCCTTGGTGCCGGCCCAGATCACGAAGCACGTTCAGACCGGTGTAGCCCGAATGAGCAGCAGCGGTATGAACCTCCCGCGACAGGGCCCGAACGGCCTGTGTGAAACTGTCGGCCGAGGTCGCCGCGCTCACCATCACAGAATTGGTGAAATCACCGACTACCAGGTCGATCTCGGGGTGGACTGGTTCCCGCGCGAACAGCGGCATGTTCAGCAACATTCGGCTGCGGTCGGCCCAGCGTCCCAGGACCTGGGCGAAAACTGTCGCGACTACCATCGCCGGGGTCAGGCAACGGTGATGCGCCCGCTCCTGCAGTGAGCGGTATTCGGCAGCGGACAAGGTGGCGGCCAGGCGGGTACTGCGGTGGGGTTCAGCCCGACGCTGTTCGGGGATGAACGGCAGTCCTGGCGGCTGGGGCAGGTCGACAAGCCGCGTCTGCCACCATTGCTGGTCCCGTTGCCTGCGTTGCGCCTGGGGACTGTCGGCTGTCTCCAAGGCCTGCCGCTGGCCCAGCAGGTAGTCGCGGTAGGTCACGTGCAGCGGGGTCAGGTGAGGGGCTGGTCGTCCGAGGGCCCTGGACGTCAGCACCGCCAGGTCTTCGGTCAGCTGTCGGTAGCTCATCGCATCCGCAGCGACCATGTCGACATCCAGGTGGAACCGGTGACGCCGGCCGGGCAGCAGGCTCAGTACCGGTTTCCAGACCTCCGCCCGACTCAGGTCGAGCAGCTGGTGGCTGTACCGGGTACGCAGTCGGTCAAGTTGTTCCTGGGTCTCGGCCTGGGTCGACCCGCGCAGATCATGCACCTGCAAAGGTGACTCGTCGGGGACCGGCAGGACCTGTTGGGTACCGGTGTCGAGCACCGCCGTACGCAGCATGGGGTGACGCCGTACCAGCTCGGTGGCGGCTTGTCGTAGCGCCTCGGCGAATGCGTCCGGGTCCTCGCTGACTCCGTCGAATTCGACGTAGAGATGGGCCGCAACACCGCCGAGACGTTGGTCTGGACGGCGCCCCAGCCAGTAGGCATGCTGCATGGTGGCGAGGGGAAATTCCTCCTGCGCTGCGCTGTCCTGCGGTGCCACATCGGTCACCGCGCTGTTCTCTGCCGCGGCGATCACCTGGAGCCAGCCGCCGAATGTCGGATCCATCATCAGTTCCGAGAAGTGCACCCGGACCCCGGCCCGGGCCAGCGCGTCGCTGATCGCCAGCACCCGCAGCGAGTCGAGGCCGAGACCGATCAGGTCCGTCTCCTCGGACAGGCTGGCGACCTCCGCCGGGTCCAGCGACAATTCCTCGGTGAGGCGTTCTCTCAACCATGGGGCATCGATCACCGGTCGGTCTCCTCTGTTGCGTGAATGATGTTTTCAAGAGTGGTTAGCCAGCGCAGCGCGTACTGTTCGACCTGTTCTGGCCCCAGCAGGCCTGCGGCACCGGCGAAGGCGACGGCGATCACCGGACCTTCAGCGGTGGTCTCGACGTGGGCCGTCAGCGTCATCGAGAACCGCGCGGGTATCGAACCCACTCCTGGCGACCCCAGCTGGTGGACGAGCTGCTCGGGTGGCAGGAACTGCCACTTGGCACCAGCCATCGGCGACATCAGGTCCAGTCGCCCCAGGTAGTTGAGGCAGCTGGCGGCCAACGCGTGGTCGTCCTCGCGGGCCTCGGCGAGCGCCCGCATCAGCGCGGCATGACTCCAGGTCGGGGGCAGGCGCACCTGGCGGGTCCGTTCGGCGGTGAACCAGCCCACTGCGCGGGTGTCCTCCATCCCCTCGCGGCCGTGGGTTTCGACGGTGTACCAGGCGTGGTCCGTCTCGCTCAGGTGGCCGTGCGCCGCTGCGATGTCCTGATCGGTCATGGCCGTGACAATGCCCAGGATGTCGTCCACGCCGATCCCATGGCTTGCCATGGCTAGTACGGCGTCCGTCTCGGCCGCTGAGGCCCGATGCCACAGGGCAGGCCCTAGTTCCCGATCAATCCGAGGGTCGGCATGCCGCGCCCCCAGGGCGGGCCCACGGGGCTCGCGATCCGGCAGGTCTCGGGCGGTAGCCGCGGCGCTGTCGTGGGGAAGTGGTTGTTCGGGGTCGATGGCCTGGCCCTGCCCGAGGCGCTCTATATCGTCACCCAGCACCCGCCAGGAGACTACGTCCACTGCCAGGTGGTGCACCGTGATCAGTAGCAGAGGCGCCTGGCCGGGCCGTCCCCGGCGGATACCGGCCGCGCACAGCGGTCCTCGCCAGGGATTCAGCAGGGCGAGGTGGGCGGTACGGGCATCGGCCAGCGGCTGGTCCGCGGGCAGGGTCTCTAGGCGGGGTGGGGCGCCACCGCTGAGCAGGGTGGTTCCGGTCTCGTCGAGGCGGGCGGCCAGGATGGGGTGGGCCGTGACCAGGTCGGCCAGCAGGTCAGCGACGATCTGTCGCAGTTCGGCCTCGTCTGCCTCGGGAAGGGTGACGACCTGGCTCTGGGCGATCGTGGCGAGACTGGCCCCGCAGGTGGCCACGTAGGCCCGGGCCAGCCGAGGCAACGGCCAAGAGTGAGTCTTTGGTGACGCATCGGGTCTGGAGGTCTCGGCTGGTTTCATCTGCAGGGCAGCGTCGGCCAGGCTAAGGCTCTCAACAAGGTCGAGAACCCGTACTTGCCAGGCTGGTCTTCCGGCACCGGGTCTGCGTAGCGCGGTGACCACATCCATCAGCCCGATGCTGTCGACCCCGAGCTCATCGAACCGGGATGAGGGTGTCGGGGTTCGACCGGTCAGCCGTGAGACCACCGTCAGAAGGTCCGCTAGCGCCGGTGAGGCCTCGGCTGTGGTCGGGGTGGTCTGCCCGAGGTCCGCTGCTGCCAAGAGTTGGGTGGCCGCCGCCCGGTCCAGTTTGCCGTTGCGGGTCATGGGCAGCTGTGGCACGGCCACCACCACCCGAGGCAGTAGGTAGGCGGGCAGGCGGGTCGCTGCCTCGCTACGGACCTCGGATGCCGGGCGGTCGGTGACCACCAATGCCCCGAGGAACGGCCGTCCGCTGTCCTCCTCCACCACCACGCAGGCGTCTCGTACGCCGGGCAGGCAGCGCAGTACCGTCGCTGACTCTTCCGGTTCGACGCGGTAGCCGTTGATTTTCACCTGCTCATCGCAGCGCCCTTCGAAAGCGAAGGTATCGTCCAGGCTGCGTCGCGCCCGGTCTCCGGTCAGGTAGCCCCGCTGTGCGTTGAAGAGGATCCGGAAAGCTGCGGCGTTCTCTTCGGGACGTCCCAGGTAGCCCTCCGCGAGTTGCGTTCCCCATACCGCCAACTGGCCTGACATTCCGGCAGGCAAAGGTCGCAGGCGATGGTCCAGCACCGCCGCCGCCATCGCGTCGAGCGGATGGCCGATAGTGGGCCGGCGGTGGTGGTCGACCCGCGCCATGAAGCATTCCACCGTGGCCTCTGTCGGTCCGTAACAGTTCCATACCACGATTCCCAGGGACCGCAGCCGATCCCACAGATCCTGTGCGATGGCCTCGCCCCCCAATGCCAGCACGCTCAGCCGGTGGTGTTCGTCTGCGAGCAGACCGGCGGACAGCAGGCGCAGCATCATCGACGGGGTGGTGTCGATCATGTCGATCGTGTGCTCGGCCAGGGCGCGCACCAGCAGACCCGGATCGTTGCGGGTCTGCTCGTCGATGATCTGGACGCACTGTCCACTCAGCAGGGCCACCTGAGGCTGCCAGGCGGCGTCAAATCCGGTGGACCAGGCGTGCGCCACCCGCATCGGGCGACCGAGCAGCTTTTCCATGGGGCGCAGGACATGGCGGTCGTGGTGTCTCCAATAGCTCAGCAGCGCCTCGTGGGAGACGGCGACCCCCTTCGCCCGGCCCGTACTACCGGAGGTGAACACGACGTACGCCAGGCGTCGCGCCTCGGGCAATGACGGCAGCTGTCCCGGGCCCGGGTCGCCGAACTTCTGCCAGGTCACCTGGCCCGGGGCCGAGACCTCGGGGGTGCCGCAGTGGACCCCACCCGGCACCTGCTCCCCCAGGGCGGCCGCTGTTACGGCGTCGGTGAGCACCCGGGTCGCGCCCGAATCGGTGAGGATCTGCGCCATCCGGGCCACGGGCTGGGTCGGGTCCAGGTGGATGGTGACCCCGCCGGCGGCTGCCACGGCAAAGGGGGCGATCACCACGCGTCGGTCTCGGGGTAGCGCTACGGCGACTGGTTCGCCGGGGTTTACGCCTGACCTGCGCAAGGTGTCGGCGAGAGCCGTTACAGCGGCATGACATTCCTCGAAGGTAAGTTCACCGTCGTTGTCTGCCAGGGCCCGGGCCTGGGGGGTTCTAGCCGCTGCCATCTGGAATGCCGCCGCCAGGCAGTCCGGGAGCCTGGTGGGCGTGGGCGCACCGGGTACGGTCGCAGTCTCGTCGTCGAGAAGAATGCCCACTTCGGCGAGGGACCGGGCCGTGACCAGGTTGGTCAATACGTGGGCCACCCGACGTGCCGTTCGTTGGGGGTCGGCGAAGGACCACCCGTCGGGGACCTGGGTGTCGTAACACTCCGCTCGCACCACCAGCTCACCGTTATCGACGAGCGCGACCAGCGTCACCGGGTAGTGGCTGGGTGAGTCGACGCGCAGCAGACGAGCGGTCGCGTTGCCGCCCAGGCCGATGGGCTGGTGGCTGTCCCCGATCGGGGTGTTCTCCACCACCACCAATGTGTCGAAGAGTTCCCGGCCGCCGGCCCCCACAGCCTGGGCGACTCCTGCGGAGCCGAGCCAGTCGTGTCGTCTCACGTGCGCGAGCTGGGTCTGCAGTTCGGCGCCGGCCGCTGCCGGGCTGCGCTCGTCGATCCGTACCCTGACCGGGGTGCTGGTCACCAGGCCGCCGATGATGCGGTCTCCCCCGGGGATGTCGGGGTGTCGTCCGGAGCTGGTGCTACCGAAGGCGACGTCGTCCTGGCCGACGGCGCTGCTGAGCACCCGGCCCCACGCCAGCTGGATGAGGGTGGCCAGGGTAAGGCCGTGGGCTTGCGCGAAGTCCTGGACGGCCGTGGTGGCTGCGCCGCCCAGCCGGTATTCCCCGACCGCCGGAGCGCCTCCCGTCTCGGTTCCGCGACCGACCCGGGGCATATCGAGGATGCCGGCGAGGTAATCCCTCCAGGCATCTTCGGAGCGGGCCCGGTCCTGGGCGGCGATCCACGAGGCATAGGTGCGCAGCGGCACCGGCGGGTCTACTTGGTCCCCGGCCCCGCCGAGCAGGGCGGCGTATTCACCGATCAGTCTCGGCAGGCACCAGCCGTCAACAACCACATGGTGCATGGTGAGTAGTAACACGTAATGCCCGTCGGTGGCGTCGCCGCTCACCTGGAGCAGCGTCGCTCGGGTCAACGGCCCCGTGGACAGAGGCAACGGCCGGTTACCCTCCGTGGTTCGGATTTGTTGCGCCGCGGCGATGGGGTCGGGCTCGGCTCGTAGGTCACGGGTCTGCCATACGGGCCGGGCCCCGTCTCGGATCAGCAGCACTGGATGGGGCAACCCCTCGCTGCGAATCTGCCCAGCGAGGTGCCCGTGACGCCGACACAGTTCCTCCAGGGCGCGGCGCAGCTCGGGAACCTGGGATGCGGCGACTCCGGTCAGGTCGAGCGCCAGGGTCACCAGGTAGGGGTCGTAGGTGGGCTGTGCCGCGGAGACGGCGACCATCCCCGCCTGTGTCGGGGAGAGGGCCAGCGCATCAACGATCGAGGTCATCCTTGGTCCTCTTCGAGGAGCCGAGCGAGCGTCTCCTGGTCGAGGCCAGACGCGGCGAGGGGGGCAACTTCGCCCTGCTGCTGCGTTCGGGGTACGAGGGTGGTCGCCAGGGACCTCAGATCCGGGCTGAGGAACACATCCTTGATCTCGACCTGCCAGCCGTGGGTCCCCAGCGCGGTCGCTAGTTGCAGGGCGCTCATGCTGTCACCGCCGAGGGTGAAGAAGTTGTCCCGCATCGTGATCTGGGCGTCGGGCAGGTCGAGCACCAGGCGGATCTGATCGACCAGTAACCGCTCTCGTTCACCGTGCGGCTCGATATCGGGCCCGGAGCCGGATTCTGGGCGACGCAGCGCCGCTGCCAGGTCCACCGCCGCCACCGGCGTTTCGGGTGCGGCTGCCCACCGCGTCATCGTCGAGGTCACGGCGTGGAGCACGACGGCGGCATCCACCGTGGCCACGGTCCGTACGACTAGTCGCACCGCATCGGCGCCGCGACCGGCGGTTACCGAGCAGACCTGCCCGTGACGGTCTGGGGCCCGACGCTCCAGTTCCCGACGGGACCGGTCGCTGGGCCAGGAATCGCTCACCGCCACACTGACCACGGCATTCGTGGCCTGGGGGGCCGAGCCCACGATGGAGTGCGGGGTATTCGGCCACTGGCTGGGGGGCGCCGCACAGGTGGTGGCGCCTTGAGTCGGCAGCCCCGAGACCGCCGCAACGATCCGAGCCAGAGCCTCACTCGGCTCCTCGTCGGTGAGGGCCATGAGGGTATCGAACGCGTCACGAGAAATGCTGCCCTGGGCCTGGTCGCGGTGCTGCGCCGCAGGTTGAGGCACAGACGGCGCGGCCGCTGCCGGCAGGGTGAGGGTTTCGCCGGTGAGGGCCTGGTCCAGGATGCGGGAAAGTTCGGCAAGGTCGATCTCGTTGCCCCCCAGTGCCGTGACCACGGCTGATCTCCCCCGTCGGTACAGCCGCAGACGTACCACACACCCTTCAGGGGGTACGCCGACGGCATCGACGCTGAGGACTCTGCTCGTGTCGGCCGGCTGCGCTACCTGCTCCACGAGGAGGCCAGCATCAGAACGCGCCAACAACGCCTTACTGACTGCGTCGCCGTCACTGACAGCGACCGCCAGGAAGGCGCCATGGTCAACCAGCAGGGTCATGCTAGACACGTTCGACATAATAAGCTTACACTTTCGTTTCGTAAAGCTGTTTCCTTGGATGATCGAAGGAGTCGATGGTGTTGTCTCTGACGGTGCTAGGTGCTGGTCCGAAGGCGGTTGCCATCCAGGCCAAGGCGTACGCGCTGCGTCAGTTGGGCGTCGCGACTCCCGAGATCCTGGTCGTCGATCCCCTAGGGGTGGGCGGGAACTGGCTGCCGGGGGGCGGCTGGACCAACGGCCGACACCTGCTGGGCACCTCACCCCTCAAAGACGTCGGCTTCCCCTACCGCACCCGCATCGTCGATCGGGTCACCGAGGCCTCCTCAGACGAGCTCAGCAGGCAGGTGGATCAAGAGCTGTTCCAGGTCAGTTGGGCCCGGTTCCTCGTCGACACCAACCGCTATGCATCGTGGATCGACCGTGGCCATCCAGCCCCGCGGCATCGGCTGTGGGCCGCGTACCTGGCCTGGGTGGCGCAACGCACCGAATTGGAGGTGCTGCCGGGGAGTATCAGTCAGATCTGCGCGTCTGAAGATCTCACCCACTGGTCGCTATCGATCCAGCTCAACAACGGATCCACCCGCGAGCTGACCTCTGATTCGCTCATGGTCACCGGCCCAGGGACCAGCTCCCGCTGTATCGCCGACCTGCCCCAGGTGTACTCCCTGGCGCGCTTCTGGCAGGCGGTGGTCGATGACCGCCTTCAGGCAGCGGGGCGGGTGGCCGTGATCGGCGGCGGCGAGAGCGCAGCCAGCGTGATGAACGAATTGGTGCGTCACCCCTGCCAGGAGATCAAGGTCATCTCCCCGGCAGCGACCATTTTCTCGCGCGGCGAGAGTCAGTTCGAGAACTGCCTGTACACCGAACCTGCCCGCTGGGCCGCGCTCGACGAGGCCGCCCGTCGTGACGTCATCTCTCGCACCGACCACGGTGTCTTCTCGGTACGGGTGCAGGACTTCCTCCACAACGAAGATCGGGTCTCCCATCTGCGCGGAATGGCCGAGACGGTCGAGACGCAGGGGACCGCTGTATCGATCAGCATCAGTGACCCGGTGGCGGGCACCCGGCAGGAGAGTTTCGACCTGGTGATCGATGCACGCGGCAACAGCCCCCTGTGGTTCACCCATCTCATGGACGATCACGTACGCGAACTGTTCACCCAAGCCTGTGGCGGCATGCTCAGCGCGCCCTGCGTGGAGGAACGGATTGGCGCCGACCTGGCGGTTGAGGCGATGGAGCCGAAGCTGTTCCTGCCAACTCTGTCCGGGTTGCGTCAGGGGCCGGGATTCGCCAATCTCAGTTGCCTGGGCGAGTTGTCGGATCGGATTCTGGCCGGCGTAGGAGTAGGTGAGCTTCCCCACGAGATCCTCGACGCTGACCACCGGGTCTGCGCCCACAGTGGGCGGGAATAAGGGAATGTGAGGTGCCCCCATCCCTCGACGGGCATGACAGCGACAGTTTTCGCGCGCTGCTTCCTTCCTGTGTGGCGGTGCAAGAGACTACCGAGGACCCGGCAACCGCTACTTTGTTCGACAGCGAACGGGCCTATGTGGCGAAAGCCGTCGAGCGACGTCGCCTCGAATTCACCACCGTACGCCACTGCGCGCGGTTGGCACTGGGCCAACTCGGGTTTGCGCCGTCACCGATCCCGCCGGGCAAGCAGCGTGAGCCGCTGTGGCCGACAGCTGTTGTCGGCAGCATGACCCATTGCGAGGGTTATCGGGCGGCAGCAGTGTCCCGCAGCGATCAGACACTCACCATCGGGATCGACGCCGAGGTGAACGGGCCCCTGCCGGACGGGGTACTGGACCTGGTGACGGATGACGATGAGGCCCGCGCGCTGCAGATCATGACGACATGGAATCCGACAATCGCCTGGGATCGGCTCTTGTTCAGCGCCAAAGAGGCCGTCTACAAGGCGTGGTATCCCCTGACCGGACGGTGGCTCGATTTCGACCAGTGCACCGTCGCCTTCGGCCCCGGGAAGCTATTCGCGAGGCTGCGGGGGGTGAACGTCCCGGATGGCACACCGGATCAGTTTCACGGGAATTGGGCACGACGCGGACGACATCTGCTCACAGCGGTCCACATTCCCGCGCCAGGTTCCAAGCCCACCACGAGACGGGGAATGTGATGATCACCGGCACCGCTCACCATCCGCATCCGGTTTCCTCGCCCGCCCGGCGCCCAAGGAGACGAGGATCTGTCGATTGGCGGGTGGTCGCCGCCGCCTCGACCATCATGATGGTCGAAGGTTACGACCTTGGCATCTACGGCATGTTGTTACCGATCATGCTGTCCGATCCCAGCATCGCACTAAGCACCTCGGCGGCTGGGCTGGCAGGTTCGGCGGCCTTCATCGGGATGCTGCTCGGTGGTCTCGCGGTCGGCATGCTGTGCGCCAGGTACGGGCAGCGCAGGATCCTGATCGGGGGGATCCTGCTGTTCTCCGCAGCCATGCTCGCGGCAGCGGCTGCCCCCAACGTCCTCGTCTTGTGGATCACTCGACTGCTGGCCGGGTGCGGGCTGGGTGTGGTGATGCCGATCTGCATGGCCGCCGTACGGGCATCCTGCAGCCGCGTCGCCATCCCCCTGTGCTTCTCACTCGTCACCGGGGGTATCCCCGCCGGTGGTGCCCTGGCGGCCCTGGCCTCCCGCGCGGCTGCCCTGCAGATCGGGTGGCGGCCGCTGTTCGGGGGCGGGGCACTGCTCGGAATGGTCTTGCTTCCCGTGCTGGGCGTGGTGCTGCGAGCCGGCCGGAGCCGCGGCGCAGAACAGCCGGCCACGAGCCGAACCGTGCCTTGGCGGGACCTGATCCTCCCGGCGCTGGCGGGCAGTCTGGCCACCTTCTGCTTCCTGCTGTCGTTCTACGGCCTCATGACCTGGTTGACCAAGCTCATGACACAGTTGCAGGTCCCGATCGCCGGGGCATTCCAACTCACCCTGCTGCTCAACCTCGGAGCAGTGGTGGGTTCCGGCCTCACCGGTCTCGCAGCCACCCGGTTCGGTCCGCTTCCTCTGACAGTCATCTCGGGCCTGGTGGGAGCAGCCTGCCTGGTGCTTGTTCCTTCCCGACTGGTCGGCGCAGGGACCATGATCGTCGTCGTGGTGATCTTGGGCATGGCCTCCCCGTCACCCCAGAACCTGGTCAATGCGCTGGTGGCCGAGGCCACCGAAGCGCCCTGGCGTACCGGCTTGCTCGGGTTCACCCTCGGCGTGGGCAGACTGGGTGCGGTGGCGGCGCCGGTCATCGGCTCTCACCTGTTGATCAGCACAGTGCCGGGGATTGGCCTGACCCGCGCCCCGGGGGTCGTGTTTCTGGCCTTCGCGACTGCCAGCATGGGCGGGGTGATCGCCGCCTGCTGGCTGGCTACCCTCGTAGCCCGCCGGCACCGAGCCGGTACGGTGAACTCACCCGCCTGATCTGGACCGCCACGAGCGTGCTGGCCGGGCGCCGTGTTCAGAGCCGGGCTCAGTCGGCGTTGATCTGGTCCAGGTGAACCGCGTCGTCGCAGAGCCGGTCCACCAGGGTCGGGTTGTGGCTGATCAGCAGCAGCCCAATGCCTCGTTCCCGGGTGAGGCTGGTCAGCTGGGTGCAGATCCGGGCCTGGGTCAGCGGGTCCAGCATGGTGGTCATCTCGTCCGCGATCAGGTAACGCAGACCCGGGTACAGCACCCGGGCGATGCAGAAGCGTTGCAATTCGCCGCCGCTCAGCTCGCCGGGGAATCGGCCCAGCCAGGCCTGCTCGATCCCGAGCCGGTCACGGGTGTCGGTGTCCACCGGCCAACATTCGGTGAGCACGTCACGCATCCGCCAGCGCGGGTTGACGCTCAGCTCCGGGTTCTGGTTGATGTACTGCACCAGGCACGGCCGCTTGGCCGACAGCGGCTCCCCGTCGACCGTGACCGTACCGCTGAAGCCGTGGATCCAGCCGGCCATCACCTTGCCTAGGGTGCTTTTGCCGTACCCGGACGGGGCGTGCAGGCCCAGCACCTGCCCGGCCGCCACGCTGAGGGAGACGTCGCGCAGGATCGGGTGCCCGCGGCGGTAGCTGAAGCTGATGTGCTGTGCGGTCAGCATGCGGTCTCCTTGCTGTCCAGGCCGGCGACCTCGGTGCAGAAGTCGTTCTGCGGCAGCGCCCGCCACAGGGCCTTCGCGTACGGGTCGGATTCGCACTCGTCCGGGTGGGTGAAGTCGTAGACGCTGAGCTGGGCGACCAACCGACCCCGGTTCAGGATCGCCACCTGGTCGGCGACCGCGCTGATCAGGTCCACGTCGTGGGAGATGATGATCACGCATCGTCCCTCGTCGGCCAGGGCCCGGAAGTCAGCCAGCAGCTGTTCGGCGAGTTTCACCGACAGCCCCGGGGTCGGCTCGTCGGCGATGATCAACCGGGCTGGGCTGAGCAGGGCGGTGGCCAGCAGGATCCGGCGGGCCATCCCACCCGACAGTTGGAACGGGTACTTGTCGAGGTCGCTCACCAGCAGGCCGAACCGGTCGGCGACCTCGGCCAGTTCACCCGCCCCCAGGCGGCGGCTCTCGACCAGTTGGTGGCGAACCTTCTTTAGCGGGTCGAGAAAACCGATCGACTGCGGGATCAGCGCCAATTCCGTACGCCGCAGGGCCTCGACCCGGTCACGGGTTACGAGCTCCCCGTCGAACCAGATTTCGCCGCGCTGCTGCGCGTTGTACGGCAGCAACCCCATAATCGCGTGGGCGAGCAGGCTCTTGCCTGAGCCGGAAGCCCCGACAATGCCGAGGATCTGGCCGGGTTCAGCGCTGATCGTGAGATCGTCGACGGCGAATCCCAACACCCGCTGGTAGAAGGTGCGGTACATCCGGAAGCCGACGCTGAGATGAGAAACGTCCAGCAGAGCCATGTCACTCCTACCTGTGGGCGGTTGAGGGGCTGATCAGGGCCGACAGCGCATTCCCGCAGCGGTCGATGACCAGGACCATCGCCAGCAGAATCAGCCCGGGGCAGACCGCCAGCCACCAGTGCCCGGTTGTCAGATAACGCATCGACTCGGACAGGATCACCCCGATCGCCGGCATCTGGACCGGGATTCCGAAACCGAGGAAGGTGAGCCCCGATTCGTGCAGGATCGCGTGCGGGAATAGCAGCACCGTGGCTACAACCGTCTGGGGGACGATGTACGGAACATAGTGACGCCAGGCGATGAACCACGAGGATCGCCCCATCTGCCGCGACGCCAATACGTACGGGCTGGTACGCAGGTGAATTGTTTCGGCGCGGACAATTCGGCACAGGCTCACCCAGTGGGTGGCGGCTACCCCGATCATGACGCCCGGGATGCCCCGGCCGACGAGGATCGCGATAAAGATCATGAAGATCAAGTGCGGCATTCCCTGCATCAGGTCCACCAGCCACAGCACCACCCGGTCATACCAGCCGCCGAAGACCGCAGCCCCGATCCCCAGCAGCAGCGCGATCACCGAGCTCACGACCGAGGCGAATAGGCCGATCCGGATACTGATAGACAATCCCTTGAGGGTCCGAAACAGCATGTCCCGGCCGAGCCAGTCAGTCCCAAACGGGTGCCTCAGGCTCGGTGCCTGGTTGATCTGGTCGAAGTGGACCGCGTATCTGGTCTCCGGCAGTAACGCCCCGCCGACCCCCGCAGCGACCAGGAGGGTCACGGTGACAGCAAGGACGACGGTGGCGGTCTTGCGGCCGTTCCAACGTTCGGTGACCGGCTCTGTCTCGAGCAGCAATGCGCTCATGCCCAGTTCTCCTTGATGCGGGGGTCGACGACCGGGTACAGCAGGTTGGCGATCAGATTGCCGATAAAGACGATGGCCGCGCTCAGGATCGTGATCCCGATCAGCAGTGGCAAATCGCCCTTGACGCCGGCGGCCGAGGTCAGCCCGCCCAGCCCGGCATAGCTGAACACCGATTCGGCCAGCACCGAGCCGCCGATGATCTCGCTGATCGACCCGAACTGGAGGGTGACGAACGGCATCAGCGCATTCCGCAGCCCGTGCCGCCAGACGAACTGCCAGGGGGTTTCGCCACGCGAGATGGCGAATAGCGCATAATCGCTGTGCCGTTCATTGATCAGGCGGGCCCGGGTCTGCATCGTGATCGTGGAGATCCCGATCAGGCTCAACGTGAGCGCCGGCAGGGCCGCATGATAGATCCGCTCCCCCAGGGTGGCTGATTCCATGGTGGACCCGATCGGCACGGACAGGCCGATCGGGAACCAGCCGAGCCAGACCGCGAAGATCAGCAGCATCACCATGCCGAACCAGAAGGTGGGAACAGCCGCGAAGATGTAGCAGACGCCGCTGATCAGCCGATCCAGGAGGCGATTCTCATTCTTGCCGGCGATAATTCCCAGGGTCGCGCCGAGAACGCCCGACAGCAGCCAGGCCGCGAACATCAGGATCGCCGAATTGGCCAGCCCGTCCATGATCACATCCAGTACCGGGCGTTCCAGCATCATCGAGGTCCCCAAGTCCCCGCGAAGCAGGTTTTTCGCCCACAGCCCGAATTGGACCACGGCCGGCTGGTCTAGTCCCCATTTGGCCGCCAGCGCAGCCTGCTGCTGCGGCGTGGCCGGCGATTCGCTGCCGAAATACGCCTGGACCGGGTCGATCGGGGAGATCTTGGCCAGCACGAAGGTGAGTACGCTGACCGCCGCGATCAGCGAGGCGCATTTCAGCAGCTGCCCGGCGGCGTACCACGCGATCCCGGAGCCGGGCCGGGGCCGGACCGTCGAGGTCGTGGTGGCACTCATGCGCCCGTCACGTCCCACCGGTGCAGGTTGTGGATGACGTGCAGGAAGTGGTCGTGCGGGTGCACGTGCTGCTCGCCGAGGCTCAGCCCTTCGCGGACGAGGTAGTTATTCCTCGTGTAGCAGCACATCAGGTACGGGCTGTCGCCGAGGATGCTGCCGCCGGTCTGCCCATCCCACAGTGCGTCGTGCCAGTGCTGGGTGGCGGTCTGCGAGTCGGGCGACCCCAGCGCCGCCGTCAGGTGCTGCTCGACCCGCTCGTTGACGTAGCAGGCGATGTTGGACCAGCCTTTCTTGCGGATATTCGCGCTCGACAGCTGCTCGTACACCGCGTACGGCGTCAGCTCGCCGCCGCCCAGCACGATCGGGTTAGCCCGGTGCCGCTTCGCCATCGAGGTGAAGTCTTGCGCGTCCAGGTTGACCTGGATCCCGATCTGGCGCATCTGTTCCTTGAAGCCCTCCGCGATCGCCTGCCGGCCGGCGTCCGAGGGCGGGTAGTGCAGGGTGAAGGAGGCCTTCAGGTCACCTTTGGCGCGGATCTTGTCCGGGCCGAGCCGCCAGCCGGCCTGGTCGAGCATCTCGGTGGCCTTCGCCACGTCACCATCCTGAAGGCCGGCGGTGTCCTTCCTGATGCCCCACGCAAAGGCGTCGAAGGCGTCGAAGGCGACCTCGCCGTAGCCGAGCAGGCACTGGTCGACGATCTGGCGCCGGTTGAGGGCGGTAGCCAAGGCGCGGCGCAGGTCCCGGTCGCTGGTGACCGCGTTGCCGACCGGGTTGCCTTCCACCTGCCAGGCGCCTGGCTGCTGGCAGGGCATCGAGATCGTGCGGTAGTCGAAGGTCGGCAGCGAAACCAGGCCGAAGCCGGGGATCTGCTGTTGTGACAGGTTCGGGTAGACGCAGGTGATGTCAACCTTCCCGGCCTGGGCCGCGGCCAGCCCGGCGTCAACGGCCATCATCAAGATCGTGACCTTGGCGAACTTCGCCTTCGGGCCGTAATAGGAATCGTTGCGTTCCAGGATCACCTGCTGGCCCTGGATGTAGGTGGCGAGCTTCCACGGCCCGGAGCCGACCGGTTTGGTCGCGACTGCCGGCCCGTACCCGTCTTTCGCGACGATGCCCACGGTGGCGACCGTGTACGGCAGGAACGAGGAAGGCGCCGACAGCCGCAACTGCACCGTCCGGTCGCTGGTGGCGACTGCCTCGGCAAAGTTCGGGATCTCAACCTTGCCGACCTGCTTGGCCTTGTTGTACGTGAAGGCCACGTCGTGGGCGGTGACCTTGGCGCCGGTGGTGAAGGTGGCGTCGTCGCGCAGGGTGAAGGTCCAGGTCAGCCGGTCGTCGCTGATCGTGTGGCCGACGGCGAGATCGTTGACGATCTCATTCTTTTCGTTGGCCACCATCAGCGTCGAGTGGAAGGGGTTGACCCCCCGGTGTCCCCAGCCCTCGATCGGGTCAAAGGGGGCCTGCATCAGCGAGCCGTCGAGGGCAATGATCACGTCCTGCCGTTTGCTGAGACGTTCCGGCAGGGCGGCTTTCCCGCTGGGGCCGGTGGTGGCCGATCTACTACCGGAACAGCCCGATAACAGCCCGGCCGGGCCGGCCAGCCCGGCCGCAGCGAGGAGCCGCCGACGGGTCAGCGACGGACGAAAGGATGCGCTCATGACAGGCCTCTCGGGGTGAGGTGGGGTGGTACGGGGGTTCAGCCCCGCAGTCCCCAGCGGTTCAGGTTGTGGAGGATGTGGAGGAAGTGGTCGTGGGGGTGGGTCCGCTGGGTGCCGATGTCGAGCCCGTCGCGGACGAAGTAGTTGTGTCGGATGTAGCCGAAGGTCAGGTACGGAGCGGTACCCAGGATCGATCCTCCTGAGGTGCCGTCCCACAGGGCCCGGTGCCATTCCTCACGGGCCGTGTCCTGGTCGGCGGCGGCCAGCGCCCGATCGAGGTGCGTCTCGACGGTGGGGTCGGCGTGGCAGGCGATATTGAGCCAGCCCTTGGCCCGGGCCTTGGTCTGCGACAGCATGGTGTATTCGTGGTACGGGGTGATCCGGCCGCCGCCGAGCACCACCGCCTGCTTGCGGTTGCGGTCCAACATCGCGGTGAAGTCGGTGCCGTCCACCTGGACATCGATCCCGATCGGGAGCATCTGCTTCTTGAAGGCTTCCGCGATCGCCTGCCGTCCGGAGTCGTTGGGCGGGTAGAGGACGGTGAAAGTGGCCTTGGCGCCGTTTTTGACCCGGATCCCGCCCTCGCCGGGCGCCCAGCCGCCCTGCTCTAGCAGGGTCTTGGCCCGCTCGACGTCACCGTCTTTGAGGGAGGCGGTGTCCTTGCGGATGCCCCACGCAAAGGCATCGAAGATGTCGAAGGCGACCTCGCCGTAGCCGAGCAGGCACTGCTCGATGATCTGTTGGCGGTTGACCGCGGCCGCCATCGCCCGGCGGACTACCGGGTCGCTGGTGAAAGCATTGCCGACCTGCTGACCGTCCACCACGTACGCGCCGGGGGCCGGGCAGGGCAGCGAGAGGCACCGGTAGCCGATGGTCGGCAGCGAGACCAGGCTGAAACCGGGGATCTGCTGTTGTGACAGGGTCGGGTAGACACAGGCCAGGTCGACCTTGCCGGACTGGGCCGCAGCCAGCGCCGCATCGGGTTCCATCAGCAGCAGCGTCGCCTTGGCGAAGGCGGCCTTGGTGCCGTAGTAGGAGTCGTTGCGTTCCAGGATCAGCTGCTGGCCTTGGATGTAGCTGGTGAGCTTCCACGGCCCGGAGCCGACCGGTTTAGTGCCGTATCCGTCGCGGTAGCCGGCCTTCGGGACGATCCCCAAGACGGCCGCGGTGTAGAGCAGAGTCGAGGAGGGCTGGTCGAGACGCAGCTCGACCGTCGTAGGCGAGGTGGCGACGGCGGTGCTGAAGCTGGGCAGGGAGACCTTGGCGGCTTCCTTGGCCTTGGTGAAAGTGAAGGCCACATCCTCGGCGGTGAGCGCCGAGCCGTCGGAGAAGGTGACGTCCGAGCGGATCGTGAAGGTCCAGGTCAACCCGTCTGGGCTGACCGTATACCCGGTGGCCAAGTCGTTCACGATCTCGTTGCGCTCGTTGGCGGTCATCAGCGCCGAGTGGATTAGCGCGACGCCGGTCTCGCCGAAGCCGAGCACCGGGTCGAAGGGTGGTTTGAGGGTCGAGGGGTCCATCGCGATCACCACCTCCTGGCGCTGGCTCAGCCGCTGCGGCAGGGGCGGGGTTGAGGCGACGGACTGGGAGCTGCTCGCGCAGCCCTGCGTCAGGCCCAGCGACGCCCCGGCCGCCAGGCCGGCTGCGCCCGTGATCAGGCTCCGCCGCGACCACACTGATGCGATGTGATGGGTCATGGTTCTCCTCTCGGGCACTCTCACGGTGCCGGGGTGGGTTGCTGAGGTGACCTAACCGAGCTGCGCTGCGGCAGGTCAGGAATAGTGACGGATCAGCGGCGCAGCGCCGACGACTAGATGATAACAGTTCTCATTTGAGGGGGTGGCGGCTTCTCTCGTACGTCGAGAGAAGACGGCCACCCCGACGCGCCGGGCGCAGGCGATGAAGGCTGATGAACTCGATCGGTTCATCGCAGGTCCTTCCTGGACCGCGACAACCGAGAATGGCCACCCGCAGTCCGCGACGGGTATGTACGCCGAGCGGGGACCAGCGATCCGGCTTCACCAGGTGGTGTCACGGTTGCGGGACAGCGTCAGATTTGCACTGAACTTCTCTGAATCCACGCTCCAGGTCAGGCTAGCAGTGCCTCGCCGCCTCACGGTACTCAGGTTGGTCTGAGTGCTCATCGAGAAGCGCGACCACTGGTGAGATGCCAGGCCTCAGCTCGACACCGACATTCGGATTCTGTACGTTTGGTGCAGGATGACTGCATCATCCGTACAGATGATAAGGGAGGGACGATGCTGAGGTTCCTGCGAATCGAGAACTGGAAATCTTTCTACGAGCCGGTCGAGTTCACCATGGTGGCGACCCGAGAGCAGCGTCACGGTCAGCGCCTGGCCAGGGTCGGCCGGTCCCGGCTCCTCCCCGTGACCGCCATCTATGGCGCCAACGCTGCTGGCAAATCGACCTTGGTCGATGGGCTTGACGCGCTGCGGAGCATCGTTGTCGAGGCCCGGTCGCCCAGCTCACTGCCACGGGTCATACCGCACCTGCTGCGAGGCAGGAACGAGCCCACGGTCTTCATGATCGAGTTCGTCGCCCCGGTCCCACGACCAAACGGTGGAGAAAAAGACCAGGTCTTCTTGTACGAGCTGGCCGTCGACCGCAAACAGATCCACCGCGAGACCCTGATCCAGGTCAAGGGGCATCTCGAGGACTTCCTTTTCGAGCGCGACGAGCACCAGATCCAGCTTTACGGCCCTCTGGAGAAGAACGACCGGGCCCGTGCGCACGCGACCGTAGTCGCGCCAAATCAGACATTGCTCGATGCCCTCGGCTCCGACGTCGCCGGGCCGGTGGCAGCTGCTCGGGACTGGTTCGAGCAGCAGCTCACCGTGATCTACCCATATTCCAGGTACGCCCATCTCCCGGCTCGGATTACGGCGGATGCCCTCTTCGCTGAGGCCATGAACTCCGGGCTGACCAAGGCCGATACGGGTATCTCACAGCTGCGCCTGGAGGAGATGAGGATCAGCGCTCTTGCGATCCCCGCGAAGGAGACAGATCGTCTCGTCGAATTTCTCCGTAACGCTGGGGGTTCGTATCTGCTCAGCAGCGACGGGGATGACTATGCGGTCTTGTCGCTGGACGACAACGGTGACCCGGTCGCACGTCGCCTGGTCGCCGACCATTGTCGGGAGACCGGGCCGGGCTCTACCGAACACATCTTCACGTTGCCGCTGCGCGAGGAGTCGGATGGAACGCGGCGCTTCATGAACCTGATGCCGATCCTGTTCCAGTTGCGTGAGGAGGATTCCCGGCGGGTCTTCGTGGTGGATGAACTCGAGAACTCGATGCACCCGAAACTGACCGAGAACCTGATCGCGGCCTTTCTCGACGAGCTCGGCTCGCAGAGTCGCCGTCAGTTGATCTTCACCACGCACGAGATCCAGCTGATGCGCTCCAACCTGCTACGCCGTGACGAGATCTGGCTCACTGAGAAGATCGATGGACAATCTGAGCTGACCAGGGTCTCCGATTTCGCCGAGATCGGGGTACGCAAGGACGCCGACCTGCTGGGCCACTACATGTCCGGCCGGATCGGCGGTATCCCCCGCTAAGCAGAGGTCACCAGTGGTAAAGCGAAAATCGAGGGCCACCGATCAAGACCGCGGCATCCGGAAGCCCGGGACTCGACGCCTACGAGAACAGGTCTGCTTTGTCGTCGAAGGAAAATCTGAACAACAATACCTTCGGGCGCTTCTCAACGAGCGTTACAATAACTTTACCCCGCACTTTCCGAGCACGAGTGGCTCATCACTGGTGAACCTCGTGAAGGCGGCTCGGAAGGAGAAGATGAACGAGCCAGCCAACTAGGCTCGCCAGTGGCTGATTCGTGACGCCTTTGCTGTGACGCAAGGGGCTGACCGCTGCCGAAGAATCGACAGGTTCACAGCAGTCGGGCCAGTGCGGTGAGGGTTTGGCTGACGCCGGCCTCCAGGCGGACCGTCGCTAGGTCATCGCCCCTGGTGGCGCCGCGATTGACGATCGCCACCGGGCGGGCGGCGCGGGACTGGTGCCGTACGAAGCGCAGCCCGGACATCACCGTCAGCGATGACCCCAGCACGACCAGGATTTCGCCAGCAGCCACCAGCGCGTACGCCTCGGCGACTACCGGGCGCGGGACCGATTCACCGAAGAAGACCACATCCGGTTTCAGGATCGCGCCGCAGGATGGGCAGTCCGGGACCTGGAATGACTCCCAGTCGTCGACTACCGCGTCCCCGTCAGGACGCAGCCGGGCCGAGTTCAGCTCGGCGGCCCCGGCCGGAAGATAGCCGTCGACACCGGGGTTAAGCCGGGCCAGTACCCGTTGCAGCTCGTCCCGGGAGGACCGCTGCCCGCAGCCCAGGCAGACCACCCGGTCGATCCGGCCGTGCAGATCGACCACCGGGGCGCTGCCGGCGCCCTGGTGCAGGCCGTCCACGTTCTGGGTCACCACCCCGACGAGTCCCGGCAGCCGGGCTAGCAGCCGGTGGCCGAGGTTGGGCTGAGCCGCCCGAAACGACTGCCAGCCGAGCATCGACCGGGCCCAGTAGCGGCGCCGGTTGCGGATATCAGCGACGAAGTCGTCGTACATCATCGGGCTGCTTTTCGGCGCGTTCGGGCCGCGGTAGTCCGGGATCCCCGAGTCGGTTGACATGCCGGCCCCGGTCAGCGCCGTCCAGCGCCGGCCCCATAGCAGATCGGCCAGATCGTTCACGCTGTGGCCGGGGGCGACGCTGTCGGGCAGGGGCCGTACGGTCGACAGCCGCAACCGGGCTCTCACGCCCGGAACAGCTCGCCGATGATGTCGAGCTGGTCAGGTTCGAGCCGGGTCTGGCCAGCGTCGGCGTTCTGGTGGACCTGGTGCGGCGTGGTAGCGCCGGCGATCACGCTGGACACCGCCGGCTGAGCCAGCAGCCAGGCGAAGGTGGCCTCGGTCATGCTCACCCCGGCCGCATCACAGAACTGCCGGTACGCCTCAAGCTGGTCCCAGTCGACACCAGCCAGCACCTCGGGGCGGCGCTGCAGCCGGCCCGAGCCGCCGTCGCGGCCGTACTTGCCGGTCAGTAGTCCCATCCGCAGCGGGAAGTACGGCAAGAAACCCAGCTCGAGTTCCCGGCACAGGCCCAGCAACTCCTGCTCCGGTTCGCGGTGCAGCAGGGAATACTCGTTCTGCGCCGAGACGAATCGGGGCAGGCCAAGCTCGGCCGCTACCTGATCGGACTCGCGGACCTGGTGCGGCGAGAGATTCGAATGCCCCAGGTAGCGGACCAGGCCCTCGGTAACCAGCTCTGATAGCGCCTCCAGGGTCTGCCCGATCGGGGTCTCGGGGTCTGGCGCGTGCAGTTGGTACAGGTCGATGTGGTCGGTGCCCAGCCTGGTCAGGGAGCCCTCCACGGCTCGACGCAGGTAGCGGGCGCTGCCGCGCGGTCCCCACTGCAGGTGACCCTCGGGCCCGCCGTCGGGGTAGCCGAACTTGGTTGCGATCACGACCTGATCACGGCGCCCCCGCAGCGCCTGCCCCAGCAGGGATTCGGAGGTACCGGCGGGCTCGCCGTACAACTCGGCGGTGTCGATGAACACCACTCCGCGTTCGATCGCTGCGTCGATCACCGCGCGGGTGCCGTCGATCGTGGCGGTCGCCGTCCCCGGCCGGCCGAAATTATTGCCCCCCAGCCCGACCGGGCTGACGAGCAAATCACTGTTGCCAAGACGACGCATGGTCTGAGCCTAGTTGCCCGGCCACCAGACAGCAGGTTTGAACATTCGTATAGTTTCTCGTACGCTCGTATCATGACCGATGCTGATCTGACCGCCCGGGCCCGGCTCCGCGACGCCACGATCGCGCTGATCGCCGAAGGGCAACGGCCCACCGCCCGCTCGGTTGCAGCCCGCGCGAACGTCTCGATCGGGCTGATCCGACACCACTTCGGCACCATGGACGGACTGCTCATGGCCTGCGACGAGCGGATCGCGCAGCTCGTCCGCAATGCCAAGCACGACGCCATCCAGGGCCCGATCCCGAACGTCTTCAGCGCCATCCAAGACGCCGGTGACGACCGGATCTTCGGCTACCTGGCGCACCGGCTTACCGAACCCAGCCCCGCTATCGACGCTCTCGTTGACCTGCTGGCCGACGATGCCGCCCGCTACCTCCAGGACTCGATCGACGCCGGGCTGCTCACCCCGATCCCGGACCTGGCCGGCGCCGCCCGGATGCTGACCCTGTACGCGCTGGGCTCACTGGTCCTGCACCGCCACCTGCACCGACTCCTCGACCTCGATCTACAGGCCACCGATGTGAGATCCCAGCCGGGAACCGCCCGCTACGTCCAGCTGCAGCTGACGCTGTTCGGCGGGCTGTTCAGCCCCAAACTGACCGAGCAGCTCCGCAACCAGCTGGGGGCGTCATGACCGCCATTCGTACTAGCGCCCTGACCAAGAACTACGGCCACTTCCCAGCCCTGAAGGGCATCGACCTGGTAGTACCGGTCGGCGAAATCTTCGGTTTCCTGGGCCCGAACGGCGCAGGCAAGTCCACCACGATCCGGATCCTGCTGGACGAACTGCGCCCGAGCTCGGGAACCGCCGAGGTACTCGGCCTCGACGCCCGCCGCGCGGCCGTGGCTATCCACTCCCGGTTGGGCTACCTGCCCAGCGACCTGGCGCTGTACCCGCGGCTGACCGGCCGGCAGACCCTGCGGTTCCTGGCACGGCTGCGCGGCGGGGTCGACTGGGGCTACGTCGAGCAGCTGCGAGAACGTCTCGACGCGAACCTGGACCAGCGGGTCGGGGAACTGTCGTCGGGGAACCGACAGAAGGTGGGCCTGCTCGCGGCCCTGATGCATCGCCCCGAGCTGCTGATCCTGGATGAGCCGAACACGGGCTTGGATCCCCTGGCCCAGCACGAATTCCACCGGCTGCTGCGAGAGGTGGTCGCCGAAGGCCGTACGGTCTTCTTGTCGAGTCACACCCTGTCCGAAGTGCAGCGGGTCGCCGACCGAGTCGGCATCATCCGCGCCGGACGTCTCGTGGCCACCCAGGACATTGCCGAGCTGCGCTCCGTACGCCAGGTCGACCTGCTGCTGGACCACGATGTCGACGCCGCGGACTTCTCCCAGATCCCCGGCGTCCGCGACCTGACCGTGACCGGACCACGGGTACGGCTGGCCTTCGACGGGCGCCTAGGTTCCCTGCTGACCGAGGTCACCCGGCACCACCGGATCGTCGACCTGACCGCCCGAGACGCCGACCTGGAAGAGGTCTTCCTGGCCTACTACGAGGAGCAGTCATGACAATCGTGGCGCTGGTATGGCGGGAAGTGCTACCGCGCTGGACATCAGTGGTGGTAATCCTCGCGACAATCTTCAGCTTCCTGCTGATGGGGATCGCGGTCATGCGATCGCTCGATGCGAGCCTGTACGAGTCGCTGCCCGAGCCGCTGCTGGCGTTGGCGGGGATCCCGCGCGGCGCGAATCCGGCGGTCATGGCGTACGGGCAGATGCTCGGCTTCATCGCCGCGATGACGGTCGCCGGTTGGGCGGTGGCGGTCGGCTCACAGGTGATCGCCGGCAAGCTGCACGACCGTACCCTGCCGTTGCTCCTTAGCCACCCGGTGTCGCGGCTGGCGGCCGCGCTGGCCGCAGCGGCGAGCCTGGTCGTGACAGTGACGCTGGTCGCGCTGGGGCTGTGGGGTGTGGCTGAGCTGGCGGCGCTGCCGTTCGACCTGTCGCTCGGCGAGGCGCATCTGGGGGCGCTGTGCCTGGCGCTGGGTGTGAACGCGCTGCTGCACGGCGCCGTGTCGTACGCGGTGGGGGCGGCGACCGGCAGCCGCGCCCTAGCCTTGGGCACCGGCTCAGTGGTGCTGGCCCTGGGCTGGTTGTTGACGGGGTTGCTGCCGTTAGGTCCCGATGCTGATCTGGCCCGGTTCCTTGCCTGGTCCTGGTATGCGAGGCCTGCGGTCTTCGTTCATGGCCTCGATGTCGGCTATCTGTCGTTGTCGGTGGGGGCTGCGGTGGGTCTGCTGGGTTTCGGAGTAGTGGCCGTGGTGGTACGCGACCTGCGCCCAGTCCGGCTGAGCCTGCCGCGGCCGCGGTTGGGTACCTGGCGGGGCCCAAGCTTGGTGCTGGGACGGCTGGGCCTGGCGCTGGAGCAGCATGTCGGGCTGGTAGGGACTGTGGCGGTAGTGATGTTCGCCGTCATGGGACTGCTGATGGGGTCGCTGTACGAGCAGTTGGCACCGCAGCTGAGGCTCGCCTCACAGACCATGCCGCCGCAGCTGCTACAGCTGTGGGGCGCCACCGACCTGAGCAGTCCGGCCGGTTTTTACTGGGGCGAGACGATGGAGATCATGGCGCCGCTGGCGGTCATCGTGACCGGCGCCGCCGTCGCCAGGGCGCTAGCTTCGGACGAACATGCGGGCCGGCTGGGACTAGTTCTGGCAGTACGGGGCGCACGCTGGCAGACCCTGGCCACCACGATCGTGGCGCAGCTGATCCTGGTCACGATCGTGGCCGTGACTACCGGCCTCGGCATCTGGTCCGGTGCCCGGCTGGCCAACCTCGACCTGCCGGCCGGGAATATCGCTGGCGCTACCTGTCATCTGCTGGCGCTGGGCCTGTGCGTCGGGTCTGTGGCGATTCTCGTCGTAGCCGCCCGGGGCAGCCAGGCCGCAGCCACCTGGGCGAGCACGGGGGTCGGCCTGGTCGGCTACCTGCTCAACATCACCCTGCCGATGAGCCCTACTACCGCATCCTGGGCCGCGGTCTCGCCGTTCTACTTTTACGCGGCCCATCAGCCTTTAGCCGAGGGTCCCCACTGGCCCCACATCGCCGGGCTGCTCGTCGTAGCTGCCGGGCTGTTGACCGGCTCCTTCCCGCTGTTCGCCCGTCGCGATCTGCGGGCCTGATCCAGCGGCGCCGAACACGCCGACCGCATAGCGGAATTTCTCGGGATGCGATCGGTGTCTGTGCTTGTCAACGGCGGTTCCGGGGCGCTGCAACGGTTTTACCGGAGCCTGGCTTGGCACACCAACAGGGCGGACCGGGGTTAACATGCTCACGCCAGCCGCGAATCGAGGGAACGCGGCTGAGCGTACCTGACGCCCGGTCACTCGCATCATTCGCCGTGGTCGCGGGAAGATCCCGTGGTTCAGCAGCTGATCGTCTGGCCACGGTGTCTGAGCCTGGGTGTCTAGAATCGCATACCCTGCGAGAGGGGGGACCAGATGAAAACCGGCTTGGGACGTCACCCGGGAGGCGTGCCGTATCACCCGTTGGCGTTGCTTGATGCGCGGGAAGCGGTGACGTACGTGACGTTGCGGGGGCTGACGGGCCGTGCCGGGTCGCTGGCCGAGGCGACAGAGACGCTGGCGCAGGAGGCGACCCTCGTTGGTCGGCCGATCCGGGTGCTGGTGTGGGGCCCGGATGGGCTGCAGGTGTGGGCGGTGGCCCCGGATGGGGCGATGGTCGATCCGGATTCGGTCCAGGTTCCCCCGGTGGGAGGGTCACCGATCCCAGCTGAGGCGTTGGCCGGTTGGCGTGAGGAGCAACCGCAGCCGCAGCCGACGGTCGTTGTGACACCGCCGCCGCCGGTGCCCGGCCCGGAGCGCCCAAACCTCACCCCCGGCCCCCGACCGGCCCTGCGGGTAGGGACCTCGGGGCATCTGACGGTGATGGTCGCCAACCCGAAGGGCGGGACAGGCAAGACGCCGATCTCCGTGGTGTTGTCGGCCGCATTGGCCTCGGTACGACCGAAGGACGTGGCCCTGGTCGAGACGAATCCGACAGGGAACATCGGGCTGCGTACGGGCGCTTCGGCTGCGGCGCGGTCGGTGCCAGTCTTGTCGCGGTGGCTGGTGGGGCTGCCCCAGCTGCCGTACCCGACAGAGTTGTTCGAAGGGGTCCACTGGTGCCGTCCAGGTTTCTACGTGGTGCCGACCGGGACCGGGGTGGTAGACGCGTCGGGACCGTCACCGATGTTGGCAGAGCCGATGACCGCGACAGATCTGGATCGGGTGCTGGTCGCGCTGCGCAAAAACCTGGGGCTGGTCGTGTTGGACACCGGCAACGACCCGTCGTCGCCAGTGTGGCAAGCGGCGGTACGAGCAGCCGATGTGATCGTGGTCCCGGTGCGATGGACCAGGGACGCCACCGGCGCCGCCCGGCAGATGCTGGATGATCTGTGGACGTTGGGGTATCAGGATCTGGTCCAGCGGGCGATCGTGATGCCGACCTGGGGCCCGCGAGACCGGCCGGCGCGGGGCGCGGCCACAGAGCACAGCGAGTGGTTCCTGAAGCACGGCCTGCGGACCTGGCCGTTGCCGCCGGACAAACACCTTGCGGAGCGGGGCGAGATCGTGTGGGGCAGGCTGCGTCCGACGACCCGGTCCCGTGCGGAGGCCCTGGCCGAGCAATTGCTCCTGGGCGTGGGATGAAGCGGCTGCTGCTGGTACCGGTCGCGTTGGTGATGGTGGTGGCCGCGATCATGCTGGGGTCGACGACGCCGCAGTCGCGGCGGGTGCCGTGTGTGCCGGCCGGGCAGGCGGGGGCTGTGGCCGCTGGTGGCGGGTGGACGATCCCGATCGGGTCGTCGTATCGGGTGAGCGCCGAGTATGGCTGGCGGGTGCATCCGGTCCGGGGTGGCCGGGATCTGCATACCGGGATCGACCTGGCTAGCGATGCCGGTGGTGCGGCGGTGTTGGCGGCGTCAGCCGGGACGGTGTCTGGGGTGACGGATCTGGGGGGACGCTCGTACGGGCTGTACATCGACGTGGATCATGGTGGCGGGCTGCGGACTCGGTACGCGCATCTGGCGGCGGCCAAGGTTCAGATCGGGCAGGCGGTGGCCGCTGGCCAGCAGATCGGGGTGGAGGGCGCTTCTGGGGGCGTGACCGGTCCGCATCTGCATTTCGAGGTGATCGTCAATCAGGTCGCGCAGGATCCCCGGCAGGCGATGCAGGCCCACGGGCTGGTCTTTGACGGGCGTCCTGGCAGTCTGGTTCCGTCCGGTGACGGGTTTCCGGCCGGGCCTGGGGTGATGTCGTTGGGTCAGGTACTGGCGAACCCGCAAGGCGTCGACGCATCCGGGTCATTGACATCCCAGCAGCGTGAATATGCCCGGATCGTGGTCGCGGTAGGCCGGGAGCTGGGCCTGCCGCCGCGGGCCTGGGCGATCGCGTTGGCGACCGCGTTGCAGGAGTCCACGCTCGGGGCGGATACGACGATGCTGCGTCCTAACGCGGATGGGGATGTGGGCCTGTTCCAGCAGCGGGCGTTGCCGGGCTGGTACGCCGACGGCGCCACCACCGACGAGAATGTAGCGATCCTGCTCGACACTGCTTACGCCGCCCGGACGTTCTATCTGGGCCATGATGTGGCAGCCGCCCGGCCCGGGGGCGCCGGCCCTGCCGGTTACCACATCCCTGGACTGGTTGACGTGCCCGGCTGGGAATCCCTGTCGCTGTGGCAGGCGGCCGCTCAGGTCCAGCGGCCCGCCGCCGCCTATGCCGCCTACTACGCTAAACACGAGGCCACTGTTGCCGGGATCCTCGCCGGGATGAATCTCTCCCCCACGACGTCCACTGCTGACTGCCCTACGCCGGCACCGGCCGCTGCTGGTGGTGTGGCTGGTACGGGTGCCGGGGCTGAGGCTGCCCGGGCCGCGCTCGCGCAGGTCGGCATCCCGTATTCCTGGGGCGGTGGTACCGCTGCTGGGGCCTCGGCTGGGATCTGCTGCTCCCCCGGCGGGCAGAACGGCCACCAGATCATCGGTTTCGACTGCTCCGGGCTCACCTTGTACGCCTGGGCCCAGGTCGGCGTGAAACTGGCCCGTACCGCAGAGGAGCAACAGGCCACCACTACCCCCGTCCCCCGCGATCAGATCATCGCCGGAGACCTGCTGTTTTTCCCCGGCCACGTCGGCATCGCCGACGGCCACGGCGGCATGATTCACGCACCCCGTCCCGGCAAACCCGTCGAGGTCCTGCCTAACGTGCTCACCGACTCCTATTACAGCCCACGCCTGACCGGCGTCGGACGCCCCGCCTAACCCGGAGAATCACCATGACCGACCCCACCACCGCCCCCGATGACGGCGCCGACCCCGCCGCCTTGGACACCGCAGCCCAGAACCGTCGGGGCCTGAGTTTCCAGGATCTGGCCGACCTGGACCAACCCGCCAGCACCGCCCCCGACCCGGCCCAGGCCTTGACCGGCCCCATCAGCCATCCTCTCGTGATCGCTTGGCACCAGCCCGATCCCATCACCGTTCTCGGCGTCGCCCGCGCCCTCACGGCCCGCCGCAATCTGAGCCCAGCGGTCCTGGACGCCGACGGGCAGATCACCCGGCTCCTCGCCCAGGAACCAGCCGCTACCACGGCCCAACTTGCCACCGCAGCAGACCACTTGCGCGATCAACCCGGCCAATCCATCACCCCCACTAACGGCATCACCCTTGTTCGGCTCACCGGAACCGGACCAGAACTGATCAAGGCCACAGCACTGCTGCTACGTAGCTACGAGACCGTCCTGCTTCCCCGCTGGGATGACACCGCGGCCGGCATCGCCGACGTCGTGGTTCTCCCCATGACCTGGACCGAACAATCTGTCCGGGGCACGGCCGCCACCATCCATGACTGGCACCGCAGCGGCGAACCTATCGCCAACCGGCTCGTGATCGCCGCCCACACCGACCCAGCCGACCCTGGCCTGGAGACCCGGGCCCGGCGCTGGTTCACCCAGGTCCCGGTCTGCCCTCTCCCCACAGACCCTGCGGCCCGAACCCCCGGACTCGACTGGCACGACCTCCACATCACCGCCCAGAACGCGTACGCCACACTCGCCGGCCAGATCATCGACCTGGCCAACCGCCAATATCAGTGAAAGGACACACCATGAATTGGTTCGACGGCATCAAACCCGGGCTCGGGCCTTTCGCCTCCGTTCTGCAGACCCCTTTCCAAATGTTCCTGGCCGCGGTCTGGGCAGTCGCCTTCCTCTGGTCCTCTATTAACCTGATCCGCGGTTTCGCGCGCCTCTCAGCAGCCAAGAAGGACCACCGGCCTCTCGACAGCGACGACGCCGGCGGCGGCATCCTGATACCTCTGATCGCCACCATCGGATTGGGCATGATCGGGTTGATCACTGGCGCCGCCGTCTCTATCGCGAAATAGGACCATGATCACTGTCCGTGTTCTGGACCAGCCTGATCCGGTCGAGCCACGACAGCCGCGTCGGCGCCGGGTCTGGCTGCTGGTCGTGACTGGCCTGATCGCAGCAGCACTGCTGATGGGTTTCCTGATCGACACAATCCGTACCGCATCCACAACCGGTGGGTCGCCGTCGGCTCCGGCCAGTCAGACGGCAAGCTCAACCCCGGACCCGGAGGTCGCCCCCGGCCTGCGCAGGGGACTGGCCACGGTGGCCGCGGGAAACACCGGCGCCAAATACGGGATCCCCTACGGCTGGCCCCAGAACACCGAAGGCGCGGTCAGCGCCGCCATGAACATCGCCGCTTCCTTCTGTACCCTCCCGATGATGGTCGACGCTACCCGGGCCGAGCTCGAACCGATCATGTACACCGCCGATGGCCTTGCCGAGAACGCTTTTCCTGCAGAAGTCGCAGCGAAGAGGCGGAGGGGTTCCCGGCTCAATGATGACGGCGTAGTGGTCCTCCCCGACGGACAGCCCTCACCGACCGAGAAATATTATGGCTGCGGGTTGCCCCGATACGGGGCCTACAAGGTCATCTCGGAGGATCCCAGCCAGGTCGTGGTCGAGGTCTGGATGCCGTACGTCGCAGGACCGGGCACCGACGACAACCTCTCCGAGGTTTTCCTCGGCACCATTCACGCAGAGCTGACCATGCGGTGGAACGCCGGCCCGGTCGGACCCGACTGGAGACTGTCCCACGACAAACCGCTGCCGGTGCTTGATCTGCCCACATCCAAGTCGAATGTCGGGTGGCAGGGAATCCGCGACATCGTCGGGCCCGGCTGGATGGTGCCCGCCGACGCCACCACCAAGCCCTATCCCGGATCGGTCTGGGCATCATGATCCGACGCCAGTTTTTGATCGCGATGGCGGTCGTCCTCCTGGTTCTGACGAGCACGATCACCGCATCAGCCGAGCCGGAACCGACCCCTCCCCCGCTCGGCTGCAACGGAAAAAGGAACCCGCGCTGGTCAGATGACGGCACCTGTGCGTCGACGTCACCGCAGCCGACCACTACCGGGGCGTCGCACAGTCCCTCCGCCCCGGCCGGTTCGGCGACCTCGGCGCGGCCCTCGGCCACTCAACCACCAGCTGCGCAGCCGTCAGCAGCTCAGCGGCCGACGACCGCCCCGGAAGAGTGGGCGGCGGAGTCCGGCAAGACGGTCGCGAAGATCGGGGATGAGGTAGCTCGCCGGGCGAAGTCCCGGGACCGGATGGCAGGCTGGCGGGAGGCGCTGACCGGGCCGTATGCGGTGACGCTGGCGATCGGCTGGTTCCTGCTGGCAGTGGTGATGGTGGTGAATATCGCCCGAGCCTCGTACGGCGGTAGCCGGGCCGAACAGCGAGAATTGTTACATCGGGTTCTGCCGAAGTTCATCATGTACGGGCCGTTGTCGGTGCTGCTGCCCGGGCTGGCCGCGTACCTACTCGACATCGGGCAAAACCTGACTGACACCGCCCTAGCCGCGTCCGGGAACGAATTCAGCAGTCTCCTGAAGTCCTTGGGGTCTCGTTTCGGCAATCCGACTGGGGAGCTCTGGGCGTCATCGGAATGGTCGGCGTTGCTATTTCTGATAGCGGCGGTGCTGTTGATCGTGACGCTGGTGTCGTGGCTGCTGCAAGACTGGGTCGCGCCGATGAGCATGTACCTACTGACGCTGATGATCCCGATCGTCCTGGCACTAGCCACCCAACCCCGCCAGCAGCAGCGACTCCTACGACTACTAGGAGCCATCCTCGGGACCATGCTGACCCCATTCATCACCCGGTTCATGTTCTGGGCAACACTGCCACTGATCAGCAGCGAACTAGGCGATACCGGTACGAATCTGCCCCTGTCGATGTTCAAGGTGATCGCGTTGTTAGCGGTCTGTACGTCGGCTCCGCTGGCTTTGTGGTACGTGATGCCGCACCTGCTCGAAGGCGCCGGCGCCATCGGCAATGGTCCGGGCTCGATGGGCGGGCTCACGGATGCGGGCAGGAAACCGTTGGATGCCGGCCAGCAGCTCAGCCAGCAAATCCGCTCCGCCTCTCAGACCGCGGTCGGGTCGCCGGCGACGACACAGCGGGCCACGATCCTCGCCAAGCTCGGCGCCGGTGGTGGTAGTACCGGGAGCGCGGCCGCGCTGTTGAGCTCGACAGCGCCGATCGCGACCTCGGATGCTGCCATCAATCAGACAACGATGGTCGACTCGGCCCGTTCGACCGCCGTGCAGTCCGTGGCAGCCTCTGGTGGTCGCGCCCACGGCCAGGATCCAGCCAGCCCGGCTGGAAAGACTTCTGACCCTGACTCAGCCACCACAGATGAGTCGAAGGACACCGACACCTCGGCGACCGAATCCCCGACAGCGACCTCGCAGCCGCGCAGCGCCCCACGACAGCGCCCGGCCGGCTGGGGTCCCCCGACTCCGCCGAGGGAGGGCTTGTGAATAGGCGGTTGTATCGGCTGGGAGGTCCGCGGCCGGCGAAGTGGTTCACGGCGCGCCGGATGGGGATGGCCAGTGGTGGTATCGCGCTGTTGTTGGGTGGTGTGATCCTGGGCATGGTCATCCAGCAGTGGTGGACAGCTGTGCTGGGTGTGATCGGTGCCGCCTTGGTGTGGTTGTCGTTGCTGGGTCAGGGAAGTCCGGTGGAACCGCTGGTGGACAGTGCCAGTTCGTTGCTGCGGCGGCCGTTGGCTAGTTGGGGTGGGTGGGACGCGTACGACCCAACTCTCGACGCGAGCCCGTTTTGGCTGCGGGGTGGGCGTGAGGTGTCGGTCAGCAGCGGCGCCGGCCGGGGTGAGGTCGGCATGTTCGACGCGCAGGGGGCTTTAACGGCGGTCTTGGAGATCGAGGGGGACGGGGACGGGATCCGTGAGGACACCGAGCATCGCCGGCTGGAGGATGCCGTGGTGGAGGTGTTGCAGACGCTGGCGCGCGGGTCGGTCCCGGTCAGCCAGATCGATGTGATTACCCGTGTCATACCGGCCCAGGGCGCCGAGCACCGGGCCTGGGTCGAGCAGCGCCGCGGCCAGGATGTGCCCGCTGCGGTCCAGGAGTCGATGTCGGTCTTGACAGATGAGGCCGAGCTACTCGCTGAGACGATCCGGACTTTCCTCGTGATCCGGATGCCGGCACCTGCCTTGGGTGCTGCTGCCCGGGACCGGTCCGAGGTCATGGACGAGTCGTCGGTCCCGGCGCAGGCGCTGCTGACGGTGGCGGCGGTGTCGAAGCAGCTGGTCAGCCATGGGATTGTGGTACGCAGGGCGTTGTCGTCGCAGGAGAAGGCAGCGTTGATCCGGTCGATCTGGGTCCCGTCGCATGGGGCCGATGACCTTGCGGGCGTGGACCCGGACATCTTCTGGGCGGCGTGGCCGAGGTTCGATCCTGAACCGCATGCGGTCGTGGCGACTGGCGCGGCTGGTGACCGTTGGTGGCATGCCGCTGGCGCGGTCCCACGGACCGGCTACCCTGAGACCGCGGTTTATGGTCGTTGGCTTGCGCCGGCGATTTTCGCTCGCGGGATCTTCTGGCGCACGATCCAGGTCCAATACCGGCTGGTGTCGCAGCGGGAGGCGAAGACCGTCGCCCATGACCAGCTCGACACCTCCGCAGCCCGTAAGATCCGCGAGGACCGCAAAGGACAGATGGCTAGCGGTGAGTCTGACGATCAGATGAGCGTTGACCAGATGATCTTGAATGATGTCGCAGTCGGTGGTCAGGCTGGGGTGGTCACCGCAGTCCGGATGGTGGTCTGCGCGAATAATCCCCAATTGTTGGCTAGATTCCGCGATGAGACTGAACGGATTTTCTACCAGGACTTGGGCGTACGTGACTTCATCTGGGACGACCACCGCCATACCGTCGGGGTCCTTGCCGCGCTCCCCTTGGGAATGGAGGTCGCCACCATATGAGCATGACCCGCACCGGGACCCAGATCCGTGACCTGAGTAGCCGCGGCCGGACCGGATTCACCGCCTGGCTACGCCGGCTCCTGCAACAACGCTCTGTCTTACGCCGGGTCCGGACCTGGGGCTGGGGCCAGTCCGTGGCCCGCCCGGCCTTCACCAGCACCCTCCAGGCAACAGCACTCTGGCCAGCCCTCGTCCAAACCCACCCACCGATCGTCGGATGGCTCCAAGGCCAAGACCTCGTCACGCACCTGCCTGTGACTGCGTCTCCCCGCGGCCTCTACGAAGCCGGGATGATCACCACACCCGGTGTCCTCGTCGCCGGCGATGTCGGCACCGCCAAAAGCTCCCAAGTCAAAGAAGCCATCCTCCGCGGCATTGCCCTGGGAGAACGATGGGCGGTCTTCGACCGGAAACTCCAAACTGACCACGGTAGCCACAGCGGCGAATATGCCCGACTGGCCCAGGTCGTCGACGGGACCGTGCTGCGGTTCGACCGAGACCGTCGCATCGGCACCCGGGTTAACGTCCTCGACCCCGCTATTGCCACCACCGGCGCCGACGACTCCATGGTCGGCCAAGACGAACTCCTGGTCCTCGTCGCGACCGAGGCCAAAGGAGACGCCCTCACCCCTCGCGAACGCTGGGCCTTGACAGCCGCCCACCGGGCCGCGCTCACCCAAGCCCAAGCCGACAGCCGGATCGCCGTCCTCGGTGACGTCGTCCGAGCCCTCTACGCACCCTCCCGTGACGCTGTCCCCGGCCCCCTCGCCCCAGATGGCCAACCCGTCCTCACTCAGAACGGCCTCGTCGACACCACCGAACTCACCCGCTGGGGACTACCACTCGCCCTCGCCCTAGAACGACTCATCAACGGAGACCTTTCCGGAATCCTCGACGGCGAAACCGCCGGCCCTGACGGCCGCGAACTGGATTTGTCCGCACCCCTGCTCGTCATGGACACTTCCTCCCTGCCTCAAGATTCCGCCGCTCTCGGGCTCGTCATGGCCGTTATGGCCACTTTCCTGATGAGCCGCTGGGTGACCGTGCCCGGCTACAAGAACATCGTCGTCGAAGAAGGTTATTCAGCCGACGGACTCGGCAGCGTACCCGCCATGTTCCGCACGCTCGCCAAACGATCCCGCGGCGTCGGCGCTTCCATGTGGTCCGTCTTCCACCACGTCAGCGACGTATCCCCCGACAGTCCACTCGTCTCCCTCATCAAAGAAACCGAACTCGCTTTCATTTTCCGCCAATCCAAACCCGAAGACGCCAACACGATCGTCAATCTCCTCGGCCTACCCGAGCCAGTCACCACCCAGCTCATGACTCTCCCCCGAGGCACCTATCTGCTCCACCGAGGAGCCAAAACAGCCCCCACTATCGTCACCCAATTCCGTACCTCACTCGAAGAATGGGTTACCGACACCGACCAGGCCATGCTCAGCACGCCCTCACTAGAGAACGAACCAAACCAGGAGGACGCGGACGAGGGCCAGGCCCATAGCGGTTCGTCTGTCGACGGCTAACAGGTGAGCTCGGGTGGCGACGGCGTTGACGCGCAGTCACCGCACTTCCACTGCGTCACCCATTAACCTTACGCCAACGCAGCCAACACGGACTACTGGGTGAGGCGAGGGGTAGCCGCACTGGGGGCGACGACAGGGACGGCGCCGAGCCGCACAGCCCTGCTGAGCGAATCGCTGGATGCACCTCACAGACCATCCATTCGTGGCCGCAGCATCTGCCGAGCTGGTCGCAGCCTCTCTGTCCTTATCTGTCCTCATGTCTCGGACGCGCCGGGGACCTGCCGTTCTTCCCCGGCCACAGCGACATGCTCCACGCACCCGAAGATGCGTGTGGTCACCTGCCGCGGCTCGCAGCAGCCTGTGAGCATGATCCACGCACCCGCAGATCCATGGGTCCGGCGCGTGGAACCATGTCAAAGCGGCGCGCATGGTCCACGCGCCCGTAGATCTATGACCTGCTGGTGGTTGCGGCGGGCCAGCTGGCCGTGGTGTCGGGGTCTGGGGTTGGTGTTGGCCGGGGTCTGTGTCTAGCGGGGCAGGGTCTGCTTCAACAGATTGTGCGGAAGGGGTTCCCTGCGGGGCTGGGATGGGTTAGCGTGGGTCATGACCGGGGTTGCGGGTCTGACTTGGGCCTGGTGGGAGCCGTCTCCGGGGTGTACGTCCAGTCGGGTTCTGGCGGGTTGCCAGTGTCTGGTGAAGGGAGTGCGTGGTGAACTGGTTTGATGGTGTCAGGCCTGGGTTGGGGCCTTTTGCTGGGGTGTTGCAGTCTCCGCTGCAGATGTTGTTGGCCGCAGCGTGGGCGGTCGGGTTTTTGGTGTCGGCGTTCAATTTGATTCGTGGGTTCGCGCGATTGTCGGCTGCGAAGAAGGATCATCGGCCGGTGGATAGTGATGATGCTGGTGGTGGGATTCTGGTGCCGTTGATCGCGACGGTTGGGCTGGGGATGCTTGGTCTGATAACGGGTGCGGCTATCGCGATTGGGAGGTAGTGCTGTGATCAAGGTGCAGTATTTGGACCGGAATGATGACAACGATAGCGATGGTGGTGGGGGTGAGGTTCGGGGTCCGCGGGTGGTGCGGGCTTGGCTGGTGCTGTTGATGGTGGTGGTGTCGTGGGTGGGGGGATATTGGTTGGGGAAGGCTGGGGCTAGCGCCTCGTCTGCGTCGGTGTCGCCGTCTTCTTCGGCGTCGTCGTCTTCGTCTGTGTCGGGTTCGGGTTCGGTGGAGCCGACGGCGGTGGTGTCGCGTGGTGATGAGGTGGCGCCGGGGCTTCGGATGGGTTTGGCGACGGTGGCTGCTGGGAATTCGGGGGCGAAGTATGGGATTCCGTATGGCTGGTCCAGGACTACCGATGGCGCTGTCGGCGCTGCTATGAATATTGCTGCGTCTTTCTGCACACTGCCACGAATGGTGGATTCCACCCGAGCGCAACTCGACCCGATTCTATATACCGCTGAAGCGCAAGCCGAATACACCCGTTCCCCTGAGACTGCGGCGAAGATGCGGAAGGGGTCTCGGCTTAATAATGATGGGGTGGTGGTGTTGCCTGATGGGCGGCCGTCGCCGCATGAGAAGTATTACGGGTGTGGGCTTCCTCGGTATGGGGCATACAAGGTCCTCTATGCGGAGCAGACTTATGTCGTTGTGGAGGTGTGGATGCCGTATGTGGCGGGTCCGGGTACCGACGATAACCTGTCGGAGGTATTCCTTGGCACCATCCACGGCGAACTCACGGTGCGGTGGACTACTGGCCCGGTCGGGCCTGATTGGAGACTGACCCACAACAAGCCGTTGCCGGTGCTTGATCTGCCCACGCGCAAGTCGAATGTTGGGTGGCAGGGGATCCGGGATATTGTCGGGCCCGGGTGGATGGTGCCGGCCGATGCCACAACCAAGCCGTATCCGGGGTCGGTGTGGGCATCATGACCACGATCCAGGGGCGTATTCCCGTGCTACTGCGGCGGTTGCTGATGGTGGCGGTAGTGGTTGGGTTCTTAGCTCTGGCCGGGACTCTGACCGCATCCGCCGAACCAGCCCCCGACCCACCACCGCCCCCATCGGAAGGCTGTAACGGTAAGACGAATCCGGGTTGGGCGGATCTTCAGGATTGCGGGGCGAAGAAGCCGCAGCCTGGGCAGCCCCTGCCGCAGCAGCCTGGGCAGTCTGGGGGTTCTTCGGCGCCGGTTCCGGGTCCAGCGAGTCGGGTTGGTTCTTCGGCTCCGGCGCGGCCGGCTGGTCCGCCGCGGCCGTCGTTGTCGGCGGGTGTGCGGCCGACGACGGCGCCGCAGGAGTGGGCGGCGGAATCCGGTAGTGCGGTGGAGCAGATCGGGGATGAGGTAGCTCGTCGGGCGAAGTCCCGGGACCGGATGGTGGAATGGCGCAAGGCGTTGGCTGGGCCGTATGCGGTGACGCTGGCGATCGGCTGGTTCCTGCTGGCAGTGGTGATGGTGGTGAATATCGCCCGAGCCTCGTACGGCGGTAGCCGGGCCGAACAGCGAGAATTGTTACATCGGGTTCTGCCGAAGTTCATCATGTACGGACCGTTGTCGGTGCTGCTGCCCGGGCTGGCCGCGTATCTGCTTGATCTGGGGCAGAATCTGACCGATACCGCCCTGGCGGCGTCCGGGAACGAGTTCGCCAGCCTGATTCAGACGTTAGGGTCTCGTTTTTCTCGGGCCCCGCTGCGAGATGGTGCCGCGGTAGTAGTTGGGACAGCGACGGGCTGGTCAGCGTTGCTGTTCTTGATCGCGGCGGTGCTGTTGATCGTGACGCTGGTGTCGTGGCTGCTGCAAGACTGGGTCGCGCCGATGAGCATGTACCTACTGACGCTGATGATCCCGATCGTCCTGGCACTAGCCACCCAACCCCGCCAGCAGCAGCGACTCCTACGACTACTAGGAGCCATCCTCGGGACCATGCTGACCCCATTCATCACCCGGTTCATGTTCTGGGCAACACTGCCACTGATCGCCGCTGAACTAAGCGATACCAACACCGAACTCACGTTGTCGGTGTTCAAGGTGATCGCGTTGTTAGCGGTCTGTACGTCGGCTCCGCTGGTGTTGTCGTACGTGATGCCGCACCTGCTCGAAGGCGCCGGGAATATCCAAGCCGGCCAAGGCCTGATAGGCGGGCTAGGCCAGGCAGGAAAGCCGCTCATGGACGCCAGCCAGCAACTCAGCAAACAGATCCGTGCCGGGATGCAGACCGGGCCCGGGACACCAGCAGCAGCGCAGCGGGCTTCGGTCTTGTCCAAAGCCGGCTACGGCAGCGCGAAAGCTGCCGCAGCCGGTGGCGGCAAGACCGCCGCAGCCGGCGCAGCTGGTGGCGGCGCAGCAGCAGCGTTGGGTCCGTTGGCAGCAGTCGCAGCCGCCGGAGTGGCCGTAGGACAAGCCGTGGTCGGATCAGCCCGTTCAGCCGCGGCGCAATCCCTAGCAGCATCCGGAGGCGGACATGCCTCAGATCCCACCACCGAGTTCCCCATCCCCCAACCATCCTCCGACACCGAAACCAACGAAGCAGCAGCAGCCAAGACCGACCCGGCACAGGCCTCCACCACACCAACACCAACAGCAGACAACGAACGACGAGCGATCATCTCCCGGGCTCTCTTCAAATCCCTACCCCCGCCGTCGAAACCACCCACACCAACCCCGAAATCACCCACACCAAGCCCGAAATCACCCACACCGGTATCGAAACCGGCGCTGCCCGTACCGAAACCGGCACTACCAGCACCGAGACTGGAACTACTGCCCCCCAGCAAGCCACGACTAGCACTACCACCAGGACCGTCAGCCACGAATACCACACGACCACCGACCCCACCATCAAAGCGGGACACATGAATTACCACCAACATGGGTCAACCATTAGCTCATACCAACCTACAAAGCCGAAACCCTCCTCACCCACTGACACCACAACCCCGCCATCACGCGGCAACACATCCATGACATCACATGACATCAACCGCCACCAGCACCCACCACTGGATCACCACCCCAACCAGCTGAGATCCAGATTTCGGCGCCGTTCACAGAAGTCCAGGCCTCACGAAGAGTCTTCAACCGCCGACGTGAAGGATTTTCGTGTCAGTGCGGGAGTAGGCGTCGAGGTCTCCCGAAGATGGGGGCTGCTCTACGCATTCGGAAGACCCCGACATGGCTAACATTACCTGAACTCGTCGGCTTGCCCAGCTTCCTGATCCATGAGCGTGGACATGATCTGTTCCAGGGCCCGCTCGCCGGTTTCTCAGAGCCCGAACCGCCACAACCATGGCCGGTTTCGACGCCATAAGGACTTGGCAGGCCGCGCTGAAGGACCGCGTTGCCCCAGCTCACTCGCCTCTCACCTCGGATGATGAGCAACGACCATAACAGCTGCTCCCCCAGCTCACGGTACAACCGCCACAACGGCGATGACCTCGTGATACCCTTAGGCAAGGAGAACCTGGCGAATCAACGTCGATCGAGGAAAATTATGTCTCATGCTCTTGATCTTTTCACTGAAGATATAAGGTCCGGCAAAGTGTTCTTCTTCGTCGGAAGCGGGGTAAGCCTGCAATCGAGGCTACCGTCGGTGGATAAGCTCCTGGGAGCGACAATGGATCATTTTCTGCCAACGATCTCACAAAACCGCAACGAGCGAGAGTGGGTTCTTGAGAAGGTCCAACCAGAGGCTTTCTACGGAGTCCTTCTGGAAATTTTCCGAGGCGACCTGTCCTGCCTGGGATTCTGGGCAGCATTGCACCCGGGACATTGGGCCGGGAAACTTGAATGCCTGCCTAACCTGGTACACGCGATAATCGTGAAGTCGGCCTACGAGGCGGGGATGCCGGTCTTCACGACCAACTTTGACACGATGCTGGAGAGTGCTTGCGAGAAACTGGGACTTCCCTACCGGGTGTTTCTGCCGGAGATGGTTCCACCTGCACCCACAGACCGAGCGCAGGAAGTGCTGATCTGCAAAGTACATGGCAGCGTCCAGCATCCCTCGACGGGAGCCTTCAGCCCCGAGAGTCTGCGCACCACTATGACCGGGATCGCCTCCTTCAACCCGCGATGGGTCGAATATCTCAGCGCCTGTATGAGGAAAGGGCATATCTGTTTCCTCGGCTACAGCGGTCGCGACGTTGACTACTTCCCACAGATATGCGAGACTGTCGTGAAAGGAGCGCTTACTCCGTACTGGTTCGACCGTTTCGGGACCGGGAGCACCGCCCAGGCTACCTTGACCAATGCAGAAACCTGCGGAGCACGCAAGATCGAATCTTTTCCGAGCGAGGTATTTCCCGACATTTGGCCCAGAGTGTTCTCCGGATCAATACCGTCATTACGAGATAGCACCGGAGACCTGCAACAGGTCCTGAATGACCTGGAGCAACAGATGCCAAAAATGCCAGTCTGCGAAGACTTGCTCTGGCTACGGATCCTCGAGAGCCAGGGCCGCTGCGCCGAAGCCTGGGAGCTGGCCAACGACCTGCTGGCCAGGATCGATAGCCTGGGGCTCGACCTGCCGGCTAAGATCCAGTTGTATGAATCAAGTATGAACATGGCCCGTGAACGGGCTCGGTTCACCACCTACCGCAAACGAGCTCGCCAGCTGTTAAAAATGACCCACGGATTGAAACTCGGATCGCCGGCCCGGGCTAATACTGCATTGAATGCCCGGGTTCAGATCACTTCCTCGTTCCAGATGGAAATCTCCAACGGAATCGGGCTGAATCCGGATGTGATCGACGCGGCTCTCCTCCTATACGTCATGCTGAGATTCCGGATCGATATCATTCGGGGTGACCTGTCGATACGGATCCACCCAAGGAACGCTTCCGCCTCCCGGTTCATACTCGAAGAGACGCGGGTACGGGAGGCCGCCATCTATGTCCGTCTCTGCTCACTGTCTCACAATCTCGGAAAACTGATCCAACCCCCATTATTGAAACGGCTGCGCGGGATCGCAGAACGCGCCTATCACGATGGCAACACGTCCTCGCGGGTGGGCGCGGCTAAGTATCTATTCCGACTCACCGGGGATTCCCGTGAGAAGGGCATCGGGGACGCGATCGCCGGCCTGTCAGGCGATATCAGCGCCCGCACTATTCTACAACGCGACGAATCCCGATCCCAACCTGATCCTACTATCGCCCTCCAGGGCTATCGAGAATCCGCTGAAAACGCCCAGCTCAACGGGAACCCGCTCAACGAAATCAAGATCCGGCTGGCGATTCTCACCATGCTTCCCCCGGGCGCCGAGGCCCGGCGGGAATGGGCGAGGGTCAGCTCCCTGCTCGATGAGGTGGAAAGCTGGAACCTTCAGCGGTCCTTCACCAAGCTGAAGGACCGGTTCCGGCATCTGGTCTGACGGCGGGGATCAGTCGCGGCGGATCAGCTGCATCCCGTCGTACTCCAGCCAGTAGTCGACGCCGCCCGGGGCGGGCCAGGTCTCGCCAGCCACCTTCGTAATCGGGTCGTGTGGCGGGATCCGCAAGCATTCGCCCTCTTCCCGGTCCCCGGGGACAAAAGCGGCCACCAGGTCGTCGCCGACAAAGACCGCCGACTCCAGCCAGCAGGAATCCGGGATCGCTGGGACTGCGATATCCCAGACCGGCTCCAGATCGGGCCACGACAATACCTGGATCGGGCCGCTGCCCGAATGCGGAGTGGTGACGATCCAGCGTCCGCTGACGTGGACATCGGTGAGGATCCGGTCATCCCACGGCGCCTCGCGCAGCGTCAGCTGGTCGGCGTCGGTCTTCAGGAACCAGGCCCGGGCCGCGTCCTGCCCCTCGCCCAGCCCGATCCCGAGCCAGCCGTCCGGGAACGGGACCAGCTCGATCCCCGACGGCGCCGCGTCAATCTCCGCATAGCCGGTGACCTGGCCGGTCGACGGCCGAAGCCGGATCAGGTCGCATTTCTCGTGGAGATCATCGGGGACGATCGCCCAGGCGTGGCCGCTGCGCAGCCAGGCCCCGGCCCCCTCGAAATCACCGCCCCACTCGGCGTGCGGCAGCCGCCACACCTCATCGCCGTGCTGCTGCAGCACTACAGCAGCCTCATGGTCGAAAATCACCGTGTCGGTCATCGGGTCCGCGTCGGCGAGCCCCACCACCTGGCCCGGCAACGGCCAGCTACCGAGGATATGCGGGGTGGAGTCGAGCAGCAGCAACTGATCACCGGCATGCACCATGGTCCGCCCCGCCTCCCGGTCGAAGGGACGGATCGAACGGGCCCTGCCCGGCAGGCTGATAGTGGTCATGACTCCTTCCCCATGCCTGAGCCAACCCCTGCAGCCTACGAAACCCGACGGCCTCGTGGCATGGGTACGGTCCGGTGTGCGGACATCGCAAGAGGCGGGCAGACCCGTGCTGCCCGCCTCCCGAGCGATACCGTCAGGTGGGCGCCGGTACGGCTGGGAGCCGTACGACGTGGTCGCCTTCGTCAGATGGTGACGTCGTGGGCGAGGGTCGTGAGCTTGTGGCGGGCCAGGGCCAGGTTGGCTGCCTGCCGGTTCAGCACCAGGTAGATGAACAGGCCCTTGTTCTTCTCCCCCTGCAACACATTCAGCAGGTGGTACTGCTTATCCAAGGTGATCAGGATGTCCTCGATGCCGCCCTCGATGCCCAGGTCGGCCATGGTCCGCAGCTTGGCCCGGACCACGTTCGAATTGCCGGCTGCGGCCACGTCCAGGTCAAAGCCCGGGTTGCCTCCGGTGGCCAGGGCCATCCCGGAGCCAATGTCGACGATCGCCGCCGCGGTCGCACCCTCGATGGTCAAAAGCCCGTCGATCGTCTGCTGCAGCTGAGACATGTCCATGTTCCTGTCTGTTGTGGCCCGGGGGCCGGGTGATGAAGAAGTGCCCACGTCCGACGGATCGGCCGAGGTGGGTGGTGCTGCATCGTCGAGGATCGCTCGGCGCGGCCTCGGCGACTGTGCCTGGGAACCGGACTCGGCGCCCCTCAGGAACGAGAGCCACCAATTCCTGCTCATGACGCTGCCCTCGCCGCCGGCCCCAGGCCGGGACCGGCTGCCCCGTCAGCCTGCCGGCTGCGGGTCGAAAACCTCGTCACCGCAGAAGAGTGCTGCATTACCACCACCTTGGGCCAGACACATGAGGAAGATCACACGGTGCTGGACGTACCCCTAGTTGGTGGGGAAGGTCGCCATCAGCTCGTACGACCGCAGCCCCGACTCCCTCATCACCGCAACCATCGCCTGGATGGCCCGATCCACCCCCTCCGCGGTAACCGGGAAACCTCTCGACCGAGAACCTTCCGGCTGGTCCGGGCGGGCCATCCCCAGCTGCCCGTCAGACCAGGTCCGGGTGACCCGCGGCGGGGCCGCGGTGACGATGATCTGGCGGCGGCGTTGGAACATCCCCACCTCAAATCCCACCATCAGGTTCGGCGCGCCGTACCCGCCCGGCTGCAGCATCCAACGATTCCCGCGACGGATCGTGGTATCCGCCATCCGCTTCAACTGCCACACCGAATATGGGTCAAGCTTCTCGTTCGGGAAATCCCCGGGCATCACCTCGAATCGGCGCGGGGCGCCGCTACTGGGCGTACGAGTCCGCAGCACCAGCATCCGGTGCTCCGGGTCGATCAGGCCGACCTCAGCGAAACCGGCGCCCATATCCACCCGTTCCACCTCCTCGACCCCCAGCAGCCTCGCCAGGGCGGCCGGTTCCCGCGGCTGCCACAGATCCATCCCATACTCGGTCCAGGTCCCCACCAGGCCGGCCCCGACCAGGCCGATCAGGACTTTCGCCGGACCCCCTTGTTCACCCGCGGTAGTCGACTGCACCCCATCCAAAGGCGGAAGATCAAGCCACGACATTGGCTATCTGCCCTCACTTTCGCGAGGGCGGGTCTCGTCGCCAGCCCTCCGGTCCTCTCGTGGGGTTTCAGCGCCAGGCACGCCGATCACCAGGCGTGACACGCCGGCCCAGCGGGCCGGATCGGTGATGTTGCGGCCGTCGACCAGGACCCGGATCCCCGGTAATTGCTGCTCGCCCCAGGTCCGGTACTCGTCATGGTCGGCCTGCAGGATCGCCGCGTCGACCTGCTGCCCCTGGTACGGCTCGAGGCCCAGCCGGCGCAGCTCGTCGGCGTCGTACAACGGATCGTGGACCCAAACCCGGGCCCCAGCCTCGCGTAGCGCCGCGACAGTTGGGAAGACCCCAGAGAAGGCGGTCTCCTTGACCCCGCCGCGGTAGGAGGCGCCGAGCACCACCACGGCGGCGTCCTGCAGCGAGCCCAGCGCCCCCTGCAGCAGCCCGACTGCGTACCCGGGCATGGCGGCGTTCGCGGCCCGGGCGGCGCTGACCACGGTCGCGTCCGGGTCGGTTGAGAGGTACAGCCGGGGGTAGACCGGGATACAGTGCCCGCCGACCGCGATCCCCGGCCGGTGGATGTGGCTGTACGGCTGGGAATTGGCCGCCTCGATCACCTGGTGGATGTCGATCCCGGCGGTGGCAGCGAAACGAGCGAACTGGTTGGCGAGGCCAATGTTGACATCGCGGTACGTCGTCTCGGCCAGCTTCGCCAGCTCGGCGGCCTCCGCGCTGCCCAGGTCCCATACCCCGTTGGGCCGGGCCAGGTCCGGGCGCGGGTCGAAGTCGAGGACCGCTTCGTAGAAGGCCCGGGCTTTTGCTGCGCCGCGCTCGGTGAGCCCGCCGATCAGTTTCGGGTACCGACGCAGGTCTGCGAAGACCCGCCCGGTCAGCACCCGCTCCGGGGAGAAGACCACGTCCAGGTCCTGGCCGTCGACCAGCCCGGAGGCTTCCTCGATCATTGGTTTCCACCGGCCCCGGGTCGTCCCCACCGGCAGCGTTGTCTCGTACGCGACCAGGACGCCCGGACGCAGCGCGGCGGCTACCGCCCGGGTGGCGGCGTCCATCCAGCCGTAGTCTGGCTGTCCGGTCTGCTCATCGACGTAGATCGGGACCACCATGACCACCGCATCGGCCCCGGCGACCCCCTCGGCGTGAGAACTGGTGGCCCGTAGCCGGCCAGCGCTGACCGCTGCTGCGAGCCGGGCCGCCAGGTCAGTTTCGCCGGGGAACGGCTCGGTCGCGGCATTCACCTGCTCGACGACCGTCTGCTGCACGTCGACGCCGACCACCTGGTGACCCTTGCCGGCATACTGCACCGCCAACGGCAGCCCGATCTTGCCTAGCCCGACCACGCAGATCCGCATGGGGCCAGTCTGCCGTACCCGCCAACCTGCTCACAGCAGACGGGGAGTCGGCCACGATCGTGGAGTCCGGGTGTGCCACGATGCTGGGGTCAGCGACAGGTGGTTCCGCAGGGACCTATCTGCCGCGTCGGCCGTATCTGCCAGAGGTCTCAAGATCCTGGCGTCCGACCCGGCCGGGGACCTGGTCGCGCTCTCTGGCCAGCGGCAGGTCCCCGGCCGGTGCTTGTCAGGCCGCCGCAGTTGCCGGCTGCGGCGCGGCGGCGCTGGTCTCGTCCCGGCGTCCCCACGGCAGCACCGCGTCAAGGCTCAGCCGGCCGGCTCCTACCCCGGCAAGGCCGAGCGCCAGGGCCCCGATCAGACCGACGAGTTCCCAGCCGCCCTGGGCGGCCAGAATCCCCTTGCCGGAGTGGACGAAGAACCAGGCCCCCAGCATGGTGGCGGACACCAGAAGCCCAGCGATCGGGGTCGCCAGACCCACCAGCAGCAGGGCCCCGCCGCCGAGTTCGACAAGGGCCGTGAACCAGGCCGCCGCGGCGGGCATCGGGATCCCCATCCCGGCGAACCCCCGGATGACGCCGTCCATCCCGCCGGCGACTTTCTGCCAGCCGTGCGCGATCAGGACTACCCCGAGCAGCACCCGGGCCAGGAGCAGGGCGATGTCGCGGGCCAGGGCGGGAGGACGCAAGACGGTGGTGATGATCGACATGGTGGGGACTCCTGGGAGGTGACAGTCACGAATAGTTGATGATTCATCAATCTAGCGATTGGTGCTTTCGATGTCAACCATCTCGTCCAGCCGAGCCTCCGGAAAAGGAAGACGGGGGCATCGGCGAAGTGGTTGTGCCCTCGCACAGGAGCGGGCCGAACCCGATCAGCGAGGTGGCGCTGGCCCGATCAACGCTTGCCCTCGCACAGGAGCGGGCCAAACCATCGATTTGGGCCGGGCCGGTGGGCTGCGGTGGTGGTTCAGTCCGCTGGTGTGCTGCCCGGTGCGATCCCAGCGGCACCCCGAACTGGACGACGAACGACGAGAAACGACCAGCCCGACCACAACCCCACTGCCTTCTCGTCAGTGAGGAGGAAGACGGGGGTGTTAGCTCCACGGCCCGCCCTC